>Ga0163216_100146_pt1 | contig 177851 bp, 168 predicted proteins | sample SynspAceP_FD_167610 | JGI IMG/M metagenome (GOLD analysis project Ga0163216, IMG submission 167610) | Saline lake microbial communities from Ace Lake in Antarctica - Synechococcus sp. Ace-P (Illumina Assembly) | ecosystem: Environmental > Aquatic > Non-marine Saline and Alkaline > Saline ...
ATCCACATAAATCCGCGCACCGTGCAGTGCGATACGGTCACCCGCATTCAGCGCCGCCATCTTGCCGCCCTGCGCCAGATCCAGCACGGTCAGCGGCCAGCCTTTGGTCGTGAAACACGCCGCATATCCGCGCGCAACGGCCACCGTATCGTCGGTGCAGCCATTCGCCATCACAATCACTTCGACAGCCGTGCCTGTGGCGTCACTGGCCAGCAGCGCCTCAAGGCAGGCCTCGATATAGCCGACCTCGTTATGGGCGGGGATCAGAATGCTGCATGCAACGCTCATCTGCCCGCCACCAGCGCGTCCCAGCGCGGATTCGCGTCATCCAGATGCCGCAACGCGCCCCAGCTGCCCCATTTCGTCGGCACATAAATGTCGGCATAGGCGTTGAACAGCGCGCCGCCCGCCTCGGCCCAGCCTGCCAGCAGCGCGGTATAAAGCGCGCCCATCTGCGGTGTATAATTGAAATGCTGGAAGAAATCCGTCAGCCGCGCGTCATCCACCTGCGCGCCAATGCCCACGATATGGGTGCCGCCCTCGTACATGATCATCTCCAGCCCTGCCTGTTGCGCCACCCGCGCATGATAGGGCCAGACGCGGCTGCGCAAATCGCTCACTGTGTCCACGTTTTCGCCAGTGACAGAGCCGTCTGTAAGCTCTTGCGCAGCCAGTGCAGTGGCATAGTCATATTGCGCTGCGTTGATGGCCTGATCGCGCGCAGCCCCCGTCAGCCCCTGTGCCTGCACGGCCTCGGCCGCTTTCACAAGGCTTTCGTCCAGCCAGCCTGTCACCAGATCGCGCCGCGCCTCCAACCCCAGAATACCGCCGAAATAGCCGGTGACGGCATAGGCGTCAAAGGCCTGCGCCGGTTTTGGCGCACCCTCCGCCACCACCAACGGCGCATTCAGGATGTTCTCCTCCAGCCCCAGCCAGCCAGTCTGGCTGGAGATCACATTGACCAGTTGCGCATCGCTGCCCTTAAACTCCGCGGACCAGATCCGCGCCATTTCAGCCGCCCGCATGGCGTAATACTGGGTTCCAACGTCCTTTTGCCCCCAACGCGCCTGCGCTTGGGCATCGGCCCAGCGGGTCTGCTCGAACTGGAAATTCCAGACCTCGTTGGAATATTCAACATAGACTTTCAGCGCGGGATCAAGCCCGCCTTTCACCGCTTTGGCAAAGGCCGCGACATAGGCATCATCTGCCAGATGGGGCATGTTAACCCAGATGTTCTTGCCCAGACTGTTGGCCAGCGCCAGCATCACCTCCAGCGGCACGCCCTTATGCGCCCAGCTGGCGTCCAACACTTGCGGGCGGTCCTCCCAGCGCGCTTGGGTAGAATTATTCGCCTCCATCCAGTCCATAAGCCGCAGCGTATCAAAGGCAGCCAGCCGCGCGGTAAAATCAGGGTTGAACACGGCACCACCCTGCCACAGGGCCAAGCGGTCTTCGCGCACCACGGTAATGTTGCGCACCGGATCAGCCTTGTTGGTCCGCTGGATGCGGATTTCGACGCTGCCGGGCCCGGGCGTATAGTCAAACTGGACCTCGCCACGGCCATAGCGGATGTTGGTCGCACGGTCGCCCGCCTCTATCACGCCCACCCCGTCAAAGCGCAGCACATAGCGGCCTTCCAGCGATTGCGCCGCCGCCTCGGGCAGATCCGTCAAGATCATTGTGCCGACAGATCCCGCCTCGCGCGGCAGGCCGGTGACCCATCCTTGGGCGTCGATAAAGCCTGCCTTTACCAAGGCTTCATATTCGATCCCGCCGAACTGGCCCGCCAGATGGCCCAACCAGGGCCGCGCGGTTTTCATCACATCAAGGAACGGCATCTGTGCGGCCCAGTCGGTCACAGGGGCAAGGCCCACGGCGATTGCGCCCGCTGCTGTTGCAGGCTTGCCCGACAGCGCCTCTCGCGGGGCGGTTTGCTGTGGCGCGGGCGGCGTCACTTGGGGCAAAACCGGCTCTGGCGGGGCGCGCGGGGCGGCGGGCGCTGCCGCAACCTGCACAGGCGCGCTTGCAACCTTACCCCCCTTGTAGGCCTCGACCGTTTCACGCGCCACGCGCTGCAAGGCGGCCGCCATCGCGGCATCCGGTCCGTCAAAAGCATTGCCAAAGCTGTCTTTGACAACATGCGGCAACCCTTCGGGGCTGGCCCCTGTCAGCACGCCGTATTGCACCATCGAGACAAAGTAATGCCCGACCGCATTCAGGTGGATATCATCGTCGAAGACGCCATTGATGCTGCTCAGGCCGGGCACCTCGCCCGCCGCAATCGCATCATCCAGCCGCGCCAGCGCCTGTCCCGCAGGGATCAGCTGTATCCGGCTGGTCGCGTTTGGCACACCTGCGCGCAACAGGGTCACGATGCCCTCCCAATCGGCCAGATCCTCTTGCAGACGCACGCGCCACGGTGTTGCGGCCTTGTCGTCATACTGGATCACCTCGCCCGACCCGCTTTTGAGGCTGTGCCATGTCTCTTGCACAAACACGCGGGCATCCGCCTTGGCACTCAGCGCCAGACCGGCAAAGGCCTGGGCAAAGACTTCCGTCTCGCTCCATTGCAGATGGTTGGCCAGCGGGATCGCCTCGGTCAGGATCAGGTCGGTGGTGGTGCCTTGTGGCAGCACGGTGCGGGCATCAATGCCCTGCGCCTCGCCGGAGTGGTCCCAGTTATAGAGCAGCGGCGCACCGTTGATGATCTGGGCACGCACCTGAACGTCGGTGCTGGTCGACGCAAGCGCCGCCTCCAGCATTTCCGGCCCCGTGATGCCAAACAGGCTATGGCCCACCATGACGACAGAAAAAACCGCACTCGCCAGATCGCTCATGCCGTGACCCCGCTGAAGCGCGCACTGCGCACCACATCCCAAACCGTCTGCTGCATCAGCGCACCCGCTGCGGCATCCGGCGCATCCGCTGGCGTGCCATCCCCGCGCAGCAGTGCCAGCGGCAGACCCACCGGACTGCGCTGATACAGCGTGGCATAATGTGTCAGCGCCACCAGATAGGCGCCCAGATCACTCAGGTGGATTGTGTCCACCGCCCCTTCGGGCGTCCGCGCCATCAGCGCATCACGCCCCGCCAAAGTGCCCACCCCGCCGCGCGCCTCCACCGCGCGCACAAAGGCGGCCAGTACTTGCCCTGCGGGGATCACATGCACAGGCGCGCCGGTTTGCGCCACCGCAGGCAGCAGCACAGCGTCCAGCCACAGCGCGTCGTAATCCGCGTCGATCCGCGCCAGCCAGCCCGCCGGATCATCGGTGTTGTGCCACGTCTCGTAGAGGTACAGCCGCACATCAGGCCGCCCGCTGCGCGCCAGATCCACCCATTTCGCCAGATATTCCGCGCTGTCATGATACCGGATGGCGTCTTTCAACTCGACCATTTCGGTCAGGACCACAGTATCAAATTCAGCGCTCTCCAGTGCCGCACGGGCGGGGCTGAATTTCGGGTGGTCATTCTCGGTCTCAAAGCCGTTCACCTCCACATCAGGCTCCCAATGGGCGCGCAGCGGTGTGCCCCAGCCCAGCTGGCTGGCATAGTCATGGCCCGCAGGGGCAAGCTGCGCCAACATCGCGGGCATGTCCCGCCCGACCAGTGAATGACCCAGATGGAACACCTTGAGCGGCCCCACGGGCGCAACCGGCGGCACCGCCAAAACCTCGCGCGCCGCTGCCAGATCGCGCAACCGCAGCCCTGCGCGCAGCGCCATCAGAGCACCCGCGCCGATCAGCCCCGCACTCGCCAGCCGTACCATGCTCCGCCGTGACATCATCCCTTATCACCCTTTACCATACCGCCAATTCACCGCTTGCAGCTTGCCCCACCACTACACCCGTGACAAGCAAGCCCGCCGCATGCACATAGGCCCCCCCCAAAACTGCACCGACAGCGAACGGCCCCTGCGCAGTTTTAAAACGTGCATTGAAACGGCATGTGGTGCGGTCCAGCGTCAATTCCAAGACGTCAAAGCCGAACAATTGCCCGCTGAGCGGATATTGCGCCTTATACGTCGCCTCTTTGGCGGAAAAGATCAGCTTGGCCATCAAACCCCGCTCTGACGCGGGCTGGGTGCCCAGCCAGTGCTGTTCGGCGGTGGTGCAAATTTCGGCCACCAGCAACGGGTCCAGCGGGGTGGCATCTTCCAGATCAACGCCAATCCCTGCCCAATCGCGCCGCAACCCGATGGCGGCAACACAGGCAGTTGCCGTATGCGAAATGCTGCCCGTCAGCCCTTCGGGCCAGACCGGCGCGCGGTCAGGACCCATCGGCACAGGACGTGGCGGCACAGACAGCGCCACCATTGCGGCACGTGCCGCCGCACGGCCCGCATGAAATTCCGCCACACGGCGCGGCACGGCACTGCCCAGGCAGCCCGTCTCGACCGGATCGGTGGTCACAGGCACCTCGCGCGGGTCGCGCGCCGCCACAGCCAGCCCCGCTGGCAGGACAGACTGCGTCAGGGCAGCCACCAGCGCCGGATCGGCACTCACGTGTCAGCCTTGGCCCGACCCGCCCGCATGGCACGGCGCTTGGAGATCATCTCGGCCTTGGCGGGTGTATCTTCAACCTCAAGAGCCGGAGCCGCTGCGGGCTTGCCTTTGTCCAGATGTGCGGCCAACCCTTCCAGCGTCGGAAAGCGGAAAATATCCGTGATGCCCAGCGTCGTGATGCCCAGCGTCGTGATACCTAGTGCCGCCTTGATGTCGCGGTGGGCCTGTACGGCCAGCAAGGAATGACCGCCCAGCGCAAAGAAATTGTCCGAAGGCCGGATGGTTGCCACGCCAAGAATGGCCGTCCAGACCTGCGCGATCGCCGCTTGCGTCCCGCCCTGTAGTGTCACCTCTGGCGCGTCAGCCTGCACTTTGGCAACAGGCGCAGGCAGCGCCTTGCGGTCGATCTTCTTGTTCGGCGTCAGTGGCATTTGCGCAATTTCGACAATCCGCGCAGGCACCATGATGTCGGGCAAACGCACAGCCAGCGCACGGCGCAGCGCCTCTTCGTTGATACCCGTTCCAGTGACATAGGCCACCAGTTGCGCACCGCCCGCAGCCTCGCGCGCCACAACAACGGCTTGCGTGATACCCGCCTGTGCGGCCAGCGCGCTTTCGATTTCGCCCAGCTCGATCCGGTGACCGCGGATTTTCACCTGATCATCCGCACGGCCCATAAAGCCCAAGCTGCCATCGCTGCGCCACTGCGCCAGATCGCCGGTGCGGTACATCTTGCCGCGCCCGAATGGGTTGTTTACAAACCGCTCTGCGGTCATTTCCGCGCGGTTGTGATACCCCTGTGTGACGCCATCCCCCGCGATATACAGCTCTCCCGCGACTCCAACAGCGCGCGGTTCCAGCGCATCATCCAGCACATATACCTGCGTGTTTGCGATGGGAGTGCCGATGGCGGCTGTCGTCTCGGCCTCAGTCACAATCTGCGTGGTCGACCAGATCGTCGTCTCGGTAGGCCCATACATGTTCTGCACACGGCCGCCACAGGCCTTCATCAGGTCGGCTGCCAAAGCACCCGGCAAGGCTTCGCCGCCCACCATCAACTCGCGCAGACCGGACAGCGCATGGCGCGTCTCGTCGTTCATCACCAGCATCTGCGCCATCGAGGGCGTGCATTGCAGATGGGTCACTTTGTGGCGGATCAGCTGTGCGGCCAGCGAGAAATCATCTGCCGCCAGCGGTGATCCGGCCTTGGAGCGCGCCAGCACTTCGGCCAGCGGCTTCAGCCCTTCCAGCACGGTATCGGCATCAATGCCATAGTCGATCAGGCAGGCAATCTCGTCCACACCGATCCGCTTCAGCTCTTCCGCCCGCGCCACGCCATCGGCCACCGTGCCGAACATGCCGCTGTCGTTGAAATAGCGCTGGAAGGCAAATTCAAGGATCGCTTCCAGCTCTTCTTCGTCAAGGCTGCCCATGTCCATCTCGAAGGGGTTGTTCACGCCTTTGGGGCGCTTGAAGGCGGGGAAAGCCCAAGCGTATTGCTTGATCAGACCGGCCGCAGAGCGCAGGTAGTCCTTCATCGGACCGCGCGCGATTTCCTCGGCGTGATCGCGGGTATCGGACAGATAGGTGTGCAGCATCAGCGTGACTTTGAAATCCGCCGGATCATGGCCTGCCGCGCGCAGCGCCTCGTGGTAGATCTTGATCTTGCCCGCGACTTCCTCGACCGACTGGCCCAGCAGGTGGGTCAGCACGTTTGCGCCAATTGTCCCCGCTTCGCGCCATGTGTCGGGGTTGCCCGCCGTGGTCACCCAAACGGGCAGTTCTTTCGAGACAGGGCGCGGCTGTGTCACCACGTCAAAGCCCTTGCCGTCTTTGGTCGGGAAATTCACTGCATCGCCGCGCCATAGCGCACGCAGCTGCTCGATCGTCTTGAACATCGCAGGCTTGTTATCAGGCGGCGTGTTTTCAGGGCGCAGCACAAAATCATCAGGCTGCCAGCCGGAGGCAATCGCCAGACCCACCCGCCCGTTGGTCAGGTTGTCGATCACTGCCCATTCTTCGGCAATCCGCGCGGGATGGTGCAGGGGAGCCACGCAAGACCCCGCCCGCACGGAGAGGTTTTTCGTGACCGCCGCCACCGCAGCGCCGGTGACCGAAGGGTTCGGATAGGGGCCGCCAAAGGCATGGAAGTGCCGCTCGGGTGTCCAGACAGCGTTAAACCCGTGATCGTCGGCGAATTTGGCACCTTCCAGCAGCAGGCGGTATTTTTCGCGGCCCACGCCGCCGTCGTTGCCCCAGTAATATAGGCTGAAATCAATCTCGCGGTCGGAAATCGCAATCGGACCTTTCGACAGTTCCGTGCGGCTGTCATCACCCGCCAGCACCAGCTTGACGCCGCGCGAGAGGGTCCAGAAGAGCTCCAGCACGGAAATATCGAACGACAGGCTGGTGACGGCCAGCCATGCATCGCCATCCTTGCGGGCGATGCGCGCGTCCATCCCCGCAAAGAAATTCGCCACATTGCCATGGCTGACCATAACCCCTTTGGGCGTGCCGGTAGAGCCGGAGGTATAGATCAGATAGGCCAGCGTATCGCCATCCACCCCTGCATCGGGGTTGGTATCGGGCATGGTAGCCAGCTGGGTATCGGTATCGAGAATAACCAGTGCCGCATCGCCACGCGGCAGACCCGCGGCCAGTGCGGAATGCGTCACAATCACCGGCGCGCCACTGTCTGCGATGTAATGCGCAATCCGGTCGGCAGGGTATGCAGGGTCCAGCGGCACATAGGCACCGCCCGCCTTGAGGATGCCCAGAGCGGCGACCAACAGATCAGGCCCGCGTGTGATAGCATTGCCAACGGGCGTGCCCTTGGTGACGCCTTGGGCGATCAAGCGATGCGCCAACCGGTTGGCCGCAGCGTTCAGAGCTGTGTAGGTAAGTGTGCGGTCTTCGAAAACCAATGCAGTGGCATCGGGGGTTGCAGCCACTCGCGCCTCGAAGGCGGTGTGCACGGGGGTTGGCGTATAGGCCAGATCGGTCGCGTTCCAAGCCTCCAGCAGCTGCGTCCGTTCCGCCTGCGGCAAGCCGTCCTGACCCGCCAGCGCATGGGCAAGGCGCGCCGATATCAGCGCCAGTGCGGCGTCTGACAGCAGGCCATTGTCGCCATGCAGGGTGATCTGTGCGGCTTCGATCACAAAGGTCAGTGCAGCCCCTGCAACGGGCGCATCGGCCACCATAATCGCGGGGCGCGCAGCGGTGATCGCCGGATCGCGCAGCGCCAGATCGGCGGCAAATCCGCCTGTGCGGGCAATCCGCTCCAGCGGGGTATCGTGGCACAGCGGCACCCAGTCGACGGCAAAACCCTCCGCCGCAGGAGGAACCGCATGGCCGATATCCCCCGCCTGCCCCGCGCCCAGAGCAGCAGCGTGAAGGACAGCCGCGACCGCAGCAGCGTGGTCTGCCCCCACAGGCAGTGGCACATGGCGCGTGGTCAAAATGCCCGATGGCGCGCCCGTGGCCAGCGGCAAGGGCAGTGCCTGCATCGTCGCCAGACGGGAGCGCCAGAAAGGCTCGTCTGCCAGCAGGCGCGTCTGTGCGGCGGCCATGGTGGCGGTCGCAGTGTCCAGCACCGTGCCAACAGCAGTCAGCGCAGTGCCATCAGCCACTGCCGCGATCCCGCTCAACCGCACAGCACCATCCGCCGTGGCGACCACCAGCGTTGCACCGGACACCTCCAGCACCGTGCCAACAGCACCCGCACCCGCCGCAGCCTCACTGCCCGCGACAGTAAACACCGCACCGCCCGCCGCAATCTTGGCCATGCCCAGCGGGTTCCAGTAGCCGCCAAAATCAAGCCCGCGCAGCAGCGCGCAGATCTGTGCGCTGGTCTGGCTGAAATCAACCAGCCCCAGCACCGCTGGCCGCTGGTCGCGCGCGAAGTAACTGCGACGTGTCAGGTCTTGCGGCGTCCGCACCGGCGCGCCAGTCTCCAGTTGCGCCATGACACGGGCAAAGCTTTCCATCCCCGCTGCGTAGCATTTGGAGTTCAGGCTAAAGGCAGTCTCGTCAACCGCAATATCAATCAACTCCTGTGCCAGCAGATCGCCTTCGTCTACGCCCCCCTCGATCATATGCCAGCTGACGCCATGCAGCACCTCGCCATTGATAATCGCCCAGGCGGGGGTATTCAGGCCCGCATAGCGCGGCAGCGGACCATCGTGGAAGTTCACGGCCCCCTGTGCGGGCAGTGCCAGCACGGTCTCGGGGATGATCCTCAGGTTCGCAATACTCAGCAGCCAGTCGAAGGCGGGCAGATCTGCTGTGGCAAGATCGGCGGCGCGCGCATAGACGGCCATACCCTGCCCTGTTGCCCAATCACGCACATCCGCATCTGTCGTAACCATGGCCACCACACGATGCCCGCCCGCCACAATCATACCGGCACAGGCAATCGTCAGCGATTGATCCCCTAGGATGACACAGGAAAAGGCGGCGGGGTTGGATGGAATGGTCATGAGCGGCCCTCCGGGGACTGGCGGTAAATTGTGGTGGCATGAGCGATCATATCGCTCAAGAACCGGTCGGGGTCCTGTGGACGGCGGCCCGCAAGGCCACTGCGCAAACGGTGCAAAACACCGCCCGCCAGATGGGCCAAAAGAGCCACAGCAGCATAGGGACGCCCATGGTTTTTGATGAAGTAATGACGACGCGAGTCGTACCAGTAAGACGGCATCCGGCGTTTGACTTTCATGCCGGTAGAGACAGATCCGATGTGCACAACGCGGCTGTCGGGGATGTACCAGCAGGTCCAACCGGCACGGGCCGCGCGCAGGCACAGATCGGTTTCCTCGAAATAAAGAAAGAATGTCTCGTCAAAGGTGCCGATCTCGTCCAGCATCAACGCGCGCAGCATCATGCTGGCCCCCGCACTCCAATCAACCTGTTGGGTCACCTGCGGCTGCGTCATGGGCACAGGCGCCTCGGGCATCATCCGGTCGATAAAGCCCAGACGGGCAGCGCCGACAAATTCGCCCGCAATGCTCGGAAAACGGAAGGCGGTGGTATGCACCACATCATCCTCGCCGCGGATATGGCTGCACGCGATGCCTGCGCGCGGATGGCGTTCCAGATGATCCATCAGCGCCGCAATACAGCCCGCATCAGGAAAGGCATCAGAGTTGAGGATATAATAATAGTCCGGCGCACGGCCATCGCGCATCTGCATCCGCAGACCGATGTTATTGCCCGCCCCGAACCCGCCATTGACCGGCGAGGCGATCACCCGCACGAAATCCGCCCACCCGCGTGCGGCAACGCCTTGCACAATCTGCTCGAACGAGCCATCGCCGGAGGCGTTATCGACAATCACCAGCTCGCCACCCACCCCCTGCAGATCGGCCAAGGCCGCCTCTGCGGCGCGCAGGGTCATCCCGGGCGTGCGGAAATTCAACAAGATACACAGGACGGCGGGATGTGACATAGGCCTACTCCGCCGCCTTTGCCTGACGCGGCGTAGTATCGGCCAGCGCCTCGGCAATCACTTCGCGCAACTCTGCCGCCATCACGACCACGTTCGGTGACAGCACCATACTGTCATGATCGCCCGGCACCTCCATCACTTGCACATGCGGAGCGTAGCGGGTCCAGTCGTTGTCCGCAAAGACGTATTCGCGCGCGGCACTGACCCAATTGCCCCCCGTGACCTTGTAAGTCCGGTCCAGCGCGGGACGCAGCAACAGCATTGGCCCCTCCCAGTGGGGCGTGCGGTAGCGGGCAACGGCGCGCAAAAACGCAGCTTCGATCTTTGTGTTGTTGAATTGAGTTGTCGGGGTCTGATCGACTGTCCCCTGACGCTTGGCAATTTCCCAAGCGATCCGGTTCTTCGCCCATTCCAGCAGATAGCTTGGCCCTTTGGCGCGCAACTCTGCCAGTTTGATCAGGGCCTTGTCGGGTCTGCTCAAGGAAGGGCGCACAGGCAGCGGTGTGTCAAGCAGCGCCAGAACGGCAACCTCTTCACCCGCTTGGCGCAACTGGCGCGCCATCTCGTAGGCGGTGATCCCCCCGCCTGAAAAGCCCGCCAACAGATACGGCCCGCGGGCCTGCACCTGACGCAGCTCGGCGATGTAATCGCGCGCCGCATCTTCGACAGTTTCGTGCGGCGCGCTGTCACCGATCAACCCGCGCGCTTGCAGGCCATATACCGCACGACTGTCCGCAAATTGCATCGCCAGATGGCGCAGGTTCAGCACATTGCCAAACATGCCCGCCACCACAAACAGCGGTGCCGCTTTGGACGGTTTCACCCCGTTGAGCGGCACGAGGTGGGCAAAGCGCGGCTTCACGCTTGCGGGCTCGGGCGCGGCACTGTCCGCACTCTCGCCGGTTTGCGCTGTGATCCGCGCGGCAATGTCAGCAATGGTCGGCGCTTCGAACAGAACAGAAATCGGGAATTCCACGCCGAATTCACGCTTCACAGTCGCAAACAGGCGCACTGCAATCAGGGAGTGGCCGCCAAGGTCAAAGAAACTGTCAGCCGCTCCCACAGGTGTCACCCCCAGCAAGGTCGACCACATCCCTGCGAGGGCTGTTTGCACGCGGCCTTGCGGCGCCACAAACCCCTCCAGATCGGTACGCGCAAAGCTCTGGCCTTTGGGCATTTCGCGCGGCGGCGTATCAGCCTGCGCAATCAATGCGCCCAGCGGCACAGACGAGACATAGACCTGCGGCACATCCAGTGCCAGCGCACGCGCCAAAGCCTGCGGCCCCTCGGCGGCAGTGATGCCCAGAGCGACCAGATAGGCCAGCCGCTCTTCGGCCTCGGTCTGGGCGCGCTGGTGTACCGATGGGTCTTCGTCAAAGCGCACTTCGGAGGCGGCCAGCGGTGCGGCCTGTGCGGCGAAACCGCCCTTGAGACGCGTCATGGCGAAATCGCTGACTTCGACCAGAACAACGCCCTGCGCATCACAAATCGTGACATCAAAGCGGGCATCATCCGCACTTTCGGCACGCAGGCGGACCCAGCTGTAAATCTCTTGCGGCAGAGCGTGCTGCACCGAAATCTCGCCATAAGACATCGGCACCCAGAGGTCCGTGCCGTCATAGCGGCCCGCCAGACCAATGGCCCAGCCGGTCGCCAGATCCATCAGCCCCGGATGCAGCAGTTGCCCCGCCTCCAACGGTGTCTCCAGCATCAGCCGCGCCAGCCCTTCGCCATTGGCCATTTGACGGGCGCGCAGCACCTGCCACTGGGGACCAAAGCGCAGATGCGCCTCTTGGGGAGTGGGCATGTGGGCGCCGCTCTGTTCCTCGACGGCGCCAAGACGGCTGGAGATTTCCTCAAGGTCAACGGTGTGTGCAGCGGTGCGCTGCCCCGACACATGCGCCTGCGCGTGCAACTGCCAGCCCGCCTTGCTGCCCAATGTGCACTCGCTGCGCAGCGTGGCGGCGAACCCGTCTTCCTCCGGTCGCAGAGTAACACGCATCTGGCGGGCTTGCCCTTCGGGGGCGGTCAAAGCACGCAGAAAATAGAGATCATGCAGAGCAAAGGGCATGTCCAGCCCCGCGCCCCGTGCAGCTTGCGCCAGCGCCTCGATCATACCCGTCCCGGGCATTACCGCTGCGCCATCGGCCATGCGGTGCTGGTCCAGCACCCAGTCTTGGGCAGCGTGCAGCGTGCTCGTGAAACGGGTCTGGTCCGCCAGCACCTCGACACGATCCAGCATCGGCACATCAAGCACGCGCGGTGGCGCTGTCTCGGCAGGTGCCTGGCTTATAGCTTCAGCCGCCATACCGGCATCCGCCCAGACACCCCAGTTCACCGCGATCACGCGGGTTTTGGCCCCTGACCGCGCCTGTGCAAAAGCGTTGAGATACTCATTGGCAGCCACATAATCCACCTGTCCCGCCCCGCGTGTGGCGGTGGATGTAGAGGAAAAGAGCACCATCAGATCAACACTGCCATCGGGCAGCAACTGGTCGAGAACCCGCAGGCCCTGCACCTTGGGGGCCAGCACAGCATCCACCTGCGCCTGCGTTTTGCCCAGCAGCGGCGCATCGTCCAGCACACCAGCGGCATGGATCACGCCCGCAATCGGGCCACGCGCGCGCAAAACGTCGATAACCTTGCGCATCTGGGCTACGTTGATCACATCGGCAGTGGCAACTTCAACTGTACCGCCCAAGGCTTCCAACCGCTGCACAGCGCGCATACGGCGGGCAGTGGCATCGCCTGCGTGGGTCGTTTGCAAAACGCGCTTCCAAGCCTCGCGCGCGGGCAGCGGCGTGCGGCCCAGCAGAACGACATGGGCGCCATGGGTTTGCAGCAGATCGGCAGCGATGCTCTGGCCTATGCCGCCAAAACCGCCTGTGATAAGGTACGTGCCGCCACGTTTGATGGCAGGAGTTTCCGTCTGCGCCAGCCGGTGCGCACGTATGCCACGCACATAGCGGCGCGCACCGCGCAGGGCGACAACGGCGTTTGCGGGGGCAGCCAGCAGCTCTTCAAGTAACACGGGCGAGATGTCATGCTGCACGGGTGCTGCTTTGGTAAACAGGCCTTTGGGCGCAGCCACCTCGGGCAACGCCACGTCAACGGTAGCAACTGTCAAATTGGCAATCTCGTGCGGCATCACACCCGCAGGGCCACTGATCATGGCCTTTTCAGGATACGCCAAGCCCTCGGACGCGACACGCGCGGCACCATTGGTAAAGACGGTCAGGTGGGTCTGCGGTGCATCTTCACGCTCGGCCAGGGTCTGGCCCAGCCACAGCAGGCTGTAAAACCCCTGCTCCAGCATGCGGTCATAGAAACTGCTGCCCGCGCGGTGGTCCTCGGCCTGCGTCACGCCCCAGAAATGGGCGATCCGTGTGGGGCTTTGGCCCACATCCGCCAGTGCGGACATCAGCGCATCATATCCGTCACGGCCCTGTTCGGGTGCCTGCGTATAGCGCCCCTCGCCCAGATCGGCAAAGCGGTCTGCGGCCTCGACCACGGACACCGATGCACCAGCTGTTCGCAGCTGTTCGATCACGGGCGCGGCGATGCCGTCCTGATCGGCAAACACCAGCCATGTGTCCTGCGCCGCAGCGGACAGCGCCGCCTGAATATCCGCATCCACATCTGCGTATTGCGCGCGCCAGCTGGGCACAGCGCCCCAATCGGCCATATCGTCCAGCCGCGCCATGGCGGGGGCAGCAACCGATTTGGCCTGCGTACCGGCAGCTATAAAATACGGGCTGCGCTGGAACTGGTAGGTCGGCAGCACCACGCGGTTGCGCCGCGCCTCGCCCCAGATCTGGGTCCAGTCGGCCTCGACCCCGCAGGCCCAGAGCCTGCCGATGACGCCCATGAAATACATGTCATCCGCGATTTCCTGATCGGGATGTCGCAGGGAACTGAGCACTTGGGCGGGCTTCACGCTTGGGCACATCTGCACCAGCGAGGACAGCGCCTTGCCCGGCCCGACCTCAAGAAACACGCGGCCTCCAACAGCGGCCAGCGTGTCGATACAAGCCGCGAAATTCACGGTATTGCGCAGCTGGCCCACCCAATAGTCGGGGTCGGTGGCCTGTGCGGCCGTAATGGCGACGCCGGTGCGGTTGGACATAAACGATAGCTTTGGCGGTTGCAGATCCAGCGTGGCCAGAAACGCGCGGTAGTCGGACAGGACCGGCTCCAGCATGCGGCTGTGCGCTGCAATGTCGATGGCGATGCGCTGGCTCTCGATCTCGTCTTTGGCCAGACGTGCTGCGAGGGACTTCAGCGCAGCATCAGGGCCGGAAATGGCAGTGAGTTCGGGCCCGTTCAGCGAGGCAATATCCAGATCGTCGTCCAGATAGGGCGTGATCGCGGCCAGCGACAAGGGCACGCTGAGCATGCCGCCCGCAGGCACCGTGTCAAACAAGCGCCCGCGCAGCAGGACCAGATCAATCAGGTTCTCGAAGCTCATCACACCCGCGAGGCAGGCGGCGACGTTTTCACCCATCGAATGACCGACCATTGCGGCGGGTTTTACGCCCCAACTGATCCACAGCTGCGCCAGCGCATATTCCACAATCGCGATCAGTGGCAGCTGCGCGGATGGTTTTTTCAGCGTCTCGGCAGCAGCGACAGCATCGCCCTCGGGCAGCCAGAGCGCGCGGATGTCATAGTCAAGCTGCGGGCTCAGATGGTCAAGGCCACGGTCCATGGCTTCGGCAAACACCGGCTCCGTCTCGTAGAGATCACGCGCCATATCAGGGTATTGCGCGCCGCCACCGGGGAACATGAAGACCACTTCGGGGGCCACGCCCAGACGCTCATGGGTAAAGACGCGGCGAGGGTCATTGGCCTCCAGCAGCGCGGCGGCTTCGGCATGGCTCTCGGCCACAACCACACGGCGGCGTTCAAACCCGCGCCGCCCGTTTTTCAGAGTATGGGCAATGTCGGCCAGATCCTGTTCAGGATGGGCGCGCAAATGGGCGGACAAGGCGGCGGTATTGGCATCCAGTGCCGCCTTTGAGCGACCAGAAATACACAACACATGGAAGGGAAAATCACTCTCTTCCGAGGCCGCGCGCAGGGGCGCTTCCGACAGGATCGCATGGGCGTTGGTGCCACCGACCCCCAGCGCATTCACCGCCGCATAACGCGGGGTGGCGCGGCGCGGCCAAGGAGTAAGGGCGGCATTAACCGAAAACGGGCTACCTTCAAAATCTATTGCAGGATTCGGCGCCTCATAGCCCAAGGAAGGGGGCATTTCGCCGTGATGCAGCGCCAGCGTGGCCTTGACCAGACCGGCCACCCCCGCTGCCGTGTCCAGATGGCCTATGTTGGTTTTTACCGAACCGATGCGGGCGTAATCAACGCGGTCGGTCTGCACGCGGTAGGCTTCGGTCAGGGCGGCCACCTCTATCGGGTCGCCCAAATAGGTGCCGGTGCCATGACATTCGACCATCTCGATCTGGTCCGCAGGCACACCGGAGGCCGCCAGCGCCAAACCAATCGCCGCCGCCTGCCCGTCCACCGACGGCGCGAGGTATCCGGCCTTGGCCGCACCGTCATTGTTGAGCGCAGAGCCTTTGATGACACCCCAGATGTGATCGCCATCCGCCTGCGCGTCCGCAAGACGTTTCAGCGCGACACAGCCCGCCCCCGAGCCGAAGACCGTGCCTTGGGCGCGGTGATCGAAGGCATGACATTCGCCATCGGGCGAGAGGATCTCGTTTTCCTTATAGAGATAGCCGCGACCCTGCGGCAGCTCGATTGTAACGCCGCCCGCCAGCGCCATATCCACCTCACCCGCGCGCAGGGCGGCAGCGGCATAGTGGATCGCCACCAGAGAGGTCGAGCAGGCGGTTTGCAGGTTGATCGATGGGCCGTGCAGGTCAAACACGTGGCTCACCCGCGTTGACAGGAAATCCTTGTCATTACCGGTATGGCGCAGCAGGAACATGCCCACATCCTCGACCAGATCGGGGTTCGAGCAGATGTTGAAATAGAAATAGCTGCCCATGCCGCAGCCTGCGTAAACCCCGATGGGGCCTTCAACATTCTCCGGCACATGGCCTGCCTGCTCCATCGCTTCCCACGCCACCTCAAGAAACTTGCGGTGCTGGGGGTCCAGAATGGCGGCGTCTTTGGGCGAAAAGCCGAAGAATTCGGCGTCAAATGTCTCGAAGCCTTTGAGGTCGGCGGCGGCGCGCACATAATTCCGGCGCGCGATATTTTCGGGTGTCTCGCCAGCGGCCAGCAGTTCTGCCTCGTCCAGCTTGCGGATCGAGGAGACACCATCGCGCAGATTGTCCCAAAAGGCGGCAACAGTATCGGCGCCCGGCACATTCACGGCCATGCCAACAATCGCGATATCTGTCTCTGCCAGTGTCATCTTGCGGCTGTGCTCAATCATAACGTCTCACCTTTTGGGCCGCTGGTGACGGGGACCTGCCCCCAAGCAATCTTGTTAAAAAGCGGACCATTTAAACGGGTAAGTAAAACCACCCGACTGCGTTAATACGCAGTGATAATGTCTATTTCGTGACATACCGCTCATTTTCAACCTCGTAATCCCGGAAGGTTATCATAGCAAATCCCCTTGAAAAGCTGTCATTAATTCGCAGGCGGAAACAATTCATCCGCGCAGTGTGCAATTTAGACAATTTTAAGGCAAACCAGTTAAAGATCGTGCTTTACATTACACTGCGCGAAGCATCGCTTTGTTTTCCCGCCATAACCGGCCTTGTCCTGAAAGCATGGCGCAGCACAGGTGCACGCCGCGGATCCAACCGCTCGACATAGCCCAGAACGGCGCCTGCGGTCAGCCATGTGAACGGCGTCAGGGTCGCATTGAGCAACATATCCATCAAAGTTATGCCCAAAATCAGTGCCACAGGGCCGATATAAGGCGACAGGTCTGCCTGAGGATTGCGCAGCGTATAGCGCCCCAACAACAGCAGCGGCAGCGCCAGCAATCCGAATTCTGCGATATAGCCCAGCCAGCCGAAACTGCCAAAAACGATGATCCAGCGGCCATCGGGGATGGTCAGGATCTCGCCACTCTCGGAATCGCGCACAAGGCTGCGGCCCCACCCGCTCCAGCCAAAGGCAGGTTTTTCCGCAGCACGTTCCAGCAGTTGTTCTTCGTTGTTGAACCGGTATTCCAATGATTGCGCACGGTCGGGATTGGCCTGTGCAATCTTGGCAATAATTGCATCCGTCGGGATCGCCCCCACATTGCGAAGCATCGGATAAGACACTGCGATCAAAGCAAAAACAGTTGAAATAATAATAAGCCAGCGACGCGGCGCAAAATAGACCAGCGGCACCAGCAGCAGCCCGTACACAATCGAGGCCGCACTTTTGCAGGCCAGTAGAAACAGGATCAGATAGGCAGTCCACAGCAGAGCTTTCCAGCGGTGCAGTTTAGGCGTCTCGCGCGCAAGTGCCGCAGCAGACATCGCCGCCGTGCACACAAACAGGGCCAGCCACAACCCGTGCGGCATAAACACAATGGGCCGGTAGCCCCCTGCGCGCATTGTCTGCTCGAAACTGTGCTGGAAGAACCCGTAGACCCAGACGTTCATCTGCGGCGAAAACCGGATCTCGATCAGCGAGGGAATCGAATAGACCAGTGCGGCGGCCATCAGCGCCACCAGAATTTCGCGCATGCCCGTCTCGGAGCTGAGGAATTGCCGCGCCACCAGAAACGGCACCAAGGTCAGCGCCTGTCCGATCAGCACCGATCCTATGTCGCGCACCGACTGGCCCGGCAAGGCATCCACCAGAAACAGGATCGGGTCCGCATCGCTGAGCACTTCGAACAGGATCGGCTCGGGGTTGGTCAGTACTGTGGGGATCGCCCCGAAGACCAGCAACACCACCAGCACCCGCGCCACACGCCCCTCGGGCCAAAGCTGCAATTTATAGGCGCCCGCAAACAGCAGGATCGCCAGCACGCTGAGGTTCGGAATGGACACCTTGTCCATCGCGGGCACCAGCGGCAGGTTGAATTCCGCCAGAGGCGGCAACAGCAGATAGCCGCCAAGGATCGCCCAGACCACCGCGCGCTCGACCTTTTGGGTACGGAACAGCACAAGGCAGACCGCAGGCCAGATCAGCAGCATCAAATAGGCGATTGCGTTGGGCATTATATTCCTAAAGCCGGTTCAGGCTATGTAAATACACCCTAGGCAGGCCCGTGTCATCTGGCTAGTTTGCGGCAACTTTGCCTAAATTTTGACATACTTAACCAGTAAGCCGCTGAATTGGAATGAAACTTTGAAACTGTCCCCTTCAAAACCCTGCATCGGACCATGTCAGTCAGACAGGGATGCACGGTGAAATTCGGGCACGGGAGTAGCGCAGTCGAGGTCAATATCCCCGACCTAGCCTCATTGTTTCGGGCGGTGCGGGAAAAATTCTTGCGCGGGGACGGATTCGCGCTGGCCACGCTGAACCTTGATCACTTGACCAAACTGCCCGTCGATCCGGCTTTTGCACGCGCCTACAAAGCACAGGATCTGGTGGTCGCGGACGGCCAGCCGATCATCTGGATGTCAAAGCTGGCCAAACAACCGCTCGAGCTGATGGCCGGTTCCGATCTGGTGATCCCGCTGAGCCTTCTGGCGACCGAAATGGCGATGCCTGTGGCGCTGGTCGGCAGTTCCGATGCCGCACTTGCGGGGGCAAAGGCGGCGCTGGAGCAGCGCGTGCCGGGGATCAACATTGTCCTGACCCATGCGCCTGCCTACGCGTTTGACCCTTCGGGTGCGGCTGCTGCGCAGATTTGCGAAATGCTCAATGCCTCCGGCGCGCGGCTGTGCTTTATCGCCCTTGGCGCGCCGAAACAGGAGTTGTTTGCCGCTTTTGCCCGCACCCGCAGCCCTGCCGTGGGCTTTGCCTCTATCGGGGCGGGGCTGGATTTTCTGTCCGGCCATCAGGTCCGTGCGCCGATGATCATGCGCAAGCTGGCGCTTGAATGGCTGTGGCGCGCACTGCAAAGCCCGCGCCGCATGGTCCCGCGCTATGCCAAATGCTTTGCGATCCTGCCACGGCTCATGCTGGATGCATGGCGCCAGCGGTAGCTATTTATATTCGATCAGCCGCTTTTGCCCGCCGCTGAGCCTGCGCCAATAGAACCCGAGCGCGCCACGGGTCTCGGAAAACTTGCCCAGAACACTGAAAAACGCCCAAGCCAGCCCGCCGCGCCGCGCCAGACGCGCCACCTGCACCGGATAGATCAGCAGCGCCAGTAGCCCGACAGGGCCGATCGCCACCGTCAGCAGGAGTATTCCCGCAGGTATCGCCAGCCCCCAGACCAGCGCGCGCCGCGTCTCTGCCACCCAGTGCCGTTCGGGTAGCGCGCCATGCAGGGCTGCCCCTTCGGCAAAGGCATGGCCTGCGCGTTTGCTGCGCTGCCACCATTGGTCCAAGCGCATAATCTGCGCATCATGGGCCGTCATCTCGGCTTCCAGCCGCCAGATGCGCCAGCCCGCTTGCCGCAAACGCAGGCACACTTCCGGCTCCTCGCCTGCGATCAGATCATCGCGGTAACCACCCACAGCGCGCAGCGCATCCACCCGCATCAGCGCGTCACCGCCACAGGCAAGCGCCTCGCCCACGGGCGTGTCCCATTCGGCGTCGATCAAGCGGTTGTACACCGAAGCCCCGGGATGGACTTCGCGCCGCCTGCCGCAGACCACGGCCACGTCCGGATGCGCGTTCAGAAACGCTTGGGCCTGTGACAGCCAGCCGTCTTGCATGACGCAATCACCATCCAGAAATTGCACCAGTTCTATATCCTGCGACAGATGCGCCAGCCCCGTGTTGCGCGCCCTTGCTGCCGTAAACGGCTGCGACAGATCAAGACTTACCACCTGCGCACCGCGCGCCTGTGCAGCGGCGACCGACCCGTCGGTAGACCCGCTGTCAACGTAGACCAATGACGCCACGCCTTGCAGCGCGTCGAGACAGGAAACCAGCCGCGCGCCTTCATTACGACCAATGACGATTGCCGCAATGTTCATGGTGCATCCTGTTGCAGAAACGCGGCATACTGGTCAGAGGCCGTCAGGAAACCGGCCTCCACCAGCGGCCCGATCCCCGCCCACTCCTGCGCATCTGATGAATACAGTGACAAATCGCGCTGCGCCTCCAGCACCGACAGCCGTGCGCGATCTTCGCCGTGTGCCAGATCACCGCTGCCGGCCGAGGCCGCATCGCGGGCGGCCACGTTACCTGCGAACTTATAGTGCCGGATCACAGCGGTAAAATCAGACACATTCACATTCTGAGAGAGATGCGGATGCGGCGCGGGCAGAATGTGACTGCCGTTGAACACCAGTGGATGCTTGGTCAGACAGCATGCCTCGCCAAATACCTTGCCGCGCACACCACCAAATTTGAATTTCAGCTTATCAGACGGCACTGTGTTGCTGCGCAGCAAGGCGCTGAATGCAATCAGGTCGGAATGATAGTCAAAGCTGTCCACTGCACTGATATCATAAAAGGTGAATTCCTGAATTGCTTTAGTAAAACAAAGATCATGCACCGAAGACAACGCTGCATCCGGAAACATCTCAAGCATTTGCGCCATCAAGGCAGTGTGACCGTGCGCCTCAAGATAGCGGACCAACGCAGGCAGACCGTGGGTTTGACGCCCGGTAAAATCGAACTGCTCGTCCATATCGACATAAAGACACCAGCGGTCCCGACCGTAGGTCTGCGCCGGATACCCACGCATCAGGTCCTCGTACTGCGCCAGTGGCAACACTGCGCGGTCGATCACACAGCCTTCCTGCGCCTTGATACGTGCGACCGTATCATCGCTAGAGCCATTGTCGATAAACGCAAAATACCGGATTCCCAGTGCGCGGTAATAGTCAAAAAAGGCGTCGAGGTAATAGGCTCCGTCACACACCAGTACGATCGCCAGAACCTCGCCCTGCGGTACGGTGAACCCCGCGCCATGAATATGCTCGACTGTGCGGGCAAACCGTCGCCGACGCAGGGTCTGCGCCATGCGGTTGCGGATGCGGGTTAGAAAGGAACTGCGCTGTGTCATAGCTGTGTCTTTACGTCACTGCGCCCCAACGGTCTACTGGTCGGCGCATGCTACATGCACTTTCCCGCGCATCTGTGCACCTGCATCCTGTCCGGTTAAGGGGCAGCACGCGGGCTGGGCCAGCTGTCACCGTGCACAGAATATGACACCGGTTCATCCACCTTTGTCCCAGCACTTCTGAACTTTGCCCCGGCACTCCTGAACATCGTGTACCGCTATACCTTCCATCCGTCATCCTGCCCGCTGTGGGCGGCATGATTATGCGCGATATCCTGGGCCTGCCTGATCCGCAGTCTACCAAATCTGCGGTCTGTTAAAGAACCCGCCTGCTAAAGAACCGGTCTGCTACGCTTTTTTGTCCCCACGCCCTTTGGGAGGATCAGCGCAATTTGCGCTTTCACGTAATTCGGGGGAATAGAACGTCTGGCGCGCGCGGCCTTCGTTTTTAGAAACATAGAGCGCGATATCCGCATTCTCCATCACCCGCTCGCGGGTCAGGCTGTTGCTCCCCTGAATCCAGACGGTGCCGATGCTGGCCGAGATTTCGCATGTCTTGCCATTAAACGGGATCGGCACCTCGATCCGTTCGATAATCCGGCGGCCCACGCCGGTGAGTATTTCAATATTACCCACTTCGGGCAGGATCACGGTAAACTCGTCCCCGCCGACCCGTGCGACAGTATCGGTGGCACGGGTTTCCTCGATCATGGCTTGCGCCACGACTTGCAAGACATGATCACCCGCCGCATGGCCGTAGGTGTCGTTAACCGCTTTGAAATAATCCAGATCAATATGCATCACGGCAAAGCCGGTATCGGTTGCCAGCAACCGCTCCAGCACCTGATCCAGCGCGCGGCGGTTGCGCAAACCGGTCAATGTATCCGTGTAGGCCTGCTCTTCCGCGACACTCTTGGCGCCCTGCAACCGCAGGTTCAGCTTGCGCGACGCTTCCATCGCGGCAGATTTCGCCTCGACCAGATAGAGCATTTCAATCGCCAGATCGGTCGCCGCAAAATCAGCGTTGGTCAGGGCATAGTTCCGCACCCCGTCCAGAATTGAGATACCGAAAGACAGGTTCACGATGGCAGAACCCTGCCCGTCAGACACCAGCACCCCCTTCAGCCGTGCAGGCGGTGTCCCCTTCATTTCCAGATGCATTTTGACATGCCGCGTCTCCCACAGCTGTGCCAGTGTGGTAATACCGCGCGGGCGCATGACATTAAACGCTTCCAGAAACGATGTGCCGACAAATGACAGATCCGGCCGCAGCTTTTGTGTGGTGGGGCCGACATGGGTGATCATGCCCTCTACATCGAGTGTCAGATGCATCGGGCACAGCACATCCAGTATGTCGGGGACAAGGACTTCCGTCATGGCGCACCCACCCCCAGACTGAACGCGCGCCCGTCAGAAAAATCATTCTGGATCAACTGGATGCGCACGGTCTCGCGACCACTGCCACTGCTTTCCAACTCAAGCAGGGCCAATGCGCCATAGTCATCTGCCATCACGCGCAAGATCCCCATCATCAGATGCCCGAACCCTGCAACCGGACTGTCGCAAATCAGACTATAGCACCCCTCAGCGTGGCCGTGCAGTTCGATCGCGGGCAAATGCAGGTCTGATACCGCCATACGCGCACGGTCGGGCAGATCGTCCAGCGAATGCAGAAAATCCTCGAAATTCGTACCGCCAAAGCGCAGCAGACGGCGCACGGCTTCGGTGTTGGGATGCGATACCAGATAGGCACCGATATCTTCCATCACCTCGCCCCGCGAGCGGCGCAGCAACTGGGCCATAGCATCCATCACATCCGGTGTAATCGCATCGTCATAGGTCAGCATCGGCTCGAACAGCGGCGGAGAGACCCCACCACGCGACGCGACTTGCAGCCAGGCGTCCTTGCCGTAGCTGTCGCTGATATACTGCTGGAAACTGTAATTGATCAGCCCGTGCATATTGCCCCCTCTTCCTGCGTCCATCAGTGATGGCGTGCGGGCATTAATAACAAGCTAACAGGGGCTCACAGACTATGGGGATGGTTAAAAATCTGTTGGCGCGCCGCCTTCGGATTTACGCCGCGCAACAAAATCGGCCAACGCGTCACGGAGGGCTATGTCCATCGGCGGCTCTTCGAAACTGCCAACAATCTCTTTGAACATATGGTGCGCGCGCTCATGCGTCCAGATGCCGCCCGCCACTTCCCAGCCCTCGTAATTGGTCCAATCGCTTAGAAACGGCTGGTAGAACGCGGTGGTATAGCGGTCCTGCGTGTGCTGGATGCCGAAAAAGTGGCTGCCGTGACCCACTTCCTTTATGGCATCAAAGGCGATCTCGTCGGGGCCGGTTGCGCAGATTTCAGGGGCCATATACCGCTGGATCTGCTGCAACACTTCACAATCCATGATGAATTTCTCAGGGCTTGCGATCAGCCCGCCTTCCAGCCACCCCGCTGCATGATACACCATATTGGTGCCCGACTGCACGGCTGCCCAGAGCGAATTGGACGTCTCCCACATTGCCTGTCCGTCCGGCACATTGGCCGCACACACCCCCGACGAGCGCATCGGCAAGCCGTAAAAGCGGCACATCTGGCCCGTCATCTGCGTGGCGCGCATATATTCCGGCGTCCCGAAAGCGGGCGCGCCGGTTTTCATATCCACATTGGAAGTAAACGTACCAATTGCCACCGATGCGCCGGGGCGCACCAGCTGCGCGAGCACCACAGCAATCAACGCCTCGGCCAGCGATTGCGCCACAGCGCCCGCCATGGTCACAGGCGCCATGGCCCCCGCCAGCGTAAACGGCGTGACCACCAGCCCCTGATTGCGCCGCGCAATACGAATCCAGCCATCCAGCATCGGGATGTCGTGTTTCAGCGGCGAGGTAGAATTGATGTTGGTGTACATTTTCGGGCTGGCCTCGAATTCCGCGTCGGTCCAGCCGCCAGAGATACGGACCATCTCCATCACGTCCTCGACACGTTCCTTGCCCAGCGAATAGGCATGCATGACCTTGTCGCAGAGCGTGAGTTTATCATAGAGCACGTCGAGATGCCGGACGGAGGCGTGGATATCCACCGGCTCTACCGGATAGCCGCCGGCAAAATGGATACAGTTGAAATATTGTGTCAGCTTCATCAGATCGCGGCACATCGCGCGCGTGCCGGGCACTTTGGTTCCACGCGCCATATCCCAGTAGTTGGGCGGCGAAGAGACGTTGCCAAAAACGATATTCTTGCCACCGATAGTGATCTTGCGGTCCGGATTGCGCGGCGTGAGCGTAAACTCGGAAGGGGCCATTGCGACATACTCCATGACCATATCACGGCCCATACGCACGTTTTCGCCCTCGATCGTGCAGCCCGCTTTGCGGAAGATCTCCAGTGCTTCACGGTTGTAAATCTCGATCCCGATTTCTTCGAGAATGCGCATTGCGCCATCATGGATTGCGGCCACACCTTCCGGCCCCAGCGGCTCTGTGGGCCGGTCGATGTTGACCGGCGGGTTCCATGGCATCTGTTCGATTACGGCAGTACCGCGGCGGGTCTGGGCCCCTGCCCGCCCGCCTCCGCGGGTTCTGCGCTTTGGCGCGTCTGTCATGGCATTATCCTCCGGACTTCCACATCAGAAGGCCCGATAGGCCACGGCGAGGCCTATCCGTTCACGACAAATACAGTCGCTTTTGAGACCTCAAGTCAAAGTTTGCGCCGCCAGCCATGCCGGAATTTCACCGATGTCACGCAAAACGACGTCCGCAAAAGGTGACAATTGTGCTGCCACAGCGGCCCCTGTCAGCACGCCGATTGTGCGCATCCCCGCCGCACGGCCCGCGTGCAGATCATGGGTGCTGTCACCCACCATCACAATCTCGCGCGGTGGCAGATTAACAGCAGCGGCAAAGGCCAGCAGTTGCCCCGGCGCAGGTTTGCCGCCGTGACCACTGTCATAGCCTGCAACAAAGTCGAACAAATCAGTGATTCCCGCCGCCTCAAGATGCGCCAGCGCAGGGCCTTCGCTGTCATTGGTGGCCAGACCCAACGCGAGTTTCTGCGCGCGCAGCCCTTCCAGCAGCGGACGCAGCGGCACGGCGGGCTGCTGCGGCGCCCGCGCGGCCTCTTCGTTCAGCATGTCCAGCAGTGCCTCGCGCGCCATGTCCTGAAAATGCGGCATCAGGGCATCCGTCACTTCACCAGCAGTGCCCGCGATCACCAGACTGTCGGGCGCAAATTTACCTGCCCCCAGATCAAAACCGATAACGGCACCCAAAACGGTTGCGCGCTGCTCGTCTCCGTTCGCGGCGCGGCGCAGGAACGCCTTGGCCCAAGCCTCCCAGGTGGCGGCGAAATCAAACAGGGTGCCGTCCTTGTCAAAGCATAAACCTTTGACAGGTATCTGTTGCGTGTTCAGGTCCAATGTATCTGGTCTCCCCCAGGCAAGCTTTGCCGCGCCTCTAAGACCCGTTCATACGGCATGCTATGCGCGTCGCAAAACGAAATCACCCATGCATCATCCATCATGATAAAATCCAGCACCGAGCCCAGAAACTCGGGATCAAGGGCTGCCGTGCGCATATCGCCCTCCGACACGCCTGTGGCGCCCAGAAAAACCGGCAGTAAATCTTCGTTGCCCACCAGCCAGCCCAGAGACTGGAGTGCGATGGTTTCGGCGGCATTCCGCGTAAGGCTCATAAATCAGCTCCGGTTGCATCAAAATCTCAACGCTTTGTTAATCAATTAGTCAGATTAATAAGGGATAACTTAACAGGTGTGAGAGGAGGATCGATAGTGCAAGGTAAAATCCTCATCGTTGACGGTATCTCGACGAACCGTATCGTTCTCAAGGTTAAACTGGCAGCTGCATTCTATCAGGTTGTGCAGGCCAGTACGATTGCCGAGGCGCTGGATCTGATCCGTACGCAGGCGCCTGATGTTGTGATCAGCGCGATTAATTTGCCGGATGGTACAGCAACACAACTGTGCAACAAATTGCGCAGCCAGCCTCAGACAGCCACCTTGCCCGTTCTGGTTGTCGCGTGCAGCGCCAACGCCGACTTGCGCCTCCGGACCCTGCGGGCGGGGGCCTTTGACGTGATGACCAAGCCCGTGAACGAGACACTGCTGCTGGCCCGTGTGCGCAATATGATCCGCGCCAACAACACGCTGGCAGAATGGCAAATCCGCGAAGATACCAGCTGTGCACTGGGTCTGGCCGAGGCGCCTACGGAATTTACGCGCCCCGCGAACATCTGCGTGATCGGGCCGGACGCTGCCCCGCTTCAAGGCTGGGTGCGTCATCTGCTCCCACATTTGCGCGCGAAATATACCGTGACACTTCTGCGCGATGCGATGGCGCGGCTCCATGCGGGGGCCACGCCCGATGCGCTGCTTCTGGCTCTGCCCGACGGCGCGGCAGAAACGGAGACATGTTTGCGCCTGATCTCGGCGCTGCGTGCCGGCGGCAGTACCCGTAATGTGGTTTTGATAGTGATCCAGAAAACACCCGATCCGCAGCGTGCAACCTCTGCACTGGACATGGGCGCGGATGATGTGATGACGGGCGGCTTCGATGCCGAGGAGCTGGCAGTGCGGTTGCAGGTCCTGCTCAGCCGCAAGCAGCAAGTGGAGCGGATGCTTCACAGCGTGCGGACCGGCCTGCGCGAAGTGCTGCATGACCCGCTGACCGGACTTTATAACCGCAGGTACGCCATCCCCTTTGTCACCCGCCTGATCGAGCAGAGCACAACAAGCGATGCGGCTTTTAGCATACTTCTGGCCGATCTGGACCATTTCAAGCGGATCAATGACGTCTATGGCCATGCCTCCGGAGACGCCGTACTGGTGGAAACTGCGCGCCGTTTGCGCACGGCGGTGCGCGGCGCAGATGTTGTGGCGCGCATCGGCGGCGAAGAGTTCCTGATCGCCATGCCCGAAACAGGGGTTGCGGCGGCACGTGCGCTGGCAGTCCGCATGTGCACTGCCATCGGTAACACTCCGTTTGACATACCGGGCGCACGCGATCCTATACACATCACGATCAGCCTCGGGCTGGCTATGGGCGGGCACACCACGCGACCCGCCGCGCGCGATCCGGAAACCGTAGACGCCCTGCTGGATCGCGCCGACAAGGCACTCTACGAAGCGAAGATACAGGGCCGCAACCGCGTCACGCTGAGCCCCCCGCAAACGCGGCCTGCTGCCTGAGCAGGACAGCGGTTTTCAAAACCGTTACTCTTTGCGGCGGGATTTGCGCGATCCGCGCCGTTCTTCCAGATTTTGCAAACGGTCAGCATAGGTTCTGCGCGCATCCGCACTCAGGGCTATGATATGCGCCAGAAACGCAGCACTGGCCGCATCCTGCCGCAGCACACCTGCATCCCGCTGTGCATCCAGAACGCGGGCAGCAGCGGCAGGGTCAAACGGCTCTTGGCGCAGGACGCCCAGCAGATCCGCGGTATCGCGGTTGGGCAGCAAACCGGCGCGCAGTTGCCGGTACATATCACGCCGCACCTCGCGCGGGAGGGCTTGCATATAAACGGCACCGCCGCGCGCGCCCCGCGGGGCTGCGCGGTCAGTGTCCTTGTGACGCCACATTGCCCCCGACAGGGCCGCAACAACTGCGAGATTCAGGGCAAGCGACAGACCCAGAACAACAGGCATCCATCTGAATTTACGTTTTATGTCTGCCATCACATCATCCCTCTTCGCTGTACCAGCCGAACCCCAGCAGGTCCGTCATATCGTCATCCGCTGCCAGTTCGATCACCCCGATCAGGACCAGCGGATCAACGTTGTCGTGCGGTGGGGCCACGCCCAGCCAGAAACCGGCCACCGTTGCCGTCACCAAACCGCCCAATCCCGCAGGCCCGCCCACCGCCGCCATCAGCCTGCGCCACAGCGGCACCTGCGGCTGCACCGCTTCGGCATCCGCCACAATCCGCGCCAACAGTCCGTCCGGCATCTGCGGCGGGCCGGCGCGTGCCGCATCAAACGTCGCCTCAAGATCGAAATTATCCCGCTGTGTCATCCTGATACCCCAATGCATCGCGCTGTGCGGCCAGATCCGCCGTCAGCGCCTTTTTCCCGCGTGCAGTCAGGCTCTCTACGGCCTCGACGCCCACGTCCAGTATTTCTGCGATCTCGGCATTCGCCAAGCCTTCGATGTGCCGCAAGATGACGGCCTGCCGCTGCCGCTCCGGCAGGCGCAACAGAGCTGCCTGCAAAGCATCATGGCGCGCACCGTCCTGCATCCGCGCCGCCGCACTTGGTGCAGGATCGGCGGGGGTGTTCACATCGTCCAGCGGCTCGGTCCGGCGCTGGCGCAATTTATCCGTGCACAGGTTCGCCACCACACGGTAGAGCCACGTCGCTGCCTGCGCGCGCCCCTCGTCCCAGTGGGCGGCCTGCTTCCACAGGCGCAACAAGGCTTCTTGCGTCACATCCTCGGCCTCGGCCGCGTCGCCCAGCACACGGTAGGCATGCGCGTAAGCACGCGGTGACAGACGCGCCGCCAAAAGCCGTGCCGCCGCCGCATCCCCCGCCGCATAGCGCGCCATCAGGTCGGCATCGGCGTCGCGTGCAGCTGTATGATCCCGAGTGTCTTTCAAAAGCTCTTTCCACTGACCGTCCTGCCTGTGGTTAACCACGGGCAGGACGCATGGGTATTGCGCAGATCAATCCGCCTTGCGGTCTTTATGATGTTTGCCATGACCGCGCGCCTTTGAAAACTCGTCAAGGCTCAGCGTGCCATTGTTGTCGGCATCCATCTTTTCCAACATTTTCGCCGGATCACGGCGCGCCTGCATTTCCACCAGCGATATATCACCGCTATTATCCGCATCCATCCGCTCGAAATGTTTGGCCGCGCGCTTGGCGTGCTTGGCGTCCTTGCCGGTCTCCATCCCTGCCAGTTCCTCACCGCTCAGGCTGCCATCGCCATTGCTGTCGAACTGCTTGAGCAGACGCTCCTTGCGCATGCCCTGCATACCTTTGGTGATTTCCTCCAGCGTCAGCGCACCGTTGCCGTCAGCGTCGTTGCGGGTAAAACGGGCGGCGGCACGGGCAGTCATTTCCTCGACCGTAATCTGGCCGTTCGCGTTTGTGTCGATCTGGCCAAAACGGTCTTGCATCTGCGCGCCGTTGTCACCCGCCTGAGCGCCGGTTGCAACCAGACCTGCAACAATGACCAGCGCGGTGAATGTCTCTTTAAACATGGTATTCTCCATTTTATGTTCGCTGCACCGGGTTGTTTTCGGGGCGCAGTTAAAATTAATACGCGCAGGCCGCACAATTCCGTCGCAGATGTCCGCAAAAACTTGCGTCCCACCCCGAATGAGACAAATCGCCACCTTTTATTCTTGGTCCCCCTCGCACATACAGGGCGCATAACCCTGCTTCAGGAACCCTACATGCCACGCACCGCCGCCCAGCCCCGAACCATATCCGATACATCCGCCGCTCAGGCAGAACGCCCCCGCACACCTGCGATGCTGCGCGGATGGCGTGGTAAATGCCCAAGCTGTGGTGCAGGCCGGTTGCTTCACAGTTATCTCAAGGTCCACGACCACTGCACCATATGCGAGGAAGAATTCCACCACCACCGCGCCGATGACGGCCCTGCCTATCTGACCATTCTGATCGTCGGACACCTGATGGGCGTGATGCTGCATTTTGTCTTTGTACAGTTCCGCCCCGAACCAATCGTGCTGTTTACCATCTTTGCGGTTGGCACGGTCGCCTTGTCGCTCTACCTTCTGCCCAGACTGAAGGGGGCCTTGATCGGCTTTCAATGGGCAAAGGAAATGGGCGGCTTTGCACGCAGCACCTGACCGGCCCGCGATAACACGAGGGCGCGATGACGATTGATAAAACGGCGATCCGCAATGCATCCACAGTGATTGTGATCCGCGACCGCATGACACAGCCTGCCATTTTGATGGGGCAGCGCGGTGCGCAGGCTGCCTTTATGCCCAATAAATTCGTCTTTCCGGGCGGTGCGGTAGATGCAGGCGATGCACTTATCCCGCTGGCCACCAGCCTGTCCGATCAATGCGCAGCACGCATCACCGCCGATACCGATGCAACGCTGGCCCATGCCATTCAGGTCGCCGCCGTGCGCGAGCTCTGGGAGGAAACCGGCCTTGTTCTGGGGACGTCCGGCAACTGGACAGGCGTTATCCCCCCCGACTGGGAAACCTTCGCCGCCACGGGGCATTTGCCCCAAGCCCACCCGCTGCAATTTGTGTTCCGTGCGCTGACCCCTCCGGGCCGCTCGCGCCGCTTTGACGCGCGGTTCTTTTTGGTGGATGCAGATGACATCGCCAGTGATCCCGATAATTTCGACGCCGCCTGTGACGAGCTTTCGCATCTGCAATGGGTGCCCCTAACGGACGCGCGCAAATTTGACATGCCGTTCATCACCGAAGTCGTTCTGGCCGAGGTCGAGGCCCGTGCACGCGACCTGAACGCGCCTGCATCGGTGCCCTATTTCAAGAATAACGACGAAGAGAGTCTGTTTTTGCGCCTCAAAGGCCACGCCCGCCCCTATTCCGAAAAGGGCTAGATCGCGAGGATCAGCAGCAGGATCGACACCACAAGGATGGCCATGCCCATCGCTTCGCGGCGCGTGATCTTTTCTTTGAAAAACAGGGTCGAGGCGAAAATGCTGAAAATCATCTCGACCTGCCCCAAGGCGTTGACGTAAGCCGCGTTTTGCAACGTAAATGCCGTGAACCAGCACATCGAGCCCGCCATCGAGGTGAGGCCGATCCAGACCGCTACGCGCCGCGCGCGCCATACCGCGCCAATCTCGCCGCGTTCGCGGAAGTACAGCCAGACCAGCATGATCAACGTTTGCATCGTCACCACCGTCATCAGTGTCACGCCTGCCCGCAACAGCGGATCCTCCGTGGCCAGCGTCAGCGATGCACCGCGGTAGCTGACGGCGGAAAACGCAAACAGGATACCGCTGGCGATGCCCAATCCCGCTGCGCGGTTGCGCAAATCCGACAGGTGCAAGCCGCGCGCCTCTTTCCCGCCGGACAGCAGAAACAGGCCGACCAACCCCAGTGATATCGCCGCAAAGCCGCCCCAGCTGACCAACTCGCCCAACAGCAGCATACCGACCAGCACCGTCTGCATCACTTCGGTCTTCTTGAAGGTGATGCCCACGGCAAAGTTACGCTCTTTGAACAGGGCCACCATGCAGACGGTTGCAATGATCTGGGTCACAGCCCCCAGCAGGCCAAAAGCCCAAAAGCGCAGGTCCAACGCAGGCAGGCTGGCGCCCGTTGACTGGATATACACCAAGAGCAGCAACGCAATGAAGGGCGTGGAATAGATAAACCGCGAAAACGTCGCCCCCGCAGGGCTGAGCGTGGAGGTGGCCAGTACTTTTTGCAGCATAAAGCGTACCGTCTGAAAGGCAGCGGCCAGCAGGGTAACGATGATCCAGAGATCGGGCATGTTCATTGCGCCCTCCTGCCTCAATCCGCATCCCTGCGCCAGAGCGGATGTGCAACAGGGTCTTTGCTACGCCACAAATAGCGGCGGAAGACGGCGGCATAAGACGCAAACACATACCCGCCATTGCGGGTCAAAAACCGCTCGCGCTGTGACAGGTAAAGCGGCCAGAGTTTATACCATGCGACGCCCGGATGCATGTGATGGACGACGTGCAGGTTGTTGTTGAGAAACAAAAAGCCCAGCGGCCCGCGATCCTCGATGATCACCGTGCGGCCAGAGACGCGTGCGTGGGCCTGATGCTCCAGAAAGGTGCGGATTTTCAGGATCGATAGCGCGACGTAGCAGGCCGCAAGGTACAGCCACAGACTGGTTCCCGAGGCGACAACTGTCCAAAGCGTCAGCACCACCCCCGGAATATGGGCCAGCCAGTCCGTCACAATCACCCGCGCACCGCCGCGAGCGGCTGCAATATCGCCAAGAACAAACGAAGTCATCCCCGTCAGCGGCCCCAGTACCATACGCCCCGCCAGCGTATTGTTGATCCGCAGCAGCGCACGGCGCCAGCGTGGCAGGCTATGCCAGACGGCGGGATCCAGATAGTTGCTCTCGGGGTCGTCATAGGGATCGGTCAGGTTGGCGTCCATGTGATGGGCCAGATGGGTGCGCTTGAACCGCAGATAGGGAACCAGAATGCCCGGCTGCCACAGGCCCAGCACGGTCTCGGCACCCGCATGGCCAAACGGATGGCCGTGCAACACCTCGTGACTGAGCGAGCTGTGCAGCGTCAGCGCCAGCACCAGAAGCACGAATTTGGTCACACCCCAGCCCGCAGGCAGCATCAGCGCGCCGACCCAGACAATGACAAAAACGGCCAGCAGGCCCAGCGTCGGCCAGTCCCAGCCCGCCACCCTGCGCACCAGTCTCGAAGGGAAAGCCGCAAAACGGGACATCTGTAATTTTCACTATTGGGAGGCGCGGTATGCGAATGCGCGAACTGTGACAGGCGCCCTCGCACCGCGCAATCAAAATGACGCAGTGCAAATGCAGGCCTGTCAGAAAGGGCGCGCAAATGGCACGCCCCCTCCGGCAGGTTTTAGCGTGGCGCGCCGATCGCGCGGCCAAGCCCTTCGGGTGCCGGTAATGCCGCATGACCCGTGGCAAAGCGCACCAAGGCTGCCTCGATATGCGGTGCAGGCGGTGTCGGTTTGCGGCTCTCGAGGCTGACGTGCAGCAAGAAATGCTCACCCGTGGCCAGCAGGCGGTCGCCGTCCAGCATCTCGTGGAACAGGTGCATCTTCTTGCCCTCGCCCATCACAACGCGGGTGCGGATGGTGATCACCGTGCCTGCATGCACTTCGTCGATGTGGCGGATATGCGTCTCGGCGGTGAAATAGCTGCCGCCGGAACTGATATAGGCCGCATCACAGCCGATAATCTGCATAAAGCGGTCCGTGGCATCGGCAAATGCCTGCAGATACCGCGATTCCGTCATGTGGCCGTTATAGTCCGTCCAATCCAGCGGCACAGTGCGGTGCGCCGTCTGCACCAGTGCATCCGCCGCCAGATCTGCCGCCACAGCGCCATGCACGGTGCCTTGGCGCATCTGTGTGTCCTGTGCGTTCAGCAGCGCGCCCGCGCCCCAGTTTTGCGCCTTTAGCCCGCGCATCATGCTCACCAGATTGTTGTCGCGGATCCGCTCCAGCTCGCGGATGGAATGCATACCGGACTGCGCGTCCGATTGCCCTGCGATCAGGTCCACCAGCTCCTCCGTGAACTCCGGCACATCCATCAGCTTGGTCCACGGGAAGGTCAGGCAGGGGCCGAACTGCGCCATAAAGTGTTTCATCCCCGCCTCGCCGCCCGCCACGCGGTAGGTCTCGAACAGGCCCATCTGCGCCCAGCGGATGCCAAAGCCGTAGCGGATCGCGTTGTCGATCTCTTCCGTGGTGGCGATGCCGTCCTTGACCAGCCATAGCGCCTCACGCCACACCGCCTCAAGGAAGCGGTCGGCCACATGGGCGTCGATCTCTTTTTTCAGGTGCAGCGGGTACATGCCCAGCGAGGTCAGCAGGGTCTTGGCCTTCTCGACCAGCGCCGGATCGGCACCGACCGCGACCAGCTCGACCAGCGGCAGCAGATAGACAGGGTTGAACGGGTGCGCGACCATGATCTGCTCGGGGCGCGTGGCCCCTTGCTGCAATTCGGACGGCTTGAAACCGGAGGTGGAGGAGCCGATCACCGCACCCGCACTGCACGCGGCCTGAATTTCGGCAAATGTCTTGTGCTTGATGTCCAGCCGCTCCGGCACACTTTCCTGTATCCACTCCGCGCCCTTGACCGCCTCGGCAATACTCGCGTGGAACGTCAGCTTACCCGCTTCGGGCAGCGCCACATCCGTGAGGCCGGGAAGCGAGCGGCGCGCGTTGGCCAGCACTTCGCCAATCTTCCGCTCGGCCTGTGGGTCAGGATCAAACACCTGAACATCCCACCCGTTGAGCATGAACCGTGCGGCCCAGCCGCCTCCGATCACACCACCGCCAATAATCGCTGCAATCTTAGTCATTTTACGGTCCTTAGCTGGCTCACTTTGTAGCCGTTGAAATCCAGTATCTCGCGTGCAGCCCTAATCCGGTCCGCGCCGCCTTTTGTGCTGCGGTCCACGATCCAGCCGAAGGTGCCATCGCGGTTGCCCAGCACGGCTGTGCGGAACCCCTCATCGACCCAGAGCACCCAGAATTCGCGTGTCTCGCCGCTTGGCATTTTCGTGCTGTAGCGTCCGTTGCTGATGCGCTTGAGTGGCAGGTCTTGCGATACATCGCTGCAAACGCCTGCTGCATCGCAGACCGAGGCGCCCAGCCGCATAACAGGGCCTTTGGCAGTGTTGCTCATCCGGAACGAAACGCGGCCCAGCGCGGGGTCAAACCCCGCGCGGACATACCAGACACCCGCAAACTTCGCCTCGTCAAACCGCGAAGTAACACCAATCAGCGCCGAGCGGTCGCGGTAGCTTTGTAATTTTGTCACTGCAGGCGGTGGCGCTGCGGTACAAGCCCCCAGCGCCAGCACCGTCAAAACAGCGGTTAGTCTTGAAATCACCGTGGCATCCGCTTTTGCAGGCCCAGCTTTTCGCGGACTGCCGCAGGGCTCATCAGTTTGGCGCCCATGCCCTCGATGATGCCGCGCGCACGCGTCACCAGATCATGGTTTTCGGCCAGCACACCACGGTCAAGCCAGAGGTTATCCTCCAGCCCCACACGCACATGGCCGCCCGCCAGCACCGATGCGGCCACATAGGCCATCTGGTTGCGCCCCAGACCAAAGGCCGAAAAGGTCCAGTCCTGCGGCACGTTATTCACCATTGCCATAAACGTGTTCAGATCATCCGGCGCCCCCCATTTGACGCCCATGCACAGCTGCACCAGAGCAGGTGCGTCCAGCACGCCCTGCTCTACCAGATGCTTGGCGTACCACAGATGGCCAGTGTCAAAGGCCTCGATCTCGGGCTTGACACCCAGATCGGTCATCATCTGCCCCATCGCCACCAGCATGCCGGGCGTGTTGGTCATCACATAATCAGCCTCGGCAAAGTTCATCGTGCCGCAATCGAGCGTGCAAATTTCCGGCAGACATTCGGCCACATGGGCCATCCGCTCGGTTGCACCCACCATATCTGTAGCAGCGCGGTTCAGGTCCATCGGGTTCTCCACCCCGCCGAACACGATGTCACCGCCCATGCCAGCGGTTAGGTTCAGCACCACATCCGTGTCGCTGTCGCGGATCCGCTCGGTCAGCTCGCGGTAGAGTTTGACATCACGGCTGGGCGCGCCTGTCTCGGGATCGCGGACGTGGCAATGCACCACGGCGGCACCGGCCTTCGCGGCCTTGATCGCGCTGTCGGCGATTTGCTCCGGGGAACGCGGCACGTGGTGGCTGCGGTCTTGCGTGGCGCCCGATCCGGTGACGGCGCAAGTGATGAAAACATCCGTGTTCATGGCGAGTGGCATTGAAATTCTCCCTTTTCTGGTTTGATTCGAGTGTGCCTAAGGGCGCGGCGCTTTGCCATCCCCGAACGGCTCGGAATGTCGCGTTTAGTACGGCATCGGATGGGCGCGGTGGGTTGTCTCTATATCGGCCATCACGTCCGCCGTCAGCACCAGATCGGCACCTGCCAGAATACGCTCAAGCTGCGTCAGACTGGTAGCGCCAAAAATCACGCTGGCCATAAACGGGCGGTCGCGGACAAAGGCCATCGCCATATGCACCGGATCAAGCCCGTGCTTTTGCGCAACGCCCAGATAGGCATCGACAGCTTGAAATGCACGCGTTGTCTTGCGCCCGCCCAACTCGGGGCTCAGTGACAGGCGGGATCCGTCCGGCACAGCACCGCCCTGATATTTGCCCGTCAGCAGTCCGGTCGCCAGCGGCGAGAAGGACAGCATGCCGATCTCCTCGTTATGGCAGACTTCGGCAACGTCCGTATCGGCCAGACGGCACATCAGCGAATATTCGTTCTGCACAGTTGCAATGCGCGGCCCGCCGGTGCGATCGGACGCATTGGCCCATTGCGTCAGGCCCCATGCGCTCTCGTTGCTCATCCCGAAAGCGCGGATGCGGCCACGGTCCACTTCGACCTGCAAGGCCCCCAGACAATCTTCCATATTCTGGAGCGTCTGCGCGCGGTCTTGTGCCGTCGGATCATAAGCCCAGTTTTTGCGGAACATATAGCTGCCGCGGTTGGGCCAATGAAACTGATAGAGGTCAATATAATCAGTCTGCAACCGCTTGAGCGAGCCTTCCAGTGCCTGCGGAATGGAGGCAGCCGTGATATCCGCGCCGCCGCGCACATAGGCTATGCCTTCGCCCGAATGTTTGGTGGCCAACACAACATCGCTGCGCCGCCCCGACTGTGCAAACCATTCCCCGATGACCGCCTCGGTGGCGCCTTGGGTCTCTGCGCTCAGCGGGTTGACGGGATACATCTCGGCGGTGTCGATGAAATCAATCCCTGCATCCAGTGCGCGCGCAATCTGGGCATGGCCTTCGGCCTGCGTGTTCTGGGTGCCCCATGTCATCGACCCCAAACAGAATTTCGAAACTTCGATCCCCGTGCGGCCCAGTGTTGTCCTTTGCATCATGCTCTCCCGTCTCTGTGTGTGCTTGCGCGCAACCTACGCAGGCCCCCGCCCGCTGCAAGCGGCTTTCTGTCCCCGCGGCAGCTATTTTGCAAAATATTACGACATAGCCTGTCGGTTTTGGCTGGCCTTCCCCGCCGCAAACCGCGCACACATACCCCATGCGGATGATGATCTCCTTTGCGGCACTGTTTTTGTCGGTTGTCCTGTTGCAGCTGTCTTCAGGCGGGGTTGGCCCGCTGGATGTGCTGTCGGGCACGCAACTGGGCTTTACCAATCAGGAAATCGGCATGCTCGGCTCGGCGCATTTCTTCGGGTTTTTCATCGGTTGCTGGTTCGCGCCGCGCCTGCTGGGCAGTGTCGGCCACAGCCGGACCTTTGCGGCGTTTACAGCGGCGGGCAGCATCTCGCTGATTGCGCATATGATGGTGATTGATCCCTACGCATGGGCGCTGATGCGGGTCGGCTCCGGCCTTTGTGTGGCGGGCTGCTATACAGTGGTCGAGGCATGGTTGCAGGCCAAAGTCACAAACGAGACGCGCGGCCGCGCCATGGGCACCTACCGCATGGTCGACATGACCGGCAGCCTCGCCGCCCAAGGCATCATCGGCATTCTCGCCCCCGCCGACTATATCTCCTACAACATCCTCGCCATTTTGTGCTGTGCCGCACTGCTGCCCATCACGTTGACAACGGCATCCCAGCCCGAAACACCCAAATCCCCGCGCCTGCGCCCCAAGCTGGCCTATGCCCGCTCGCCCCTCGCCGTGGCGGGGGTGATTGTGGCGGCGCTCAGCAGTGCGTCGTTCCGGATGGTTGGCCCGATTTACGGGCAGGAAATGGGGCTGACGGCGGGCCAGATCGCGTGGTTTCTGGCGGCCTTCGTGATCGGCGGGGCGATTGCGCAGTTTCCCATCGGCTGGCTGGCCGATAAATACGACCGCCGCAAAGTGCTGATCTGGCTGTCTGTCGCAGCCATCGGCAGCTGTTTTGTAACCATGTCCACCGCCGATTGGGGCGTCATGGGCATATTGCTGTCGGCAGGATTGTTCGGCCTCACCACCTTCCCGATCTATTCGGTTGCCGCCGCCCATGCCCATGATTTCGCCACCTCGGACGAGCGGGTGGAGCTGTCGGCAGCCCTGATGTTCTGGTTTGCCATGGGCGCCATCGCCGCGCCCTACGGGGCATCGATCCTGATTGACGTCTACGGGCCAGAGGCGCTGTTTATCATGCTGGCCATTGGTCACGCAGGGCTGATCGTGTTCGGCATTGCCCGCATGCGCGCGCGTGCCACCCCAAAACTACGCACAGCCTATGTCGATTCCCCCCGCACCTCGTTTGTGGTGGGCCGCCTGTTCCGCCGCGAGCGCGACAAGCTCAACAAACTGCCCTAGGCATCGGCACAGATTGATCCTGCGTGTGCCAGCCGCTATGGGAGACACAAAGCCAGAGGAACCCTGCCATGACCCGTCACCTGATCACCTCCGCCATTCCGTATATCAACGGCATCAAACACCTCGGCAATCTGGTGGGCAGCCAGCTGCCTGCTGACCTGTATGCCCGTTATTTGCGCAGCCGCGGGTTCGAGGTGCTGTTTCTATGCGCCACGGATGAACACGGCACCCCCGCCGAGTTGGCCGCTGCCAAAGCAGGCAAGCCGGTCGAGGAATATTGCGCCGAGATGTACGCGGTGCAGGCAGGAATTGCGGAGCGTTTCGGGCTGTCATTCGACCACTTCGGGCGCTCCTCATCCCAGCAGAACGCAGCGCTGACCCAGCATTTTGCGGGAGCGCTGGCGGATGAAGGCCTGATCGAGGAAGTCGAGCAATCACAGATCTACTCGCAGACCGATGGCCGCTTCCTGCCCGACCGCTATGTAGAGGGCACCTGCCCCAACTGCGGGTTCGAAGACGCGCGCGGCGACCAATGTGACAACTGCACCAAGCAGCTGGACCCCGAAGACCTGATCAACCCCCGCTCGACCGTGTCGGGCGCCACCGATCTGGAAATGCGCGCGACCAAGCATCTGTTTTTGAAGCAAAGCCAGATGAAAAACCGCCTGAACGACTGGATCAATTCCAAGACCGACTGGCCTGTGCTGACCACCTCCATCGCCAAGAAATGGCTGCATGACGGGGATGGCCTGCAAGACCGTGGCATCACCCGTGACCTCAAATGGGGTGTGCCTGTGAAACGTGGCGATGGGCCGTGGCCCGGGATGGAGGGCAAGGTCTTCTACGTCTGGTTCGACGCGCCCATCGAATATATCGCCTGCGCGCAGGAATGGGTGGATGCGGGCAAGGGTGATGATTGGGAGCGCTGGTGGCGCACCGACAAAGGCGCGGATGATGTGCGCTATACCCAGTTTATGGGCAAGGATAATGTGCCCTTCCACACGCTCAGCTTTCCGGCCACGATCATGGGATCAAACGAGCCGTGGAAGCTGGTCGATTACATCAAATCCTTCAACTACCTGAATTATGACGGCGGCCAGTTCTCTACCTCACGCGGGCGCGGCGTGTTTATGGATCAGGCGCTGGAAATCCTGCCTGCGGATTACTGGCGCTGGTGGCTGCTGTCCCACGCACCCGAAACGTCGGATGCGGAGTTCACATGGGAGAATTTTCAGACCGCCGCAAACAAGGACCTTGCCGATGTGCTGGGCAATTTCGTCAGCCGGATCACCAAATTTTGCAACGCCAAATTCGGCGCGGCGGTGCCGGAGGCAGGCGAATACACTGAGGCCGAACACGCGCTGATCGCCGATCTGACCGCGCGTGTGGCGCGTTACGCGGACGCGATGGACAAGATGGAAGTGCGCAAATCCGCAGCCGAATTGCGCGCGATCTGGGCTGTGGGCAACGAATATCTGCAAGCGCAGGCGCCGTGGACCACCTTCAAGACAGATCCCGACCGCGCAGCAGCCCAAACCCGCCTCGCGCTGAACCTGATCCCGCTTTATGCGACACTGGCCGCCCCGTTTATCCCCGATGCAGCGGCCAAGATGCTGGCAGGCATGAAGATCGCGGATGCAGGCTTTCCCGAGGATGTCGCCGCCGCCGTCGCACAGCTGCCCGCCGGTCATGTGTTCGAAGTGCCGGAGGTGCTTTTTGCGAAAATCACCGACGCGCAGCGCGAGGAATGGGCAACGCGGTTTGCAGGCAAGCGGGAGTAGAAGCGCCCGCAAAATACGATTCGCCAGAGTTATAACAAATCGTTAAGTCTTTTTTGTAAATAGTGGCTTGGGGGCTTTGTTGTAGAACTGATTATGATTATGTTGATGTTTGGTCTTATGGCTGTGGGCTTAGTGGCCAGTGGATCTGACGATGCGGATGATAGCCCGCCCGAGGTTGAGCCGGTCGAGCCCCCTGAAGTGCCAGAGCCGCCCCTGCCTCCTGTTGTGACGCGGCCCGGGACCGACGATGAAATCGTGCTGGGCAACGAGGATGATTCCTTTAAGGGATCCGACACACCCGAGCTGATACAAGGACGCGGCGGCAACGACTCGCTGGATGGCGGGGAAGGCAACGATACGATTTACGGTGGCTCGAACAACGATGTGATCATCGAGGAGTCCCTGGACAGCGGCAATGACGTGATCTTTGGCGGGCGCGGCGACGACTTTATCGCAGGCGGTGCGGGCAGTGATTTCATCGACGCGGGCGCCGGTGATGACGTTGTCTTCGAGAGCTGGTTCATCGGAGAGCCTATTGCGGACGGCAATGACACAATCTTTGGCGGCACGGGCAATGACAGCCTGGCAGGCTATGACAGCATCGACGGCGGCAGGGACGATGATGCCCTGTACGGCGACAACGGCAATGACACGTTGATAGGCGGCGATGGCAATGACCTGTTGTTTGGCGGTGCCCAGAATGATCTGCTGAATGGCGGGTCCGGCAATGACACCATCGAGGGCGGATACGGCTTTGACACGCTAAATGGTGGTGCAGGCAATGATACCATCTATGCCACCGAAGGCAGCACACTGACCGGCGGACTTGGCGCTGACAGCTTCATCGTGGAAGAAGACCTGTCGGACACACTGGTCCCCCGCATCACAGATTTCGATCCGGCTGTGGACAGCCTGCACATTGACCTGACGCCCGAAGATGGCGATGACGGCGCCTTTACGCTGGTAGACCGTGCAGACGGTCTGGGCCAGGACCTGTTTCTGGGCGATAAACTGGTGGTCGAGCTGCTGGGCAATAACGATATCCAGCTGGATGACATTAATATTACCGTCAGACTGCCCTTCACCGAGGACGGTTCGTCAGAATATACCATCGGCAACAGCGAAACCGACATCGGCACGCAGGTCATCGGCAGCTACGGTGACGATATCATTACCGGCAGCGATGGCGGCGATGCGATTGCCGGACGCGGTGGCAGTGATCTGATCGATGGCGGCGCGGGGAATGACACGCTGTTTGGCGATGGCGGATATATCTTTAGCTATGACGTGGATGACGGCGGCGATCGCATCACGTTCCTTGAGACCGACACGATCAATGGCGGCGACGGGGATGATATTATCATCTCCGTAAACGGCAACGACATCATTGGCGGTGAAGGCGACGACGTCATCGAAAGCGCACCAGGCGCACTCACAGCACCAGAGCCTTTGCCCCCGACAGTGATTACAGATTTCACACCCGGTGAGGATGTAATCCTGCTTCGGCGCGTCGATGCCAGCCTGAGCGCGGAGGCCAACGGCGTGTCACTTACGCCCTTGGAAGACGGGACCGGAACAGAGCTGCGCGTGGAGGGGAATGTCGTTGCCGTGATCCTAGGCGGCCAGAACCTGGCACTGGACGACATCGTCTTGGGTGAAATCGACGGGCAATATATTCCGTACGGCCCCTACAACGTGATTGACCGGTATCTAAGCTGATAGACAACACCGGAAGTACGGCCAAAGGTGGTACCTGCGGCCGGACTCGAACTGGCACGGCCTTCCGAGTCAGTAGATTTTAAATCAAAGCGTAAGCGTTATTTGTTGCCATGTCGAGCCGTATCTTGGTTCACAACCCTTTGAAAACACGACAATATCCTCATGTCAGGCCGTATCAGACCGGTCTGCGCGTTTGGCCTCGTATGGGGCCTCGGAACCAGAGGAGAAGACGAATGGCGGAGAAGCTCACGCAAGGCATCATCAACAGGGTCGGCGACGACCATCCCAAGGGAACCCAACTGCACAACGCCGAGGTGCCCGGCCTGCGGGTCGTCGTCGGCAGCACGTCCAGCAGCTACAAGTTCGTGGGCGGGATCAACGACGGGTCGAAGCGCTACGTCTCGGTGGTCATGGGCCGGACATCCGAGGTCGGCCTACGGACGGCCAGGGACCGCGCAGGAGAGCTTCGACTGTTTCTGCGACGCGGTATCGACCCGAGGTCGCCGAAGGCCTCTGTGCCGAGCGTGGGAGACGCACTGGATCGATACCTCGAAGGCCGCGGGGACGAGCTCAGTCCACGGACGGTGAACTGGTATCGCCAGAAGATCGACGGCCCGCTGTCAGGTCTTCGCAAGACGCCCGCCGACAAGGTGGACCACGAAACCGTGAGGTCGCGACACGAGCGGCTGACGAGGCAGAGCGGGGCATACGGCGCGAACGGCGCGATGCGGGTGCTCAAGCTGATCCTGAACGACGTCGCACGCACCCATGACTTGCCGCCCAACCCCGTCACCCGCGGCGTGAGGATGAACAAGGAGAAGGCGCGCGACTGGGCGGTGAGGCCCGACGAGATGCCCGACCTGTGGGTGACGCTGGACCTGATGGAGGATCGGACGCGGCACGCCTGCTGGCTCCTGATGCTGACCACGGGCCTGCGGTCAGGCAAGCCTCGCTGGCAACGGACAGTAACGTGCTTTTACCCGCTCCAGCCAGACCGACGATGCTACATAGTTGGTTGGGAGAAAGGATATGATGGATAGCCGTGATCTGTTCGCCGCTGAGTTCTGCGCCGATGCGCGCCTGCAATTTTGTGTTTTCACGTTTGATGGCACGCTCAATATTATAGGGCTTCACTTGGAACCCAGGTGATCTGGCCATTTCAGCAGTACAACCAGAAAGACCTTGCTCTACTTCCAGAAAATCCTGCGTCGTAAATTCTTCATTTGTCCCACGATCGATGCCTTTCTCTTCGGCCGCGAATTTTTCACGGTTCTGTTTTCGTGTTTCCTCAAAGTTAACAAGATCAGCCCTGCCAAAAGTTATTGGCGTCTTCTCGGAAATCAGCCTTGAGAAAAGTAGGTAGTAAACAATCAACATAGCCGGAATCTTCTGCAAAACGTCGCTGTCAGAGAATACTGTCGACATCTTCGTCAACACCGCTTCAACGTGATCAACCGTGTCTTTGGAGACTTTAATCTTGCCATCTTTGGCATTTCTGACGAAAGCATCCAATGAAGCCTTCTTCGTGTTAACAAACTCGCTTGTGTGATCTAAATATACCAACTTAGCTGCAATGTCATGATACCTGTAACGCGTGGCCGCGACTTTTACTTTTTTGGTAAAAAAATCATGCTTACCGATAGCTTTAAAAATCGCGGGCAATGGCCCGCCAAAAGCGTTACGTTTCTCGGCAGAGTTTAGCGGGGTAGCCTCATTCAATCGCGTAAACATATCTTCAATGAAGTCGAGTTCGTCAGCCATAATCACCTGCACAGGTAGGCTTCTGGTATGAAATTTTGAAAGTACCCTGGGGAATTTATCCGAAAGCTCATTATAAGTCATGTTGGCAGCATCGACGCTTGGATTATCTTGAGCTACGAAGTCTCCTGCTAGCGCAAACTTGCCATCAACAAAGTCCCAAATTGCCTCAAGTCGTTGACGCCCATCAATGACAGCGTCATCTCTTCCCTTCAATCGCAGTTGGTCCATACAAGTAGTGGAAATAGAACTTGGGGATATCGTAGCGGTTGATAAGGGAGTCAATAAATAGCTGCCTATTATACAATGACCATACGCCACCAAGCCTCTGATACTCTGGATCAACTTGAATTTCAGGCTTCATTTCAACCAAATCAAGAACCGAAGATTCCGACATTGTGTTGATTTCAAATTTTGCCATTAAACCAGACTCCTTGCGTGGTCCGCTGCGTTACTTAGCTCGGGAAAGAGAGATAACTTACTTAGGTTCAACGCCTTGAGCTGGGTCCTGAAAACAGGTTTCTTGTCAGAGGGGATTACAATCCTCCAAAGCGGCTGCGTATTTGGCAGCTCGTCAAGCCCCAGAAGATCTTTGTGCGAAACAGTAAAAACGCCTTGCTGCATTTGAATTCTTGGGTTGTTTCGCACTGCAGTTGCGGCAAGCGGCTTCAAAGGATGGAATTGAGTGCCCATTTTACTTGGTAGATACCCCTCCAAATGGGTATCATCACCTTGGCCCAAAACGGTTTTGGCGCTGTCATCCTGTAGGGATATTGCGTTCAATTCTTGGGGGAGAAGTGTCCAAATACATCCATCATCATCCTCATGATCAGTGCTATCGTCGTTGACGGCAAAATAGAGAGCTACTAACACGCTTTCTGACCAGTCCAGTAGACGAGTTGGCAAGCCATGGTGCTGCATTAGAAATAGCCACTCCCATTCGTCACCAGGTCGAGTGGTAATGAGCGGCAGTGCGTTTTACTTAAAGCGGCGTATTAACGGAAGCTCTTTCTCCATGCCCCCGTTTCTCGCAAGAGTGCAGTCCAATTTCCAACTCTTATCAGCATGCCCACGAAACCAAAGGGGTTCGTTTTCTGGTGCTTGATCTGACAGGCATTCCAATAAATCGCCAATGCCAGAAATCTCTCTGTCGTCGTACTTCATTGAAATCCAATCATAAAAGTGGTGCGGGCGGGGGGACTCGAACCCCCACGGGCATACGCCCCTCAGATTTTAAGTCTGGTATGTCTACCATTCCATCACGCCCGCAAAGGCTCGTTTGGCCTATATCGGGCCTCGGTAACTCCTTATCGCCACAAGGCGCTGAAAACAATGCGCTTATCCGGCGGAAAGCAGGGATTTTAAGTCTCATGTGTCTACCATTCCACCACGCAGGCACTCCGGCAGGATGAACCCGCCAGAGCTGCACATTACAAAACGCGGGCGCGGTGTAAACACCTCAATCATCCCGCACTCATGCCCCTTCGGACAACATCACTTCTTTCACCGCCTCCATCGCAACATAAGTCGAAGTAGAGCCGACGTGCGGCAGCGCCGATATGGTATCGCCTAGAAACGCGCGATAGCTGCTCATATCGCGCGTGCGCACTTTCAGCAGGTAGTCGAAATTGCCCGCGATCATATGGGCCTGCTCGATCTGCGGGACACGGGCCACGGCCTTGTTGAAGGCCGCAAGTGCTGCCTCGCGCGTGTCGGTCAGCCGGACCTCTACAAAGGCCACATGATCCAGCCCCAGCCGGATCGGGTTCAGCATCGCGCGATACCCCAGAATAACGCGGTTTTCTTCCAGCCGGCGCAGGCGCGCCTGGGTTGGTGATTTGGACAATCCGATCCTTTTTGCAAGATCGGTGATGCTGATCCGCCCGTCCTCTGCCAGAGTGTTGAGAATCGCCTGATCAAACTGATCCAGATCAGAAGTGTTTTGCGCCATATATTCCCCGAAAATAGACCGATTGACCCCGAACACGGGCCATCTTCAGGCAACATGCCTGCAATTCATGGAGTACGCTAGTCAAAACCCTTGTCATGGAGTGACCAGATGGCACGCGATTCCCAAACCTCGATGCGCGCACGTATTGATACAGGCACATATAGTAACGCAAATGCCGTATTGGCAAAGCTGATGAACACTGCTGCGCTGTGTGCACAGGACCGCGCCGCTATCAGCGCCACCGCCGCCGGATTGGTCCGCGACATCCGGGGCACCACCGCGCCGGGCATGATGGAGGTCTTTCTGGCCGAATATGGCCTCTCCACCGATGAAGGTGTCGCCCTGATGTGTCTGGCCGAAGCGCTGCTGCGCGTGCCCGATGCCGACACGATGGATGCGCTGATCGAAGACAAGATCGCGCCCTCCGACTGGGGCCGCCACCTTGGCCATTCTACCTCCACAATGGTGAATGCATCCACTTGGGCGTTGATGCTGACCGGCCGCGTGCTGGACGACGAACAGCCCGGCCCGATCCGCCACCTGCGCGCCGCAATCAAGCGCATGGGCGAGCCTGTGATCCGCACTGCCGTGGCGCGGGCGATGAAGGAAATGGGCCGCCAGTTTGTGCTGGGTGAAGACATCAAAGGGGCGATGAAACGCGCCGCTGGGATGGAGGCCAAGGGTTTCACCTATTCCTACGACATGCTGGGCGAAGCGGCCCGCACGGAAGGCGACGCCCGCCGCTATCACCTGAGCTATTCTGATGCGATCAGTTCCATCGCGCGCGGCTGCACGCATGACGATATCCGCAAGAATCCGGGCATCTCGGTCAAGCTGTCCGCGCTGCATCCCCGCTATGAAGTGGCACAGGAAGCATCGGTCATGCGGGACCTCGTGCCGCGCCTGCGCGCCCTTTGCCTGCTGGCAAAATCCGCCGGTATGGGCCTGAATGTGGACGCCGAAGAGGCAGACCGCCTCGGCCTGTCGCTGGATGTGATCAACGCTGTGATGTCAGAGCCTGCACTGGAGGGCTGGGACGGTTTCGGCATCGTGGTCCAGGCCTACGGACCCCGCGCCGCCGCCGTGATTGATGCCCTCTACGAGATGGCGCAGACCCACGACCGCCGCATCATGGTGCGTCTGGTCAAGGGCGCCTATTGGGACACCGAGATCAAGCGCGCACAGGTCGAGGGCGTAGACGGCTTTCCCGTCTTCACGCGCAAGGCCGCCACGGACGTGAGCTACATCTCGAACGCGCGCAAGCTGCTGGGCATGACGGACCGCATCTATCCGCAATTTGCCACCCATAACGCACATACCGTCGCTGCCGTGCTGCATATGGGCACCGATAAGGAAGCCTACGAGTTCCAGCGCCTGCACGGCATGGGCGAGACATTGCACAATATTGTCCTGAAGGCGCATGCCAGCCGCTGCCGCATCTATGCCCCCGTGGGCGCACACAAGGATCTGCTGGCGTACCTCGTTCGCCGGCTGCTGGAAAACGGTGCCAACTCCAGCTTCGTCAACCAGATTGTGGACGAAGACGTGGCCCCGGAAGAAGTCGCTGCCGATCCGTTCACCAAGCTGGAAGATGCCATTGCCGTGATCCCCACAGGACCCGAGCTTTTCCAGCCCCTGCGGGCCAATTCCATCGGGTTTGACCTCAACCATACCCCAACCCTTACCGCGATCGAAACTGCCCGTGCGCCCTTTGCGGACCACACTTGGGCCGCAACGCCGCTGGTTGCAGGCGGTGCCAAGGGCGGCGATGCACAAATCGTGCAGAACCCCGCAGGTCTTTCCTCCCCCGGCACCGTGCGCCCTGCTACGCCCGCTGATGTGGCAAGTGCACTGAATGCCGCCGCGCCGTGGGATGCGCCACTGGAAGTGCGTCGGGCCACCTTGCTGCGCGCAGCCGACCTATACGAGGCGCGCTATGGCGAGATTTTCGCCCTGCTGACGCGCGAGGCTGGCAAAGGCATCCCCGATTGCGTAGGCGAGTTGCGCGAAGGTGTAGATTTCCTGCGCTATTACGCGGCCCAAGCCACCAACACGCCGCCCGCCGGCATCTTCACCTGCATCTCGCCATGGAACTTCCCCTTTGCGATTTTCCTTGGCCAGATCAGCGCCGCCTTGGCCACAGGTAACGCCGTGCTGGCCAAACCGGCAGAACAGACACCGCTGATTGCCCATATGGCCACGGCAGTTTTGCACGAAGCGGGTGTGCCCCTGACAGCCCTTCAACTGCTGCCCGGTGGCGGCGATGTCGGTGCCGCCCTCACGTCTGATGCCCGCATCGGTGGCGTGGCCTTCACAGGCTCCACCGCCACAGCACAGCGCATCCGCTCTGCCATGGCCGATCACTGCGCCCCCGGCACACCGCTGATCGCAGAGACTGGTGGCCTCAACGCCATGATTGTCGATTCAACAGCCCTGCCCGAACAGGCCGTGCAAGCGGTGATAGAGAGCGCGTTTCAATCCGCAGGTCAACGCTGCTCCGCGCTGCGCTGCCTCTACATTCAGGAAGACATCGCAGAGCCCTTCCAGAAAATGCTGATAGGGGCGATGCAATCGCTCGTCATGGGCGACCCGTGGCACCTCAGCACAGATGTAGGCCCCGTGATTGACGAAGCCGCCCGCGCAGGCATCGCAGCCCACATCGCTGCCGCCCGCGCTGATGGCCGCCTGATCGCGGAACTGCCCACCCCGGATCAGGGGACATACATCGCACCCACACTCATTCGCGTCACAGGTATCTCCGACCTCACCCGCGAGATTTTCGGACCCGTCCTGCACATCGCCACCTTCAAATCAGGCGCGCTGGACCGCGTGATCGACGCGATCAACGCCACGGGCTACGGGCTGACCTTTGGACTGCACACGCGCATTGATGACCGCGTGCAGCATGTCTCCGAACGGATCGCGGCGGGCAATATCTACATCAACCGCAACCAGATCGGCGCAATTGTAGGCAGTCAGCCCTTTGGCGGCGAAGGCCTGTCGGGCACCGGCCCCAAAGCAGGCGGCCCGAACTATCTGCCCCGTTTTTCTGCCCCTGACAGGGCAGAAACCTCCCCCGCGTGGGACACAACCGGCAGCTTGCCCGCCCTGTCCGTTCACGAGGCAAAAATAATCGATACAGTCTCCCTGCCGGGCCCGACAGGCGAGAGTAACCGCCTCTCGACGCTGCCGCGCCCCGCAATCTTGTGTCTCGGCCCGACAGCCCGGACCGCCGCCGCGCAACGCCAAGCCGTCGAAGCACTTGGCGGTGTGGCAGTCACCACAACTGGCAGTGTTGATCCTGATGCCCTCACCTCCGGCCCCGATTTTGGCGGTGTGCTCTGGTGGGGCGATGCTGAGACTGCCCGCAGCTACGAACAAGCCCTTGCCAAACGTACAGGACCAATCATCCCGCTGCTGCGTGGCCTGCCCGACACGGCACGCGTCCGGCAGGAACGCCATGTCTGCGTCGACACCACAGCATCGGGCGGCAACGCAGCCCTGCTGGGCGCCTCCGCCTGAATGAAACCTGCGCGCAGGCGCTGTCCCTGCGCGCAGATTCCCCGCTTCTTTATTTTGCCAATAAACTCAATCCCGCTCTTACCCCACAGCCTCGCTGCTTTCACGAACAGCCCCCTTGACGCCCCATCCACAAATGCCCAACGTGGCTTCAAATGCTCCCCATCCGTGATCATAACCCCTCTGGCCGCATTCCTTATGTGACCTACGCGCTGATGGCCGCCAACATCGGCATTTTTCTCAGCATGCTGCCGATAGCACAGGACGAACAAGCACTGCGCCTGTTCTATTACGACTGGGCGCTACTGCCCCGACGCATCCTGGCAGCGGATGGGACAGGTGCATTGCTCACCTCGCAGTTTTTACACGCAGGCTGGCTGCATTTGGCGGGCAACATGCTGTTTTTATGGATTTTCGGTGATAATGTGGAGGACGAGATGGGCCACCTGCCCTTCCTCGCGTTCTACCTTGTTGCAGGTGTTCTGTCGGGGCTTGCCCATGTCGCAGCCGATCCGGTCTCGTTTGTGCCTATGGTCGGCGCATCGGGTGCCATCGCGGGCGTCATGGGTGCCTATCTGCTGCTGTTCCCCAAAGCCCGCGTTGATATCCTGTTGATTCTGATTATCTTTTTCCGCATCTTCCCGATTCCCGCATGGATCATGCTGATGCTCTGGTTTGCCATGCAATTTATCGGCGGGTTAGGCACTGCGCCTGAATCAGGTGGCATCGCATACTGGGCGCATGCAGGCGGTTTTATCGCCGGTATGATCCTGACGCTGCCCCTCTGGCTGCGCCGGGGTGGCCCTGCATTCTGGCAAGCCACAAAAGGCCATCCTCCGCATCCAGCCGCACACTATGCCATGCCAAGTGCACTGCCCAAGGTGAAACGCAAGTAGGCAATACGGTGACACGGCACCGATCAGGTGAACCAAAAATGTCGACAGTGAAAATGTCGACAGTGCAGGAGAGAATGACAGGTCCCCCCCGCCAATCTGATATCAGCCGCGCACAATCTTTGAAAAACTGCTAAATATCGCCTCGTTCGCGGCAACGATCTCGCCATCGACCAGCACGTCCCCGCGCGGATTGATCGCTTCAACCAGACCGCCGGCTTCTTTGACAATGATGACGCCTGCAGCCAGATCCCAGACGTTGAGACGACGCTCCCAGAAACCGTCGTAGCGGCCCGCCGCCACATATGCCAGATCAAGCGCCGCAGAACCCCAGCGCCGGATGCCCGCACAGGTCGGCGCCAGACGGGCCATGTCCTGCAAGGTGGCAGGCAGGTCAGAGCGCCCGCCAAAAGGAATACCCGTGGCAAAGATCGATTCGATCATCTTGTGACGGCCCGACACCCGCAAGCGGCTCTCGTTCAACCAGGCGCCGCCGCCTTTTTCGGCATAGAACATCTCGTCCTTGGCGGCGTCAAACACCACACCGGCCACGATCTGGCCCTTATGCTCAAGCGCTATGGACACCGACCAATGCGGCAACCCGTGCAGAAAATTTGTGGTCCCGTCCAAGGGGTCAACGATCCATCGGCGTGTGGGGTCTTCGCCCTCTTCCGCGCCACCTTCTTCGGCAATCCAGCCATAGGTCGGGCGTGCGGCGCGCAATTCATCTTTCAGGATTTTCTCGGCGTTGATGTCGGCGCGGCTGACAAAATCGCCCGCACCTTTCATCGACACCTGAAGCTGTTCGACTTCCCGAAAGTCCTTCACCAGCGCCCGCCCCGCTTTGCGCGCGGCTTTGATCATGATGTTAAGATTTGCACTGGCTACCATGTCATGCTGGCCTTTTCTGAATGGATCAAGCGCCCTCTTAAAACGCCAGCGGCGAAAAGCCAAGGGGCCGTGACGCAGCGTGTCCCTTGTGCGCTGGGCCCACTCCGCTAGGCTGCGCCTAAACCAACGGAGGATCCCATGACTGAAATGATGAAACAGATCGTACTTGCCAGCCGCCCCACAGGCGCGCCGACGCCTGAAAACTTCCGGCTGGAAGAACATGCCATCCCCACCCCGGGTGAGGGCGAAGTGCTGGTGCGTGTCCACTACATGTCGCTTGACCCCTATATGCGCGGCCGCATGGACGATGCAAAATCCTACGCCGCCAACATTCCCGTAGACGGCAAAATGGAAGGCGGGTCTGTTGGGGAGATCATCGCCTCCAACGCAAAAGGCTTTGAAGTGGGCGAGTTTGTGATGGGCGGCTTTGGCTGGGCCACACATGCCGCAGCCCCCGCAGCCGGTCTGGCCAAGATTGACCCCAAAACCGCTCCCATCACCTATGCTCTTGGCGTTCTCGGCATGCCGGGTCTGACAGGCTGGTACGGCCTGACAGAACTGGGCAAACCGAAATCAGGCGAAACTCTCGTGGTCGCCGCAGCCACAGGTCCCGTGGGCTCAATGGTCGGCCAGATCGCTAAATCCATGGGCCTGCGCACCGTGGGCATCGCAGGCGGTGCCGCCAAATGCAAAACCGCAGTCGAGCATTTCGGCTTTGACGTCTGCCTTGATCATACAGCCTACGCCACCGCCTCCGAGCTGCGCACAGCAATCAAAGAAGCCGCCCCCAAAGGCGTCGACATCTATTTCGAGAACGTCGGCGGCAAGGTCCTAGAGGCCGTGATGCCCCTGATGAACCCCCATGGCCGCATCCCGATCTGCGGCATGATCTCGTGGTACAACGAAGGCGGCCTCGGCGCAGACGCGATCGAGAAAACCCTCACTGCCCCCAAACTCTGGCGCACAATTCTGGTGAACTTCCTGAGCGTGAACGGCTTTATTATCTCCAACCACTGGAACCGCATGGGTGATTTCCACAAGGCCGTCGGCCCGATGATCGCCAGCGGTCAGGTGAAGGTGCAGGAAGACATCACAGATGGTCTCGAAAACGCGCCCGAAGCCTTTATCAAATTGCTGACTGGCGGCAACACTGGCAAAGCAATCGTAAAAGTCATCTAATCCCAACTCCCCGCGCCACCTTCACAAGTGGCGCGGGCCCTCCGCTTCTTTATTTTGCCCTTAAACTCAATTCCACAGAACCCCCTGCACACAACACGCAGCGCGCCGTCACACTGCCTGCAACTTGCGCGCCTCGGTCCCCGCCAACCGCAACAATTCCCGCATAAACGGCTTTTCCCGGTCTTCGCTGCGGATGGCGGCATATAGCCTGCGGGTGATGCCACCTTTGGTCAGCGGCCGCGTGACGTAGTCAGAGGAATATTTCACCTCCCGCACCACCCAGTCGGGCAGCACCGCAACACCACGATTGCTCGCCACCAGCAACAAGATCACTGCGGTCAGTTCCACCTGCCGGATCGCCTCAGGCTCTACCTTGGCAGGGATCAACAACTGGCTGAACACATCCAGCCGCGTCCGCTCGACCGGATAGGTGATCAGCGTCTCGGCGCGGAAATCCTCCGCCTCGACAAAGGGTTTTTTCGCCAGCGGATGCGTACTGGCCGCCACAAACACTGCCTTGTAATCAAACAGCTCGATAAAATCGACACCCTCGATCTCTTCGGGATCACTTGAGATCACCAGATCCACCTCCTGCCGCAAAAGTGCAGGCAGGGCATCGAACGCCAGACCGGGCCGGATATCCACATCGACCTCGCCAAAGCTGCGGCGGAACTGTTCCAGCACCGGAAACAACCACTCGAAACAGGCATGACATTCGATGGCGATGTGCATGCGGCCCGTGCTGCCATCGCGCAAGCCACTGAATTCGTCCTGCAAAGCAGCCACTTGCGGCAGCACCTGCTCGGCCAGTTTCAGCAACCGCTGCCCCGCAGGTGATAATTTCAGCGGCTTGGAACGGCGCACAAACAGCTCGACCCCCGCCTGATCCTCCAGCCCCTTCACCTGATGGCTCAGCGCGGATTGGGTGATGTTCATCATCTCTGCTGCCCGTGCCAGCCCGCCTGCGCGGTGAATGGCCTGAATGGTGCGCAAATGGCGGAATTCAATATGCATGGAAGAACGGTCCTTATGAGGCAAACCTCATGTTGATGATGAAAGTTATGAATTTGTCTCATACGATGTGCTGTGTCACAAGGGATGAAATCAACAAGGATGCCAGACATGACAACCCCTTCCGTATCATTCGAAGTCTTCCCGCCGAAATCCGTCGACGCATCTTTCAAGCTGTGGGATACGGCGCAGGCACTGGCCCCTCTGGCGCCGCGCTTCTTCTCGGTCACATACGGCGCGGGCGGCACCACCCGTGATCTGACCCATGACGCCGCCCATGTGCTGCGCCGCACGTCCAAGCTGCCCGTCTCTGCGCATCTGACCTGTGTGGGCGCCAGCATTGCGGAAACCATGGAAGTGGCTGAAAACTTTCACAAAGTGGGCGTGACCGACATCGTCGCCCTGCGCGGTGATCCCGAAGGCGGTGCAGCTAAATTCACGCCCCATCCCGAAGGCTTCAAAAACTCTGTCGAGCTGATCGAGGCCTTGGCCCTGCTGGATAAATTCACCATCCGTGTCGGTGCCTATCCTGATTGCCACCCCGATGCCGTCAGCCAGCATGCGAACATCCAGTACCTCAAGCGCAAATTCGACGCTGGTGCCGATGAGGCGATCACGCAGTTTTTCTTCGAGCCCGAAAGCTTTCTGCGGTTCCGCGATCAATGCGCGGCAGCGGGCATCACCCAGCCGATCATTCCGGGCATTCTGCCCATCACCAACTGGACCTCGGCACGGAAATTCGCGGAACGCTGCGGCACAAAAATCCCCGCATGGATGGATGAGGCCTACCGCGCGGCCGAGCGGGACGACCGCACAGAGCTGCTCTCGACGTCACTGTGCACAGAGCTGTGCAGCGCATTGGTGGACGAAGGTGTCTCTTCCCTGCATTTCTACACCCTCAACCGCCCCGAGCTGACGCGCAATGTCTGCCGTGCGCTGGGTGTGACACCGCAATCTGTTTTGTCCAACGTGGCGTAACACCTTGCCACTGCGCATAAGGCGGCTCTAGGCTGGGCAAATTATCCCAGCCGGAGCCTGCCCATGCGTCGCCTTGCCACCACCCCCGAAGACCTGCTGAGCACCGATGAGGCCCTCAAGCTGACGGGCCTGGAGTTCATGCAGAAAATTCTGGATGGGACCAACCAGGGCCCGCCGATTGGTGCAACAATGGGCTATACGCTGCACAGCGTAGAGGCGGGGCGCTGCGTGTTTCGGGGCACCCCTGAATTCAAAGTGACCAACCCGATGGGCACCGTGCATGGCGGCTGGTACGGCACATTGCTCGATTCAGCGATGGCTTGTGCTGTGATGACGATGGTGCCGCGCGGATCCGTCTATACCACCTTGGAATACAAGATAAATATCCTGCGCTCTATCCCGCTGGGCATGACAATTGACTGCTTTGGCGTCGTGGATCATGTGGGCCGCTCCACCGGCGTGTCGCATGGCGAGATCAGAGGCGTTGAGGATGGCAAGCTCTATGCCACAGGCTCCACCACCTGCATCGTAATGAAGATCGCCTGATTATTCCGCTGCTGCAATCTGTGCGGGGTGCGTGTTTTCAACAGGTGCAATGCTTGCGTGCAAACTCTCTGACGGGTCCATGCCCACCACACGCTTGCGCCGCATCAGAAACAGCTTTCCCCAGCCTGCGAAAGTTCCGATAGACGGCGCGGCGGCATCTTGCACAAACCTGTCGCGCCAGTCTACAGGCAGCGGCAGGCCCATTTCCTGCGCCTGCTCCAGCATCCAGACCAGCGGGATATTGGACAAGGGCCGCGCCCAGTGGCGCCCGCCCAGCTGTCCGCCGACATCTCCGTGACTGCCGCGAAACCAGACCTGCCGGATCTGGTCGGGCCGCGCCGGATCGCTTGTCCACATCACGGGGCGGTAGACCACGCGCGTCTCGTCACGGGCCAGTGCGTGGCAGCCGCGTTTGACGCAGGCCGCAAGATCGTGGTTGTGAAACGCATGATTCTTCTCGCTCAGCCGCCACAACACGGGCGCGTTGATGCCCAGTGATTTGACTGTATCCCAGACGCCGATCATCTCGATCTGGGTATGGGGCCTACAATGGGCCTGTGTGAACTTCTGCGCCTCTGATCCATGCAGACGATGTTCATACAAGCGGTAGACCTGCCGGATGTTCCGCTCCGTTGCGTGCTCCGTGGTCAGCAATCCTATCCGGTCAATGATCCCCGCAAGCGAGCGCACGGCATAGGCACCGCGCGAATAGCCCATCAGGTAAATCCTGTCACCCTCGCGGTAGCGCGATGCCAGATAGCCGTAGGCCCGCCTGATCTGCCGGTTGATCCCGCGCCCTGCTGCCACATCACGGACCGACCGCCAACTGTCCCATTGCAGGCCCGGCTCGTAATAGATCGACACGTCGCGACCCATTTCGCGCGCCAGCGCATAGGCCACCCCGGCGTTCGTCTCGCAGCCGGGGAGGAGCGTGGACATCGTGCCGTCCAGTATCACCAGATGAACCTGCGGGCCACGGACAGGCCGTATATCCGTGTCCGGCCGATGCCAAAGACGGCCGAACAGCCGCCTCAGAAACGGAACATTTTCCTCACTCGGCAGCGATGGCTTCACCCTGTAGCAACTCCCAAACCTTATGCGGCGTAAACGGCATATCCGCCTGACGCACGCCACTTGCCCACAACGCATCCTGCACGGCGTTCGATACAGCGGCAAGCGCGCCCACTGTTCCGGCCTCGCCACAGCCTTTCATGCCCATGACGTTGGCAGTAGAGGGTACAGGCTCACTGGTAAAAGAAATGTTAGGCACATCCAGCGCCCGCGGCATGGCATAGTCCATAAACGATGCCGTGAGCAGCTGGCCGTCCTCGTCATAGACCACGCGTTCTTGCAGGGCCTGCCCGATGCCTTGAACCACACCGCCGTGCACTTGACCTTCGGCCAATAACGGATTGATCAGATTTCCAAAATCATCGACGACAGTATAGCGGTCAGGGATCACGATGCCGGTTTCGGGGTCGATCACAACTTCGCATATGTGCACGCCATTGGGGAAACTGCGGCCATCCAGCGTCGCGCGCTCGTGGTGCGCCAGCAGATCGTCGCGGCCTTTGTCACGCGCCATCTGCGCCACTTCCAGCATGGTTGGCGTGAGGTTGGAACCGTCTGCACGAAACCGTTCGTCATCAAAACTGATCTCGGCGGCGGGCACGCCCATCTCGTCCGCCAGAAAGGCAGTGAACACGTCCTTGATCGCGGCCACAGTCGCCAGCGTTGCGGTGTTTTGCGTGGTGACAGAGCGGGAGCCGCCCGTGCCGCCACCTTTGGCAATCCGGTCGCTGTCACCCTGAATGACGTGAATTCTATCCGCCGGAATCCCCGTTTGGTCGCTCAGGAACTTGGCATAAACCGTCTCGTGCCCCTGCCCGCCCGATTGCGTGCCGACAAGGATTTCAACGGTGCCATCCTCAAGGAAATTGACCTTTGCGCCCTCGCTGGGGTCGCCCAAAATGCTCTCGATGTAATAGCAGATGCCCTGCCCGCGCAGCAGTCCTTGCTTGGCGTCCGCAGCCTTGCGCGCGGCAAACCCAGCCGCATCCGCCTCCAGCGCGCCGCGCGTCAGGACCTTGTCGAAGTCGCCGACATCATAGGTCTCGCCCGTGGCGGCGAGATAGGGAAACTGCGCAGGCTTGATGAAGTTGATCCGGCGCAGCTCCCACGGGTCCACGCCCAATTCGCGCGCGGCACGGTCCATGATCCGCTCCAGCACATAGATCGCCTCGGGCCGGCCCGCACCGCGGTAGGCGTCGACCTGCACAGTGTTGGTGTAATAGCCCTCGACCTGAAGCCACGTCGTCTGCACATCATAGACACCCATCAGCACACGGCTGAACAGCTGGGTCTGGATGAACTGGCCAAACTGGCTGTTATACGCCCCCAGATTGCACTTGGAGGTCACGCGGTAAGCGGTAATCTTGTTGTTCGCGTCAAAGGCCAGCTCCGCCAGCGAGGTCAGATCGCGCCCGCCATTGTCGGTCAGCATGGCTTCGGTCCGCTCGGACATCCAGCGCACGGGGCGGCCCAACACGCGGGTCGCATGACTGATCACAAAATACTCGTGATAGGCCATCCCCTTCATTCCAAAGGCCCCGCCGGTATCGGGGTTGGTCACGCGCACCGCATCCTCGTCCAGACCGAAAGCCTTGACCAGATTGTTCTTGTGTACCCAGACACCTTGCCCGTTGTAGGCCACATGCAGACGCGTGCCGTCCCATTCTGCATAACAGCCGCGCGGCTCGATGCTGTTCACGATGATCCGGTTGTCACCCACCTCAAGTGCAACAGTCCGCGCCGCAGCTTTGAACGCGGCCTCGGTCGCCGCTTCATCGCCCATACCCCAGTCCAGCGCACAGTTATCGCCCGCCTCCGCATGAATCGTCTCGCCGCCGCGCACCAGATCCATCTTGGCGGGCAATTCATCGACCTCGAACAGGATCAGCTCTGCCGCATCGCGCGCCTGCTCGTAGGTCTCGGCAATCACCATCGCCACAGGCTCGCCCACAAACCGCACACGGCCCCGCGCCAGCATCGGGCGCACAGGCGCAGCAGCGTTCGATCCGTCACGGTTTTTGACCGACGCGCCCGCCATTTCGACATTCACGCCCGCCGCCTCAAGATCGGCGCAGGTCACGACCAGATGCACGCCCTGCGCTGCCGCAGCCTCGCTCACGTCCAGCTGGGTGATCACCCCGTGCCCCACGGACGAGCGGAAGGCATATGCATGCAGCGCATCCTTGGGCGCGATATCATCCACATAGCGTCCCTTGCCAGTCAGAAACCGCACATCCTCGACCCGTGTGACCGGCTGGCTCTTGCCGAATTTTTCCATGCGCTTGCTCCTTGAAGTCCGCTAAATTGCTGATGTGAAACTTAGCGGAGCTGAGCGCCATGTCCAGCGCCACATAGCGTCACAAGTGCGCGCCCTTCCCCTCTGGCCCATCCTCGGCTACATCAGCGTCCAAACACCAATACGGGACCGATGATTATGGCACTGGAAAAGAACTTCGACGCAACCGAGGCAGAGCGCCGCATTTACGCCGCTTGGGAAGACGCAGGCGCGTTCAAAGCGGGTGCAAATGCGTCCCGCGCCGAGACCTATTGCGTGATGATCCCGCCCCCCAACGTCAACGGATCGCTGCATGTCGGCCATGCGTTCAACAACACGCTGCAAGATATTCTGACCCGCTGGCACCGGATGCGCGGGTTTGACACGCTCTGGCAGCCCGGTCAGGACCACGCGGGGATCGCCCTGCAACTGGCCGTCGAGAACGAGCTGGCGAAGAAAGGGATCAAGCGTACCGATCTGATCCGCGAAGAATTCCTCAAGCACGCATGGGCCTACAAAGAGCAAACCGCCGACACCATCGTGGGCCAGCTCAAACGCCTCGGCTCTTCCTGCGACTGGTCGCGCAATGCCTTCACCATGTCCGGCGCGCCCGGTGACACCCGCGTAGGTCACGAGAATTCGCCCAACTTCCACGATGCCGTGATCAAAGTCTTCGTACAAATGTACAACGAAGGCAAGATTTACCGCGGCAAACGTCTGGTCAACTGGGACCCGCGGTTCGAGACGGCGATCTCTGATCTGGAGGTCGAGAACTCGGAGGTTCCCGGCCACATGTGGCACTTCAAATACCCCCTCGCTGGTGGTGCCACTTATGAGTACATCGAAAAAGATGAAGATGGTGTTGAGACCCTGCGCGAGACGCGCGACTACATCTCCATCGCCACCACGCGCCCCGAAACCATGCTGGGCGATGGCGCGGTGGCTGTTCATCCATCAGATGAGCGTTATGCGCCAATCATCGGAAAACTTTGCGAGATTCCTGTGGGGCCAAAAGCGCTCCGCCGCCTGATCCCGATCATCACGGACGACTATCCTGACAAGGATTTCGGTTCAGGTGCGGTTAAAATCACCGGCGCGCATGACTTCAACGACTACCAGGTCGCCAAGCGTAACAACATCCCGATGTATGCGCTGATGGACACCAAGGCCGCCCTGCGCAACGATGGCAAACCCTACGCCGAGGAAGCCGCCGTGGCCCAAGCCATCGCGAACGGCACCCAAGACTTCGACGAAGCGATGATCGCCGCGATGAACCTTGTACCGGACGAATACCGTGGCCTCGACCGCTTTGAGGCGCGCAAAAAGGTGGTGGCCGACATCACGTCAGAAGGCCTCGCCGTGATGGTCGCGAACCCCAAAGCAAGCGATGAGGACACCGAAGAGCCCGCCCTCATTCCATACGTCGAGAACAAACCCATCATGCAGCCCTTCGGTGACCGCTCCAAAGTGGTGATCGAGCCGATGCTGACCGACCAATGGTTCGTGGACACCGACCAGATCGTAGGCCCCGCCCTCGACGCCGTGCGCAACGGCGACGTAAAAATCATGCCCGAGAGTGGCGAGAAAGTGTACTATAACTGGCTCGATAACATCGAGCCGTGGTGCATATCGCGCCAGCTGTGGTGGGGGCATCAGATACCGGTTTGGTACGGGCCGAAGCTAGACGACAAGGGCGAGTGGGTACAGAACGAACACCAAGTATTCTGCGCTCTTTCCTTTGCTGATGCAAACAGCGCGGCAGCTCACTATTATTCAAAAGCCAAAAGTAACCGTATTGAAATAGAAGAATTGGAAAATGACGCTGGTCCAGTAGTCAGTGTGGATGATGTCAAGGCCATTAAGGCGATACATGGTACGCACTACAATGAAGCTTCTCGGCCAAGCGATCGATATCAAATTGAAGTAATTGAAAGAAACGGGGAGAGAGTTCTAATCGTCAAAATTGGCCGCGACCCCGACGTCCTAGACACATGGTTCTCCTCCGGCCTCTGGCCCATCGGCACACTCGGCTGGCCCGAAGAAACCGACGCGCTCAAAAAATACTTCCCCACCTCCGATCTGATCACAGGTCAGGACATCCTCTTCTTCTGGGTCGCACGCATGATGATGATGCAGCTCGACACGACGGGCAAAATCCCCTTCAAGACCGTCTATCTCCACGGCCTTGTCCGCGATGCCAAAGGCAAGAAGATGTCGAAATCCGTGGGCAACGTCATCGACCCGCTGGAAATCATCGACGAATACGGCGCCGACGCCCTGCGCTTTACCAATGCCGCGATGGCCTCGCTTGGCGGCGCGCTGAAGCTCGACGCGGCGCGCATCGCGGGCTACCGCAACTTTGGCAACAAAATCTGGAACGCCCATAAATTCGCGGAAATGAACGGCGTATTCACCGACACGCCCGCCACATTGTCTATGCCAAATGCGACCCTGAACAAATGGATCATCGGCGAGACCGCCCGCGTGCGCGAGGAAGTCGATGCCGCACTTGAGACTTACCGCTTCAACGATGCCGCCAGCGCGCTCTATGCCTTTGTCTGGGGCAAGGTCTGCGACTGGTACGTGGAACTCTCCAAACCCCTGCTGCAAGACGACGAGGGCAAGGGTGCGCTGGCGACCGAGACGCGCCAGACCATGGCTTGGGTTCTCGACCAGTGCCTGATCCTGCTGCACCCCATCATGCCCTTCGTCACCGAAGAGCTGTGGGGCAACACGGCACAGCGCCCCAAAATGATCGTGCACGCCGATTGGCCCACCTACACCACTACCGATCTGCTTGACGCAGACGCAGACCGCGAGATGAACTGGGTCACTTCCCTGATTGAAAACATCCGCTCTGCGCGTGCCCAGATGCATGTGCCTGCGGGCCTGAAAGTGCCGATGATCGTGACGGGTATGGACGATGCCGCCGCTGCCGCATGGACCAACAACGAGGCGATGATAAAACGCCTCGCCCGCGTCGACAGCCTCGCCCATGCGGACACCTTCCCAAAAGGCACCGTCGCCATCGCCGCCCCCGGCGCAAGCTTTGGCCTGCCGCTGGAAGGTCTCATCGACATCGACGAGGAGAAGTCCCGCTTGCAAAAATCGCTGGATAAACTGGCCAAGGAAATCGGTGGCCTCAAAGGGCGTCTCAACAACCCTAAATTCATCGAGTCAGCCCCCGACGACGTCGTGGCCGAAGCACAAGACAACCTGAACGCACGTCAAGAAGAGGCGGACCAGCTGCAAGCAGCCCTCAATCGCCTCGCCGAAATCGGATAAACAAAAGGGCGCGCGCCCCTCACAGCGCGCGCCCCCTTTCTTCATTTTGCCCTTAAACTCAATCCTGCCTGATCCATACGCGCAAACAGCAGTTACTTGAAAACCGCCGCCCGCTTGCCAAACGCCGCCGCAACAACTTCCATCTGGTGCGGCTTGCCCATCAGCGCCACCTGCTCGCGCGATTCCGCATCCAGCACAGCCACTTCATCCGCCGTCTGCGCTACCGCAATCAGCCGCTTGGCCGCACGGATCGCCGACGGGCTCTTGCCCGCAATCACTTCCGCAAGCTTTTGCGCAGCGGCCAGCGGATCATCAGCCAACTCTGTCACCAGCCCCCACCGCTCTGCCTGCGCCGCGCCCACAGGCTCGGCCGTGTAGGTCATACGCCGCAGCACGTCAGAGCGGACGAGTTTGGGCAGCAGCACCATGCCGCCCATATCGGGCACAATGCCCCATTTCATCTCCATCACCGCAAACTGCGCATCCGGCGACGCAATGCGAATATCCGCGCCCAGCGCCAGCTGGATGCCCGCACCAAAGCACACGCCGTGCACCGCAGCGATCACCGGAATATCCATCCTCGCCCAGACCATCGCAAACTCCTGCCACTGGTTCGTCGTTCCGTTGCCATGGGTGCGCGGCATCAGCAGCTCCGCAGGGTCCTTGCCGATCATCCCCGACAATCCCGAAATATCAATGCCTGCGCAAAACGCCTTGCCCTCACCCGAGACGATCACCACCCGCGCGTCCGAGGCCGCAACTTCGTTTCCGGCAGCAATCACCGCCGTTATCATTTCCTGATCCACCGCATTCATCTTTTCCGCACGGGTCAGGCGGACATGGGCGATATGATCTTTATAGGTCACTGAAACGCGGGACATGGGGCTTTCCTCCAGATTTGTTTTTCAGCCAAGCAGAGCGGGACCAAACGCGCCAGCAAAACGTGGCGGCACTCTTGCAGGTATTTCCAGGGCCATGCGCTGTCCACTCTTGCCCTACCCGTCGCGCCCGCATTAACTGCCGCCATGACACATGCACGCCTCACCCCGCTCGCCCAATCCCTGCCCGCCACGGTCCCCTTTGTCGGGCCGGAAACGCAAGAGCGCAGCCGTGGCAATGCCTTTGCCGCGCGGCTGGGCGCCAATGAAAACGTCTTTGGTCCCTCGCCTCACGCCATTCGCGCTATGGCCGAGACCCCGCAATGGATGTACGGCGACCCCGAGAGCCATGATCTGCGCGCAGCTCTTGCCGACCATCATGGCTGCACCCCCGCCCATATTATGGTGGGCGAAGGCATCGACGGGCTGCTGAGCTATGTCGTGCGGTTGATTGTGAGCGCGGGTGATGCGGTTGTGACATCCGCAGGGGCCTATCCGACATTCAATTACCACGTTGCGGGCTTTGGCGGCACGCTGCATGCGGTGCCCTACGCAGACAACCATGAAGACCCTGCCGCGCTCTTTGCCAAAGCGGCAGAAGTGGACGCCAAGCTGGTCTATCTCGCCAATCCCGACAACCCGATGGGGAGCCACCACAAAGGCGAGGAAATCGCAAAAGCGATGGAGGAGCTGCCCGCTGGCACTCTGCTGGTGCTGGACGAGGCCTATGTCGAATGCGCCCCCGAAGGCACGGCCCTGCCGCTGCCCGCAGATGACCCGCGCGTGATCCGCATGCGGACCTTTTCCAAGGTCTACGGGTTGGCAGGTGCGCGCGTGGGCTATGCCATCGGCCATCCCGACCTGATCGCGGCGTTCCACAAAGTGCGTAACCACTTCGGCATGAACCGCGCAGCACAGGCAGGTGCATTGGCCGCCTTGCAGGACAAGACCTATCTGGCCCATGTCCAGCACCAGATCGCGGATGCGCGCGGGCGCATTGCGCAGATTGCCCGCGACAACGGGCTGGTGCCGCTGCCCTCGGCCACGAACTTTGTTACCATTGATTGCGGGCAGGATGGCGCATTTGCCAAGGCTGTCCTAGACGGGCTGATCGCACGGGGCATTTTTGTGCGCATGCCGTTTGTCGCCCCGCAAAACCGCTGCATCCGCATCAGCTGTGGCACACCGGCCATGCTTCAGGCGCTGGCCGTTGCCCTGCCTGCCGCCTTGGCGGACGCGCGGCAGGGCTGACCTTGGGCCTCTAGTTGCCGCCGATCACCTCGGCTGCGGCTTCCAGTGCGCCGCGCCCGTGTGCGATGCCAAGGCTGCTGAACCCCGCCTGCATGCTGCCCAACAGGCCCATGATCATCTGGCCGTTCACATGGCCCATATGCCCCAGCCGGAAAAATGCATCGCGCGCGGGATCACCCGGCTCTGCCATGCCCAGACCAATGCCCAGCGTCACGCCCAGTTCCTGCTCGGTCCAGTCGCGCAGGCGGGTGCCGTCATTGCCGGTCAGCCGCAGCGCCGTGACCGCCGTGCTGCGGTGTGCAGGATCGGTGATGTTGAGCCGCAGGTCACCGCCTTGCCCCCAGACGTCACAAGCCGCCCAGACCGCGCGGGCCAGCACCGTGTGGCGCGCCCAAACCTGCTCCATCCCTTCATCGTGGATCATATCGAGGGCGGCACGCAGCCCGAAGATGTGATGTGTGGGGCCGGTGCCGTTAAAATACTGCCAGAATTCTTTGGCGGTGCTGCGCAGGGTCCAGTCCCAATAGCGGCTGACGCGCGGCATTTGTGCGCGCGCCGCGCGCGCGCGCTCGTTGAAGAAGACAAAGCAGATGCCGGGCGGCACCATCAGCCCCTTCTGGCTGGCTGTCAGCATCACATCGACACCCCATGCGTCCATCTCGAACCGGTCACAGCCCAGCGAGGCAATGCAATCCACCATCAACAGCGCGGGATGCCCCGCCGCATCCAGAACATCACGTATACCTTTGATATCATTCAGAACCGAGCTTGAGGTATCCACATGCACCGCCAGCACCGCCTTGATCCGGTGGTCCTTGTCAGCGGCAAGCGCTTGCGCAATCACCTCCATATCCATCGGCGCGGATTTGCCAAAATCGAGCACCTGAACTTCGGCGCCAAGACCCGTCGCAACATCGCCAAAGCCATGGCCGAACCGCCCCGTCACCGGCACCAGAACCAGATCACCGGGTGCGATTACATTGCTCAGCGCTGCTTCCCATGCCGCATGGCCGTTGCCGATGTAGATCGTCGCGTAATGCTGCGTGCGGGCCACACGCTTGAGATCGTCGATGATCCCCGGCATCATATCCACCACTTCGCCTTCATAGATATTGGGCGCCGCGCGGTGCATGGCCCGCAAAACCTCCTCCGGCATCACCGAAGGGCCCGGAATAGCAAGATACCCGCGCCCGCGGGACAGATTTGGCCGGTTCGTCATAATGCTACCTTATTGCTTTGGCAAATGCTGCCCTCCGCGCAACCATACGCGCAGCGCCCCGCGCGTCAATCGCCCGCCTGCTTGCCCTGCGCGTGCGCGCGCATTATGGTCCCGCAGATGCGCAGGCGCCCGAATTAAAGGCCGACAGATTGATGAGTAGCGAAAATACCTACACCTCGGGCGCGCTGATGCGCTGGCTGTGGCACGATTATCTGCGCAAACATATGGGAAAGCTGGCCCTAGCGGTGGTGTTTATGGCGATCGAGGGGGCCACGCTGGGCGCCATGGCCAAGCTGATGCAGCCAATGTTCGATCGCGTTTTCATCGCAGGCGAACAGTCATGGCTGCTGATCGTGGGGTTCGTCCTTATGGGCATTTTTCTGCTGCGCGCCATTTCGGGTGTGGCGCAAAAGGTGCTGCTCACGCGCATCGCCCAACGCTCTGCCGCGGACATGCGCATTGATCTGCTGAACAGGATGATGCAGCAGGACGGCGCCTTTCACCAGACCCACCCGCCCGGCTTTCTGGTGCAGCGCGTGCAATCGGATGTGAACGCCGTGGGCGATGTCTGGCGGGCAATCATCACGGGTGCGGGGCGCGATTTCATCGGCCTTCTGGTGCTGCTGGGGGTCGCGATTTCGATTGATCCGGTCTGGGCACTGCTGGCCTGTATCGGCATCCCTGTCATGGTCCTGCCCGCCGCCTTTGCCCAACGTTTCGTGCGCAAGCGCGCGCGTGAGGCGCGGGATCTGGGGGCCAGCCTGTCGACCCGTCTGGACGAGGTCTTTCACGGCATCGTGCAAATCAAACTGAATGCGCTGGAAGACTACCAGTCGCGCCAGTACCGCGACATCACAACCCGCTTTGTCGATACCGAAGTGCGCACCGCCTTCGGCAGCTCCGCCATCCCCGCCATGATCGACATCATTTCCGGCATCGGATTTATGGCCGTGATCCTCTATGGCGGCTCCGAAATCATCTCGGGCGACAAGACAATTGGCGAGTTTATGACCTTCTTCACCGCGATGGGATTTACCTTCAATCCGCTGCGCCGTCTGGGCGCGATCAGTGGTCAGTGGCAGGTCGCTGCTGCCGCCCTTGAGCGGATCAAAGAGCTGATGGATGCGCCGCTTCGCCTGATCTCTGCCGAAAAACCCGTTGCTGCGCCTAAAAAGAACGCCGATATCACCCTCGACAACGTCAGCCTGTCGTTTGGCGATACCGAAGTGCTGCACGGCCTGTCCCTGACCGCAGAGGCGGGCAAGACCACCGCATTGGTCGGAGCATCTGGTGCAGGCAAATCCACGATCTTTAACCTGCTGACACGCCTGCTGGACCCCACCAGCGGCCATGTGCGCATTGGCGGCGTGGCGACCACGGATATGGCCATTCCCGATCTGCGCACGCTGTTTTCTGTAGTCTCCCAGGAGGCGCTGTTGTTTGACGAGACGCTGCGCGAAAACATCGTGCTGGGCCGTACGGATGTCACAGACGACCAGCTGAAAAAAGTACTGGACGCCGCCTTTGTCTCCGACTTCCTGCCGCAGCTGGAGAACGGGCTGGACACCCATGTGGGTCCGCGCGGATCGGCCCTGTCGGGCGGGCAACGCCAGCGCGTGGTGATTGCGCGTGCGCTGCTGCGCGACACGCCGGTGCTGCTGCTGGACGAGGCGACAAGCGCGCTGGATGCGCAATCCGAACAGGTGGTGCAGGACGCGCTGGACCGCCTGTCCGAAGGGCGCACAACGCTGGTCATCGCGCACCGTCTCAGCACCATCCGCAACGCTGACAAGATCATCGTGATGGACCGCGGCCAAGCGGTCGACACCGGCACCCACGAGGAGCTTCTGGCACGCGGCGGCATCTATGCCGACCTCTACCGTTTGCAGTTCCGCGATGGCAAAACTGTGCTGGACCGCCGCCGTGGCATATTGCGCCGCAGCGATACGCCCGCGCCAGAGCGGCAGCCGAACCTGCTGCAACGCATTGGCCAACATTTTTTCGGCAATTAACGCCGGTACGCCCGCGCCAGACGCTTCGGCGATACACCAAGCGCGTAGCGGATCAACGTCCACAGATTGCGCCCGCCGCGCCGCAGCCAGCCTTGGCGGCGGTATTTTGTGGCCGATGTAACAGCGACCGCATCCAGTGCCACCAACTGCCCGCGCAAGGCCTGCGCAAGGGCCACATCCTCCATCAGCGGCTGGTCAGGGTAGCCGCCCACCGCATCATAGAGCACGCGCGAGATCAGCAGCCCCTGATCACCGTAGGGCAGCCCCAGCGCGCTGCGCAGATTGGCCCAGCCCGCCACCAACCGCGCAGGCGTGCCGCCGTGATCAAAGGCCAGCCGGAACCAGCCGGCCTTTTGGGTCTCCGCCAGATGCCGCTGCACCGCAGAGGTCCAGCCCTTGGACAGAACTGTATCTGCATGCACAATCAACAGCCATTCGCCCTGCGCGGCAATCACGCCGCGCCGCAACTGCCCCCCGCGCGAGGCTTCGCCGTGCACAATCTGCGCGCCCCATGCCTGCGCCACAGCGCCACTGGTATCTGTCGATCCGCCATCACTCACGATCAACTCGCGGATCAGGCCGGCCTCCAGCCCCTCCATCAGCGCGCCAAAACACGCAGCCAGCGCAGGCTCGGCATTAAGGGTCGGGACAATCACTGAAATCTGTGCGCGCATGGCCTCTTGGCCTTTCTGGCCCTGTCTATCGAAGCATGATTGCATTATATGTAGCGCAAGATCAAAAGGACACCCTGATGCATACCTTCCCCCGCCGTATCCTGCGCCTGAGCGGTGCCGACACCCGCAGCTTCCTGCAAGGGCTTGTGACCAATGATGTCACCCGTCTGGACGCGGGTTTGATCTATGCCGCGATGCTGACGCCGCAGGGCAAATATATGGCGGATTTCTTTCTGAAGGCGGACGGGGATGCTGTGCTGCTGGACGCGGATGCCGCACAGGCCGACATGCTGGCACAGCGTCTGGGGATGTATAAACTGCGCGCGGATGTACAGATCACCGCGACAGACCTGCACCTGCACCGTGGAACCGATGCACCCCCCGCAGATGCCCTGCCCGATCCGCGCCACGCGGCGCTGGGATGGCGCGCTTACCGCGACACCCCACAGGCTGGGGACACCACAGATTGGCCCGCTCTTTATGTAGAGCACCTGATCCCGCAAAGCGGGGTCGAGCTGACGTCCGACAGCTTTATCCTTGAAATGGGGTTTGAGCGGCTGCATGGCGTTGATTTCCGCAAGGGCTGTTATGTGGGTCAGGAAGTGACCGCGCGAATGAAGCACAAGACGGAATTGCGCAAAGGACTGGCACAGGTCAGCGTTTCTGGCGCGGCACTCACCGGCACCCCCATCACGTCAGAGGGCAAACCCGCAGGCACCCTTCTGACCCGCGCAGGGGACGAGGCGCTGGCCTATCTGCGCTATGACCGTGCCACTGGCCCGATGGACGCGGAGGGCGCTACAGTCACCCGCACCGCCTGAACGCAAAACGCAGCCCCGACGGACTGCGTTTTGGTTTAACGTTCAAGAGTAGCCTCAGGCGCGCTCTACATACTCGGTCGCGCCTCAGGCGCGCTCTACATACTCAAAAGTCTCGGTGTTGACGATGATATCCTCGTCCGTTCCCACAAAGGGCGGCACGGACACGCGGATGCCGTTGTCCAGCAGCGCAGGCTTGAACGAATTGGCAGCCGTCTGGCCTTTTACCACAGGCTCGGTTTCGACGATCTTGCAGGTCACCTTTTGCGGCAGCGCAGCGTTGATCGCCTCTTCATTGTGGTATTCCACCACGACCATCATGCCGTCCTGCAAAAACGGGCGGCGGTCGCCCAACAGGTCTGCTGGCAGCTGCACTTGGTCATAGGTATCCGTATCCATCAGGATCAACATGCCGGCATCTTCATACAAGAACTGCTGGTCTTTCTGCTCCAGACGCACCCGCTCGACCTTGTCGGCGCTGCGAAAACGCTCATTCAGTTTGGACCCGTTGCGCAGGTTCTTCATCTCGACTTGCGCAAATGCACCACCTTTACCGGGTTTTACATGATCGACCTTTACGGCCGCCCAAAGACCGCCGTTATGCTCAAGGACGTTTCCGGGGCGAATCTCGTTTCCGTTGATTTTGGGCATGTGTCAAAACTCTGGCAAAAGGTTGAAGAAATCTTGATCAATTCTATATATTGCGTAGAAACCGCGCACAAGGAGCCGTGTTTGGTATCCCGACCACCAAGAGCCATGCGTAAACTGCATGGCAGCTATGCCAAAACGGGGTATCCGAATCGCTCTTTATCTGTCAGAAGAAGCAAACGCCGAAAATGACAAGAGCAAGAATAATGGAAGGACGACGAGTTGAAAGATTTCGTTGATGGTACGGCCTTTAATAACGAACAAGGTAACCGCGCCCGTAAACTGTTTGCAGCAGTTGTACTCGCTGCATTAGACGATGCGATCGCAGACGACAAGAAATACGGCAATGGCCCCGAGCAGATCGCCCGTTGGGCGCGTTCGCGCGATGGCCGTGAAGTCTTGAGCTGTGCAGGCATCGACCCGAACGAACGTGTTGTGACCGGTCTGATGGATTTTGTCGGCAAAGGCGTACGGACTTCCGTCGCCCTGTCGCGCGAAGAATCAGAGCGCCGCAATGCAGCACAACAGGCCGAGGCCGCGTAAGCGACATCGGTTCACGGCTTTTAAAAAAGACGCAGCCTTCGGGTTGCGTTTTTTTATGTCTGATTGGTTTGGCAGCTCCTTTCCCTAGACCCTGCTGTATATCAGATTAAAATAAGCGGCTCAGAGGTAGAAAATGGCAAAATCAATCATGATCCAGGGCACTGGCAGCAATGTCGGTAAATCCATGATTGTCGCGGGCATTCTGCGCGCGTGCCACAACCGCGGGCTGAGCGTGCGCCCGTTCAAGCCACAGAATATGTCCAACAATGCCGCTGTAACCTCTGATGGCGGCGAGATTGGCCGCGCGCAAGCCTTGCAGGCACGCGCCTCCGGCGTAGCCCCGCATACAGATATGAACCCCGTGTTGCTAAAACCGCAGAGCGCCACTGGCGCGCAAGTGGTCGTGCAGGGACAGGTTGTGGGTCATCAGGAGGCCCGCGCCTTTGGCCGCAACAAGGACACCCTGATGCCCGCAGTACTGGAAAGCTTCCGCAGGCTGGCCACCCAATGCGATCTGATTGTGGTTGAGGGCGCGGGATCCCCCGCCGAGACGAACCTGCGCGCCCGCGACATTGCCAATATGGGCTTTGCCCGTGCAGCGGGTGTCCCCGTGATCCTGATGGGCGATATTGAGCGGGGCGGCGTGATTGCCCAGATTGTCGGCACTCAGACCGTATTGGATACGCAGGATAATGCCCTGATCAAAGGCTTTTGCGTGAACAAGTTTCGCGGTGACCGCAGTCTGTTTGACGAAGGCCGCGATGATATTGTCGCGCGTACCGGCTGGCCCAGCTTTGGCGTGTTGCCATGGTTCGATCACGCCTCTCGTCTACCCGCCGAGGATGTGATGGATCTGCCTGCGCGCGCGCGTTCCGGCGGATCAGGACTGGTCGTGGCTGTGCCACAGCTGCCGCGCATTGCCAATTTCGACGATCTGGATCCGCTGGCGGCAGAGCCTGCGGTAGACCTGCGCATGATCACAAACGGTATGACCATCCCCGCAGATACAGACCTGATCCTGCTGGCCGGCAGCAAGTCTACCATAGCCGATCTGGCAGACCTGCGCGCCACCGGTTGGGACATTGACATCGCCGCCCATATCCGGCGCGGCGGCCATGTATTGGGGCTGTGCGGAGGCTATCAGATGTTGGGCAAGACCATCAGCGACCCATCGGGCATTGAAGGCCCCGCAGGCACTGTCGCTGGGCTTGGTCATCTGGACGTACATACTGTGCTGGAACCTGTCAAAAACCTTGCACTGCGGCACGGCGTGCACTTGACCAGCGGTGCAGCCCTGAGCGGTTACGAGATTCACATGGGGCAAACCACTGGCGCGGATTGTGCCAGACCTTGGCTGCGCTTTGGAACGGTGGAGGACGGTGCCACGAACAGCACAGGCTGCGTGCAAGGGTGCTACCTGCACGGGCTTTTCGCGTCGGATGCATTTCGTGCTGCCTATCTGGATGCACTTGGAACACCGTCCTCCGTCTCATTCGAAGATCAGATAGAGACCACACTCGACGCGCTGGCACAGCACATCGAGACCTATTTCGATCTTGACGCACTGCTGGAGGCAGCCGCCGAGGTCGCATAAAAGCTTATTCTATTTCCTGCGCCGTCAGCGCCCGGTGGATTTCACGGCGTACCAGTTTGCGCACGTTTCGAGTAATCCGCTCACCCAGCGCGCCCTGAAGTTCGGAGCGGACAATCTCGCTCACCAGATCGCGCAGGGCCTCTTCATCCATCAACTGGTCGTCCCCGCCCAAGGCTGCAGCCAAAGGTGTTTTGGCTTCCGGTTCATGCTCTGGCGCATCGACATCCGGACTATCCGTTACTGGATCAGCGCGCAGTGGCGCTCCTTTTGCGTCGAATTCTGTGTCGTCTTCCCAGGCCATGGCAGGCGCGTGAGTTGCGGCCAGATCGTTGACCTCGTCACCGTCCGGTTCCCAATCTTGCCTCGATTTGCCAATGGCAGCACCCATCGCTGCAATCTTGGCTGTCAGTGGCACATTCGCAGTCAGAAGATTGGCATCTGGCACGACCGGTTCAGACTGCGCATCGGCTTCAGGCTCGATATCGGCTTCGGTCTCGAAATAGAGTGCTTCAGCTTCATCAAGTGCATCATGGGCCGCAGGATCAACATCCCAAAGATCATCATCAGAAGAATTCAGATCATCCGCCTGGGATTCCGAATCGCACACCGGCGAACTGGCAACCTCGGGTGTAGCATCGCCATAGCGCACAGCACTCTCGGCTGCTGTCTGATGTGTGTCCTTGTCGCCCTCTTCTTCAGTCCAATAGTCTTCGTCGCTATAGTCGCCATCCGGCAGTCCGCTGTCGTCATCTTCGGCCTGTGTTGACCCAAGATCAGGCACCAGCGCTTCTGCACTATCCGCTGGCAACAGCATCAAAGGGACGGCTCCGTCCTGCGCCGCTTCTTGGTCCTTGCCCGACGGCGCCCAAGTCTCGCGCGCGACAGAGCCCAGATCAAGCGGTGCCCGCTTGTCATCCTCTGGCGTGGTATGGGTAACGCGCAAAGCGGGCGTTAGCACCAGACGGTCAGATGCCGGTTCAACCTTCATATCCGGTGAAACCGCTTTCACCTCAGCAGCCAGCGCCTCCTCATCACCTGTTGGTGCGACAACCGGCGTGCGGGGCGCCGAAGACAATCCGGCAAGAGGCCGCTTGTCTTCGGAAACCAAACGGCGGATTGAAGACAAGACATCTTCAACCTCTTCATTCGTGACAGCTTTTGACATTTTTCACCACTCTCTACTGAGGACGAAAGATAGCGCGCGGAACGGATTCTCACAATGGTCCGGAAATCCTTGAAAAATATTAAATTTGCCTGTTGCCCTCACGCAGTCCCCGACGTGCAGGTGCAAAAAAGCTGCCCCAAGCGGGACAGCCCTGTAAAAACAGACTAAGATATTGATTTTCAGTCTTTTTGCAAACGCTTCAAAACGCGGTCCAACTGCGCGCCCTGATCGGACCGAGAGGTGGGACTGTCTTTTACCAGATTGTAATATTCGTTCACATCATATTGCTGAACAGGCAGGCGCAGCTCTTGCGCCGTCAGGCGCCCCATGGCCCCCAGCACGGCATAAGACGCATTATACACCTGCGTTTGCGCCTGAATACGGGCCGCTTCAGCGTCCAGCAGCGCCTGCTCGGCATCCAGCACGTCCAGCGTTGTCCGCGCACCCAATGTCGCCTCTTCACGCACACCGCGGAAGGCAATGCGCGCGGCGCGGATCTGCTGGTCCGATGCCTCGATAGAAGCGCGGGCCGAGCTGAGCTGTGCATAGGCGATGCCCACGTTTTGCTGTACGTTGTGGCGCACTACATGCAGATTGCCCCGTTCTGCATCACGGCGCGCTTGAGCTGCGCGCACGGTGGAGGATCGCGCACCGCCCTGATACAGCGTGCCACCGGCCTCCAGGCCCACACTGGCGCCCGTGCTGAAATTGCTGCTGTCCAGGTTTTCGCTCATCGAAAGAGCACCTTGCAGTTTAACCGTCGGGCTCTTGGACGCCTCGGCACGCCGGATCGACAGTTCTGCTGCCGAAACGCGGTATTGCACCGCACGCAGGCTGGGGTGTGCGCGCACAGCCACAGCTTTGGCTGCCTCAATGTCATTCCCCAGTTTCGGCAGGCTGGGCGGCGGGGAAAGCCGTCCGGGCTTGCGCCCGATCACATTGCGGTACTCTTCCACCGCGATGGCAAGATTGCCTTGAGCCGTGGACAGGCCACTGCTGGCCTGCGCCAGCTGTGCATCCGCCAGCGCCACATCCGTCCGCGTAACTTCACCCACATCAAAGCGGTTCTGCGCGGCGCGCAATTCCTGTGTCAGCACGCGCACATTATTCTGGCGCAGCTGGACAAATTCATTGGCTTCAATGACGCCCATGTAAGCCTCGACGCCGCGCTGCATCACCTGCTGCTCGATCCCGATCAGCGTTTGCCGTGTCGCTAGAACGGTTTCCTTGGCAACCTCGACACCCAGCGCCGTGGCGCCACCATCATAGATCAACAACTCGGCAATCAGGCGGCCCTGTGCCACAAGGCTGTCCGTGCTCTGCGCCCCGAACACCAGCGATTGCTGCCCGCGCCCAAGGCTTTGCGCAAAGCCGGCCGTCCACCGCAGCACCGGCTCAAGTGCGGCCCCGGCGAACGCGACATCCTCGTCAGCGACCCGCAGCAAAGCACGGTTTTGCTCCAGCAGGCCGGAGTGATTATAGGCACTGACCAACGCATCTGCCAAGGTCTCGGCCCGCGCGGCCGGGGCAGCCAGCACTGCAAAAGCCACAGCCACAAAACCCGTCGTCCGCATGGCGCGCAGTGCACCCTGCCCGAAAATACCAAACACCATTCCTATGCCTCCATTGCGGAAACTGACCGCATAGGCGCGGTTTCCGTTGTATTGATCTGTGCCCTGAACAGGCACGACGACACTCACAGCGTGAACGTCAATTCTTTTTCAAAACCGGGCAACACTGGTGCCGTGGCATTAAATGCCAGACGCCAACTGATCTTGCCTGCGCGCTTGTAGCCCACACGCACTTCGCCCAGCGCACCTTGCATGAACAATGCAGCAATCCGACCACCTTCTTTTAACTGGTCTGTCAGAACAGCAGGCACCGCAGATACCCCCCCCTGCAAAACGATTACATCATAGGGGCCATGCTGCGGGGCACCTGCTGTCAACGCGCCCTCGTGCACAACCGCGTTATCCGCACCCGCCGCCATCAGCGCATCCTGCGCCTCGCGGGCCATATCCTCGTCCTGCTCTACCGCGACAACGGCCTGTGCCATGCGCGCGATTACGGCCGTCGAATAGCCAAGGGTACATCCCACATCCATGACAAGTTCGTCCCCGCCAATTGCCAATGCATCCAGCATCTTGGCCAGTGTGCGTGGCTCGACCAATGTGCGCCCCTGCCCCAGATCGAGGTTCTCGCCTACATAGGCTGCCTCGCGCTTGGCCACAGGCACAAAATCTTCCCGCGCCACAGTCAACATCGCGTCTATGATCGGGAATTTGGTGACATCCGAAGGGCGTACCTGCGTATCAACCATCATTGTGCGTCGTTTTGAAAAATCGGTCATGGGGGAATGCTCGTCTTTGCAGAATCCTGTTAGACTGTAATGTGCCACAACCAGCAGCGGGCAGCAACGCCACATACCGCCGCAGCAATGACCACCTGAGCAGGGGCCCGATACACACCAAACAGGCCATTTTCCGGCTTGCAGCCCTGCGGCACGCGGTTTATATCGAACCACCCGAGGCGAGTTGGCGGAGTGGTTACGCAGCGGATTGCAAATCCGCGAATATCGGTTCGATTCCGATACTCGCCTCCATAAAATTCAGTGGCTTAGGACCTCTCAAAGATGTCTTAGCCACTTCTTAGCCACTTCTACCGTGTCGGTTGATCGGCCCAAATGTGCGCTCTCGATGACAGTTGACGCAAACTAGGTCGCATTTTGCTAGCTCTGCTTTAATCTTTAGCCAGCCAAAATCTGCTATACGAGACGGACCGAACATTTTTTTGCTGGGATCACGGTGGTCGAAATCCATCACATAAGATGGGTACTTTACTCCACAGTCCATGCAAGGTTGGTTCTTTTGCTCTGCAAGGTAAAGTCTTTTTTCTGCTCTGACTGCTTTAGCTCTGTCTATATATTCCTGTTTGTTTTCTTGGTAATGCTTTCTTGATGCCTTGTTTTGGTTTTTAGGGTCTTTGTATGCCATATAGTATCTATTGTACCATAAGTTTCGATGCTACTTCTTCGCCTTAATACTCCAATGGAAAAAGGCGGAAAACGGTATCCCCGCCTTCTCACACTGCGTATAAAAGGCGTTCAGTTCATCCACTCCCTTTATGTGCTGGAGCAGTAGGCTCAGACGTGCGTGGGTGTATGGCTTGTACCCGCCAGCCACCCTAGATGGATTGAGGCGTTCAAGGAACCTGTCCAATACATCGCCTCGGGCTGAGCCACGGTTGCCCTTCACGACTTTGAAGCGGTCAAGGCTGGTTGCCAGTGGCCTCATCTGGGGGACTGTGTGTGGTGTGTCGGGGGTCATATTCCCGAACTATTAAAAACAAAAACCTTTCTACCTATGCCAGAGCAAGACTCACCACACCCGTAGCAAAGAGGCTCACCAATCATCACCCCGTCACATCCTCTATGTCCGTAGGCGTAATCTATTTCAATCTCATCTATATTCACAATTACTCGGCTATCCACTTCATCATCAGATAGACACTGGTAATCATCTACTGCCTCTTGCATAACTTTTAAAGCCTGTTCTTTAGTACGGCAATGTTGAGCACACACCCCTCCTCCATCGTCATATACCCATGCCCGTGGTCTGTATTTTTTCATACATTTTCGTTAATTTGATAGTTCGCCTCTATTTCCCTCAACCCCTATCTCATGGTGCTTTTGGATGTTGTATGTAGTCCAGTGATACTCCCTATACACCCTGTCCCTTGTCCTAAGAGGGCTAGAATAAAGAGTATCTAGCAACCCGTAACTACTTTTGAGAATGTATGAGAGGCTGACTGACGAGCAGATGAGGTCCCCCGTTGTTAGGCGTAAACAGTGCGGGGAATTTGTATCTGCCAACCAGCCAAGGTCGGTTCGACTATTTGTTGTCGTAGGTTTCGAGAACTACGTCACTGGATGTGATGGAAACAAAAAAACCACGCCGATTAAGCGTGGTCTTTATTTTGAATACTTGCGACACAAGCCAATGGAAAAGTGAATGCCCAACCAATAGCTTGGCTTGCTGCGTAAATATTCAATTGGTCTGGTGAGTTGAGCATTCACAAATAGAATAGCATATTGCCAGCACAAGGCTAATAGAGATGTGTATAACTACTTAGCCTCAGACAGTGCTGCTACCACAGCGGGCAAGTACTTCCGTACCTGGTCCCTGTCACTGTCCTTCTCGTCCTCGGTCAGCTCAGCAAATGGCGTGGCTATCTGCCGATCCCACTGGGCCACTAAGTCATGAGGTATAAGCAACGAACCGTCTGGCTGACGTTCACCCTTCTCATGCATGTACTTTTGCCAGTGGGACCAACGCTCATGCTCAATGTTAGCCAGCGTTTCTATTGCTTCATCAAGTTTTGCTTTGAGTTCTTTCTCGTCCATGATTAGATTAAATTTCTAGCTACTAATCGGCGATAGTGTTCACCAAGAGCAGTCAATGTACAGGTTTTACTGTTCATTGCAGCATCCCACATATGTGGTGCATCTACTGGAATTAATAGATTCACGCGGTTATATTTCTGCAATATTGCAAAAATAGCAGTATGCGCTGGTATTGGTTCAATGTAATCAGACAACGCCTTTTCAGCATCGGTACGGCGTGGCTCGTATGATGGGTCTAGTTGATAGTCAAATCCTGGTTCTGGAAAGAAGTCAGCTATCTGCCGTAAATCTTCCAACGCAATAGGTGGCTGCACCTGACGTAATGATACAAATTGCTCAACGTTAGTCTTAAAAACCGGACGTTGCCCCCAGTTACCTAATGACTGATCAATGTGTGCATACACACTACCAGGGGTAACTTTCCCCATCAAATCTGCTGCTGAGCCTGCTAGAGCGTCGATAAACAAATTAGTGAAAATACCTCCACCGTTCTCTTCGCTGGCATACTGCTCCGCAGTAGATGCTGTGAGAATGGTCACGCCATCCGCTAACTCGCTCAAAGGAGCCATTGGGTTTTTACCAGCCTCGCCACTATGGCAGCTATCCAAAATTATAATTTTGTTTCTCGCCTTCGACTGGTTAGCCCAAACCATTATTTCCGAAAGGGAAATTCCATCGTTACCACTCTTTGTATCTGATGGGCAGAGATATCCACCGGCGGCTTCTACATACCCGTGACCGGCGAAGTAAAGCAAAGCTATCTCGCTGTTACCTTTAAATAGCTCTTCAATAACCTCTCTAAGTTTCTCTCTAGGCAGGGTGTCGCTGGGACCAGTGGAAGTCATAAGCTTGACTTGGAAATTCACAGAGCCGTCTGCGTCGCGGTCGAGCATCGACTTAACTCCATGGGCGTCATTCACACACCCATGAAGCTGACCGATATGCTCATAGTGGTCGATACCGACCACAAGTGCTTTTCTCATTCAAAAAATCCTTATAATTATAGGCTATCAATGAATGCGGTTACGTTTGGCCAGCTCCAGACAACCGTATTTAATCCAACGACGTTAGTACGGTCATCCGTATAGCACCAAATGCCTCTAATAGGCTTTTTTTCCTCTTTGGCGCATTGGATTTCCCATTTTTGGCCTTCAGATGTCAGCGAGTTCTTACTTACTAGAACAATAATACCATCAGAGCGCTTGATACGGGTACGAACGCGGTCTTTCCAACCGGTGTCGTAGGGCTCTTTGACTGACATATCAACATACTCAAAGGTAGACTTTGTATTGAGTGACTGGCCCTTCAACAAGTCACGCATTTTTACATCCGCCATCGAGAATGCTACGAAAATCACTTTCTTATCCGCCATCGTCCTAAAATCCTTTTAATCAATTGCGATACATCACATATGGGTAACGAAATTATGAATTAAAGTGTGGGGATTCAAAAAATCTACACTATGCCGCAAACAGTTACCTCCACTTCATTCAACCCCCTGCCCTTTGGCACATACTCAGCTGTCGTCGTTATGGAAGCAACATATTTCTGATCGTCATCCGGAAAAACCCCACACGCCACCAAGCCGTCCTCTATCATCTTCTGCATATAAGCGTGATTAGAGATATCCAGGCGGGAACCATTGAGTTTGAAGTGATAGTGGCACGAGACAGGGAAGTTGCCGGTGTAGGGCTGTGGTTGGCTTGCTAGGACCGCCATGTGGTACATATCTTTGTGCTTGGCCCTAGTACGAAAATGAATACCTGAGTAAATCTTATTAAGGCTTATCTTCTCTGGAATTGGGATAGTGATCTTCACCACTCTAGTATACCAAAGCAAAAGCCCCCGTTCGCAGTGGGGGCCTTTGTCATACAACGTAAAGTAACAAAAAAAGTGGTTTCAGCTCACCACTCACTAACTGTATCACAAATAGCTAAATGCAAAACACTACCCCTGGGGATAGCGTCTTGCGAGTATTTGTACGGAGGTAATTGTTCGTCAAAAGAACACATCGCACCAAGCCTTGCGGTGTGGATGATTACTAATAGTTTAGCATAAGAAAGAGCCGCCACTGGGGCGACCCTTGTATTTATACCTGTCTGGCTACCTTCCGCTTGCCTGTGGAAAGGGTAGTCTCAGCATAGAATTTATTTGAGCAAGACGGCTTACAGAAGTAGCGCGCCCCGATATACACAGCAGTAAACTTGCCAGGGGAGTGAATGCGGTGGCAACAGGCACACGTCTCATACCAAGCCATTACAAGCCCTCCTTGCGTAGTCGAGCCAAGTACCAGATGTCACGGCAAGCAATACCGCAAAAGGTTTCCGTCTCCATGTCATTGCTGGCGTTATGGAACTCCTTTACCAAGGCAGTGTCCTGTGTCACCAACTTGTTGCAATACGCGCAACTGGTGAAGCCGTGTGTCTCCAGGTCTGAGACAGGCCAATTAAGTGATTGGGACATACAACACCTCCCTTTTGAGATATTGACGCCACGCCATCCGGACTGGCTTGAGCCGGTTACGCTTGGCCTTTCGAGATTTGATTTGAGCCTTACTAGAATTGTGCATTTAGTACCTCCTATGATGAGCTTCTAAATACATAATACACCACCACTGACGCTTGGCCGGTGGTGATGTGTTAGTAGTGACTTAAGGCCTGCAAGTAAAAGTGTAAAAGGTTTCACCAATAGGGAGGTCAAAGAATTTCACAGTACTTCCAGTACGATATGAAGTGTACCGATATTCATCGTTACCAAGTGAAGTGCTCTTAACCAATTCATGTGGGTCTGCAACTAAACACTCATTAGGTTTAGCTGACCTAGTGTAGGTTTGATTGCTTTTAAAGGTAATACTCTTACACCCCTTTAGGTCTGCATATATACCGGTACATTGAGCCTCCGAGGCTTTTCTAGTTTCGCTCTTAGTAGTCTCTTTAGGTCTATTGTCGCTGGCACGGATGGCGATAGTGATTGAATCAATACCCGCTTGAGCAAACCCATTTTGACCTGGTTGCACATAAAGCCGGTACAAGTTAGGCATTCCCCCAGGCTTGCCCCAAGTGCCTTCTATTTGGATAAATGATGCTATATCTCGGGTGTTTACTACGACATCGTCAGTATCACGGTATTGCACCTCAGGTCTTTGCCCTTTTGGCATGAAAAACATGAATTGCTTGTCGTTTTTGCAGATAGTGGCTGACATCCAATCGTTACCAATTTTATTTCCGCGATCATCTAGCTTTTCATTAAAGTCACAGTCTGCACCAGGGCGCTTTGGAAGTGCCTCACCTCGCACAGTGGCTACAGCAGTTTCCACACCCCTATCAATGAAGCCGCCTGAAAACCAATCTACAAAGGCGAGCACGATGAGAATACCAGCTATCCAGACCAGCAGATATACAGAGCCAGCTACTGCGAGAATTACTATTCCAAAGATGTTTTCTATGAACTCACCAATACTGGTAGCGGAAAAAGGATTTAGCTTCTTTTTATCTTCATCCGACATCTTCATAGCTATCACGCCAATAATCAGAAGTATGGGGATAATCCAAACCCAAGAAGTGATGCCGATTGTCATTTCTAAATCCTTGAGTTATTGGAGGCTCCCTACTGCATACACTAAATTGGCAACGTCTCAATAATTTCTCGGGCCACTCCCCCTTCGAGCACCACCCGCCTGACTGTCCTGTTACCGCTAGGGCAGAATTTATAGTGGGCGTGGCCATTGACCAGCTCCCGCTCAATCTTCGCTCCAGCCAGTAGCTCCCTAGCGCGGGTATGTTCTGGGGTATCTGTCAGGGCGTGAGGCCATTGTGACACCTCCACAAGGATTCGTAGTCTCCGGCCAACGGTTTCTCCTGTCACACCCATCTTGTCACGGGCAAGGTCGGCGATAGTGGCTTTGGCGATGCTGATGTTTGGATTCTTAGCCAGATATTTGACCAGACGCTCTTGTAGTGAGGTGTGTGACATAGGTTATTTTTTAGTAACTTGCTTGGCATGGTGGCTTGCCCTGATGCGCTTTCGCTTGCAGGTAAAGCAGGTCCTCTTATGTTTCCTTACCCCTTCCACCTCATTCTTACAGCCTAGTATCTGGCACTTGATAATGTACTTCTGGACTGGAGTATCGGTCATGCGCTTTTCTTATACTTACTGATAAATTGCAGGTGTAGCTCCTTGCATGGCTTGCCCTTGCAGTACTGTCGCTTTTCTAGGCCGGTGAGGTCGTAGACGCGACGGTGGCAGAAGGCGCAGTGTGCTTTGGGGCGGATGGTCATAGACTACGTCCAGTCCGTTAGCTTCCGCCCATCCCCATCCCTGAACTCGCCACAAATGATTGTGATCCAGTCAATCAAATTCCAGATGGCCGATACGATTAGGCCAACAAAGGAAATAGTCAGTAGTAACATCACTACACCTGTCCCAATCTTCCCTACATAGAAGCGGTGGGCGCCTAGTGGGCCAAGAAAGAAGGATAAGAGGAACGCGGGCAGAATTAGTTTGGTTGATTTTTCGGTCATATAGTTAGTAGGATAAACGCCCCTACAGTCAGTCCCATCAGTATCAAGGCGTGTCGCTGGTAATACTTGCCACCCTGAGGCCTCGGGGTGAGGCGGTCACGGGCGGTCTTGGTGTCTTTTTCCATACGCTATTCAGTTGGCTCAGCAGTATCTACTAGCGCTGTTTCTTCTACGGGTTCGACCTTTGGTGCCTCTTGCTGTACTGGTGCTGGTGTAGGGGCCGTTTCAGCAACCTGGGGGGCTGATTTAGTTGCCTCAAACGGATTACCGTCGATAAATAATTCGTTGATGTTGAAGCCATCAGCCTGCACTTTTGCCCAAGCGTCTTTTGCTTCTGCTGGTAGCTCACTATGTGGCGAGTTCACTGTGGTGTACTTGGTGTCCATCCCTGAGCCTTCTCTTGTCACAGTCAGGTTGTAGCCAAGTGGCGATCCCCAGTCTGTGTCACGTGCGTATGCCTCGATTGCCTCCTGAATGCTCTTTTGCGGGATTTCTAATACTTCGACGTGGCCGGTGTTAAAGTTGAATACCGGCATTGCCCAAAAATGGTTTACCTTACCTTCCTTAAAAGATGAAGTGTCGGACGGTTTTTCATTCATAGCAAATCTGAAAGGCTTGTTCTTACCCTCAACAACCTTCCAACCTGCATATCCAAAAATTGGCTTCTGTAGAATGCGAAACTTGTATTTTCCTGGGTTCTTAAAGCTCATGTACTGGCTGTCACTCTTTGGTACCTCGTAATTTGCTGGGGCGTTTCCAAAGAAGTCGTCTGTAGTTGTATCCATATGTCTTGTTAGTTTGATGTAAATAATTGGTTTCTAATTTCCTCTTGCCAGGCCCAGTAGTCTTTGTATCGGCTAAGGGATTGGCCTTCTTGGTTCTTCACTGGTTCTGTACATTTCGGCATGTCGCGGTCTATGGCGTTTGCCTCAAAGCCTTCCATATTAGTAGTCTTTGATTACTGCCTCAATGTCTAGCTTGCCAGTGGTAGCAGCGTGTCGGAAGATGGCTGTTGCCATTGTGTACACCCGCTGTCTGGTGGTGTTTAATTTCGCTGCCGTATCGTTTACTCCAGCTTCTCCTTTAAGGAACTTAAGTAGCGCTTTCTTAGCAGCAGCACTTAGCTTGTATTTTGATGTGATTACTATTGGCATGTTTGGGTTGTTAATTATTGCTGTTCGACCTACTGAGAAGTATACAGGAAGTATGAAAGTATACTAGTAAAGTTGTCCCCACATACAAAAAGGCCCCCAAAGAATGAAGGCCAATTTGCAAGACACATCTGCTATAGACGGGTTGGTAGCACCCGCTGATAGTGTAGCACCTACTTTCTCAACAAAAGAGCATAGACTGCCGATGATGAGGACAGTACTAGAATGACTGTCTCAAAGTATGGGGTGTTCTGGATGCCAACATACAATCCACCAAAGGCAATTGATAGACCAATAGTGAGCAACTTGGTAGCTGTTGAAGTGGTGCCATACCGCCCTTTAATCATCTGCACCAACACTGATAGTAATGCTCCTACTACTGCAATGGCTGTAAAGTCTGTTATTTCCATAAGTAAATTAGTTTATTAGTTGATAGATATACACCTCGTATCCAGCCTTTGCATACCTCGCGTTCCAGCTGGCTAAGGTGAAGTTCTCTTCCCACAGCCCATTAAAGCTGTTGTTGGACATGATGTTCGTGCCACGGGCGAAGATGCCAACGTGGCCTGGGTATGGGGCATCCTTTATGGAACCTGTTGGGCTAATGATAATGGCCCCTGGCCACAAAGACGGTACACGCATGGGCAACTGGGGCTGGTAGCGTCTTTTTAATGGCGTGGATGCCGGTCACTGACACGTTGGCAAGGCTTTCATTAAATACGTCGCCATTAAGCCGTAGCTGGGTCTTTACGTCGCTGTTGTATGGGACTTGTAGGGGGGTCACGACAATATCGTTTACCTTCACCTCAGTAATGGTGTGAACGGGGTCAATTGACTGGATGGACAGGCCACAGCCGTCATACAAGCGCGTCGTTGCTTCTGTCCGGTAAATAGGGAAGCCAGCCAGCTCGTCGCAGTGTTCACTCATGGCGTCAATGTAAGCCGTCAGTTGATTAGTGAAGGCTGGGTCTAGCTGTTGCTGGATGTAGTTCTCGACAGCAAGTTTTGTCGTATATCGTTCGTTCATGGCCTTATTGTAGCACTAAGAACAATCGTTATTCCCAAATGGGGTGAAGGGGCTGACCTTGGCTGAGAAAGGGCTATCCATCGGGCAGAACGGCTTTACATACGATACTTTCTCAATCGTCGCGTCGTTACCTGTCACAGCAAACGTCCCTGGCTCCACACCTATCCTGTAGCGGGCCAAAATGCCTGCTGGTGAGGCAGTAAGGGTAAAGACGGCTGTTTGGACGGCAATGGTGTATCGGGCCAAGAGTGAGGCGTTCTGTCCGGTCAAAGCAAACGCTCCAGTGCCACAGGCGATACGCAGGCGTCGCAAGAATGAGACGTCCTTGCCAGTGAGGCTGTATTGCGCTGTTTGGGTGGCGATACGGTAGCGCCCAAGGATGTTGGCCACGTTGCCAGTTAAGGCGAATACGCCAGTCTCACACGCCAGGCGGTACCGCTTGAGAATATTGGCGGCTTGTCCGGTAAGGGTGAAGCTGGCTGGCTGGGCTTGTAGGCGGTAGCGGGCGAGGATGTTGGTGGGGGTGCCGGTGGTGGTGAATGAGGCAGGGTCGCAGGTGATTGTGTAGGTGGGGGTTGGTGGCCCGCTTGCTGCTGGTTTAAATGCAATTGCGGTACCTCCATATCCACGAGTACCAGTGAAGCTCATTCTGGCATTTCCTGTTTGAGCTGTGACGATTCCATTTGAATCAGCGATACCATTTAATCCTGTACTGCTCCCAGCTCTAAGAGTTGGGGTCAGTAGTCCACCTGAATTCCAATTATCATCTACGTTTGTACCTGAAATTATCCACCAAGCGTCTTCTGCTGTTGTTAAGGGAATAGTAATTATATTTCCGCTACCGATACTATTAGAAATATTACTTGTTAAAACAGGGCTGGTTTGGTCAACACCACTATACGAAACTATGGTTATAGACATAATACCATTTCCACCAACAGCGGTGACGACAAGGTCATTTAATCCAGAAGATGGCGCTTTTAAATAGAATGAGTGAGTGCGCCAGTTTGGGGTACCAGGAAAAACCTGAATGTTTTGTGCAATCCGTGTCACTGCTACACCATTGTAGTTAGCAGATACAGAAGTTGGATTGCCAGTTGTCCAGTTTGCAGTAGTTGCTGAGATGAACAGAAATCCATCACTACCTGTACAAGCGTGAGCCACTGTCCTTACAGCCCCCGATTTAAATCCAAATTCTGTTTTCTTATCAAATGCTATGGCCATTCCCAACAGTATAGCAAAACGCCCCACACAAAGGCAGGGTATCATAATCTTGTTTAAATTAAATTCTGATTAATACTAGTTAACTGGTGAACGCTGGCAGTCTGCTAGGAGTAACCGTTTGACCTTCCCACTTGCTGAACTGACGCGCCTCACCCTCATATCTAGTTTGTTTCGGGCACCAATATTGCTTCCATGGAGGGACCAAGTGAGCAATTGAAGGTCTCCAATTGAAAAATCGCTATCTGGTCGAATAGGTATAACACGCTGAAACTGGTCAACAAATACTCGGGCATTTCTTGACAACGAGTTGTACCGAGTAATGTTTCCACGTATCACTTCTAAGCCAAGAGCTTCTTCGCGAGTATTGACCCAATCTTTGCTTTCAGTATCAAATGTAACGAGTTGATTTCGGGGAGTACTAATTTGAATACCTGTGACACAATCGTCGTCACCTACTTCGCCAATAGGCCGGTGAGCAGATTGCAGACTGCCTTCCAAAATTTCAGAAAGCTCATCAAAATCAGCTGGGCGTTTCAATGGTGGTGGCTGTATTCGATCATAAATCTTCGCTAAGCTTACTGTCTCCGGTTCTGCATCAAGGCTACCTGTAGCTCGCCGAAAGGCAGTCTTAATGAAGTCGTAAAACATTGGCGCACCAAGTGCGACTGCTGCCGTTGAGGTCGCTGGATAGGCTTCCATCAAGACAATAAGCTCAAATATAAAGCTACCTTGCCTGGCAGGCTTCATGTGAATGGTCGCACCCTTCAAAGCCGTCGCACGAGAAGTCACCTCTCCGGTCATGTAGGCATGGGTGGCGATATGTAACGCACGGGTTATGCCGTCAATTGAAGTAGCTCCATCATAGCCAGGAAGGACGTTCTCGTCAGCTAAGCCCCCAGTGTATTTTATCTTGAAGCGGTGCTCTGCCAAAGTAGCCATCTCATATCCCTAAACATCAAATATATTTTTAGGATTAAGCGTACCGGTCAAACAACACAACTTAAAAGAGAAATAATCATTGGAAGCAGCAAATACACCTTGTCTCACTAAACAACCGTCAGCACCCCTCCTGCATCATCAAAGTCAATCAGGACAGTTTCACCATCAGCCAAGGTCAATGCAGACCCACGGTCGTAGTAGCCAATCAATTCATCACTCGGGGCGTCATCATTGTAGAGATACACGTACCGGAAAGCCGCCACAGCGCCTCCTGCGGCCTCTAGGGTGAGGTCAGCCAGGACCAGCTTGTACGTCCCCCCTGTCTGCGCTGAGGTAGTGGTTGTCACGTCTCGGGCTGATAGGTTGGTGTAGGCGATTTGGGTCAGGTCAGCCAGTACCGCGTGTGAAGCATTTGGCGCGGTATTGGTCAGGGCTACTTTGATTTGGTCAGAGCCAAGGTTGTGTTTCCCCTCAGCTAGGGCTTCCACAAAGGCAGGTACTTTTACGAATGATGACATGGATGATTGGTTAGGGGTGATAACAAGCTCCTGGGCTTGATAAAGGGCAGTTTCCACTCTGCCCCCTACAAGCCGATGAACTATTTGGCGTCCTTCGGGGCTTCTTTCTTCGCTTCCTTCTTCGGGGCTTCGGCCTTCATCACTTGGCTAAGGCCAAAGGAGTTGAGGAATACCGCAACGTCTGTCTCATTCTCGGCCATTTCCTTTTTGTTTACCCACGCGGATAGTCCAAAACGTGACCCTGAAAGCTCGACAACCTTAGCGAACCGCCCCTGCGTGTTCTGGATAATTTGTCCCTTTTTCATAAGGCTATGCAGCGATTAAGGCAGCGATAACATCGTCAAATGTTCCTCTTAGGAAGGCCCCGCTGTCGTTGTTTTTGATAACAGATGTCAAGAAACGTCGCATCTTGATAGCCATGATGTCATTTGAGAAGTCATCACCATCTGAGTCAGAAAACTCGACTTCGTAACCACCCTTTGGACGGATAATCATTTTAGAGAAGTCCCCAATTAGGAAGTCTCCTTCGGCAATGGCCACTGTCTCAAGAACACGCACGTTCTTGATTAGTTGGCCGTCTGCGGTCTTGAACGGTGGCAATACATAAGCCCCATTATCGTCCTTCTCAGTATCCATCATCAGCCCGTCGATTGGGTTGATGAGAATAATGTTTGGCATGTATGTACCTTCACCAGCGACCATAATTTTTGCCACGGCTGCGCGGATAGCGTCGAAACGATTAGCGCTTGCAATACGTAGAGTTCCGATTGCTGTTGCGTCCAATTCCTCAGCCACGCCAAGGATTCCTTGAATCTGTGGCGATGTGCCATTTCCAGACAGCAACTGGTCTTCTGTTACCACCTTCATGTCTACAGAAAGCATGTTGCGCAGTACAGCTACTAACTCAGGACCATACTTCATCAGTTCGATTGAGTGCTTACTAATTGCAGAGATTTTCTCTACACCTTTGGATACTACACGGAATTTCCGGTCCACTTGTGGAATAGTCGCCAACTCAGCAGTCGATGCTGGAGCGCCAGTAGTGTTATACACCTCAGTGTACTTCACTGTGTCTGATTCGGTCGGGATCACACGTGCAATGTCTTCAAGAAATGTTCGTCGCGTCACTGGGATACTAATCTCTGTATCATGGTCAGGCGCAATAACATCACCAGTTAGGTCAGTGCGGTCAGTACCCTTTTCTAGGTACCCAAGTTCATTGGCATCCTTAAACTTGAACACAAAGCTACCTTTGCCTTGCTTTTCACTCAGGCCTCGAATACCTGATGTTACTCCGTCAACGTCAAACGATGCTTTATTGACAGTCACCTCAGCTACAACAGTCTTGGCCTTAGCCACTGCTGTCACTGAATCAATCATGTCGGCAACAGCGTCCTGTGCTGCTTTCAACTTTGCTACAGCTACTTTGTCTCCAGCCTCCATTGCCTTCTGCATAGCTTCTGAAAGCATTTTAGTAGCTTCGTCAGTCGTTTCTTCCTCAGTAGCTTCTACAGCTACGTCTTCTTTTACTTCTTCACTCATAAATCAGTAATGATTATTTTTTAAAAGCACCCATTGCAGGGGTAGAGTAGTATTGCTTACTTTTTATATTGTCTGATCGCCTTATTCAGGGCAGCGATGGCCTTAGCCTTGCTTGTTGCCTCAATAGGGCTTGTAGTTGCTACTTTCTCAATGGTTTTCTTAGTATCAATAAGACTGTCCTTAATGTCCTTTACATCCTCGGTGTCCTTAATAAGCGCCCGCCTGTTAGAGCCAATACCTACCAAGCTACATTCCATCAGCTCACAATTCTTAAGGACATAGGCGTCCTTTGTTTCGTCGTAGTCTACTACTTGGGGGATGAAGCCGACGCTCACCATGTTCAAGTCGCCACGGACTACATGTTTCCAGGCCCGCTCGATGTCGGCGTGTACATCAACGGCAAACTCAGCCACACCTACTAGCATCTTCTGCTCTGGGTTCTCAGGGTCTACTTCCAGCTTCACAGATAGCCACTTGCCAAGGGGGAACTCGTTGGACCGGTGGCCCCAGAAAAAGGCAGGGTTCTCAAGGAAGTGTTTAAGGTTCCAGGTATCTTGGTCAACGATATCGCCGTGACGGTCGATTGATGCTGTACTCATCACAAAAGTGGCGGTAAAGTTATTCTCGTCAATGGTGACGGCCTTGATAGCAACGTCTACATCAATGCGACTGCCTTGTATTTCTGCTGCTTTGGCTTGGTACTGGAGTTTCATAGTTAGAGTATAGCAGATAGAGATTTAACCAAATATTCTTCGAAAGAAACCTTTTTCCCCTGGATTGTGAATTTTACAATAGCCACCCTGTATTGACACTCCAAAATTATCATGAAAATCCAAATCACAGGTGCATGAATGTTCCATATATTCCTCTTTCCTACAGTCGGTACTTTCTTTAAATACTCCAGCTGCTTCCAAAGCCTCTAGTTGTTCAATTGTAAATTTGGCTTCAAGTAGTATCTTCAAATTTTCTATTTTCATAATTTTATAGTTGTTGATTTATACAGTAGGCCCGAGAACACACCGGCAGTTAATTGACTGCTCAGCCGGATAACTTTCCCCGCTTGGGAACGAACCGCCCTTGGCCACTATCTTGCCGTCATTCTCCTGGTGTTCTGGTCGCACCTTGGCGTCACCAACACTAATCCACTCCATGCCAGTAATGACTGAGGATTGCTTATAAGCGTCATGGGAGGCTTTGCTGAGCGTGTAACCTGTCTCTGTTCGGGCGATGGTCAAAGCCCGCTTCACACTCATATCTTCAAAGTAGTTGCGTAACTCACGGCCTATCTTATCCGGCCCATCCCCTGCCTTTAGCCCGCCCAGTATCTTCTCCTGCAACACGGCAAAGGTAGTCTCGGTCATTGAATTAGTGAAGAAGTCGGCTCGGGCGCTGATTGCCGCCATTAACACCTCATCAGCCCAGAAGTTGTCCGCTGACTTCTTGAAAACGGCGTCTAAGGCCGCTTGCCCACCGTCTTTGTATAGCTGGTGCAAGATTGGGGTGAAAAGCATTCTAGCGGCGGTTTTCTCGGCCCCTAGGTCCATGAATCCTTCCGGCTGGAGGTCAGTTGCTAGGATGCGCTCCAGCTGTCCGGCGTGAAAGGCGTCAATGGCTTCCTTGAGAACCTCAGATTTCTTATCTACCCGCTTGTTGTACGCCTTGGCATAGCCGTCCTTGAGGCTCTTGGTTGGGAAGATACTGTTGAGGTGACGCTTTGGCTCACTTGATACCATTAGCGCGTCTACGGTCAATTCCTTGGCCCTGAGGGTCTTCGCTAGGATTGGTCGGCGTCGGATGATGCCCTTGGCCTCTTGCTGGACCGCTTGGGGGGTGCTGAATGTTACGGCCCCTAAAGTGTCGTAGCCTGCGAGTTCCGGTCGGCCTGTCTCAATACGCGCCTCGTTCTGGGTGATCCACTTGCCTACACCAGCCTGGTGTTCCTTGAGCATCTGCTCGCGGTCGTTTGGTGTTGGGTCGTCAAAGCGGAAAAACAGGGCCTGGTCAAAGGTCGGTAGGAGACGGTTGTTTATCACGTCGATGAAGGCGTCCAATACAGGCACCACGGCTTCTTGCAGGAACATCTTATACGCTTCCTGCGAGTCAGTTTTGTTGACGTTGCCACTTGTAACCATTGCCTCAGGCACACCAAGGGCAGCGAGAATGTCGCCGCGTAGGAAATGCTGGGTATCCATCAGCCCCATCTCTACTGGGGTCTTGTTCAGCTCCTGGATGGCCTTGATGTTGTTCCCAAAGAAGCCAGCCTGCCCGCCATTATTGCCCCCAAAGGTTTTCTTCCACAACGCGCGGGCTTTGTTCCCTTTTTCATCGTCAACAGGACCATCGACAAAGACAGCCACGTCCGGACGGCCTTGGTTCTTGAGGAAGTTGGCCTGGTACTCGCCAGCGGCTTTTTCGGTAATGATACGGATGTGAGCTGGACGCACGGCCCCTACCCCACGCAAGATGTTCGTCGGGTCTGGATTCTGGATGTGTACGATGTCTTCTGGCTTGAACTTGGTCACCGTTCCCGACCGGTGCTCGTAGGCCACAATCTTCTTGTTATCAGCAGACAGGATGATGTCCATCTGGTCAGGCCTAAGTGTGACCATACTCATGTCATCGCGGTTTATGTACCAAAAAACGTCACCTGATAGCAGGTAATGGGCGCACGATGTTTCGATAAAGACGCGCTGGGTTTGCAGGTCATTGGGATTATAGAAAAGGTCCAGGATCTGGTGGTCAAAGACTTCTTCGGTGTCGCCGCTGGTCCCCTTAATCTTGTGTAGCTCCAGGGGGATACTTGCCATGCGCTTGGCAATCTTTGAAACGGCAATGTAGAGATACAGGCTGTCTTTGTATGAGTTCAGGCTACGGCTGTCGGTAAAGTTCTCGATGCCGGTGACTTGGTTATTGCTGTATGAAGTAAAAGTGGTCAGCTTTTCTTTGGTGTCCGGCTCCGGTCTTTTAAACAGTCTGGATAGTGGGTTTCGCATATATGGCTGATTATACACTAGGCCATTAGGTCGCCCCCATGCCTGCGGGCTGTCCACACGGCACTTGATACTGCGTCGATGCCGTGGTCGTCGCCGTCTTGTGGTTCGTTGGTCGGTTCTTTGTTACGGTCAAGCGCCCAAGAATAGGTCTGGTGCTCTCGGGCCAAGTTGGCACTACTCTCAGTGTAGTAGACCTGCTTGCCCTTGAGGTAGTTCACTCTGGCACGCCTACTGTCTGCCCCTTTAGATGTCGGGACCACGTACCAGCCGTCGTCACACAGCTCAGCAATAGACTTTGGCTCAGCGGCGTCGGCATAGTTGATAATGCTCTTACTCATACCAAGCTGGGCCATGCGGGCGCTGAGGTGCTTGTTCAGTAGACCAGTCTCAAAGACCAGCTCCCGCGCCCACACGTTGTCGTTGTGTTCTTTGATTTCATAGACGGCGGCTGGGTCATTGGTAAACCCAAAGTCAGTCCCATAGTAGCTGGGATGCGGCAGCGCTTCAAACTCAGCGTCCGTAATAGGTAGCCAATTCTTGAATATACGCCCCCTGGCACCCTCAGACACCAGCCCCTCGATCATGTTGTAGTAGTGGTCAGGATTATTAGCTTTATATAACTCAAAGTTGCGAATAGTCGTGGCGTTGAGATTTTTGATGTTGTCCTTGTAATTTGTATGGATAAAAACAGTATCCTCATGGCTGGCTTTAAGTACTGGCTTAAAGAAACCGTCAATACCGCTATCAATGAGGTTGCACCACCGCCGTACTATCCAGTGGTTTTTGTCCGGCGGGTTTAACAGCAACACAATGCGGATGTCACTTTTCATGGTACGCAAACTGTCATCAAGCTGGATGAAGTCTTCTTCACTCACCTCATCTGCTTCTTCGATAATAACGGTCGTGTAGTTAGCCAGAGACTTAAGCTTGCTCTTTTGGTCCCCTGAGCTTTTACGAAAACCAATGCCGTTAATCTTATTATCGCCGTACTCAAGGGTCAGGGTGTTCTCCCGAATAGTGATAGCCTCCTCGGCCCCTTGTTCCTCGATACGATCCTTAATTTCCTGAAAAATACTATTACGGATGTCACCCATAACAAAACGCATGATGGCGCACCGGAAGTATTCAGGGGCGGCCAAATGGGCTAAGGCAAACTGTGAGGCAACGTAAGACCTACCAGCGGCTCGGCCTCCCATAATGACGGTGTATCTCTTGTGGGTAGTAAATACCGGCTGGTAGACGCTATTGACTATCTGCTCCATCAGGTTTCATGGTTACAAAAGCAATAGAGTTTGACTTGATTGGCTTGTCGCCACTGGTGACGTCTGTCCGGTCAGTCATGCCGTGATTGGATGCCAGGATTAGTTTGGCGATAGTCGGATTGTAGTCGCCATTAAGGCTATGTTCTATGACTAATCGCTTCTGTTCAGCTACTACTGCTTCCAAAGAGTCGGAAAACGTGGTGTGGTTGTCACGCCATTCGTAGAGAGTAGAACGATTTACTCCTAAATGTTTTGCTAAACCTTCAATAGTAGGCAAGGTAATTGTCACTTTGCGCTCATACGAATTGGACTTCTCACCTACTGTCTTGTCGTAATCCCAAAAGTCATTGCCACAAGTATCTAAATAGCCATCAGCTTTCTTTTGCATAGCTGGAGTGTACTTACTTGGTCGTCCTGTTGCCTTCTTCTCTGGAGTAGTTTTAGCTTTTGCCATACATAAATGTTACCACGGCCTATCCTTATCAATAAAGCGCCAGACCTTTCGCCTCCCACGCCTCACCCGCTTCACAGTCAGGTTGGTGTGGTGGTGGATGGCAAAGGCGTCAGCCGTTAGCTCAGTCCGATACTCAGGGGCGAGGTCCATAAAGGATACGTCCCTGAGTAATTCACCCTTGGCCACCCTCATACTGTAAAGGGAAAGCTGGATGTGTTGGATGCTGTACCGGCTTCGCATAGTTGCATAGTGATTATAGCACTATGTAAAGGGGTATGTGGGGGCGGTAGGTGTGGATAAACACTAGTTTCGGCAAGTATTCCAAAAGTTCTCAAAGGCTACCTGTATCTTGCTGAAGTCGGGCTTATATTCGGGAACAATTAGGTACAGAGGAATACTTCGGATTGAATTTTCGGAGCTTTGACCGGGATTATAATTTACTAATTCAAGCAGAGTTGTAGCATCAGGAACTCGATAACTAAAGGACTGAACTAGTCCCTCACTATTTCTTTCAAAATTTAGCACTGGTCCCTGTGGACCCCAACGAGCTATACTTTCAACTTTCCGTAAATCAACCCGCCAGAGTTCCATTTTGCCACCTTTGTACCCTTTGTAGCTGGCGCTAAAACTCCTTGTTTGAACTTGCAAGGCACAAATGTTTTCTTGGAAACCAGATAATCCAAGATAGAGATTAGGGGATTGATACCTCACTAGCTCCAGAAGGTCACCAAATGCTTCATTAACTGTAAGCGTGGGCGTCTTCGCTCCTCCGCCAGAAGACGGGAACGCCGCATCGAAGCACTGCAACCTAGCGATATCATTATCCATACCAACACACTTCTCCGCTTGGGCAAAGGCAGGCAGGGCAGTAAATGAAAACACAGCAAAAAGGGAAGCGCGAGCAAAGTTACTTATGGTCATGGGTAATCTCCAGGGCTAAATTTCCCAGATTCTCACCTTAGACCGGCTGTAAAGCAAGAAAAAAGCCCCCTCACTAGGAAGGGGCTGTAGTTTTACTCTGCTGCCATTTGCTGTTCTTGCTTCTGGGTGAGCCAGTTCACGGCCTTCTGTGCATCAGCGCTGGCTTTGAATATAAAGCGATTTTCGTTTTTAAGCGCCATGAGCCAGGATTGCAAATACTGGGCATGGTCCAGCCTTGGCTCATTGGTGATGCCTAGCTTGGCACAGCAGAACGCCGCCCCTAGCTCAGCCACAAGTTCTTCATAGGCGTAACAGGTATCGCCAAACTTGCCAGTCAGGTCACGATCCAGCCGTTTCTTGTGGCCGGTGGCGTGGGTAAGTTCATGGAAGATGGTGCTGTAGAAAGCTTCTTGTCTGGAACTCGTTGGGGTGTCAAAGAAAAGCCAGTCATTGGGGATGTACACCTCATCTGAGGCAGGCATGTAACACGCCCTCTCGCCCTTCTCAGTCACTTTTATGCCAGTGGCGGTAATCATGGCGTCAGCGACCTCCAATCGCTCCACAGGGCCATTATCAGGCACCTCAGGAGCTTTGTAGCCTTCCACCTGACTAGCGTTGAACACACGGCTGTACTTGAGAACAAAACGCTTATCCTCGCCTTCTTTCTCCGGCAACGGCTTGTAGAATACGATCACCGACGATTTAGCCCCTTTCTGGACCTGTGCGCCTGCTTCCTGCCATTGCTTATAAGATGCCCAGTCTGAGCTGGTGTGGCCGTAGACGGCGGATGAAGCCCACAGGCTCAAAATATTCACGCCGTTATATTCATTGTTAGTCGTGGGATTGGTTGGCAAGCCTACCGCTGAGCGATGCCAGGGCATTACTAGCTTGCCAGGGTCATTTTCGATAGCGTCAATAATAGATAGAGTGACGGTTGCAAAGACGTCCATTGGTACTTCTCCAGATGTAAGGAACTACTGGGGGGATTGTACCATTGGGTATTAGTCTAGTTTAGCTAAGGCCTCTTCGATGTTGAGTCCGTCTGCTAGATGGTCGATGAAATTGTGCCATTTACTATTTGGGTCAATAAAACCTCCGTAGTCACAATAAACCGTGTCACACCTGCCTACCAAGTTTTCACACCTCATCTCTCCATTAGGGTAATCTTCATCTATCCACCCCCTAGTCTTACCTACTGCTTGCCAGAATGCTGGGTCAAGGAGCATAACTTCAACTGAGACTCTTTTTATCATTCTGTGGAGTGGGTATTTCCAATGAGCATTACCTCCAAAAAAGTCTCCATTTTCAAATACTCCTTTTGCAACGGATTCGTCACCTCGCCAACCTCCCTCAATCGCATCTTTTATAATCTGTTCTGTTGCTGTCATACCAATTATCTTACTTTAATAACTCCCCCATCTCATCTAAATAATTCTTCAAGGCCTGGGACCTCTCAACAAATCCCCCTGCCCCCATGAATACTGCATTTAACTCTTTGTAAATTCGCTTTCTCTCTACAAGAACAGTAGCACTCAATGCTGTTTCAACTGCTGAAAGCGGTACCATTGGATTGTCCTGTGAACACCTGACATTACTATAGTGTTTTGGCAATTGCTCTATAATCTTGCCTAGTCCTATCTTAAGATTTACTTCATTCATATCTCACATACGGTTACTGGCGCGTCCCAATACCCCTCGGGCGCGCACTTGCTAATAATCATGTTCCGGTAGTTGCAATCAATAATCACCGTGACTGTGACATTCGCTGTCTGGGCCGTGGCTATGTAGGCTGAGGCGGTGAATAATATGGCGGTGGCTAGGATGTAGAGTAGATATTTCATACAGCATTTTCAAGTACGTCATCACTCGCCCCAAGCGCTTTTAGTAGCTTCTTGGCTGTTAGGACAGTGGTGCGAGACTGTTCTGTTCGTAGCTTGCTGATATGGGTGAAGTGTACGCCGGACAGCTCTGCTAGTTTCCGGTCTGACATCTTCTGCTCTTTCATTAGTGCGCCTAAGGGAATTAGGTGGACTGTCTTGATTTCTACGATCATATTAAAAGATTATTTTGTTAATAACATGGTCAATCGCGTCTCGGTATGTATCATCTGCTGTTGTTGCTAAATCGTGGGGACTTGCTGAGTACAATAGTTGTCGCAAAGATTCTATATCTACTTCAATTTTGACTTCCTTCATATCAATGTGTCTTACCTGTTATACTGTAATACTAACATACTACAAATATCCTGCAACTATACCTGGGGACAAAAAACACCCCAGCCGTAGCCAGGGTGTTGATAGTATTTATAGTTGCCACTTAGGCGGCTGCTTCTCGATTTCAGATAGGCCTATATAACCCGCGATGGTCCCATCTTCTTTGCGAAGGGGAACGGCCACAGTGCCTTTAAGTACACCACGTGGAGCAAACCCTACACCTAAAGCCTCAGCCACCTCTACAGTGAAGCCTATGGCCTCAACGGCGGGATGGTCAGCTTCTAAGTAAGTGAGGGGCTGGAAACCACCACGGGCCTCCTGCCCCTCAAGAGTAGACGCCATCACAGGCTTCTTCTCTGGCTCTGGGCTACCAACGATCCAGTTGGCGGCATCTTTTGGGGAAAGGCTTTTCACCTCAGCGACCAGGCTGATAACGTCGCCCCCTTTACTCAGGGCAAAGCTGTACCAAAGGCCCTTGGCTGGTGTGATGACAAGTTTTCGGTCGCCGTCGGCACCGGAGAAACATTTGCCCCTAAGCTGCGCCCCGTTCTTCTTGAGGTCGAGGCCAAGCCTGCTGGCAACTTCTTCAATGCCATGCGTTTTCTTGATTTCTTCAAAGTCGAGACTGTACGCCACGGTACTACTCCTATGTGTTGAACATCTAGGAGTAATAGTATCACGCTAAATGCTACCTAAGACACACGCCACAATCCTCACACACTACTAGGTAATGGTGGTCGATTTCTTCTTTTGTGTGTTGGCAGTCGGTCCACTTGCCATAGCGCAGTAAATTATTGAGTCTTTTCAACATCAGTCACCTCCATATACAAAGGAGTATCATCTAAGCCAGCTCGTTTCCAGTCACTGGTTAATAAATCTGGAAATGGCGGGGGAGCAGTAAAGAGAAGTTCTTGTACTGGGATGTCGTGGAACAGGAACATGTTGGTACTACCATATAGCCTAGTGGCAAGGTCTACAGCTGTCTGGGTACGTGCCTTGGTCGGAAACGCAAACAATACACGCAGGTTGGGGATACCAAGCTGTTTGTATGTTTTCTTGTCGATAATGTCCTTGTAGCCCAGTAGTTTCTTGAGCGTACTGGCGCGGTTGAGGTCTTTTGGTTCTACTGGATTGAAATTTTCAACTTCCAGGACAAAGAAGCTCACCTGCCCATTGGGGTAACGGATGCCAAACAAGCCATCTGGGACCAGTTTGCCCCGTACAGACGTGCCTTTGTAGCTGGTGGAAAACTCTAGGCGCTGGGGGTCTGCAACGCCCAGACGGGCCACTATCTCAGTCCAGGGGATAAACTCACAGTCAGTCCGGTTCACCCCTATCTCAATGCTGGCAAGGCTGTCACAAATCATCATCGCGTGGGCAAAGTTCTTTACCGGCGCGTCTCCCCTTCGCCTATCCAGCCTCGTCACTTTCAAGGGATGCCGGTCGTGGTCGATAAGGACTTGCTCACCTTTCTTAGTGATTGAGTGGATGCGCGGACACCACAGATTGTTGTATCCACGCTTCTGCTCTCGGGGCTGGAAGATGTATCCTTGCTTCCGTCTTCTCTGGAGCTGATGAATAATGCCGTGGTTGCCACAGTCTAGTAGATCACGAATGAAAGAAGTCCTGAGGTACTTGTACCGGCTCAGTAGTGTAAGCAGGTCAAGCAACTCAGGAGTGATGATGTGGTAGCCGGTCTTTTGTGGCTTTCCAGTTGGTTTGGTCATGGCTCAAGTATACATGCTACCAGCGACGCTCTAAGGCGACCGTAGGGTTTTTTATGTAGGCAAGGCAGAAGGCCCTCTGGTCGGTAACATAGTCCTTGTACTTTTTGTAGTACCTACTTTGGCCGATAATCTCAGCCATTAAGATATTTCGCCATTGGCATGTCTGTTCACTCAGCCCATAAAAGACGTGGAGATGTTCAAGCATCATGTTGCAGACTTCTGTCTCACCTGGCAAGGAGAAGTCTGCCTCACCTTTCCAGTGACACCAATCATGCCAGGCACGAAAGGCATGGTTCACTTCTGCTTCACCAAAGATGGTAGTACCGGATGCACCGCCGTAAACAATCATCTCAAGCCCCAGGTCCATGCGCTTCTTTAGTGCTGCATAAGTCGATGGGGCATCATCTGATGTTGTAAAGTTTGGAACAAAGTGCGCGGCAATTCTTAGCACCGCTTTATTTAGTTTTACGTCAAGTGGGGTGGTTGTGGTTATTTGTGACATGATCGTCTCCATTGGTTAGGAGACTCCCAATAATCACACAAAAGCGCGGCTGTATAAGAGCGCTATGAGGCGGTATGGGTTAAATGATTGGAGTGATAGTTTGTGAGTAATGCCCTTGAGTGACTATGAGTAGGTATAAAGTTTTTGTTACCAACTCCCCTACTGGTATGGATGTCACTCAAATGCGGAATATTCTAGAAAAGGGTGACGATAGAGAGGGTGGGGAAGACCCCTTACCTTGCCGAGATATGGCCTAAACTAAGGCTCGTTTGTCCATTCACCCGACTCAGGTACATCAGGGGTCCCTCCGCCTGGTTTCGGGCTTGTCGGCGCGCGGGGGACCGGATTATTGCCACTTCCCTTCGGCGCGTACCGCTTCCGCATCTCATCTCGGATGGCCGATAAGGTGGATATATCGGGTAGATTTTCAAACCAGCTTTTTTCTACTCTATATCTGATAGTGCCATATCCTTTTACATAGGCAGCGAAACTTCCCTTCGGTTGACTGAAAACATACTCAGGTGTTGTCTGCATCTGACGCGATAACTTCTGCGCATCTTCAATAGAACAACCCCCAGCAAACTTGATGGTAGTATTACTTGAAATTGTCGGAAGTAGTCCAGAAGAGAGACGACCTAGTGATTGGTGCGCGATAACCAAACCAATTTCATATTTCCGCGTTTGTTCAAAAATATCAAAGAGGATATCGCTATCCTCAGCATAATCTTGAAATTCATCAATGTAGACGTAGGTTCGTTTCCCTTTCCCTTCTTCCCTACTAATGGCAGCACGATACAACTGCGCAATAAAAAGTCGGCCAAGCAACGACGCACCTTGCTTTGACATGTGTTTTTTATCAGTAGAAATGAGAAGCACTTTGCCAGTATCAATAATAGTCCGAATATCAATATCGTTACCGCTTGCTCCAACCATCACTGCAAACTTTTTATTGCTCACCAGGGCAAAGATACGTCTGCATATTTCCTCACGAGTTCTATTTTTTCCTTTGGCGGAAAATTCTCCCTCGAAGAATTTTAGTTCCATTTCGTCTAATGAATCGGCATACTTTTGCCATTCGTCACCTTCTTCAAGAATATCAAACATAGTTCGCAAATTTCCACCACAATTTACAACCATTTCTGATACAAAGGTAAAATAATACGATTGAAGACCAGTCAGCTCAACCTGTAAAGCAGCAAACATGTACTGGAATAATTCAGCGCTGGTATCGCCATGAAATAGGTTCAGTGCAGGTGGACAGTGCATCGGGTCTACAAGTACTAGTTTTTCTAGCGGCACTTTAGTTGCTATTAAGTTTATTAGTGCATTTTGGCTATCAATAACTACTACTGAGTGACCGGCTTTAATATCCCTCATAATCATGTCTTTTAGCAGGGTTGTTTTACCCTGACCCGTACCAGCGAGTATCTGATGATGCTCGTTACGTATCTTCTCTGGAAGGGTGATATCGACCTTTAGATTAGAGATTGCTGTATATAGCTGATTACCTAATCGCTCCTTTACAAACGTCAGTATTTCATCGGTGTGCTTATCAATACCCGTAGGAACAAGAGTATGAAGCGGTGTGTTTCCCCTTCTCCCTGTCATGAAGTCGGGGTGTGGCAATAACTTGAAGTACTCGTTGATATACATGCTGTACTGCCCCACCAAATACGCCTCAGCCGGTGGTGAAGTCACCAGTATCCGCTCAACATCCATTTTAAACTCGGCAGGGATAGTAAGCTCGGCCATAATCTCAGCTACATACCGCTGGCTATTGTCTACTGGCGGAAGTATCGGCGCTGGCGGGGGATTTTTACGCAACTCCAAAGCATCAGCCTTAGCCCTACGCATAAGAAGTTTGTGATAGAAAAAATTACCAAATGCGGCCATAATCAGGACTATGACCATGAAGCTGAACTGAGGGGCTAATAGGTTTAGCCAGACTAAAAAGCAGCTACCACTCAAATATAGATATGCGTTCCGCATGTCACCTTTGGGTTTGTCAGTCGATTGGACCATGAAGTACAGCCCCAAGCCTGTCACCAATAACGCCGATATAAGCTCCATCAAATTCCCTTACAGTAGTTGCGACGTGTCTGGGTAATAACCTTACCAGGCATCTTTAGGTTAGGGTCAGCCAGGGGAACGGTCAAACTATCTGTGCGGGACCGGTGCCAGGGAAAGGTACGGTAGGTATGGGGTTTTAGCTCATCAAGGTTCTCAAAGCTGCTGTATTGGGTCAGGCGCTCTTGAAAGCGCACCGCATCTTCGGGCGAGACTGTGAAGATGTGCCTCTGGGTAGCGTTCCCCATCAACGCGGCAAAGAAGCTCCGGTCCAACTGCTCAACGTACTGGTGGGCCACAGTCAGCGATACATTGAACTTCCTCAGGCCAGACAGCATCTCAGACAAGGTGGAGGCTGAGAAGTGATGGACTTCATCAATGTAGAGGCTGAAAGGAATGGTCGGGTCCCTTCGCAAACACGCCAAGTGTATGGAAGACAAAAGGACAGAACCAATCAGGGACACTTTGGATAGTCCCAACTGCCCTTGTGGCAGCCGCACGAACAAAATCTTGTCCTTTACTGTATCGGACATTGTGAACTGTCCTTTACGGCTGGATAGCAGGCGCTGGAGGCGGGGGTCGCCAAATAATACAAATAACTTGTTGAGAGTACTGGCTGTGCTGTCCCGTTGTTCTTTGGGTGTCATGGCTGAGAAGTTGTCCCAGAAGGTTTCAAGGACAGGGCTAAAAGACAGACCAGCCCGAAACTCTTTGTCCGTTAGCACAGCGAGACTATCGAAAAAAGACAGATTATTTTGTATCAAAGACAGGACTGTAAAGTACAAATACATGTCCATTACTGGCGTGGTTTGTCCGTGATAACCCCAGGCGTCTTTTATCGTGTCCGATAGAGCTGTGGCCATTAGGGGCTGATTATCGACCTCAGACAGTGGGTTCCACGTGATGTAATGGGTAGGGTCGGTTGGGTCGAAAATAATAGTGTCCTTGAGCCGTGACTTGGGGACGTGTTGCAGTAGGTCATCAATATCGTCGCCGTGGGGATCAATAAAACAGACGGCGTGGCCCGCGTGGATGTCGGCGATGATTTGTTGTTTCATCAAGCTGCTCTTGCCAGAACCAGCGGACCCGATGATGTACTGATTTCTATTCTTCATAGGTAACTATGCGCCATAACCGCACACCAACAGACCGGCTCCAGGAAAGACGAGCGGTGCATCTGTGGAGTAGTGGGATGGGGTGCGGTTAAGGAACAGGTCTGTAGTGAATTGTACCAGTGGAGCCATGATTAAGAAGTTTTCAATTTTGAATGAACCTCGCTGTGGTGGGTGCGACAAAGCCACCTCACATTTAATGGTTCAAAGTAATTATCGTGATGCGCCTGTAGCGGATAGTTGCGGCAGCCGAACTCGCAAGTTCTCGGCTTGACTAAAGTACCGTTGTTTACGGCTGTTCGCACTTGGCTTCGGGCAAACCTCTTTTCTGGGAACTGTGCATCAGCCTCACGCCGTCGAGCGAGAACCTCCGTACTGTTTTTCTGGTAATACCGTTTCCAGCGCAACTTCACAGCCAGTGGTTTGCAGTGGGTGCAGTACAAGTGTTGGAAACGAAAGTCTGGCAATTCCCGCTTATTGCATAATTGGCATAGTGTCATCGTGAAATTGTAACAGTAAAAGTATGGTGACGGTACTGTCCGCAATACTGTCCGTTCAAGCGAGCTTAGCGAGTGCGTGACCCAAGCAGCTTTTCCCTGTGGGCCTGTGTCTCTGATAAGAGAAAAAGAAGGTTGGGTCACGCGCTTGCGCGGGCGGACAGTATTGCGGAATGGTTAGGTATGAGTTGATATGTGTAACCGGCTAAAACCGGAATAAATATTCAAACAGGGCAGATGGGGAAATGTGGCTTGGTTTGAATGGATAGTGTGGTAATATTTGGGGTAGTAGATGGTGTGTTATCAGGGGATGATACGTTAGGTAAGAACCACACAAAGCGGTGCGCGTAAAAATAAGTACAACCCTTGTCCGCTGAGTAAAGACTTTGTAAAACTTAGAGTACTGGAAAGTATAGGGGCGTTACGAACTTACTTCCCTGAAAGCCCATCATCAAATAGCATTACCGGTTAACTCAGGGGTAGAGTAGCCGACCACCGAGTTTAATCGGTGGTATCGGAAAGTCGCAGGTTCGAGTCCTGTACCGGTTGCAAATGTAGAGATAGACCAATGGTAGGTCACTAGGCTCATAATCTAGGGTTGGCAGTTCGATTCTGTCTCTCTGCACAATGTCGTACTGTCGCCAGCAAACTAGTTGAGGTAATCGCAACCGATGAAATTCTGGCTATTCTTCCACGAATAAAGTGTTTTGCCTTCGTCCAAGTCTGAACAGCTGATAAGGTCTTGCCCTTCCTTGTTCATAATAATCTTACTGGTCTCATGCTCCCAAAGAGAACCGTACCTCTTTGAACCAATAAACTTACTACTGTTCACTACGCCACAGATACCACTTGGTGTGCTTTCGACGGCCCAGAGCCATTCGCTGACCCTCACATACGTCTGGCTGTACTTGTTCACAGATGTCTGGCAAGAGCGTGTCTCTTGCTCATGCATATTTATAAAAACTGTTTCAAGGTTCTTAAAATTTGGATCACTACAAAATGCAGTAGCATCCGATGCAAAGCGTTTCATATCTGACTGAGCTTGTATGGGAGAATTTTGGAAGTTTGTAATAGCTTTCCTCAAGTCTTCTTCGGTAGTAATTGCTGTGACAGCTGCTGCGTCGCCGTCTATTATCGCTCGAAGATGTTCAGAGGCGGAACACATAGTGCCTTGTAAATCTGTGTCACTTTCAAACTCAGCTTTGAGCTGGGACATTGCCTCAGCAAGCCCTTCTGGCTTTGATTTCTTACTCAGAAGCACTTGGACAAACTCGCATGAAATACGGTTTGCATAGTTAGCTATCGGTATACACTCATAGTTGAGAATATCAGTCGATATGTTGCCAATGATGGTACCTGAGATGGGTTGGGCAGTTGCGTTGTTGCCAATGAGTATTAAAAAGGAAATACCTAAATAACCGAACTTCACAGACTGACCTCCTATCTGCTGAAAAAGGGAGGCGACAATATGTCCCCTACCCTTTAAATTCACCCCTGAGCCGTGTAGTGTCCATTCTCGGTAGTAATCTCATCTGACTTCTTCAAAGCCGCCACTGCGTTGCTCACACTGGTCTGAGCCTTGTCATCAGTGGCCTGCATAGCTGCCAGCAAGTCCCCACGACTAATACCGTTGGGGTGCTTTTTAATCTCAGCCAAGACCCCTACCCGAATGCCTGAGCGACGTTTGGTAGTGGTACGTGTACCTTTGGTGCCGTCTGACAACTGGTAGTTGAAGCCAAGGGCGTTCAGCGCGGTGATGGCTGAGTTGACTTTGGCCATAGCCGACTTCTTCTCATCTTCAATGAGTTGAGACTTCTTGGCCTGTAGGTCGGCGATCTGTTTATCAATATCTGAAAGGGCAGTCATGGTTGTTCTCCTGTGTGATAGGTACCATGTAATACTATCGGCAAGTGATACCAATACCCTAAATAAAAAAGGGGCCAATGACTAGCACTGGCCCCTCCGCTCCTAGTTATTATTAGGAGCTGTCGCGGTCGTTAATACGCTTCGCAATCCAATCGTCTATCTCGCTTTCAACCCAGGCCACTCTACCTTGACCTAAGCGCACCGGTTTAGGAAAACCTATATGCCTGTACGATGGGTCGTTGGTATAGCGGTCTATTTGAGCACGAGACAAAGACAACTTTTCACAGACTTGCTTCTTCGATATTAACTTAGCCATCCGAACATACTCCGTATTGGGAGCTAGTCCGGACGTCACTCAGGTTACGTTATACCCCTGGGCAACTATAGTGTGGACGTGTTTTTCGTATTTTTCAACAGCCAAGCGCATTTCAGATACATAGTCATATCGGTTATAAATCCCTTGTACGCCACCAAACGTGCCGGAAACGTGGTTCAAGAGCTTCTCAGTCACATGTATCGGGGTACCTAACTGCGCATGGGTAGAAGCGAATGTGCGCCTGAGGTCATGGATGCGGTATGGCTTAATCTCCAGGCCTTCATCAAAGCGTTTTTTCGAGTTACCCCAGCTTGAAAAAATTACCTCACGGGGACTGATAAACATCTGTTTTGGCAACGGTTTTAGTAGCTCCAACACTGTCTTTGATAGCGGTAGTGTATGAGGGTGGCTGTTCTTTGTGTGGGTGCCTGGAATGACCAGCACGTCTCCTGTTATCCAGTCGCGGTGTAGGTGGGAAACTTCACTGCGCCTGAGGCCCGTGTGAATGAGTAACTGCATCAGAAGGCCAAAGGGACGCCTAAAAGTAAGCGCGTGATTGTAAATCAACTTCAATTCGGCATCAGACAGGACCCGTTCACGTGGGGGAGTGGCGTTTGTGGGGGCAATGCGATCCAGTGGAGAATTGTCGATATAGCCCTGCTTTACACACCAGTTAAAATACACACGAGCGGCGACAAAGGCGTGATGGCGTTCGGACGGTACGGCCTTTAGTAAGTCTAGTCGCTCAATGATGTCAGCCTTGCCGATAGATGCTAAGGACTTACTGCCAAAATTGAAGTGTCTTTTAAGGATACGCCGGTAGTCTGAAACGGTGCGCGGTTTATTACGGCCTGTGCAGTCATCTAGGAAGCTCTCAGACGCAACAGAATGACTTGTGGCCGGTCTTTCCAGTGGATTGGATGAATGGGTAACTGCCAGGCGCTTGGCTTCTTGGCGGGCAGTTTTGAGCGATACAGCTGGGTACTTGCCGATGGTCTTGTACGAGCGCCTTTTGCCTAGGACTGCGACAAAGGTTTTACTTCCGCCCTGGGACACCCTGACACCAAAGCCAGACTGTGACGCATCAAAGTACGTTTGCTGTCCTTTCTCTGGTAGAGGGAGGTTGCGGATGGTGATGTCGGTAAGTGCAATCTTAGCCACTTCTTAGCCTCACAAATAGGGTGCGCTGTAGTGGTTTGTATGGTCAAAGTGAGGAGTAGACAATCCCATATATCCTGTATTTATTGGGTATTTGAGCATGTATGAGATATTATGCAACACAAGTTCACGGATTGCAAATCCGCGTATATCGGTTCGATTCCGATACTCGCCTCCATTGTTTTCAGTGACTTAGCAGATTGAGCGTTCGCAGATTGAGCGTTCATAGGGTATCAGTTTCATGTTCTGTGCGTGTTCTGTTCACTTGCGTTTCGCCGCCGCTTGGCGCGCCCGCATTATCTGTCTGGCCTCCCCTGCATATTTGATAATCATCGCTTTTGACGTGTGACCGCTGTAGCTGGCGATTTCATCATCAGTGCATTTGGCCCATGCCAATTCCATCACGCCGCGATAGCGCAGAGCGTGTTGATCGAAAGCCATCAGGCCCAGCCGCTTGCGTTCTGCCAGCATAACCTTTGCAATCGCGTGATAGTCCATCGCAGAGCCATCAGCGCGGGTCAGAATGTGACGTGCAGGGTGTGGCGCGAATCCCAAGTCAGCCTTGGCCTTATTCAAGGCGCTCCTGAGCGCCTCAGTGCAGGGCAGCGACAGCGGCTTGTCTGTCTTGTTCTGGCGCAGCTTGAGCGTATCACCATCATAATCGCCCCATGTGAAGCCGATCCAGTCACCCGGACGCTGGACGCTGCCGACACCGATTTCAAACATGAGCAACGGTTCGGCCATGCCCTCAGCGCGGATCAGATCGACGGCCCAATCGGCCCATGGCAAGTGCGGTTTCTGGCGGTCCTTGGGAACCTTGAGCGGTTCAATATTAATCGCCGGATTGTCTTTGCGCCATCTTTTGCGGATTGCCAGCTTGGACAACATGCTAATCGCGGTCGGAATGTAATTTGCAAACCGGACGCGGTGGCGGTTCTTTTCCATCGCCTCATAGACGTCAGCTTGGATCAGGCGCGAAACGTCCGCAGCGCCGATCTTTTCCTCAAAATATGTGAAAATAGGTTCAAGGTCTTTGCGGTAGCGCGGTGAAAAGTTTGCCCATTTGTCGCCTTGGCGCATGGCTGTAATCAGTGCCGTCCATGAGGTTTTGGCCTCAGCACGTTTGCCGCTCAGTATCTCCCAATATTGGCGGTCAAATTCAGCCGTTCCCTGTTCTGCCGTGATACGGGTCAGCTTGCCTTTGATCCGCATATAGATACGGCCTGAGGGATGCTTCCAAAGATATTTCTTCACCAGTTCACCTCCCCCATACCGTCCGCAGCATCGCCGCGCATTATCGCCTGTAATTGCTCGACGTCCCAACGCTCCAAGCCGCCCGTATTGAGCGGCTTAGGCAGAACACCATCATTCACCAGCCCGCGAAACTCCGCAGGGTTCATGTCCAGAAGAGCAGCAGCGTTGCGGTCATTGGCAAAGAGGAGGTGCGGACGTTTTGCCATTAGTCAGTCAGCGCCTTGCGCAAGTTGACGACGATGAAGCAATCAGAATCATCAGGATCAAATTTGACTGTTTCACCCCACTCCACAAACCACTTCCATTCATCGCCTGACTTTGCGACCGACAGCCAGCCATTGCCCTTGCCGGACGCGGCGTTGAATATTGATTCGTATGTACTCAGATCGCGCCATTCCACAGCGCCTAAGTCTGGCGCATCCAAGCCTTCTTGCCAGCCATCAGGCAAGACAAGTCCAGCCATGTCAGCCATTTCAATGACGGCCTCGCCACGGAAGCCGTCTTTTAGAAAGCCACTGATACGTGCCGCCATTATAGCGCGTAGAGTTTCCTCATGTGTATCAAAGCCAAGCTGAGAGCGAACCGACAGCAAACCCCTGATCCATGTGGCCAAGAGTTTCAGAATGTCGGTGCCAATGCCCCAGTCTTGATACAGCGGTACAATCGCCCGCAGCGTCAAAACCTCCTCGTGAGAAAACACATTGTTGCGCCCCTCAGTCTCTTCAGGAACAGCAACACCTTCGCGCAGCCACACAATCATCGTGTTGCGCTCGATGCCAACCATCTTTGTAAATTTTCCTGTTGAGTACATTGCCCGTTCCGCCTGTTTGAGTTTTCACCATTAATGGCACAATACAGAGTGAAATTTAAAGTTGCAACTAATAGTTTCAAAGAGCAGGTGTTAACCTCTCTAACGCCTCTATTTCGTCAATCAGTTCACCCATCATCTTTTCCGCGACTTCGAGCGTCCGCTCGATACCATCATCCCCATTCCATTCTGTAATCGTCGACATAGGATCGCAGGCCAGTATGCAGGTGCGCAGGATGCCGTTGATCTGGTACGCCTTACCGCTTGCCGCGCGTGTTGGATCAATCATGCCTTGGCCTCCTTTACGCCGTCCAGATCATCGGAAAGCCGCCGTGCAAGCGCATACGCAGCAGAAACAACAGAGGTCATTGCGTTGGTGTGGCCTTCGTTATCCAGCAGGTCGATAGCTTCCAGCAGGCCCATCGGGATCACCGCATCAGTCTGGCAATCTTTTAGGCTTGGACGTGCGGGGTTGTTCGCCGGGGTGGCGTTATTATCGGTCATTGTCACAATCTCCAGTTTAGGTTATTGATAGATATTCTATCTCATAGGGCCAGACATAGTGTCAATAGAAATTCTATCAATACGCCAAGTCAAAGCGGCCCGTGCGCTTCTAGCATGGTCGCAACATGACCTTGCTTTGCAGTCCGGTATTTCCTACCCGACGATAGCGCGCTTAGAAAAAGATGATGGTCAGCTTGGGGGGCGTCCCGCCACCATCGCCGCCATCCGCGATGCCCTCGAACAAGCTGGTGTTGAGTTCATCGCGGAAAATGGTGGTGGCGCGGGTGTTAGACTTCGTTGCCCCAATCCACCAGCTTAAGCGCCTGAGCCGGATCAACGCCCAGTTCCTTTGCCTCGCCCAGTGCCTTGATAATGGCCCCAAGGCTGCCGTGCCGACATAGGGCATATTCATTTCTGACCCGACGCGGAAGTGCAGCACCTCGCCCGCCAGCACAGTCATCGAACGCCCGCCGCCCGTGTCAGGGACACCCACGCGGTACGCAGTAGGCTTGCTAAAACGGGTGGTCAAATCCCAATCGGAACAAGGCAACAGCCCGTTGTCACCAATCACAAACACAGCTTCCCCCCGCAACGCCAGAGCGCGCGCAGACAGGCCCAGCACAGCAGGCGTCAACAGGTCGGTGCCGTCTACGTCCGCAAGGGTCAAACCGCCTTCCCACAGGCTCACACAGGCTTGCACGGTGCCAGTGAGTTCGGCCAGGCGCATCCTGCAAAGGCAGGGTTGGGCTTCTGAACGTCCTGCTTGCAGAAGGCCTTAATTTGGGCCTCAGCAAAATGGCCGAAGCAAAAAACACACATGATTATTTTCAGCTCTCACGCCTGTCGCGTTGGCACATTGACAGCGACGCCATCAACCGGGCGCTGGCCATGGTGATTAAGGCACAGTCAGCCCTACCCATGTCTCGGTTCTGGGGCGCAGGCGTGACCGCATCCAGTGATGGTCAGTTCTTTCCCGCCTCAAGACAAGGCGAGGCCATGAACCTCATCAATGCAAAATACGGACAAGAACCCTGGCTGAAAGCCTATACCCATGTTTCCGATCAATTTGGCCCCTTCGCCACCCAGAATATACCAGCGACAGTAAGTGAGGCCCCATACATTCTTGCTGGGTTGCTGATGAATGAAACAGGTCTGAAAATACGCGAGCAATATGCTGATACCGGCGGCTTCACCGACCACGTCTTTGCTGTGACACTCCTTCTTGGATATAGGTTCATCCCGCGCATCCGAGATTTGCCGTCAAAAGGTCTGTATGTCTTTGATCCGAGTGGCGTCCCAAAGGAACTGAAGGGGTTGATTGGTGGCAAAATCAGGGAAGGCACGATTGTGACAAACTGGCCAGATATCCTGCGCAGCGCAGCCACCATGGTGGCCGGTGTCATGCCGCCCAGTCAGCTCTTGCGAAAGTTTGCGGCCCACCCGCGCCAGCATGATCTGGCCATTGCCCTTCCTGAAATAGGACGGATCGAACGGACACTCTTCATCATTGATTGGTTGCTTGATCCTGACATGCAGCGACGTACGCAAATCGGGTTGAATAAAGGTGAAGCCCATCATGCGCTGAAGAACGCCCTGCGTATCGGACGGCAAGGGGAGATTAGGGATCGTACATCTGAAGGCCAACATTACCGCATGGCGAGTCTGAACCTTCTTGCCGCCATCATAATATATTGGAACACAGATCAGCTTGGTAAGGCCGTTGCACAGCGAAAACGCGCAGGTCTGGACTGTTCAGCCGCGCTTCTGGCGCACATCTCACCCCTTGGATGGGCATATATCCTCATCACTGGCGAGTATCGATGGCGAAATCAGTGACGCCGATCCTTAGGGTGTCATTCTGCCCCCTACCGGACTCGACCCCTTGGGGTTGAAGAGGAAGAGACGCTGGATCTGGCGCGGCAGTCTGAGTTGTAAAAGGAGGCGTTGCGCCCATTTCGACATGAAGGCGGGAAGCCGCCACTCAAAGATGCAGCATAGCACTGGCAGAGTGTCGCGATATCAGCCATGCGGCATGAGGGAATGGCAACGGTTAGTTGGACGTAAAATTTGCCGAAACATTATTACTAAAGGCAAATCATTATGCTACCCTGCAACCGGTAGGCTTCCACGGCAGACTGAAAAATAATAAAAAGTCAACTGCGCCATGTCGTGCCAAAGGGAAAAATCTTGGGCTAGACGTCACAACGCAGCTTCACGACTTCGCACACCAGGTGAAGAAACCTACGAGACAGACCCTCGGTCTTTATGATGCATGCCTAAGTTTGGCCAACGCATTCGTAAGTTCCAATAAACCTTTGCGTTTGAAACTAAAACACGGGAATGTGAACGATGATACAACAAACCACTATCGTCGTCGGCATTGGTGCGTCAGCGGGGGGAATACAGGCGCTTAAGGATTTTTTTAGCCATGTTCAGGACAATCCTGACATGGCGTTCGTCGTTGTAACCCACCTCAGTCCGACCCGTGAAAGCCATTTGCGCGAAGTTCTTAGTCACTTCACGACGCTTCCTGTTGAGGTCATCAAGGATGGCGACTTAGTCCGGGCCGGAGTCGTGCATGTCATGCCCGAACAGGTGTGTCTGTCCATCAGTGATGGGCGTCTAAGGTTAATGCAGAACGACACAGCCAAGATCCAACGCAAGCCAATCGACTATTTCTTCCTCGCTCTTGCCATAGATCAAGAAGAGAGGGCTGTCGGTATCGTGCTGTCGGGGTCTGGTGATGATGGCACACTTGGCGTGCAGGCTATCAATGCGTACGGGGGCGTCACGTTTGCGCAAGTCTCTAGCGGCAACGCGCTTGACTATCCGGACATGCCTAACAGCGCCCTAGCGAGTGGAGCGGTTGATTTTGCTCTTCCCGTTGAGCAAATGCCCGAAAAGTTGCGCGATCTGCATCAGGCAGCGTCGGCGCTTGGTTCCGGGTTGTTACGCGGGGAACTCAGCGCTCCAAAGTTAGAACAACAAGGCCTGCACGACAAAATTGCGAAGGTGCTGCAAGATTATTCAGGACAGGATTTTGCAGGGTACAAGAGCAAAACTTTCTTCCGGCGTGTTGCCCGACGCATGCAGCTGGTTAATTCTCTGACGCCCGACGCCTACCTAAAGCGGCTGGGCGAGGACCCGGAGGAGGTAAAGGCGCTCTTTCACGATCTGCTCATCAGCGTCACAGCTTTCTTTCGGGATGAAAGCGCGTTCGATGCCTTGAGCTCGCAGATACTGCCGTTGCTTATGGCAAATCGGGACGCTCAAGATACCATACGGGTCTGGGTGCCCGGGTGCGCGACGGGTCAAGAAGCTTACTCCTTGGCCATGCTGATCCAGGAAAATGTAGTGCCAAACTGTGCTCAGCCAAAGGTTCGGATCTTCGCTACAGACATTGATGCGCCTGCGCTGGTCGTAGCTCGATCCGCCCTCTATTCGGACAACATGCTCGAAAACGTATCAAAAGAGCGTAAGGAGCGCTTTTTTCGCCCGGATGGGTCAAGCCACGTTCTTATTCCTGAAATCCGCGCTATGTGCATTTTTTCGCCGCACAGCCTGATAAACGATCCTCCGTTTTCCCAGATGGATCTTGTGTCATGTAGGAACCTTCTGATCTATCTCGGCCCTCGGCTTCAAGAGCAAGCCATCTCGACGTTTCACTACGCACTAAAGCCAGGCGGATTTCTGTTTCTGGGCAGTTCTGAAAGTATAGGTCAACATGATCACCTGTTCACTGCCGTTGACAGGAAGCATCGGATTTTTCGCAAGCTCGACCTTGGCGACCAGCGTCCTCGCATCCCGATCCCTCTGAAGGAGCTGCGTAAAGTTTCCACCCAATTTGAACAGGACCCCTACCCGCCGCGCATGTCTGCTCATCTGGTGCGTCAACGAGCAGAACATCAGATCTTTGAACGCCACAGTCCGGCGCATGTGGTGATCCGTGCTGACGGTGACATCGTCTTTTTTTCGGCACTGACTGGACGGTTTTTCGATACGCCTCGAGGTGCGCCCAATAGGCAACTGTTTGAGACAGTTCGCCGAGAGTTGCGGCATGACATGCGCTTATCTTTGCGCAAGGCGATTGAAACCGGCAAACCCACGTCCCACACAACAATTTTGCCTGTTGACGACCCAGCGTTGAGACTGAGCGTTGTTATAGAGCCGCTTAAAGAGACCGAGGGTGGGGAGTCTTTCTTTCTGGTCGTGTTCAGGCCAGTCGGTGACAGAATTGGCAGCAATCAGAAGACCAAAAACAGTGGAGAAGTGCAGGCGGACAAGGACGCCTCCGAGCACAGCTTCCTTGAGTTAAACGAGCGTTTGCAGTCAACAATAGAAGAATACGAAACCGCCCTGGAAGATCTGAGCACTTCACATGAAGAACTGGTATCAGTAAATGAAGAGGCCCAATCAACGAATGAAGAGTTTCAAGCCTCAAAAGAAGAAATGCAGTCGCTGAACGAAGAACTCAGCACTGTGAACGCTGATTTGACTGACAAGGTTGATGAACTCGGCAAGGCCAATACTGATTTGCGCGATTTGCATGACGCCACGGGGATTGCCATTATTTTTCTACATCGGGACATGATGATCCGGAGCTTTACCCCGGCTGCTTCGCAGTTACTTCGTTTACGCGATTCCGATATCGGCCGCCCGCTGACAGACCTTGCCTGCGCCTTAACATACCCTTTCCTGCAAGAAGCCATTCATGAGGTGTTACGTACAGGCAATCCTGTCGAGGATCAGCTCCCCGAAAACAGAAATCAGGTACACTATCTTGTAAGGACCGTCCCTTATCTAGAGGACGGCGCGACCACAGGGGTTGTCATCACTTTTGTTGATGTAACGTCCTTGGTTGAAGCCGACAGGCAGCAAATGTTGCTTGATGACTCTGCCAAGCTCGACTCGGACTTTAAGAGCGCGCGCTTGGTAGAGGTGAAAGCGGCCGACGCACACAAGGCGAGATTGATGACGGTGCTGGCACATGATCTGCGCACACCACTTATTGCGATACTCAGCACGCTTGATCTGCTCAATCAGAAAACCAAGAAGTCGATCCATGATAGAATGCTGCATCGTCTGAAGGCGGAAGGCCACGGAATGCTGCAACTCATTGACGATGTGCTGGAGTTGGCAAGGCTCGGCGCGGGCGAGGCACGGCTAAGGCCAGCGCCCTTTACGCCGAGTGCTTTGCTGACGCAGATTGGCGATCTTATCCGATCGTCGGCGGATCGCCACGAGACCGAGGTCGTGGTTGATGTCGATGATTTACCCAATTTGTTGGGAGATGTGATGTCACTGCGGCGGATTTTGTTGAACTTTGCCACCAACGCGGTAAAGGCCACCCGTGGCGGCAGCATTCATCTTTCTGCCACGCGCGGTGCTGATGACCCGGACAATCCTACGGTAACATTTGCAGTTACCGACAGCGGCTGTGGCATCGCACCCGAGAATATACCTCGGCTGTTTCGTGACTTTGGCATGCTAGAGCGCGACACCATCAGAAGGGAAGGTACCGGCTTGGGTCTTGCCATCTGCCGCAGGCTTGCAACGGCGATGGGCGGTGAAGTGGGTGTTGAAAGCTCGCTTGGTTCTGGATCGCGTTTTTGGCTGCGACTGACGTTGTCCGAGTGCGATGGCGAAATCCCCATTCCCGAACGAGAGGAAAATGAACTCTCTTCTGTTTTTGCCGGCCTCAAGGTTCTGATCGCTGAAGATCACGAAATCATACGACAAATGACATGTGTAAATCTGGCGCGCTTCGGCATGCTGCCGACCGAGGCCTGCGACGGTATCGTTGCCGTTGAATTGGCCGCGGCCGAGAAATTCGACGTGATCCTGATGGACCTGCAAATGCCACGCCTCGACGGAGGCGAGGCGGCATCCCGAATCCGTAACGGCGGTGGCCTTTCAGCCAATGCCCGGATCATCGGCGTAACCGCGCATCAGATCCCCAAAGTCGCCGTGATGTTAAGCAATATGGCTTTCGACGCTTGTATCCAAAAGCCGCTTGATTTTCAGAACCTTGCGGCTCTTTTGCTGGACGATATGCAGCCCCCGACGTTGCTTGGCCCGGCTACGTTTGAGGACTTCGACATTGAAAATCTAACCTCGGTGCGTGATATCGATGACGGCGTGCTGTTCTTTCGCACGTTAAATGGGTTTAGCGCTGAGATCGAGGCGACCTGGAGCAAGCTATCAGAGTTGATCGCCAAGCCTGACCTCCTCAAGGCTCGCCTATTGGTTCATAAATTCATCGGTTTTTGCGATATGATTGGTGCCCGCACACTTTCCGCCGAACTGCGCAAATTCGAAAATCTGATCCTGGATGAAGACCAGAAGGCGTTGGAAGCGGCTCTCGGACCGATCCATGACGCCATAACCAAGACGCAGATTCAGGTGCACCAAATGATTGAGGAGGGCGGTCGTCCTACAAGCGGTGAAGAAATAGCAGTGGATCCTGCAAGCTAACCGCTTGTTTGATGTAGCAGCCAGAGCTGGGTGGCCGCAGCTTACCCGCCATTTATTCAGTGTGGCGGTGGTGCGAGCGGTCAAAACATCACAAAGCTCGGCTGAAAACAGCGAGGGGAGATAAGCAGAAAACTCCAACTTCAAACGGTCCAGTTCTAAAAGGGCAGAGCAGTCCGGAGGATTACCAGTGGCCTGGAGAGGCCCTCTGCTGCATTATACATGATCGACCAATTCTGGGAACGCCACACGATCGAGCGAACTTCTGTTGAGGGCCGTTCATGTAAAAATTTGACGGATAGCCTTAGGGCCGTTTGTGAGCCCCCAAAAGGCGTATAAGGCAGCTTAGGTAATGGGGCATTCCCCCTTTTCTTTGTTTGATTTCAGCGGCTATAACTGTCGAATAAAAACCGCGCAGGTCATAAAGCTCAATTATGACCCTTAGATCATACGTCAACTACCCTAACCCCTGGTTTTTACGCTAACAGCGTAAATTATAGAAGTTTGCGCTGTAGCGTAAATTTGACGCCGCCATTTTACCTTACGATTTTATCCCTGCCGCACGGACCTGATCTGTCGCTCTCAGCAGCTCATTGACTTTCAGAAAAACATACCCTGTTTTCTGACAAGGCGCACAAACATGATTACGTCGAATATCGAGCAACGCATCATCGGAAAGGGACGCGGGGCAATCTTTGCACCGGCTGACTTTCTTGATATCGGGTCCCGCGCAAGCGTGGACCAAGCTTTGTCACACCTGTCCGATCAGGGCGTAATCCGACGGCTCACACGGGGGCTATACGACTACCCAAAGAAGAGCCCTCGCTTCGGATTTCTGTCGCCATCCACAGATGATATCGCAAAGGCAGTTGCCCGTAAGGACGGTCAGATTCTGCAACCCTCGCCATCAATGGCCGCCAATCGGTTGAGCCTTTCAACTCAGGTGCCTTCAGGTCGACGTGAAAGTATTGGGCGTCGAGCGCACGTTCTGGGAAAAAGTCACTATTTTGCACACGCTTTTCCATCAGGATGCCGCCAAGCCTCTCGCGGATCGAATGTCGCGCCACTACTACGATATCGCCGTGCTCAATCGCTATACTGCGCTTGGCATACCTGTCACTGAGACCGTAGCCTAAATCTGTCTGGGGTTAGCGGGAGAACGTCCTACACCCGATTTGTGCAACAAAGCCCCTTTGGATCATAAATTGTCAATATGATCCCCAAGTCATAAATTAAATATATAATCCTAAGACCATAAGCGGCAACTCCATCATGAGCCATATGTCAGAAAACAATGCAGTTTCTGACATAACGACAACCCTATCTCAAATTGAGCCATAAATCTCACGCCTGCAGCCCTACCGCGCGCACCTGCTCAGGCGTAACAAGCTTCAAACCGATCAGATCCTCGATCTGCCGATTGGTGATATAACGGCACAGGGGGTGGCGCTCGTGGATCCACTCGGCAAGGCTGGCACGCCCCTTGGCTTCGGCCTCTCGCGCCTTCTCGCGGTCTGCCTGTATCTGGGCAAGACCCTTTTCCCATCGGCGCATCTTGAACCAGTTATCCGAGAAGCAGACCTTACTGCGTGTGTAGCCCTCGCTTTCCTTCGCATAGGCTTTGACCGCCTGAAGCAGGTCATCGGGTTCAACACCGGCCTTCACGGCGGCTGCGATCAAGCGCAAACTCGTTCGCCGGTCTCGGATCCTGTCTTCGGGATAGGCCGATAAGATCTTCTCAGATTCAAGATCTTCAACCTCCTCCACTACCTCGCGCTTGCGCGTAGATGGTTTTAGGATGGTTTGGGGTCCACCTTGAACCCCAAACCCCGGTCACCGTGGACCCCGTACCGGGTTCAGGCTGGACGGGGTTCAAAGTGACCCCCGTCCCGATATCTGATTCGGCAGTGGTTTCAATCGCAGCCACGCGTTCGGGAACAATCTGGTAAATGACCGTGTAACCGTTCTGGCATTGCCGCCGCCCCGTCTCGATCAAAATACCCTCCCGTAGGAAGTCGATGATGGTACGTTTGACGGTGCTCTCGCTGAGCTCTGTGTGGCGCTGGATCGTTCCTTTGGAGCACCAGATGCCCGAACCGTCATCGCTCGCCTTGTCAGCCAGAAACATGATGATTTGTTTGCGCGCGGCGCTAGCAAATCGACGCTCTGCGCATTCATTTGCAACACGCCAACTCATAATCTCACCGCCAATTGGCTTGAGGTCAGGTCGAAATTCGAGTACTGATGAGGGTAGAACATTTCTTTTACGCCGTTGAGGTGGGTGGCCGCCCCCTCAGCGGTTTTTCTTTGCCTTTTGGTCGGTAAAAAACCGTTTACCTCGGCCTCGTAAACTATTGAAAAGTGCCCGTGAACGAAACAAGTCCGTTTACAATTTTTCTCTGTTAAATCAGCGAAAATTTCCGGATTGCAAATCCGCGTATATCGGTTCGATTCCGATACTCGCCTCCATTAGTTCTGATCAATCAGACCTGCATTTCTTTGATATATCCAGTCGGCCATGCGTTTCTTGCCCTGGTAGTCAGGGCTTCCAAACTGACCCCACAGAAGTATTGCTTGCGCATCTCAAGGCGCAAGCCATATGCCTTTCCATCCGTCTGTCGCGGCGTATAGAGCCCGTCTGTGGCGCGCGCCCAGATGCACAAGATCCATCTGCACCAGCGTACAGCGCAAAACGGCAAAACGGTCACGATCAGCGGGCTTTTCATAGGCATATACGTCTGAAACCGGCGTTCCGGGTACAGGTACTGTGCCGTAGGACACTCTTGAGGCGACTGGCACGCGTGCCCACTGGAGATCCACATCGGGGCCGGTCAGGATTTCGACTGCGGTGGTAATCCTGATCTGCAAGTCCGCGCGGGGTATCCAGATGTGAAACGCCGCGACTGGACATCGTTGCAAGGCCGCAATCTTGGCTGTTGCGCGGTCGGTATGCACTTCCAGCTCGGAGCGCGCACGCGAGGCGCCGCGCAACACCACAGTCCGCGCTTCGGGTGTGCCATCGGGCGCGACAGTTGCAAATGTGGGAAAACGCGCCGGCGCGCGGCTGTCCGCAACGCCGCGCGTCAGATGGCGCCATGCCTCCTCCAGAAGGGCCAGCAGATCGTTGGGGTCACTCATGGGCTCTCATCTCGCTCTCGTGCTCCGCCAACAAAGTAGTCAATGACATCAAGAGATAAAGCGCAAGATGCACCGCACGGCGGTTTAATCGGGATAGACCCCTTTTGCGGCAGCCCCTGATTGTCCGCAAGCAGCAAAACAGTCCTGCCGCAGCGCGGGCTTGTGCAGATCACCCCACCCAATTGGGCAAAAACAGAACAATCTGCGGGAAGGCGATCAGCATCGCGACAATCCCCAGATCAACCACAACAAACCAGAAGACACCGCGGAAAATCGTGGTCAGCGATGCGGTATTCCCGACCACACCTTTGATCACAAACACATTCATTCCCATTGGCGGCGTGATCATCCCGATCTCGAGCAGTTTGACCAGCACGATGCCAAACCACAGCAGGCTATAGCCCGTCTCCTCGACCAGTGGCAGGACGATGGGCAGCGTCAGCAGCATCGCCCCCACCGGTTCAAGCATCATGCCAAGCACCAGATAGACAACCACAATCCCCAGCATGATCAACACAGGCGATGCACCGAAGGACAGGATGGACGAAGAAAGCGTATCCCCGATACCCGACAGGGCCAGAAAACGCGTCAGCAGGCTTGCCCCCACTGCGATGATCAACAGCGCGGCGGTGGTTGTGATCGTTTCTACCACTGCCATCCGCACGGCTTTGAACGTCAAAGTGCCGTAAAGCCCGGCCACCATCATGGACAGCAGGGCACCGATCGCACCCGCTTCGGTAGGGGTGAACGCCCCGCCAAACAGCCCCGCAAAGACCCCGATCACGATCAGCAGGACAGGCCATGTCTGCCCCAGTGCTTTCATCTTCTGGGCCCGTGTTGCCTTGTTGCCGTGAATTGAAGGCGCAAGCGCAGGGTTCAGCTTTACGCGGATGATAATCAGCAGCACGTATGCAAGCAGCGTGATCAACCCGACGACAAGACCACCCAGAAACAACTGGCTGACCGACTGGCGCGAGATGATGCCGTAGAGAATCATCAGGATTGACGGCGGGATAAGCGCACCAATGGTGCCGGCAGCCGCCACCGTTCCGGTTGCCAGTTCTGCACTGTAGCGGTTGCGCATCATCTCGGGCACAGCGATTTTACCCATCGCGGCAGAACAGGCCACCGATGATCCCGTCACGGCAGCAAAGCCCGCGCAACCAAAGACCGATGCGATGGCCAAGCCCCCCGGCAAACCGGACAGCCAGACCTGTGCCGCGCTGAACAAACCTTGGGTCAAGCGCGTATGGTAACAGATAAAGCCCATCAGCAAGAATGCGGGGATAGAGCTGAGAACCCAGCTGTTGGCGAAGTTATAGGGCACAATGCCCAGTGATCCCCAAGCGATGTTCCAGTTGAACATCCACCACAACCCGCCGAAAGATACGGCAATCAACGACACCCCAATCGGAATGCGCATCAGGATCAGAAAGAACAACGCGCCGATAAACAGACCGGCAATTTCCATATCAGACATTGGTTTTCTCTTCCGCAAGATAGGGGTCTTCGACTGTCATCAGGCTCAGCCCGCTGTCTTTGCCGGTAATCATCGCAACCAGCTTCCAGAACGAGACAACCGCCATCATTCCAAAGCCGAGCGGCAGGTAAAAATAGGTAGGCCAGGTCAGAACCTTGCCGCCCGCCTCGATCGAAAAGGCGCCAGTCGCGTATTTTGTCAAAGCCTCCTGCCCTGTCCGGACAGCCACGGCACTGGTGACAATCACGGTGATCAACGTGGCGAAAAACAACAGAACCGTCTGGATTTTGGCAGGAAACCGTTCCGCCAACAGCTCGACCGAGATATGGCTGTTTTTCTGCTCGACGATCCCGAGGGGCAAAAACGCAATTGCGACCATATAATAGACCGAGACGTACAGGATCGTTGCATCCAGAGGCTTTTCGAACACAAAGCGCATCGTGACGTCAGCCGCTACATGCGCCACCATCAGCAGCACCAATATCCCCGCAAGACCGGCAGCACCGCCATTGATCGCAGAGATCACCTTGCCAATGGTTTTCATAGAAAATCCTTCATCAATCCGGTGGGAAACAGAAACGGGGCACCCGTTAGCAAAGGCGCCCCGTCCCCTGAGGTTACTGTGCGTAGGTCGCAGGGTCGATCTTGGAGATCACTTCATCCCAGTAGAGCTGCTGCAACTGCTCTTTGCTGTCGATATCCGCAACCAGCCCGTACCATTTGACCAACATCGGCGTGAACTCTGCCGTAATCTCTGCCGCGCGCGCAACGCCATAGGTATCGCGGAAGAGATCGGACACGATGGCCAGATCCTCGCTGGCGAAGGCCTTGACCGCAGCGGCAAGCTCGGCATCGGGCTGCATGATGTTGATGCCCTTGTCCTTGGCGTTCTGGATGGCGACCGCATCATCGCTGTAGAAGCCCCATGTGGTGCTTGCCGTCATCTGCGCCCCGCCCCACAAAAGTGCCTCGCGCTGCTCGGTGCTCAGTGCCTTCCAGCGGTCCGCGTTGATATTGGCCGATGCAACACCAGCAAATGCACCGCCCGGAACGGCCAGCGTGATATCTGTGACCACTTCATGCAGGCTGTAGTTGGTCAACTCCGGCGCGCTGAGCATGGCACAATCCAGAATACCCTGATCCAGACCTTCATAGACTTCGTTCACGGGCAGACGCACGCCCTGCGCGCCGAACTTTTCGGCAAAGCGGACAAAACCGGCACCGCCTGCGCGCAGACGCTTGCCCGCCAGATCCGCGACCGAGGTGACCTTCACGTCTTTACACAGCAGGTTATACAGCGGGGTAACGCCGCCACCGGTATAAACCTGATTCTGGGCTTTGAATTCGTCCATACACTCAGGGCAGTTGTTGAAGGTATATTCCAGCATCGCGCCCGTGAACGCCAAAGGCTCTTTGCCGGTCGGGTTTTCGGCCAGATTGATCAGCAGGTTCAACTCGTGCAGGAACAGGTTGGTGCTGTATTCTGCCGGCAGATAGGGGGTCAGAACGAAACCCACATCCGCCAATCCGTCGCGCACGCCGGGGCTTGTCTCGGACAGGCTGAGCAATGACATCGGGAAGCCGGTCACATCCAATGTGCCCTTGGACCGCTCTTCAACGGCTGCCTTGTAATCCGCGACACCCAGACCGATCGCAGAGTTTTCGGGGTAGCCATAGGCAAAGTTGAGTTTGTCCTGTGCCAGCGCCGGTGTGGCAGCGGCAGCGCATATCCCCAGCGCAACAATTGCGATGGCCTGTGATGGTCTCGTATAAGTCATAAAAGCTCCTCCCGAGCGTTTGAAAAACGTAATGTCGACGTTGCTGTGATGGTACTAACTGCGGTCGAACCGGTGTGCCGGATAGTGCTCCCGCACTTTCCGCCGGCTTCCTCCCGAAAGCACTCCGGCAAAAACATTCTCTTTGGTATGTTTATAGATCAACGTGTTGCGACAGGTGTCAAGCGACTTCGACGAAGAACTCCTTGCCTTTCGTTTCGTTAAGCTTGCACAATGATGCGACACTTTGCCCGCCGATCAGGATTAACCCTTAAAAACAATGATCCAGACCACGAGACGGAATGCCCGATGAACGCAAGAGACCCTGCATTGACCAAGCGGAAGCTGGACAGCCGCCACGAGATCATAAACGCGGCGGCCATCTGTATTATGAAATACGGTCTGGAAAAAGCGACGATGGACACTCTGGCCCGCGAGCTGGGATCGACCAAAGGCCGCGTCTATCATCATTTCAGGTCCAAGAATGAAGTCTGCTTTGCGGTTTATCATCAGGCAATGCAATTCTGTTTCGATGCGGTAGAACCCATCGTCACCCGTCCCGGCCCCGCAAACGAGAAACTGCTGGCAATGGCTACGGCGCACGGCAAGGTGATGATGGACAGCCTGCCCTTCCAGCGCAGCATCCGTCAGGGCGTGAATGCCTATCTGCACGGACCGGTAATCGGTCCGGACACCGAGGCAGAGCGTAAGGTGCTGGCGGAACTTATCGCGCGGCGAAACGCCTATGAAGACCTCTACCGCATGGTGTTGCAGCAGGGCGTAGACGACGGCTCCTTATCGATGCCCGATGTTGCTATCGCAGGGCGCGCCATCATGGGCGCGCTCAATTCACTGGTGGACTGGTACCGCGAGCGCCCCGGTCAAAGCCGCGCAAACAAGACCGCGATTGCCGACACCCTTGCCAGAACTGTCATCAACGGGCTGTTGACCTGAGCCTTATTGCGCAGAATTCTCCAGAGGTGCCTAGGTTCAGGATTAATAACCAGAATATGACAGTTGCAGCGAGGGCGATTGCCGACAAAAATAGTTTGGGACATCTGTCATAGCGGGGTGCGACGCATCGCCAGGCTTTGAGCCTGCCGAACATTCTCTCGATCACTGCCCATTAGTGCATTGCGCAGCAATGTCCCGAGAGGGGGGGTGCGGCGTTTGTAACGGCGCTTGTCGTATCTAGCGACCTGTTTGCGTGACTTGCGACCAGGGATGCAAGGCCTTGCGCCCCTTTCTGACAAAGCTTCGCGGAACCAACCGGCATCATAACCTCGATCAGCGAGCAACCATTGTGCATTTGGCAAACTGCTCAGCAAAGTCATGGCACCGGTGTAGTCGCGGACCCGCTGCTCGGCAGCACATGCTTGCATGTGTGAGAGAGGGACCGGCGGTGATGAAGAAGCGGATCGGACGGCCGCTGGTGTCCGTAACCGCATGCAGTTTGGTGTTCATGCCGCCCTTGATCTGTCCGCCTCATAGGACATTGCTGCGCAATACCCTGCCGGGCAGTGGATCAGACGTCCACACCCGCTTTTTTGAGCCCCAAGCTGGATGCGGTGCCCCTCCCCTGCATGTAAACATGCATTTCCGGGCAACGGATGAGCTTTGTCCCTCTCATCGCTGCAAGCAGCGATTGCCCATTGCCTGACAGTGCATTGAAAATGCACGAGAGCGGGCAGTGGATAGGTCGCATCGATAGAGATTGTCTTATTGTCGGGGACTTCTGCCGCCAATCCTGTCATGATCCGAGCAAACACTCCCCTATCACTCCAACGCTTCCAGCGGTTGTACAACGTCTTAGGTGGACCGTAAGCAGCGGATGCATCACGCCAGCGTAAGCCGTTGCGGTTAATAAGTATTATGCCACTCAAAATGCGTCTATCATCTACCCATGGCCGACCTCGGCTCTTTGGAAAATACGGCCGAAGCCGCGTCATCTGCACCTCAGTAGCCAATAAAGATTGCTCAGGTTACTCTCCAACAGTTTGGCAGGATGAATCACGCAGGCATAGTGACTTCGAACAGTTTTATGGGTCCTGAGCCTAGGTCCGCCCTGCGGCCACAGACAGGCAAAAGCAGGACAGTCCAAGTCGGTACAGGGTCAGCCCTGCACAACAGGCGGTTTGGTTTCAGGCGGGATCGGGCAGGAATAAGGGTGATCCGCGAGATGCCGGGCATGGGCCTGTTTTGCCGCGTCGCGCAATTTTTCATCACGGATCGCTGCGCATGCTGTTGCCGCCATCAGCTTAGCCGCATGCAACATGCCTTTGTGGGCGGCAGGCGCTTTGCCCTGCGCGGTTTGCTGCCAGCTGTGCAGGGCGGTGCCCACGGCACAGGTTGTCACGCGCGCCTGTACCGTCGGCACGGCCCAGCTGACATCGCCAACGTCGGTAGACCCCATGCCGCCCATAAAAGGCCGGTCCAGCGGGGCAATAAAATCACACAGTGGCAAATCATAATCGGGCTTCATCGCCAGCCGCTCGAAGGTATCGGCAATGTCATCACGGCCCAGCGTTTTGCGGATATCGCGGGCAAAGGCGACATCATCCGCGTCAAAGACCACCGGCCCCAGCGCGTCAAATTCCGCCTGCATCGCACGCGACAGCGGCGGGTTACAGGTCAGGTTGGACACGGCCGAGAATACCTTTGCCGACACAGTTGTGCCCGACATCAGCGCCGCCCCTTGCGCCACATCGCGCACCCGCTGCACCAGCGCTTCCAGCCCGCCAAGACTGGGGCTGCGGATCAAATGGCGGACAGTGGCCTTGGCCTGCACCACGTTCGGCGCCTCGCCACCCGCGTCCAGATAGGCATAATGAATGCGCGCGGCGTCGGGCATATGTTCGCGCATGTAATTTACGCCGATGTTCATCAACTCGACTGAATCCAGCGCGGAGCGGCCCAGTTCAGGCGCTGCTGCTGCATGGGCTGCCTTGCCCGTGAAGGTAAAGTCGATCCGCGTATTGGCGAGCGAGCGCATGTCGTCCACCGCATTGAAACTGGCCGGATGCCATGTGATCGCGATATCGACATCATCAAACAGGCCGTCGCGCACCATGTAGGTTTTCGCCGCCCCGCCCTCCTCTGCCGGACAGCCGTAATAGCGGATGCGGCCCTTGATGCCCTCGGCCTCCAGCCAGTCCTTGACCGCTGTCGCCGCCGAAAGTGCGGCCGATCCCAGCAGGTTGTGACCACAGCCGTGGCCATAGCCCGCCTCCCCGATCTGGCGCGGCTCGGCAACGCCCGGTTCCTGACTGAGACCCGGCAAGGCGTCATATTCACCCAGAATGGCAATGACCGGCCCGCCCTCACCCGCTTCGCCCATCACGGCGGTGGGGATTCCGGCGATGTTCTCGCTGACGCGAAACCCCTGTTCGCGCAGCATTTCAGTATGCGCAGCGCAGGATCGGGTCTCGGTATAGGCCACCTCGGGGGTGTCGAACACACGGTCTGCCAGACCAATAAACGCCGCGCGCTTTTCTTCGACGAACGACCAGATCGGGTTTTCATTCTGCATTTCGGGTCTCCTTGGAGTTCTTTTAGGGAATAGGAAGGGGTCAGGTGCGGGAAGCATCATCATTGAGGTGGCAGGCGGACAACCTGCCGGGGGCCACCTCGCGCAGGGCGGGCACTTCGACGCGGCAGCGCTCGTGCGCGTGCGGACAGCGGGGGTGGAAATGGCAGCCGGGCGGCGGGCGCATCGGCGACGGGATCTCTCCCTTGATCGCGGAATAGATCTTCTTGCCGACCTCGAATGTCGGAATTTCCGCAACCAGAGCGGCTGTATAGGGGTGGTTGGGACGCGCCAGCAAATCCTCGGCCTCGCCCAGCTCAACCAGCCGGCCCAGATACATCACCGCAATCCGGTCGGAGATATGCTCGACCACGCCCAGATCGTGGCTGATGAACAGATAGGTGAGGTTGAAATCTTCACGCAGCTTCACAAACAGGTTCAGAACCTGCGCCTGAATGGAGACATCAAGGGCCGCTACGGATTCGTCGCAGACCAGAAAATCCGGCTTGACCGCCAGCGCGCGGGCAATACCGATGCGCGCCCGCTGGCCGCCGGAAAACTGATGCGGATAGCGCTTGATGGTCGAAGGGTCCAGCCCGACCTGCTCCAGCAAATCCTCGACATAACCCGCAACTTCGGCCTTGGGGACAATGCCATGCACACGCGGTGCCTCCCCGATGATGTCACGCACCCGCAGGCGCGGGTTCAGCGACGACATCGGGTCCTGGAAAATCATCTGGATGCGCAGCGCCGCCTCATGGGCTTCTGCCCCCTTCAGGGAAGCCACATCGCGGCCGTGATAGACAATCTGTCCCTCGCTCGGCTTCAGCAGCCCTGCCACCATACGGCCCAGCGTGGATTTCCCGCAGCCGGATTCACCCACCAGCCCCAGCACCTCACCGGGCCGCACGGACAGCTGTACGCCGTCCACCGCATGCACGGTTTGCGGCTCGATCGCGGCCCCCAGCTTGCGGGCCAGCCGCTCCGCGATGTCGAGGTCTTTGACAAACCGCCGCGAGACGTTGTCGATGGTCAGGATGGGCGGCAGGGTCACGTGGCAGATGCCTCCATGGATGTGGGGACGGTATGGGGATGCACGCAGCGGACCATGCGACCGGCCACTACCTCCTCCAGCGCAGGCTCGACCTCGCAGGCGGCAGTGGCGCGGGGGCAGCGCGGGCTGAACTTGCAGCCCTGCGGCAGGCGCAACAGCGAGGGCGTCATGCCCTTGATCTGCGACAGCAACGCGCCGTGCTTTTTGCCCTGCGGGACACTCTCGATCAGGCCTTTGGTATAGGGGTGCATCGGGTTTGCGATCACAGCGCCAGTCGGCCCTTCCTCGATGATCCGGCCCGCGTACATCACCGCCAAGCGGTCGGCGAGGCCGGAGACAACGGCCAGATCATGGGTGATCCAGATCAGCGCAGTGCCCGAATTGGCGCAGAGCGATTGCATTTCCGACAGGATTTGCGCCTGAATGGTCACATCCAGCGCCGTTGTCGGCTCGTCTGCGATGATCAGGTCCGGCTTGTGCAACATGGCGATGGCAATGGCCACACGCTGCCGCATGCCGCCCGAAAACTGGTGCGGATAGGACTTAAGCCGCTCGTCCGGCGAGGATATCCCGACCGACACAAGGGCTTCGCGCGCGCGATTCAGCGCCTCTTTGTGAGACACTTTTTCATGCGCGCGCACGGCTTCAACCATCTGGGTGTCGATGCGCAAGACGGGGTTCAGCGTCATCATCGGGTCTTGAAAGATCATCGCGATCCGCTTGCCGCGCAGGGACCGCATCACCCGCTCGCCACCCGCGACCAGATCAGTGCCATCGAAGATCACCTGACCGGAGACAATACGCCCCGGTGCATCCACCAGACCAAGGATCGAAAAACCGGTGACAGATTTGCCAGAGCCGGATTCACCCACAAGGCCCAAAATTTCGCCCCGCTCCAGCGACAGGCTGACGCCGTCGACGGCTTTGGCCACCCCGTCACGAGTGAAGAAATGCGTGCTCAAATCGCGGATTTCCAGAAGTTTTGTCATTTTTGCAGCCGCGGATTGAGAATGTCGCGCAGGCGGTCGCCGACGACATTGATGGCAATGATAGTCAACACCAGTGCGATGCCCGGAAAAAGGCTGATCCAGTAGCGGCCCGACAGCAGATAGTCGTAGCCATTGGCAATCAGCAGGCCCAGTGACGGCTCGGTGATGGGCACGCCGACGCCCAGAAACGACAGCGTCGCCTCAAGGGCTATCGCCTGTGCGATCTGCACGGTGGCCACCACAATTAATGAGGGCACGCAATTGGGCAACAGATGGCGGAACATGATGCGGCGGCTCGACAGCGCCAGACACTGTGCGGCGTCGATGTAATCTTTCCGCCGCTCGACAATGGCAGAACTGCGCACGGTGCGGGCGTAATAGGCCCATTGCACAATCACCAGCGCCAGAATGACCTTGTCCACCCCGCGCCCCAACAGCGCCAGCAGAATCAGCGCAATCAGGATCGAGGGAAACGACAGTTGCAGATCGACCACCCGCATGATGAAGGCATCCAGCCTGCCGCCGAAATAGGCCGCCGTGACGCCCACAACCGTGCCGATGGTAATCGCGATGCCCAGAGATACGGACGCCACCAGCAGACTAACGCGCAACCCGTACATGATAGCCGAGACCATATCGCGGCCCTGCTGGTCGGTGCCCAGCAGATAGACCTGCCCGCCAAAGCCTGCCTCGCCGGGCGACAGACCACCGTCCATGATATCAAGCTGTGCGAGATCATAGGGGTTTTGCGGCGCCAGCCACGGGGCGGCAAGGGCAACAAACGCAATCGCCACAAACAGGATCAGGCCGACCACCGCCACTTTATCCTCCGCAAACTCCTTGGCGACACGCAGCAAGGGGCTGTCGATGCGGACGGAGGCGGCGGCGTCAGAGTGCGGCGTTGCGGGGTTGGTCACGCTCATCCTTTCATCTCCGACAACCGGATCCGCGGATCAAGCAGCGAATAAATCACATCCACAAGGAAGTTGATCATCACGATAATCAGCACCGTCAGCATCAGGTAGGCCACGATCACAGGCCGGTCGAGCAGGTTGATCGAGTCGATCAGCAGCTTGCCCATGCCCGGCCACGCAAACACCGTTTCCGTCACAATCGCAAAGGCCAGCATCGAGCCCAGCTCAAGCCCGATGATGGTGATGACAGGGATCATGATGTTCTTGAGAATATGCACCAGCACCACGCGGCGGCCCGACAGCCCTTTGGCGCGGGCAAATTTAACGTAATCCTGCATCATGACTTCACGCGTGTTTGCCCGCGTCAGGCGGATGATCAGCGACATTTTGAACAGCGCCAGATTGATGGCGGGCAGGATCAGGTGTGACAGCCCGTCCAGCGTCAGAAAGCTGACCTGTAGGCCCAAAAACTCGGTCGTCTCGCCGCGCCCGCCCGCAGGCAGCCAGCCCAGCATCACGGCAAACACAAGGATCAACAACATGCCCTGCCAGAAGTTCGGCAAGGAAAACCCGAGGATCGAGCCGCCCATGATCGTGCGTCCCGCAATGCTGTCGGGCCGCAAGCCCGCCCAGATGCCCAGCGGCACGCCAAAGCCCACCGAGAGGAACAGCGCCACCACAGCCAGCTCGAATGTCGCGGGCATCCGCTCCATGATGATTTCCATCGCGGAGCGCCCGTAGACAAACGACGTGCCCAAATCGCCTTGCAGCGCATTGGCGACAAAGATGCCGAATTGCTGCCACAGCGGCTTGTCCAGGCCCAGGCGCGCCGTTGTGGCGGCAATATCGGCCTGCGAGGCTTCGGGGTTGATCAGCACATCAACCGGATTGCCGATCGCATAGACCCCCAGAAACACCAGAACCGCCATGGCGACAACGGCCAGAAGGCTTTGTCCAAAACGTCGGACGAGATAGACGATCATACGGGCCTCCTATGGCTGTGGATCTCGGGGAAACGGGCAATGCCGGCACCTGCACAAGGCAAGCGCCGACACTCGGGGTTTAGTTTGCGGCAGCTTTGACTTCGGACGCCATGGTGTACTGGTCCACGCGCGGCTCGTAATCAAATTCGGGCTTCATCGCCCAGACGGTCTGCTCGAAGTGCAGCGGGATGATGCCGAAGTCATTCAGCACAATGGTGCCCGCCTCTTGCAGCAGCTGGTCGCGCGCAGTGTCGTCGATCGTCGACATGGCGCGCACCAGAACCTCGTCCATCGCGGGGTTGGAGTAGCGACCCGCATTTGTCGGCCCCATCCCTGTCTCGGCATTGTACGTCGCCACCAGCGATTTCAGCGGCGATGACATTTCACCCGAAGCAGCGCCCCAACCGGCCATAAAGATCGGGAATTCCAGCGCATTGCGACGCGAGAAGAACTGGCTGGCGGTGCTGGCATCTACGTTGATGGCGATGCCAATGCGCGCCAGCATCTGCGCCACGGCCTGTGCGACCTGCTCGTCGTTGATATAGCGGTCGTTGGGCGTCCCCAGCGTCATGGTAAAGCCGTCGGGATAGCCCGCCTCGGCCAGCAATTCCTTGGCACGGTCGGGGTTATAGGTATCCACGGCCCGCCCGGACGCGCCGAACATCGGCGGCGGCAGCAATTCGCCCGCAGGCTTGGCGTAGCCGCCCATGATCCGCTCGGCGATCGCATCGCGGTTGATCGCGATGGAGATCGCTTCGCGCACCCGTACGTCCATCAACGGGTTCTTGCCGTCGGTGCCCTCGATGCTGGGCGCGCCTTCTTCCTGACGCATTGCCAGATAAATCACGCGGTTGGACAGCGCGTCAACGATCTTGAAATCCGCTTCCTTCAGGCGCGGAATATCCTGAATGGGGGGCGATTCAATCAAGTCTACATCACCGGCCAGCAGGGCCGCGACACGCGGGCCATCGCTGGTGATCGGGCGCATGATCACGTTTTCCCAAGCAGGCATGCCGCCCCAATAGCCATCGAAACGAGACAGCGTCAGTTCGGACCCGCGCGTATAGGCGTTCAGCGTATAGGGGCCGGTGCCAACTGCAACAGCCGGATCGTTGAACGCGGGCGATTGGGGCACCTCGCCCATGCCCGTGCAGGCGCCTTGCGGCCCGAACGCGAGGTCATCACCCGCACCCAGAGTGTCGGCGGAGACAATAGCGATACTCCAGATTTCAGCAGGAAACAGCGGGTTGGTCGCGGCAGTCTTGAAGATCACGGTATGGTCGTCTTCGGCGATGATATCCGTCACGCCCGCCGTATAGATTGTGAAGGCCGAGGGCGAGTTTTCCACCAGCGGCACGCGGCAGAAAGAGTAAATCACATCGCGGGCCGTAAAGTCCGTACCGTCGTGGAATTTCACGCCTTCGCGCAGCTTGAAACGCCATGTCGTCTCATCCACGGCTTCCCATTCGGATGCGAGGCCGGGTCCGACCTTTTGCACAGCATCCTGTCTGGTCAGCGTCTCGAAGATATTCTTGTGTACCTGAATGTTGGTCGAGAGCTGGTGAAACTGCGGGTCCATAGATGTCGCTTCGGACTTCAATCCGAGGGTGAGGTTTTGCGCTGTTACCGGCATCGCAACTGCGGCAAGCAGACCTGCCATAAGCGAAAGCTGTACTGTCTTCACGGTGTGTCCTTCCTGATGATTTATGATAACTTCGCCCCCGGTCCCAATGTGTCGTTCCCGATGTGTTATTCCCGATGTGTTATTCCCGATGTGTGCGGGGTGCGAAATTTTTTCGTTACATTGATCCTATTATGCAGTAATCAAATGTCAATCCAAAATAACTATGCGTTTTTGGAATACTCTTCTTGGAAACACCCGATGACCACTGATGAACACGAAGAAAGTACGGGAGCGGGCATTACCCTGCGCGAGCTTGAAGTGCTGCAAGCCCTCGTTCACGCGGGCACCGCAATGAGCGCGGCGCGCGGGCTTGGCATTTCGCAATCGGCGGTCAGCCGCAGGCTTGCCCAATTGGAAGAACGGCTGGGATCACAGCTTTTTCTGCGCTCGGGCGGGCGGCTTGTCCCCACGGTCGAGGCGCTGTCGATCAATGAGCAGCTCAAGCCGGTGTTCGAAACCCTTGCGCGCATTGCCAGCCGGATCGACAGGTTTGCCATCCGCCAGACCGGCACATTGACCATCGCGGCGCCGCCCACAATCGCGCACCGCTTTCTGCCAAGCCGGATCGCAGAATTCAAAAAACGCAATCCTGATCTGCATATTATCTTCGAAGTGATCGCCAGCGACGCGCTGGTGACCGGCATTGCAGAGGGACGGTTTGATGTGGCCCTGACTGATTCGATCCCTTCGCACGAGGGCATCCAGACCGATCTTCTGATCTCGACCCAAGCGATCTGTCTGCTGCCTACCCGCCATCCGCTGGCCGGGCGCGATGTGATCACACCGCAGGATCTGGACGGCCAGCCTTTTGTGGCCCTCTCGCGCCGCCATGCCAGCCGCGGTGTGGTAGAACGCGTTCTGGACCGCGCAGGCGTGACCCCCCGCATCAGCATTGAGGCTTCGACCAACGTCTCGGCGGCGGATTTTGTGCGCGGTGGCTTGGGGCTGGCGCTGGTCAATCCGTTTCCCATCGTGCACCAGCTGGGCCGTGACATCGTCGCGCGGCCCTTTGTGCCTGCCATCCATTACAACACTGCCTTTGTGATGGCCTCCAGCCGTACCCCCTCGGCGGCGACCCTCGCCTTCATCGAGGCAACCCGCGCCAGTCTTGACCACACCGCCTACCCTGCCCATCCCTGAGCATACCCGAAAGGCCCCCCCATGACCCGTCCCACCAGCCGCGATCTCCTTGCCCAACTGATCGCCTTTGACACCACCAGCCGCAATTCGAACCTGCCGCTGATCGCCCATATCGAAGCCTATCTGGACAGCTATGGCATCAGCAGCAGGCGGATCTATGACACGACGGGCCTCAAGGCCAACCTCTTTGCCACCATCGGCCCATCGGGTGCGCAGGGCGTTATCCTGTCGGGTCATACCGATACCGTGCCGGTAGAGGGGCAGGATTGGGCCAGCGATCCCTTTACGCTGGAGGCGCGCGAGGGGCGGCTCTACGGGCGCGGGTCCTGCGATATGAAGGGGTTTATCGCCTGCGTTCTGGCGGCTGTGCCCGATCTGGTGGCCCGCCCGCTGGCAAAGCCGGTGCATCTGGCATTCTCCTATGACGAAGAGGTCGGCTGTGTCGGGGTGATCGGCCTGCTGGAGATGTTGCAGGCCGAGCCGGTCAATGCCGCCTTCTGCATCGTGGGCGAGCCTACCTTGATGACTGTGATGACAGGCCACAAGGCAAAACGCTCGATGCAGGTCACGGTGCGCGGGCGCAGCTGCCATTCCTCGCTGGCGCCCGAAGGTGTGAACGCGGTGGATTACGCCGCGCGTATGATCGTGCGGATGCAAGACATCGCCGCACGTCTGGCGCAGAGCGGCGGGCGGGACGAGGCCTATGACGTGCCGCACAGCACTGCCCATACCGGCATCGTCACTGGCGGCACGGCCCTGAACATCGTGCCGGACCTGTGCAGCTTTACCTGTGAATTCCGCGTTCTGCCGTTCGAGGATGCCGATGCGCTTGTGGCCGAATTGCGCGCCTATGCGAAGGACGAACTGGAGCCCGCCATGCAGCGCATCGCCCCCGAAGCGGGCATAGAGATTGAGGTATTTGCGCAATTTCCGGGCCTTGATACCGATTCCGCCCAAGAGATTGTGCCACTGGCTAAGCGGTTTGCGGGCGGCAACGGTCAGGGCAAGGTTGCCTTTGGCACCGAAGGCGGGCGGTTCCACGCGATGCTGGGCGTCCCGACGGTGATCTGCGGGCCGGGGTCCATCGCGCAGGCGCACAAGCCCGACGAATACATCGAGATTGCCCAACTAGACGCCTGCGATGCCTTTATGATCCGGCTGGCCAATTGGGCGGAACAGGCCTGACCCCCGATTAATGCTCGTCGGGGATCAGCCTGAGCGAGACGTCGTTGTCGCGCGGCACGGTCTGCCGCTCGATCATCCGGCGGACTTGCGGGGGTGCTACGCCTTTGTGCAACTCCAGCAGGTTCTGGTAGACGTCGCCGTCCGATATCACGCGGCGCTCGTGGTGGCGCAGATACTCGACCCATGTGGGCACATGATAGCTCTCGGTCCAGATTTCGGGGTTTTCCAGATCGCGCATCAGCACCCAGCGGCGCGCGCCATCACGGATGCGGATGCGCCGGCGCTCGACCATCAGGGCCAGAAAGGCGGGCACATCGGTCTGCGCAATCTCGTAATCGACTATGACCATGATTGGCCCACTGCGCGGCGACAAGTCAAGCTTGAGCGAGGGTTTGATGAACCTGTTGAGCGGACTGAAATCGCGCGTGCCAAAGTTCTCGAGCGGGAATTTGAGGCCAACTGCTGCGCCCAGAACCAGCGGAACCGCCGCCAGCATCACCGCAAGCGGCGATCCCGATTGCTCGGCCAGCACACCCCAGAGCCATGCCCCGACCGCCATGCCACCGAATGCCGCCATCTGGTATATGGCCAGCGCCCGCCCCACAACCCAGCGCGGCGTTGACAGCTGCACTGTCACGTTGAACAGCGACAGCGCCAGCACCCAAGACGCGCCGCAGGGCAATAAAATCAGACCCGACAGCACCATGTTGCGGCTCAGCCCCAATGCAAGGACCCCCGCCGCCATCACAAGAAAGGCCGCGCGCACAATCCACTCGTTTTCGAACCGCGCGCGCAGACGGCCCGACATCAGCCCGCCAAAGATCGCACCAAACCCGAAACACCCCAGCAAGATGCCATAGGTCAGCGCCGATCCGCCCAGAAGATTGCGCGCAAGCACAGGCAAAAGCGCCAGTATGACAACAGCACCCAGCCCGAAGATAAAGCTGCGGCACATCACACGCAGCAGCACGGGCGACAATATCACATAGCGCACACCCGACGAGATGGACGGCCCGAACGCCTCGCGGGGCAGCAGCTTTTGCACAACCGGCGGATGCCAGCGTACCAGTGCCGCAATAATGGTAAAATAGCTTAGCGCATTCAGGGCAAAGGCGGCGGCGACGCCTGCAAAGGTCACAACAACACCGCCAATCGCAGGGCCGACGCTGCGCATCATGTTGAACCCCATCCCGTTCAGCGTCACAGCCGCCGGAATGTCCTCCTTGGGCACGATATCCCCCATGGAGGATTGCCAGGACGGGTTAAACAGCGCCTGCCCCGAGCCGATGAGAAAGGTGAAGGCGAGCAGCAGCCAGGGCGTCAGTAGCCCCAGATAGGCAAAAACGCACAACAAAACCGACAGGCCCAGCATCCAGACCAGCGCCGTGAGCATAATCGTGCGCCGCTCGAAACTGTCGGCCAGCGCGCCCGAGGGCAGGGAGAACAGAACGATGGGCAATGTCGTAGAGGCCTGCACCAATGCGACAAGGCTGCGGCTGTCGGACAGGCTGGTCATCAGCCACGCCGCCGCAACCCCCTGCACCAATCCGCCAAGGTTTGACACCAGTGTTGCTAGCCAGAGCGAGGCAAATATCTTGTGGCGCAGCACATAAAGCGCACTTCCCTTGGTCAACCTCACCCTTTTCCCCTTCCGTCTCGTCTACGACACCAGCACGCAGGCTCGCAGACTATGCGCCACCTTTGGCAGCCCTGTCAGGATCCGCACAGGCAGCCCGCACAGGCGATATGCCTGACACAAGAACGTTTACACATCGGAAAGACAACTGCCAGAGAGCGGTTGCGTGCGGATCAGGGCTGGCTGCTCAGACAGCTGTCCAGCGTGGTGAAAGTTTAGCCACAAGCCGCTGCCAGCCCTCAGCAAAGTCTTGCTCAAAAGGGGGTGTTGATGCCTCTGACGCTGGTTTCGGGTCAGCGCCCAGCAGATCTTCAATCGCCGCGTACCATGCTGATACTGTCCGGTCGTGCACCGCAATAGCCCCGTAGGCCAGATGATCGTGCAAACCATCCACATCCGACACCAGCAGTTTGCGCCGCGCTGACAGGGCTTCGACCGCAACAAGGCCGTAAGCCTCCCACCGCGACGGCATCGCAACTGCGTCGATATTCTCCATCGCCACCAGCGGATCGACGAAACCCATAAACCGGATCCGTGCATCACCGGCGGCCAGATCCCCCAGCGCACGCGCCTCGGCACCCTCGCCGTAAATATGCCACGCAACATTGGGATTGCGGATCAGCTTGAAGGCCTCAATCAGGGTATCAAAGCCTTTTTGCCGGTCCAGCCGCCCGATGGCCCCGATCACGCAGACCCGCGCCGCAGGAGGCGCCAGCGCGCGAAACGTGGACAGATCCACGCAAGAGCGAATAACGGTCAGCGCGCGCGCCTTAACCGCACCGCTGCGCGCCAACCATGCGCCTTGCCCCTCGCTGACCGCCACAACACGGTCAAAAATACTGTAAGCGATCTGCAACAGCCGCGCAAAGCGCCGTTTTTTGGCCACGTTGAGAGCCACAAAGGCTTCGGTATAGCTATGCTCGACATGCACCAGCACGGCCTTGGGATGGCGCAGGCGCAAAGCCAGCAGCATCGGCAGCGCCCGCCAGCTGACCGCCAGATGCGACACGATGATATCCGCCTCCAGCCGGGGGGGCACGACAGCACCGCGCACAACAGTCTGCACACGGTGAGTGCCCGCGACCACCAGCGCAGGCGCTGTCGTGATGTGGTCCAGCACCCGCGTCACGCCGCCGGCTGTGGTATCATCCACCAGATGCATAATTGTCGGGCGGCGCATCATGCTGCCCTGAAGCTGCGGGCGCGCCTGACAGCATTCATCACAAGGCGCAGCGTTGAGGGCCCCGCCAGCCACAAAACAGCGGCAGCACAAAGGGTGACAACAGATTTCACCGGCTCCTCGATCAGTGGCATGCGCGATTGGGCCACCCATGCCTTGCCCAGCGTCGCTGCCCGCGCGCCGTCCAGATCGCTGATCGCGCGGCGGCACAGATAGCGCAGCTGATAGGCGCGGGCCACGCGGGTGTTGACGTAAAAGAACGCAGGGTTCAGCGGGTCCAGCTTGACCACCATCCGTTCCCACGCGGCCAGTTGCTTGTCCGTGGCAGCCGACAGGCCGCCCGTGCTGATGCGGTACTGTGTCAGCAGACCCTCGATGCCTTCAAAGGTCCAGTTGGTCATCAGGGCGATGCGCATCCAGCATTCGATGTCTTCGGACTGGCGAAATGTCTCGTCGAAATACCAGTTGCGCGCAGGTTCCTGACACGGCTGGTACGCGATCGCGTCCAGCACCGCGCGGCGGAGTACCAAAGCCGATCCATTGCCGACAGGGTTGCGTCTGAACACATCTGCGGCACTGACACCGCGCAGCTTCGGGCGCTGCGCCTGCCCTGTCAACTGGCCCGCATCGTTCATCAAGGCAGAGCCGGAATAGCTTATGCCGACGTGCGGGTTCGCCTCCAGATGGGCCACATGGCGCGCCAGCTTTTCCGGCAGCCAGATGTCATCGGCATCGCAAAACCCGATGACGTCGCCCTGTGCGGCTATGATGCCCGTGTTGCGCGCGCCCGCAAGGCCGCGATTGGTCTGCCGGATCAGGCGCACACGCGGATCGCGCGCAAAACGGGCCGCGATCGCGGGTGTCGCATCGGTGGAACCGTCATCGACGATGAGGATCTCGAAGGCATCATAGGTCTGCGCCAGCAACGCATGCAGCGTCTGCTCCAGCGTGGCTTCGACGTTAAAGGCGGGGACAATCAGGGAGGCAAAGGTCATGGCGGATACTCTCGGAAGGGTCAGGAAAACAGCGAACGAGTCAGTGTGCGGGGCAATGCAGCAGCCGCGAGCGCACCCGCGCAGGTCAGCGCACCGCGGCGCATCCGGCCGGCCATCATCGCCTCCAGGTCGGTAGACAAACCGCCCACAGTCGTGCGGTACCATGTTTGCAACAGTGGCGTGCCCCTGATGCAGGCGCCCTGCCCGACCAGCCGGATCAGCCATTCCAGATCCTCGTTGTGGATCATAGCGGCATCAAACCCGCCACCCGCCAGAAACACGCGGCGGCGCAGAGTGATGTTGGACATCGTGCACACAGGGTTTTCGCCCAGCAGCATGTCAATGGTCAGCGCCTGCTGGGGGACTGTCGAGAAGGTCACAGCATCTTGCGGTGCGCGGTCGAAAAAGCCGACCTGCCCGAAAGCGCCATCAATGCCGTCGTCTGCAAACAGACCGGCCAGCTGCGCCAGCTTGCCCGGTAGCCATTGGTCATCCGCATCGCAAAACGCGACCAATGCGCCCTTGGCATAGTGGATCGCCCCCAGATTGCGCGCCACACTGGGGCCTTTTCCCGCGTTTTACACCAGCTGGATACGCGGGTCCCCGCGCGCCAGATCGGCCAGCAGAACGCGCGTCCGGTCGGTGGAGCCGTCGTCGACGCAGATGATTTCCAGATCGCTACAGGTCTGGTCCTGAATACTGGCGAGGGTGGCAATAATCGTCTTTTCAGCGTTGAAGCACGGGACGATAACGGAAAACAGGGGCATTGGATCAAGCCTTTTCAAAAGTGGGGCCAAAGGCCGTTAACAAAGCGGGAATAGAAGCGCCGATCATGGCGGCGGTGGCGACAATGGCATAGCCGGTGGCCACTGCCATCAGACCGTAAGGGGCAAACACTGCGGTGTTGAGCATGAGAGCAACCGTAATGCCGACCGTCGACCAAAGCTCGATCCGGACGCGGCCGGTGGCACGCAGCCACCCCGCAGCGGCAGACCAGACAGTGGTGGGAATGGCGACCAGACACAGGAGCGTGACAATCTCGTCAATACCGTCCCAACCCGCGCCGAACAGAACCGGCACATAATAGGGCGCGGCAAGGGCCTGAAGAACAACCGCAGGGGTGATCAGACCAACAGCCAGCAGAATGCTGTGCCGCAGGGCGCGGGTTTTGTCGGCACTGGCGCACAGATGCGGAAACAGCACGGTGGCAAAGGCGGTAGAAAACGAATTGGCCAGACCAAGACCTGCGTTGAAGGCCATGAAATAAAGGCCCAGCGCCTCGGCACCCATCAGCGTGCCGACGATCAGTTTGTCCGCCTGCAAGCGCAAAGCCTTGACCAGTTCAACCCCCAGAACCGCCCAGCCGAAGCTGATAAAAGGGCGCAGCGGTGCGCGTCCTGCGCCCGGGTCTGCTGTCCAGGGGTGCAGGCGGCGCATCGCGATCAGCCAGAAGGGGGCAGTCAGCAGACGCGGCAGAACCAGCGCCAGTGCCGTGGGCCAGACCAGCGCCAGCACCACCGACAAAAGGTTCGCGCCCACCACCTGACCGCCCGAAATCGCCGTCGTCTGGCGCAGCTTGCCCGCGCGCATCGCCAGCACGGTTTGAACCAGACCGGCGGGCATGAACAGATACTCACCCGCCAGCACCAGTATCAGCAACAGCACCTCAAGGCTGGCCCCGCCTGCATAGAGCGCCAGACCAATCGCTGATTGCGCCACAAACAGGCCCACACACCAGATCCAGAAAATCCGGTGCGCAGTGACGCAGGTGCGGGCAAGCTCGGCCTGTGGTGCGGCGATAATCTTTTGGCCAACGCCGTTTTCAGTAAGGGATTTGAGGATATCTGCCGCCGCCAGCGCGGCAGCAGCAACGCCGATCTGCGACAGCTCCAGCGTGCGGGCCACGGTGATCACCACCAGCAGACGCGATGCCTTGGCCGCAACCTCGGACGCGCCATAGGCAAACAGGTTCTGTGCAATCCGGGACGGGGCAAGAGTGTGCAGCATGGGGACAGGTCCAGTGGTGAATGTTATCCCTGTCTAGCGCCATCACCGCCCTCCTGTCTTGGTCCCCACCGGACAGGAAAGTAGCGCAGCAGAACTACATCATATCCCGAAGGATAGGGTTCACCGCCCTACGCCTCTCTCGACCGCAGCCGCGAGACAGACTAGGGATGAGTGACCTCTTACAGACAAGCGAGCGCACAGATTACAGACAAGCGAGCGCACAGATGACCAAAATTGCACGGGCCCTGCCTGTATTTCTTGCGGCATTCACGCTGGGCAATTGTGCATCCTTCGATACCCACGACAATCTGGAACCTGTCACCACCGGCGAGGGGTATCAGGCCCAGTACCGTGCGCCCGATGTGAAACGCGGCGAGGCCATGCTGCTGCGCTCTGCGGACATCAACGCGGCCAAATGCAAGCCGGCAGCGGGTGGCAAGGGCACTGCCTCCCCCGCGCTGGGCGGAGAGCGCCTGACGCGCAACGATCTGGTCAATATCCGCATCAGTGACGATGAAACCTTCACTGGCGATTACGTCGTCTCGCGCGATGGCACGATAAAGCTGCCTTTCCTGTCGCCCATCGCGGCCCAGGGACGCCTGACAGACCAGATCGAGGATGCCATTTCCGCCCAGTTGATCGCAGGCGATTTCTTTACCGAACGGCCGCGCATTTCCGTGCGGGTGGCCGATTTTGCCTCGGTCAGCGTCGGCGTCTCGGGTGCTGTGTTTGAGCCGCGCGCGATCGAGATCGGCGGCGTCTCCGGCGATACGGTAGACAACCGCCGCCAGAGTGCATTGGGCGCCTCCACCGAAGGGCGCAACCTCTCGGCCGCCCTGCGCGCGGCGGGCGGCGTGCGGCCCGATGCAGATATCTCGGCGGTTGAAGTGCGGCGAGACGGAAAGGCCTATACCATGGACATGCGCGGTGTATTTGACGGCAAACACGCCGTCGATGTCATGCTGCTGACCGGCGACGAAGTGCGCGTGCCCAGCCGCGGCTGCTTTCAGGAAAACCTGATGCGCCCCAGCCCGATCAGCCCGCCCGGTGTGTCACTGTTCCTGTCAAACCTGACCCAGCCCGCAACGGGCAATGCTGTCTCCGGTGTCGGCCGTGATGTGCGCGAGATACCCTATGGCACGCGCTATTTGCAGGCGGTAATCGACACAAACTGCGTCGGCGGCGCACGCACCACCAGTGCCAACCGATCGTCGGTGCTGTTTTCGCGCAATCCCGTGACCGGCGTCTCCGTGGTGATCGAGCGGAACATCGAAAACCTTTTGCGCCGCGCAGACAGGGACGAGTATGCCCCCTATCTGATGCCGGGCGATTCAATCGCCTGCTATGACAGCACCGTAACCAATATCGGCGAGGTCGGCAGGGTCATCGGCATTCTGGGCCTGTGAGGCAGAACAGCGGGCGTTAAGCCACAACCAGAAGCGGCCGCGTGGCCTGCCAGACTTCTGGCAGCCGCGTGATCCCGTCGGACAAGGCGGAAACATCGCCCTGCTTTGCAGCATTTTCGATTCTGATCAATGTCTGGCGCAACCGCACGGCGCCGACCGTCGCAGCACTCCCCGCGATCCGGTGGGCATGCTCCGCTAACTGCTCCAGAGGTTGATCAAGGGTTAGCATGCCAATCACATCGTCCAACTCGGCACGAAAGCGGGCCAGTAAGGCGTGCAAGGCAGGCTTGCCCAGCAGCTCCAGCAGATCTTCCATATTTCGCGGATCAATCACCGTTTGCGCATCACTGGCAGGGCTTGGCGCGCGCGCGGCATCGAGCACCAGACCCAGCACCTCGAACAGGCCCTCACGCGACATCGGTTTGGTCAGAATAGCATTCATCCCGTCCGACAGAAACGCCTTTCGCTCTTCGGCCATCGCATTGGCCGTCAGCGCGACAATCGGCGTATTGGCCGAGGGCAAACCAGAGGCGCGGATGGCCCGCGTTGCAGTGCGCCCGTCCATCACCGGCATGCTAATGTCCATCAGGATCAGATCAAACTGATGCCGCGCCGCCAACTCCACCGCGATCTTGCCGTTTTCCGCCTCGGTCACCGCATACCCCTGCGCCAGCAGCATCTCGCGGGCCACGGCGCAGTTGATCTCGTTGTCCTCAACCAGAAGAATGTGACGGCCCAGTTTTGGCTGCGACAGCGCAACCCTGTGCACTGCTTTCTCCGGCGCCTGCGCCGGCTTGATCGGGAAGACGATAGTAAAGATGCTGCCCTCGCCTTTCTCGCTTTGCACTGTAATGGTGCCACCCATCGCCTTGGCAAACCGCAAAGCAATTCCGAGGCCAAGCCCCGTGCCGCCCACATCGCGGTCGTATGATGCATCGCCCGTCGTGAAATCATTGAAAATCTGCGCCTTCAGCGCCGCGTCCATCCCCAGCCCCGTGTCGGAGACAGTGATCGTGATCTCCTGCTGTGCGCCACGGCCCGCACCCACCCCGACCCCGACCGCAACCTGCCCATCCCGGGTGAATTTCACAGCATTACCGATCACATTCATCAAAATGTGCTGGATCCGGTCCTTGTCCGCGATGATCCAGTCGCACCGCTCGCCTGCCCAGCCCCACGTAAGTGTTGTGTTATGGGCTGCTGCCGCACCGCTCTGGTTGTCGACAATATCCTGAAACAACCTGCCGATATTCATTACCATAGGGCGCAACTGCAACTTGTTGGCATCGTATTTGGTAATGTCCAGAACGTCCGAGATATGGCTCATCAGCAGGCGGCCGGAGGTGTCCATGTTTTTGATATAGCGCGACTGCTGTGCGCTCAGCCGCGTCTCGCTCAGCAACGTCAGATTGCCGAGCAGTCCATTCAGAGGCGTGCGTATTTCGTGGCTCATAGTAGCCAGAAAATCGGTCTTCGCTTTATCGCCCGCAAGGGCGCGGTCGCGCGCGGCGACCAGTTCGGCTTCAGCCGCAACACTGTTCGAGATATCGCGCAGGAATGCGATGAATATCTCGCCCTCCTCAGTTTCCGCCGACTGGACTGCAAATTCGACAGGAAAAACCTCGCCATTAGCGCGCATCGAGTCCATCCTGACACGGCCTTTGCCGACAAACCGCTTCTCGCCGCTGTCACGCATACGCTGCATACCGCTGTCATGGGCATCACGGTATTTCGCGGGTACAATTAGCTTCCCCAGATCACGCCCAATTGCCTCTTCGGCAGTGTAGCCGAAAGTCTGGATCGCCGCTTCGTTGAACTCCAGGATCATCCCGTCGATGTCGCAGACAATCACCGCATCAAGGGCTGTGCCCGTCACGACTTTCATCCGCTTACTCACCTGAATGGCCTCTTTGCGGCGGCGCACGTTCTGACGGTTCAAATACCCCAGATAAAGCGAGGACGCCAAAATGGCCGACATCAACAGCGTCACCACCATTGCCATCTGGGACAGCGTTTTTGCCACTCTTTCGCGCTGGCGGTCGGACTCTCTGGCGAAATAATTCAGGCCTGAATTGGATAGGGTCCGCACGGTGCTGCGCACGTCCATCGCCTTGCGCGACATCTCGGACAGGCCCGAGACAAGCTGTGCGTCGGGCGCATCCACTGTCTGGACCACATCGTCCAGAAACGCCCGTATTACATCCAGACTTTGCGAAAACTCGGGCACGCGGCGCACCGGCGCGTAAATCGACGCCTGTCGCAGGGTGCTGATACGGCTGTAGAAAATATCGTAATCGCGGCGCAGCCCCACCAGATCAGGGGAAGGATCGCGCACGCTGGCATCCAGCATGATCTCGAACTCCATAAACTCGACCTCGGCCTGCGACAATGTCCACTGGATATTGTCAGACGTCGCGGAATTAAGCAGCCTCAAATCCCGCGATACATTGACTGACAACAAAAAGATGGCGGCAAAACTGATCCCCCCCAGCAATACCATCAGGATCAACCGGATATGACGCACAGTTTTCTTCAAATAGACCAAGCCTATGCTCCCTAATGCAGCGTCAGGTCAGGTCTATGGCCGGTCCCGACATCAATCAAGCGCCTCGATGTGGTCCAGTTGCCAGATACTGCGGGAATAGATGACTTCCGTGCGGTACTTTTCGTCCTGATCATAGGGATAAATGATCCACAGCGGGCCTTTGTCGCGAACAGACATCGTCTGGCCGTCCAGCCGGTAAGCAATAATCGGGCCGCCCTCGACCGCATCGGTCATTGGCACCTCGACAGCGTAATCGTTGATGGCGGTTGCACGCAACGTAGTCCCTGTCAGCCCAAGCGCGCGCACCAGAGCGGCAAGAGACACTCCCTCGAAAACCTGCGTCCCTTCGGTCCAGATGGTTGCGGTTTCAATCGTCGTCGTCCCGACCGCTTCCAACATTTCCAGATCCAGCAGCGCAGCCGCATCGGTATTTTTTACAGCGACATTGCCCGTCACGGTTAGTATGACAGAACCCGAAGGCGCGACGATCGTCTGCGCAGCAAGAGGTACTGTGCTGAGGAATATGGCGGAGACAGCTGATATCAGAGCGCGCAACATTTGAAATCCTTTTTAATGTGATCTCTTATCCCACAAAATGCAGGTTCTTTGTACCGAACAAAAGCATAGTGACCTATCCTTTCGGATAGATCACGATGGGAGGGATCGGGTGAGAGAGTGCGTAAAATGAGAATAGATGTGAAGGGATCTGCTTGAACAGCTCTAGAAACCAGGGATCAATAGGCGCCGTCTCTGGATGGAACCGCGCGGAAGGTTTTGAGGATCAGCACCAGATCCAGTAAGACAGTACGCGTGCTGGCATAGGTCAGGTCCATTTCGACCATCTGGTCGAACCCGATCCGCGCGCGCCCCGACACCTGCCAGACGCCCGTGATGCCGGGCTTTACAGCCAGACGGCCCTTGGCCCGTGCACTGTACAGTGCCACTTTCACCGGCAAGGCGGGGCGCGGCCCGACAATTGCCATCTCTCCGCGCAGCACATTCAGAAATTGGGGCAACTTGTCAATCGAATACCGGCGGATGAAACGGCCTACGCGGGTGATCCGCGGATCCGTGCGTGACTTGAAACACACCCCCTCACGGTCGGACATCGAGAGCACCGCCGCGCGGCGCGCCTCCGCATCGTCACCCATGGAGCGGAATTTGTAGATTGTAAAAGATTTGCCATTTTGCCCGATCCGCTTTTGCTTGAACAGCGCATGTCCGGGGCTGTCGGCCTTGATCGCAAGCGCGGTCGCAGAGATGACGACATCCAGCCCGCGCCGCGCCGCATCCGCCACCGGAATGCAGCCGACAGCCCGCACAGCGGCATGCGCCAGAAAGGTAAAATTGCCGGCCAGATACCGCTTGGCCAGACGGCGCGGCTCTTGTGCCAGCCGCCAGACCCATTCCAGTTTAGCCTTGCGCACCAGCGCAGGCGCCCGCACCACGACACCGGCAAGAAAATCAAACAGTGCCCCCACGGGCAGGATCAGACCGGCATTCATCAGATGGGCATTCATCAGATGGGCGTTTTTATGCACCCAAATCTCCTGCATCGGCACGCCCAGCGCCACCAGCACGATATCCGCGCCGCTGTCGTTGATGTCCGCAATCACGGCACTGGTGTCCACTGCCTGACCGTATCCGTCGCGGGTGCCCGCAATGCGTAGGTTCGGTGTGCTGTGGATCAGCGCATTCGCAGCCGCATCCGCCGCCCCCGGCTTACCCCCGAAGAGATAGACAGACTTGCCGCGCCGTGCCGCCTCTTTCAACAAGCGCGGAACAAGGTCGGTCCCGTTCAGGTTATCGGTCAGCTGTACACCTGTCATCCGCGCCGCCAACTCGACCCCGATGCCATCCGGCAGCAGCATGTCCGCCCGTGCTACTGCCTGCGCATAGGCAGCATCACTGCGCCGGATGTTGCAGCAATGCGCGTTCATAAAGAATGCATGGCGGTGACCGGGGGCCAGCAGCGCGGCTATTGCCTGATCCGTCGTGCCGTTGGCCAGCGACAGATCCAGCGCAGGAATATATCTGTGGTGTAAGGGCGCAGGTTTTACAGGGGTGAAGGTGTCGAAGGCAGTCTCGGAGTACGCATGTGTCATGGGGCAGATCCTTGAGTATTTTGCAATTTGTCTAAAGTTGTCCTCAAATTGACCGAACCGTCTGCACCGCTCAACCGAGCGGAAGGACAGCTGGCGGGCACTTTGGCGCAGGGCACTGCCCGTGCGGCTGGCATCCCTATCCGGTCGCGGGCGCGCCTATCCGAACATCCCAAAACAACCGTCATAATTAAGCTGCCAATTTGCCCCGCAACGGTCTAAATGTAGCGGTAGCGACAGTTTGAACACAGGAGACGGCCATGCGCGTATTGATCGCTGACGACCACGATTTGCTGCGCGATACGCTGGTGATGTTTCTGGAGGCGCAGGGCGATATCGTCACGCGCACCGCAGCGGATCTGCCTGCGGCCCACGCCTTGATTGACACTGAAGAGCGGTTTGATCTGATCCTGCTGGACCTGAACATGCCGGGCATGGGCGGATTGGAAGGCTTGCGCCGGACACTGGCACTAAAGGGCGGCCAGCGCGTTGCCCTGTTGTCGGGCGAGGCGACAAAAAAGATTGCCGAGCAGGCGCTGGAAGCCGGTGCCGCAGGCTTTGTGCCCAAGACACTGCCCGCAAAATCCATGATCAACGCGGTCAAGTTTATGGCCATGGGCGAGCAATATGCCCCCGTCGACTTTATGACCGCTGCCGATGTCACCCCCGCGCACCCGCTGGCCGATAAATTGACGCCGCGCGAATTGCAGGTGCTCAAGGGACTGACCGAAGGCAAATCCAACAAGGAAATTGCCCGCGATCTGGACATCACGGAGCCGACGATCAAGCTGCACATGAAAACGCTCTACCGCAAGCTTGATGCCGCCAACCGCACCCAGGCCGCATTGATCGCCCGCGAGGCCGGCCTGTTCTGACCTATCCGGATGGATAGGAAACGGCACCGATGACCTGTCCTGCACCTCCGGTGCGCGCGCGCAAACTCCAGCCTTTCAGGATATTCATGCGGGCAAAGGAGATGCCCGATGACACAAGACATGACGCGGCCACAGTTTGGCACGCAAGGTGCTGCAACAGCCCGCCCTGACAAGGCACGCCTTTCCATGCGCCGCATTCTGATGGGCGGTTCCCGCGCTATCTCGCGCTGGCCATTCTGGGCAGCACGCTGATCTGGGCGCCCATCTCGGGTTATTTGCGCACCGCACCGCTCAGCTTCACCTCCTATACCTCGCTGATCCTGCCCGGCTCGGGGGCCTCCGCCTCGATGAATGTCAACGGCATCGGGCAGGCCACCTCCTTTGCCAATTCGGCTTTTGCCAGCAATTCTGTCAGCCCGACCGAGACGTATAAACGCCTGATCGGTGCGGACCGTATTCTGGAGGCAGCCGCAGGCTCCATCGGCCTCAGCCGCGACGCCTTTGGCAAGCCGCGCATTAATCTGGTGGACCAGACCAGCCTCATCCATCTGGAAATGACTGGCCGCACAGCCGCACAGGCACAAGAACGCGGCGATGCCCTGCGCACAGACGAGCGGGACACCCGCGAAGACAGCGGTTCCGCCGCGATCGAGGAATACCGCACATCCGTTGCCGCCACCCGCAGCGCCATTGCCGGGCTTCAGCAGGAAACCGGCCTGATCTCGGACGCGCAATACAGCGCCATGATCGAAGCCACCCGCCTGCTCGACAGCCGCGTGCAGGACATTGCCGCCACGCTGAGCGAAAAGACCCGCAGCGTCGATGCACTGGAAACCACGCTGGGCATCCCCGCTTCTGCCGCTGCCGCAACGCTCAAACTGTTTGCAAACGCCGAGTATACGGCCCTGATCGCGCAGGGTGGCATCCATGCCGCCGCTCTGGCAGAGGCGCGGTATTCTTATGGCGAGGGGCATCCGCGTGTAACGGGTGCGCGCAGCGCCTACCACGCCGCCACCTCCGCCGCCTTGCAGCAGGCAGCGCGTGTGACAGGTTTTTCCAGTGCACAGCTGGAAACACTGGATCTGGCCCCCGCCGGTGCGCGCGCCGAATTACTGGCACAGCTGGTTCGCATGGACGCAGAGCGCGCCGGCATCGCACAACAGCACGCCACCCTCTCCGCACGGCTGGGCGAGGATCTGGGCAAGCAGCAAACCCTCGCTGCCGCTGCTGCGCGCCTGCAAGATCTCCAGCGTGATTTTTCGGTGGCGGAGGCCGTGTTTGCCTCTGCCATCGCGCGCACGCAATCGACCAAATCGGACGTCTATGCCTCTTATCCACTGGTCCAGGTTCTTGAGAACCCCTCCCTGCCGGACGCGCCTTCCTCACCCAACCGCAAGCTGGCAGTGGGTGCGGGCATTGCCGCTACACTGATGATGGTGCTGGGCCTGTTGCTGGGCTGGATGCGTTCTGCCGTGATCGGGCGGCTGCTGAGCGCGCCCAAAGCTGAAGCCTCCGCATGACCCCCCGCACCCCCGCCGAGCGCATGATTTACAAGGCCCTGGTCTTGACATGGCCTTTCTACGCTGTGGGGGCGCTCTATCTGGTGGGGCCGGTTCTGGCATGGCTGCTGGGAATGCTGGCAGTCGTTGCACTGTACCTTAGTCCCGCGATGCGCAGTGACCTGCGGGTCACAGGATCTGTGCCGCCGCTGGTCTGGGCATGGTTTGCGGGCATGTTCGTAATGCTGCTTGCCCTTTGGATCGGGCATCTGGACTGGGGTTTGGGCCTGAAGCAGACCCTCAAATCCTCTATCGGCTGGGCCAAAGGCTGGGCGCTGCTGGCGCTGTTTCCACTGGCAGGTGCCGTGCTGCCCATCCGCCGCGACGTGCTGATCCGCGGCCAATGCGTGATCGGCGCGGGCACGCTGGCGCTGGCACCGCTGATGCTGCTGGCACCCTACATCGGCTTGCCGGAAAAGATCTTCACCTCGCCGCTCAAGGCCGTGGGCGGACCGGGGCCGGAGTATTTTACCGTCTATCTGTTCACCTTCGATCCGGCCAGCTGGACCCCCAGATGGCAGTTCTATGCGCCCTGGTCGCCCTTTGCCGCAATGCTGGGGATCATCATGATCCTGTTTGCGCTTGAGGAAAAAGACCGGAAATGGATGCTCGCAGGCGTCGGTGCAGGCCTGCTGATGATCCTTGCCTCCAAATCACGCATGGGGCTGGTCGGGCTGGTAGCCTGCACCATAGCCCCCCGCATGATGCACCTGATTTTGCAAGGCTGGGCATGGCAGGTGACTGCGGCGCTGACCGCCTCGCTGGCGGTGCTGGGCACAACGCTGATCAGCTTCGGGCAGAACGCCGTCTCCACCTTCAAGGGGGCGCGCGCCGACAGCACCCGTGTGCGCGAAGCCCTCCAGCGCATTGCCCGCGAGCGGTGGCAGACCGAGGCTGTCTGGTTTGGCCATGGCACCCTCCACCCCGGCTCGCATGCGGTGGAATATATGCCGATTGGCAGCCATCACACATGGTTCGGGCTGTTGTTTGTCAAAGGCCTGACAGGGTTTCTGGCGCTGCTGGTGCCGTTGGTCTGGCATGTGCTCTATTGTATGATCGACGCCGCCCGCCATCCCCGTGACAGGCTGCCACTCGGCATCCTGATGACCATCGTGCTGCTGTCTTTCGGCGAAAACCTTGAAATTCAGGCCTATATGCTCTGGCCGGGTCTGGTTCTGCTGGGCATCCACCTGCGCGAAGTCGCAAACAACCCCGCCTGACGCGTCAATACTGCGTGCGCAGATACTCCATCACCGCGCCACGCACAGACATATCGCCCCGCACCCGCGCCGCCTCGATCACCGCGCGGACCTCGCCCAGATCACAGCGCCGCAGCAGGCTTTTGACCGGCCCGATGGAAGCAGGCCGCATCGACAATGTGCGGAACCCAATCGCAGCAAAACACAGCGCCTCTACAGGCCGCCCCGCATCCTCGCCGCAAAACGACAGCGGCGTGACGGTGGCTTCGCAACGCTTCACAATACCCTCCAGAAAGGTCAGGAAGCTGACGTTCAGGGTGTCATACCGCTTGCGCACCCGCTCGTTCTCGCGGTCGGCGGCGAAGAAAAACTGCTTGAGATCGTTACCGCCAATCGACAAAAACCCGACTTCTTCGAAGAATTTATCGGGCGCAAAGGCAAGGCTCGGCGTCTCCAGCATCGCGCCTATTTCGATAGAGGACGGCAGCTTGTGGCCCAGCCGCGTCTCGCGGGCCAGCGTTTTGTCCACTTGCGCGCGCGCGGCACGGTATTCCTCGAATTGCGCCACAAAGGGGAACATTACTGTTAGCGGCCCGCCATCTGCCGCGCGCATCAGCGCCTGCAACTGCATCTGCATGATGCCGGGTTTGTCCAGCCCCACGCGGATCGCGCGCCACCCCAAAGCGGGGTTCGGCTCGTCGTTGGGTTTCATATAGGGCAGCACCTTGTCAGACCCGATATCCAGCGTGCGAAACACCACCCGCTTGCCCTTGGCCGCATCCAGCACGCGGCGGTAGAGCACGCTCAGCTCCGAGCGGCGCGGCATCTGGTTGCGCACCAGAAATTGCAATTCTGTGCGGAAGAGGCCCACGCCTTCGGCACCGGAGCCATCCAGCGATGGCAGATCTGCCATCAGGCCCGCATTCATGTGCAAACCGATGGTATTGCCGCATTTCGTCTTTGCCGGCTTGTCACGGATGGAAGTATAGCGCTCTTGCGCCGCCGCCTGCATGGCAATTTTGTCGCGGAACGCACTGGCCACGGTATCGTCGGGGCGCAGATGCACCACGCCCTGCTCGCCGTCGATCATCACATGGTCGCCATTCAGCGCCTCGTTGGTGATGCGGCCCGCATGCACAATCAAAGGGATCGCAAGCGCCCGCGCCACAATCGCGGCGTGGCTGCCGACAGAGCCTTCTTCCAGCACGATCCCGCGCAGGGACCGCCCGTATTCCAGAAGTTCCGCAGGCCCGATATTACGCGCGACCAGAATCGGATTGGCGGGCATCTCGGCGCCTGTATCCTTGCCCTGCCCTGTCAGAATGCGCAGCAGGCGGTTGGACAGATCGTCAAGATCGCTCATCCGTTCGCGCATATAGCTGTCAGCTGATTTTCCGATCCGCGAGCGGGCAAGGGATTGCTCTTTTTCCACCGCCGCTTCGGCGGACAGACCCTGCACAATATCCGCCTGCATCCGCGCCATCCAGCTTTTGGAATTGGCAAACATGCGGTAGGTCTCGATCACTTCTTGCTGGTCTTTGTCGCCCAGCGCCATCGTCATCATCTGATCGACACTCAGACGCAATGTGTCCACCGCCTCTATCAGGCGCAGTCCTTCCGTCTCGGGGTCATCGGAAATCAGGTTAGAGACAACCACACGCGGCTCGTGCAGCCAGACCTGGCCCTCTGCGACACCTTCTTGCGCAACTGTACCGCGTAACAAGACGGGCTGACTGTGGCGCGCGGACATGGCCGCACCCTCGCCCACAAACGCGCCCAGCTCCGTCATCTCGGCCAGCACCATAGCGACGACTTCCAGCGCATACACCTCATCGGTGTTGAATTCGCGCGCGGTCTTCGATTGCACTACCAGAACGCCCAACGTATCCCCCAGCCGCTGAATCGGGACCCCGAGAAAGCTGGAGAATATCTCCTCGCCCGTCTCGGCCATATAGCGGAAACCTTTGGCCTGTGGCGCGTTGGGTGTGTTGATGATGCGGCGCTGCTTGGCCACGCGGCCCACAAGGCCCTCGCCCATCTTCATGCGGGTCTGGTGCACAGCGTCCTTGTTTAGGCCTTCAGTCGCACACAGCTCAAGCGTGTCCTCGTCGCGGAACAAATAAATCGAGCACACCTCGCAGCCCATCGAAGTGGCGATCAGATGTGTGATTTTATCCAGCCGGGCTTGCCCTGCATCATCGCCCGCCATGGCATCGCGCAGACGCCCCAGCAGCTTGCGGCTGTCGCTTTCAGTCCGTTCCGGCATGATATTCCCAGTCTATGCTTACAAGTCACTGTAACGCCTGCACGCAGGAATGGAAAAAGAAAATATGCGTTCTGCGCGCGCAACCGCCAGAACGGCTATATTTAGGGCATTCCAAAAGGAAAGGCTGAAATGCCTGTTTTTGCAGCAGAAATCATATTGGTCAAAAGCCCCAGTTCTGGGTCAGCCTTCTCAGGCGGCTTTCTCAGGCGGCTTTATCCAGACCAAACGCATCATGCAGGGCCTGCACAGCCAGTTCCATGTATTTGCGGTCAATCAACACAGAAATCTTGATCTCTGAGGTCGTGATGACCTTGATGTTGATGCCCTCGTCCGACAGCACTTTGAACATCTTGGCCGCAACGCCAGTGTGGCTGCGCATGCCGATGCCCACAACGGAGACTTTAGCCACAGCCTCGTCTGCGATCAGCTGCTCGTAGTTAATCATGTCGTCCGCGGCGGCTTTCTTCATCGCCGCATCCGCGCGTTTGACCTGATCGACAGGGCAGGACCACGTCATGTCCGTACGGCCCTCTTCGGCGATGTTCTGCACGATCATATCGACGTTCACGCCGCCCTCGCTGAGAGCCGTAAAGATCGCGGCGGCGATGCCCGGCCGGTCTTCGACCGAGACCAGCGTCATTTTGGCCTCGTCACGGCTGAACGCCACGCCTGCTACCACATTGCTTTCCATGATTTCCTCCTCGTCGCAGACGAGCGTTCCGGCATCGTCGCTTGGTTCCTCGAAACTGCTCAAGACCCGCAGCTTGACCTTATAGCGCATCGCCAGCTCGACAGAGCGGGTTTGTAATACCTTCGCGCCCAGCGATGCCAGCTCCAGCATCTCCTCGAAGGAGATTTTGTCCAGCTTGCGCGCCTTTGATTCGACACGCGGGTCGGTGGTATAGACGCCGTCCACATCGGTGTAGATATCACAGCGCTCCGCCTTGAAGGCCGCTGCAAAGGCCACCGCAGTGGTGTCCGATCCGCCGCGGCCCAGCGTGGTGATCCGGCCCTCGGGGCTGATACCCTGAAAGCCTGCAACCACAGCCACCTTCATGCCATCCGCAAATTTAGCCATGATATTGGCTGGCGGAATATCCTCGATCCGCGCGCTTGCATGGGCAGAAGTGGTCAGCACCGGCACCTGCCAGCCCTGCCAACTGCGCGCGGGGATGTCCATTTCCTGCAAGGTTAGCGCCATCAGGCCCGCGGTCACGTTCTCGCCCGACGACACCACCGCATCATATTCACGCGCATCGTACATCGGGGATGTCTCGCCCACCCAGCCGACCAGCTCGTTGGTTTTGCCTGACATGGCGGAGACGATAACGATGACATCATAACCCTTGGCCACTTCCACACCTACACGCTTGGCCGCGCGGCGGATACGGTCCAGCGTGGCCACAGATGTGCCACCGAATTTCATCACCAGTACCGGCATAGGACCCTCGTCTTTATCACTTCGCGCAGCGTCTACGCCAGCGCGCAGCCCCGCGCAAGCTCCGCTGCGAGGTCAGTAGGGATGCGCGCGCCCGTCCCATGTCTCGAAACAGCCCGTGGTTTCCATGTTCAGCTCTGCAAAACGCGCGGTCAGACCCGCCACGGATTGATCCACAGTGATCGCAGCCGCATCGCCGCCCATATCCGTTTGCACCCAGCCGGGGTGATAGATGCCCACGGCAATGCCCTCCGCTTTCAGGTCCGTCGCCAGATTGCGCCCCAGATTAAGCACTGCCGCTTTGGATGCGCGGTAGATATAGCTGCCCCCGGGTGCCAGCTCGGAAGATGCCATTTGCGACGAGATGATCGCAATGCGCGGGTTTTCCGCCCGCCGCAAATGCGGCAACAGCGCCTGAATGCTCAGGAAAACGCCGGTGACATTGGTGGCAAAGCTTTGCGCCCAGATGTCAGCACCATAGCCAATTTCCAGATCATTGCCCTTGTCCAGATAGATGCCCGCATTGCAGACCAGCAGTTCTACCGCGCGGTCGCCCAGTTGCTGCGCCATTTCGGTATGGCTGGAGGGATGTGTGACATCCAGCGTGATATCGGCGGCCAGCGACCGGCCCGTGCCCATCACATCAACACCCTGCGCGCGGTAATGCGCGGCCAATCCCGCGCCAATGCCGCGGGTGGCCCCTGTTATCACTACGGTCATATGCGTCTCCTGAGGTTATTGCAGTTTCTGTTTGGGCCGGAAGGGCAGCGGCATCACGGGAATGCCGTCTTCGATCAGCGCGCGGGCCTCGGCCAGATTGGCCTCGCCGTAGATCGACGTCTCGGGCGACAGCCCCTCGTGCATCTCGCGGGCCTTTTGCGCGAACCTGCCGCCCACATAGGTCGCGTTTGCCTCGACCTCGCGGCGCATCTGTGCCAGTGCCTCGGCCTTTTCATCGCGTACCACCGGCACATCCCCCCCAAGCGTCGGGGCCATCAGCGCCTTGGTCACCTGCGCCCCGCCGCACACAGCGCAGGTCACATGGCCCGCCTGCGCCAATGTATCGAACGCGGATGCCGACTGGAACCAGCTTTCAAACACGTGGCCCTCCCGACATTTCAGCGCGTAACGGATCATGGGTGACTTCCTTAATGAAAGGGCAATGCGGCACGATATGGTATTACTCTGGCACGGGTCCAGCAGGCGCAGGCTTTTTAGGCGGTGAAAACCCTGTGATCAGCTTGGCCAGTTCGCGGTGCGGCACCATTTTGGCTGCCTTCTTGCGCGAAACCCATTTGCGGCGGCGGTCCCGCACTTCGGGAAATTTCTTTTTCAGCGCCTTCACCTTGACCGGATAGAGCAGGGCAAGGCAGGGAATTGTTTCCTCGCCTTCACGCAGGCGGGCATAGGAATAGACGCCGATGCAGGCATCGCTGGCGGTGCCCTGCACCCCTGCTTCCTCCCAGGCTTCGGTCAGCGCGCAATCAGCGGGGGTCCTGCCCTCCATCGGCCAGCCTTTGGGCACAATCCAGCGTTTGCGACGGCGCGAGGTGACCAGCAACACCTGCACTTTTTCTTTGCGAACACGCCAGCACAGTGCCGCAAATTGCGTGCGCGCGCTGCCCTTGCCACCGCCATGCAGCGAGATCGGTAGTTGCGTGACCATCTTTCAGGCCTCCCGCCCTAAAATCCCTCAAGCCTTTGGTATAATCCGAATTTTGCGCCAAGACCAGCCACACAGTGCATCCCCCTTGCGGGGCGGTGCCGCTTGCCCGATAGTCATGTGCATATGCGCGCCCTGATTGCCCTTCTTCTCATACTCGGCCCTTTTGCCCTGCCCACGCAGGCGCAACCCGTGACGGTATTTGCCGCCGCCTCCCTACGCGGGGCGCTGACGGAAATCAGCGAAGGCTACGGGGCGGAGGTGACGCTGTCTTTTGCAGGCTCCGGCACATTGGCACGCCAGATCGCGGCCGGTGCACCCGTTGATGCGGTGGTTCTGGCGCACCGTGACTGGGCGGACTGGCTTGGGACACAGGGCCTGATCCTGCCCGATACCCTGCGCGATATTGCAGGTGGCAGGCTGGTCCTGATCGGCGCGCCAGATGCAGCGCCCCTCGACACTCCGGATGCCGCAAGCCTGATGACAGCACTGGACGGCGGGCGCATGGCGATCGGCCAGCGCGATGGCGTTCCTGCAGGCATCTATGCCCGCGAATGGCTGCAAACCATCGGCGCATGGGACGCACTGCTGCCCCATCTGGCCGAAACTGACAACGTCCGCGCAGCCCTTGCACTGGTGGCTCAGGGGGCCGCACCGCTGGGCGTGGTCTATGCCTCTGACGCGGTGGCCGAGCCGCGTGTCGCGATCCTGTATGCCGTGCCGGAAGCTGCGCATAGTCCGATCCGCTATCCGGCGGCGGCGGTGACCGACGCGGGACGCGGCTTTGTCGAGTACCTTGCCACACCTGCCGCCGCTGCCATATTTGCCGAACACGGCTTTGCCCCGTGACGCTGGACGCTGTGGCATGGGAGGCGCTGCGCCTGTCGCTCTGGGTGGCAGTCTGGGCCACGGTGATTGCAGTGCCGCTGGCGCTGGCGGTCGCGTGGATATTGGCGCGGCGCGACTTCTGGGGTAAATCCTTGCTCAATGCGCTGGTGCATTTGCCGTTGGTCCTTCCGCCCGTTGTCACGGGCTACATCCTGCTGGTCCTGTTTTCGCCCAATGCCCCTGCGGGGGCTGCACTGGGCGCTATCGGCCTCACGCTGGCGTTCAAATGGACGGGGGCCGTGCTGGCCGCCATCGTCATGGGCTTTCCGCTGATGGTGCGTGCCATGCGACTGGCGATAGAGGCTGTAGACCCCAAGCTGGAGCATGCCGCCGCCACACTAGGCGCCTCGCGCGCAGCAGTGTTCGCCCGCGTCACCCTGCCGCTGATCTTGCCCGGTATTCTTGCCGGCGCTGTCATGGGCTTTGCCAAGGCGATGGGCGAATTCGGCGCCACCATCACCTTTGTTGCAAATATTCCGGGCCAGACCCAAACACTGCCCATCGCCATCTGGACCGCGCTGCAAATTCCGGGCGGTGAGGGCCGCGCCGCAGCGATGGCTTTGCTGTCGTGTGTTGTGGCATTGGGCGCTGTGTTTTTGTCCGAATACCTCGCCCGCCGCGTGGCGGCCCGCATCGCAGGCACGCCGTGAAGCTGCGCCTGAAACACAGCTTCGGGGATTTCACCCTTGATCTGGAGATGCAGGCAGGCGCGGGCATCACCGCGCTGTTCGGCCGCTCGGGTGCCGGAAAAAGCACTGTAATCAACGCTGTTGCAGGCCTGCTGCGCCCTGATCACGGTTTACTTGAGGTCGACGGCGAGGTGCTGATGGACACGGCCCGTGGCCTCCACAGCCCGCCGCACAAGCGCCGCTTTGGCACCGTGTTTCAGGACGCGCGCCTGTTTCCACACCTCAACGTGGCGCAAAACCTTGATTTTGGCGCCCGCTATGCGCTCCGCGGCGTGAGTGTCCCGCGCGACGATGTGATTACCTTGCTGGGCCTCGGCCCCCTGCTGGCCCGCGCACCTGCCACCCTGTCGGGCGGCGAGAAACAGCGGGTCGCCCTTGGCCGTGCTCTGCTCAGCGGTCCGCGTATGCTGCTGATGGACGAGCCGCTGGCCAGCCTTGACGGCACCCGCAAGCAAGAAATCCTGCCCTATCTGGAACATCTGCGCGATGGCCCCCTCGGCCTGCCGATCCTCTACGTCAGCCATGCGGTGGACGAGATCACGCGCCTTGCAGATACGCTGGTGCTGCTGAAAGACGGCCGGATCGCCGCGCAGGGGCCTTTGCGCGATGTCATGGCCGACCCCGCGGTTGTGCCGTTGCTGGGCGTGCGCGAAGCAGGCGCTGTGATTGAAGCGGAAGTGATCAGCCATGCGGAGGATGGCCTGTCGCAACTGCGCATCAGCGCAGGGGTTCTGGAACTGCCGGGTGTGCTGGCACCTGTCGGCGCCCGCGTGCGCCTGCGGATCATGGCGCAGGATGTCATGCTGGCGGTTGAGCGTCCTGTGGGGCTGAGCGCGCTGAATATCCTGCCGGTCACAGTGAAAACCATCCGGCAAGGCGACGGGCCGGGGGCTGCAATTGCGCTGACGGCGGGGAGCGATATTCTGCTGGCCCGCATCACGCGCCGCGCTGTTGCCGCATTGGATCTGCGCGAGGGATCAGAAATCTATGCCGTGCTCAAGGCAACCACCGTGGCGCCCTCCAGCATCGGGCACTAGTTCTTTTTCTTCAGGTTACAGACCTTGGTTTTGGTCCCGTCCTTGTTCTTGCGAATTTTACAGCCCGCGTTTTCAGGCTGTTTGTCGTGGATGATGTATGTGCCACGGTTGTTCTTGTCGAACGTCTGGTTGGAGGCATAATGCCCGCCGATGCGCACATTCTTGCCCAGACGCACCTCGGCAAGCGCAGGCATGGCAAGCGTACAAAGGGCGAGGACAAGCAGGAATATACGGATCATGGCAGTTTCCTTCGTTTCAGTCCAGATGGCGCAACACACTCTGCAAGGCAATGCGGGGGCTAGGCCTTGGTAAGCGCCTGCATCTTGACCGCGAGGCGCTTGTTCAAGTCTTGCGGCGTCACATCTGCCTCTATCGCCAGTTTGCGCAGACCGAAATGCACATGCGCCATTTCTTGATAATAACTGGTGTAGGCGTAATTTGTTGCAGCACCGGCCACAGCGCCTAAAATGGGCACGGTTTGCGCGGCCAGTTTCTGGCCCATCACAACGGCCAGACGCGGGGCGACTTTGTGAATGATCGTCTGGACGGCCTTGCCCGACAGCGCCAGCCGCGTGGTCAGAAACGCCAGATCGGAACCGTCATCTTCCGACAAGGGACCAGCGGCAGAGAACACCTGCACACAGTCAAACCGGACCGACTCAAGCTCGGGGTCGAAGCCGTATTCGACAGCCACTCCTTCAATCACGCGCAACAGCAGCGTGGTGGTGACGGGCAGTTCTGCCAGTGCTGTCGGCAGCCCGCCCACACCGCCGACAGCCCCCATCGCGGCAGAGGCGGCAGAGTTCAGCCACGAGGCCTGATCCGGCACGTGGCTGCGGCTTTTGTGCGCAGCGGTCATGGCGGTATTCAGCGCCCGCACGGTGGCGGCCTCAAGCTGCTTGCGCACGCTTGCGGGCAACCGCTCCAGCAGGTTCTCCGCCTGCCCGCCAATCAGATTGAGTACATTGATCCCAACACCACCCGCACCTTTGTAGCGCCGCGCGATCTTTTCAAGCTCGGCCTCAACGTCGAGTGCGACGGGCAGTTGTTTCTGGCTCATCAGGATCTCCTCTGCGGTTAATGTGGGAAGCCGCAACGCTCATGTCAACACGCGCGCGTGACCTCGCCCGCAATCGCGTCCCACGCGCCCTCTACCAGTTCGTGGCCCAGAACGCGGTCGGGGTTTGTAGGCGGCGGCATGATCACACCGTCCAGCCGCGCAAAGCCGAAGCGGCCATAATACGGCGCATCCCCCACCAGCATCACCCGCGCCCAGCCCAGCGGGCCTGCCCGCTCCAGCGATGTGACGATCAGCAGGGCGGCCAGCCCCTCGCCCTGCCGTGTGGGGTGCACGGCAACCGGCCCCAGCAGCAGCGTGGGATGTCCGCCCACCAGCACCGGCCAGAACCGGATCGCTCCCGCCAGAATGCCCAGCCTGTCGCGCGCCACAAGGATGAGACCCGCCACAGGCGACACGCCTTCGCGCAAGCGGTAGGACGACAATGCGGTGCGCCCCGGTGCAAAACAGGTGTCATAGAGCGCCTCTACTTCCCAGTAATCTTCTGCTGTTTCTGCGGCAATGTCATACAAGGGCGCGGCACTCCGGCGGGATTTCTACTGGTCAGCGGCCTATCACGGCGTTAGCTACGGTTTCAATCATAACTGAGAGGTTTGCCCGTATGTTCTACCGCCCCGCTGATGGCCACGGCCTGCCGCACAACCCGTTCAACGCCATTGTCACGCCCCGCCCGATTGGCTGGATTTCTACGCGGGACGCGCAGGGGCGTGACAACATCGCGCCCTATTCGTTTTTCAATGGCGTGGCCTATGTGCCGCCGCAGGTGATGTTTGCCTCCACCGGTGTGAAAGACGATGTGCAGGGCACCAAGGATTCTATGGCCAATATCCGCGAAACGGGCGTGTTCTGCGTGAATGTGGTGGAATATGCCGCCGCCGACGCGATGAACAAATCTTCTGCCACCCTGCCCCACGGCATGGATGAATTCGCCCATGCGGGGATTGAAAAGGCCGAGTGCGCGCAGATCGCCTGCGCCCGCGTTGGCAATGCCCCCGCCGCACTGGAATGCCACATGACCCAGATCGTCCAGATCGAAGGCGAGGCGAATTTTGTCTGCTTCGGAGAAGTCATTGGCGTGCACATGCGCGATGATTGCGTGGTGGACGGGCGGTTCGACGTGACGCGCTATGTCCCGCTCAGCCGCCTTGGCTACCGCGATTATTCCGTGGTGCGCGAGGTGTTCGAGATCATCCGGCCCGACGATATTCCGGCGTGACGCAAAAGGCGGCCCCGCTGGAGATTAACTTTGTCAGCGGTCCGGTGGCACACCGTTTGCGGTTTGGCGGCGGGCGTGGGCAGGACCTGCCAAAGGCGATGGGCCTGCGGGCAGGCAAAACGCCGATGATTGTGGACGCCACAGCGGGTCTGGGGCGGGATGCGTTTTTGCTGGCATCCCTTGGCGCGCAGGTCACGCTGATTGAACGCTCGGCCCAGATGCACGCCCTGCTGGTGGATGGCATGGCACGCGCCGAGGCCGAAGGCGGAGCGCTGCGCGACATCATCGCCCGCATGACCCTGCTGCACGGCGATGCCCGCGACCTGCTGCCCGCGCTTGCGGGCGAGGCGGTGCTGATTGACCCGATGCACCCGCCACGCGGCAACTCGGCACTGGTGAAGAAAGAACTGCGGCAAGTCCGCGAGATTGTCGGCACGGATGACGATGCCGCAGACCTTTTGCGCGTGGCACTGACCCATGCGCGCAACCGTGTGGTGTTGAAATGGCCCGCAAAGGCCGACCCGATTGCGGGCATCCGCCCCTGTTCGCACCAGATTATGGGCAAATCCACGCGCTATGATGTGTTTATGATCGCGTAAGCCTGCTCTCTACAAAACCACGCAAAACAAAACCCCCGCTGCCTTGGGGGGCCACGGGGGTTTCGAAATTTTAGGTTTCGACATCATGTCGAAGAAAAGGGAGAGTTACCTCACCCTTCGCGCTCCAACTTCTTACGCGCCAATTTACGCGAACGACGGATTGCTTCTGCTTTATTACGCGCTTTTTTCTCGGACGGTTTTTCGAAATGTTGCTTAAGCTTCATTTCACGAAAAACGCCTTCACGTTGCAGTTTCTTTTTCAGGGCACGAAGCGCCTGATCGACATTGTTGTCACGAACACTAACCTGCATGTGGTTTTCACCACCTTTCTAGAAAAGAGTTGCAATGATTTGCAGGAACCCTGCCCTTAGCGGGTTCCTGCCAGTTTGTCGAGTCTGTTAGCCCGCGAAATACGCAGGCAAAATCAGTGCCCGCCCAGAACGCCTGTGCGCACCTGATAATCCACCGCAATCTGGTAGTCAGGGTCATCGTCGCTGTCGATCATCAGGTGGCCCGCTTTTGTGAGCAGCGCATGGCAATCGCGCGTCAGGTGGCGCAGCTCGATCCGCTTGCCCGCATCCTCGTATTTACCAGCAATCGCTTCGATCGCTTGCAGCGCGGATTGGTCCACCACGCGGCTGTCATTGAAATCAACCACAACAGTTTCAGGATCGCCCGCGACATCAAACAGCTCAATAAATCCGGCGGCAGAGCCGAAGAACAGCGGGCCTTGCACCTGATACACCTTGGCACCCTCGGGCGTGGTATAGGTCTTGGCATGGATGCGGCGCGCGTTGTTCCACGCGTAGGCCAGCGCGCTGACGATCACACCAACGACAACGGCCACAGCAAGGTCTTTGTAGACTGTCACAACCGTCACCAGCAGGATCACAAAAGCATCTGTCAGCGGCACTTTGCGCAAGATGGTCAGGCTGTTCCACGCAAACGTGCCGATCACCACCATAAACATCACACCGACAAGTGCCGCCAGCGGGATCATCTCGATCAGCGGTGCCGCAACCACGATGAACAGCAGCAGACAGACCGCTGCCGTGATGCCCGCCACGCGCGTGCGCCCGCCCGATTTCACGTTGATCATCGACTGGCCGATCATCGCACAGCCGCCCATGCCGCCGAAAAAGCCGGTGACCGTATTGGATACGCCCTGCGCCACACATTCCTGACTGGCACCGCCGCGCGTGTTGGTCATATCGCCCACAAGGTTCAGCGTCAGCAGCGATTCAATCAGGCCAATCGCGGCGAGGATCACAGCATAAGGTGCAATGATATAAAGTGTTTCCAGATTAAATGGCGCAAGTGCTGTGCCATAGAGGCCCAAGCCCTCGCCAAACGGATTATGGAACATCGGCAGCCCGCCCTGAATGCCCTCTGGCGTCAGATCAGCCACACGCGGCACATCCATGCCTGTGAAAATCACCACCGCCGCGACAATCCCGATACCGGCCAGCGGCGCAGGAATGACCTTGGTGATGCGCGGCGTGACCCAGATGATCGCCATGGTCGCCGCCACCAGCACCAGCATCAGCAGCATCGGCGTGCCCGACAGCCATTCACCGCCCGACATGCCATGCCCTGTGTTGACCATAGAGCCGGGCACTTTGAACTGCCCCAGCTGCGCCAGAAAAATCACAATCGCGAGACCGTTCACAAAGCCCAGCATGACAGGATGCGGCACCAGCCGGATGAACTTGCCCCACTGCATGACACCTGCAAAAATCTGCAACAACCCCATCAACACCACAGTCGCAAACAGGTATTCCACGCCGTGCTGTGCCACCAAAGCCACCATCACCACCGCCAGCGCGCCCGTCGCCCCCGAAATCATGCCAGGCCTGCCCCCGATCAGCGCGGTGATCAGCCCCACAATAAACGCCGCGTACAGCCCCACCAGCGGATGCACGCCCGCGACAAAAGCAAAGGCCACCGCTTCGGGCACCAGCGCCAAGGCAACCGTCAAACCCGACAGCAGTTCAATCCGCATCCGGCTGACAGAAAACCCGTCCTCGCCCATCCAGCGCAGATCGGTCACGTCTGTGGGTGTGAGGTTTTTGGTAAAACTACGGAAAGTGGCGCGCACCATGGGGGCATCCTGTCTGCTAGGTCTGAGGGCTTGGGGTGCGCAAACGCGCTGGCCGCTCCCTAACAAGGATAGGCGCAAAACGCAAACGCGCGCTTATCTCGGGGTTGCAATCGCGCGGCCAGACCGCCACCATCTGTGCGAAACGCACCCGAAGGATACCCCCATGACCCCCACCAAAATCGCCGTCATCGGCGGCTCAGGCATCTATGACATCGACGGCCTGGAGGGGGCACAGTGGACCACTGTTCAAACCCCTTGGGGCGCGCCCTCGGACGCGATCCTGATTGGCACATTGGACGGGATCGAGATGGCGTTCCTGCCGCGTCACGGGCGCGGGCATGTGCATTCGCCCACATCGGTGCCCTACCGCGCCAACATTGACGCGCTGAAGCGTCTCGGCTGCACCGATGTCATCTCCGTCTCCGCCTGCGGCTCCTTCCGCGAGGAGATGGCGCCCGGTGATTTCGTCATCGTGGACCAGTTCATTGACCGGACATTCGCGCGCGAAAAGTCATTCTTCGGCACCGGATGTGTGGCCCATGTGAGCGTAGCGCACCCCACCTGCCCGCGCCTGTCGGATGCTTGTGAAACCGCCGCCAAGTCTGTCGGCGTGAACGTCCACCGGGGCGGCACCTATCTGGCAATGGAAGGCCCGCAGTTCTCTACGCTGGCGGAAAGCAACATGTACCGCAACAACTGGGGCGCGGATGTGATCGGCATGACCAATATGCCCGAAGCCAAACTCGCCCGCGAGGCAGAGCTGTGCTATGCCTCCATCGCGATGATCACCGATTATGACAGCTGGCACCCCGAGCACGGCGAGGTCGACGTGACGCAGATCATCAAGACCCTGCAAGGCAACGCCGCCCACGCCCGCAGGCTTGTGGCACGCCTGCCCGCCCTGCTGGGTGCCACCCGCGCGCCCTGCCCGCACGGCTGCGACCGCGCGCTGGAATACGCGATCATGACCAGCCCTGACTCCCGCGATCCGGCCATGGTGGCCAAGCTGGACGCCGTTGCAGGCCGCGTTCTCTGATCCGTCTGGCGCTTGTACTGTCGTGTGCGGCAGCTACTGCTCAAGCGCAAGACTTTGTGGACAGCAGTGGTCCGCTCGACGACACCGTTTTCTACCGGCTGGATATCCCGCGCGGGGCGGTGATAGCTGATCCGCGCCTGCTGCGCGGCAAAACAATGGCCAACGCCATCACCGCACTTGATGTACAAGGCAGCACCATCACCGGCGCTGCTATCGGGTTTTCCAGTACCTTGCCGATCCGCCAGTACGAATCTGTCATGCTGGAGGAAATCACCCAAGCACTGGGCCTGCTCAGCGACATCCGGAACCCCTATTACCAAACCCGCTCTATCCTGTCGCAAAACGCCGACAACAGCTTGAAAACCTTGGGCGAACAAGACAGGATGGCTTTGATCCATCACTATCCCCTGAACTGAAAGCCCCGATATGCCCTTTGACCTCTGGCTGGCCTTTGCTGCCGCTTCCATGGCGCTGCTGCTGATCCCCGGCCCGACTGTTCTGCTCGTGCTCAGTTATGCGCTGTCCAAAGGCCGCTCGGTTGCAGTGGCATCAGCAGTGGGCGTCGCACTGGGTGATCTGGTTGCCATGACAGCCTCGCTGCTGGGCCTTGGCGCGCTGGTGCTGGTCTCTGCCACTGCCTTTACTGTGCTCAAATGGGCAGGTGCTGTATATCTCGTCTATCTCGGCATTAAACTGATCCGCTCCGCCCCTTCCTCGGGGCTGGACTTGCCCGATGCACATAAAATCACCGCCACGCGCGTGGTCGGCCATACTGCCGCTGTCACAGCACTGAATCCCAAAAGCATCGCCTTCTTCATCGCCTTTGTCCCGCAATTCATCCGGCCCGAAGCAGCTCTCCTGCCCCAGTTCACACTCCTCATTGCAACCTTCGTCACGCTTGCCGCGCTGAACGCCCTCGCCTATGCCCTGCTGGCAGACCGCTTGCGCCGCGTCATCACACGGCCCGGCATCATCACAGGGATCACCCGTGCGGGCGGTGGCGCGCTTGTCGCTATGGGCATCCTCACCGCAACACTCCGCAGGGGCACAGCATGAAAACCATCGCAGATTACATCCGCACCATTCCCGACTTTCCGCATGAAGGGATCATGTTCCGCGATGTGACCACGCTGTTCGCGGATCCGCGCGGGTTCCGCATGGCGATCGACCAGATGCTGCACCCTTATGCGGGCATGCGCATCGACAAAGTTGTAGGGCTTGAGGCGCGCGGATTCATCATGGGGGGCGCCATCGCACACCAGCTGAGCGTGGGCTTTGTCCCCATCCGCAAAAAAGGCAAACTGCCCGGTAAAACGATCTCGCAGGACTACAAGCTGGAATATGGCGAGGCGACCATGGAAATCCACGATGATGCTGTAGCCGCGGGTGAAAAAGTTCTCATCGTCGATGATTTGCTGGCCACTGGCGGCACTGCCGAAGCCGGCATCAAACTGCTCGAGCGATTGGGCGCCGAAATAATCTCGTGTAGCTTTATCATCGACCTGCCCGCCTTGGGTGGCCGTAAACGTCTTGAGGCCATGGGCATGGACGTTCAGGTCCTATGCGCGTTTGACGAAGAATAAGCCACCTGCGGCTAAAGCGCCCCTGTTTTCGTGCCCCGAATATCAGGTCTACCGGCAATTTCTGGATACCGCCGCGCCATAAATGCGCCATGCCGGACACCAGCGCAGGCGGGAGGCTGACCGCCCCGCACCGCAGCATTATAGCCAGAAATCCCTTTTGGCATTCTGGGGGACGCAGACTCGCAAAGGCGTGCTGCCCATGTGCGGCAGCTTTGTCGAGCATGTCGCACTGCGATGGCCTGATAAGGAGTGCGGCAGTACGCCCTCGCAAAAATCAGGCAGTGTACAGGCCCGGATACGCGGTCAAGCGGCTGTTATTACATGCGTTTACAACCAAAGACCGCCGCCGCTTGGGGCCTTTGACAGAAGCGGCCATAAGTAACCGGCGTCAGCCCGTTGCGGACCAGCATCCTGCTACGCCCTCAAGACCGCGCCGGGGTTCATAATTCCCAACGGGTCCAACGCCGCCTTGATCGCGCGCATCGCGGACAGTTTGGCCGGATCGCCGTATTTCTCCAGATCCCCCACTTTGAGACGCCCGATCCCGTGCTCGGCCGAGATCGACCCGCCCAGCGCATGGGTCAGATCATGCACGCAGGTTTTGATCGCGGCACGCTGGTTTTCGTGATCGGCGCGCGTGCGCCCGAGCTGTGGAAAAACATTATAGTGCAAATTGCCATCACCGACATGGCCGAAGCAATTGATCCGGAAATCCCCCATCCCCGCCAGCTCCGCTCCGGCGCGGCTGATAAATTCGGGAATGGCGCCCAACGGCACCGAAATATCATGACTGGAAACAGATCCTATGCGGCGGTTCGCCTCGGGAATACTCTCGCGGATGGTCCAGAAATCAGTGGCTTGTGCGGTGGACTGCGCGATCAGCCCATCGTGCACCAGCCCTGCATCGGCGGCATTTGCAAACAAGGTCCCAAGCCCCTCTTGCGGGTCCATATCCGCAGCCAGTCCCAACTCGATCAGCACGCACCATTCTGGTGGTATGGCAAAGGGCCTGCGCACCTCCGGCATGGTCTGCGCCAGAAAATCAAATCCCTGACGGTGGATCAATTCAAAGGCGCTGACCATCTCGCCAAACTGGCTGCGCGCCATGCTGAGCAGCTTGAGAGCTGCGGCAGGGCTGTCCACAACCAGCAAAGCTGTCCCCGTCTGCGCGGGCCGCGCAAACAGCTTGAGCGCTGCCGCCGTGATCACCCCCAGCGTGCCTTCGGCTCCGATCAGCAGATGGCGCAGATCATATCCGGTGTTGTTTTTGCGCAGCCGCGTCAGCCCGTGCCAGATTTGCCCGTCGGGCAGCACCGCCTCCAGCCCCAGACACAGATCGCGCGTATTGCCATAGCGCAACACGCCGGTGCCGCCCGCATTGGTGCCCAGATTACCGCCAATCCGCGCTGATCCTTGCGCCGCCAGCGACAGCGGGAACAGCCGGTCTGCATCCGCTGCGGCCTGCTGGACGTCGGCCAGAATCACGCCTGCCTCAACCACCATCACATTCTCGTCCGGATACACGGCGCGAATGGCCGTCATCCGTTCCATCGACACGATCAGGGGCGCGGGGCCGTCCGGGGCCACCTGCCCGCCAACCAGACCTGTACCGCCACCGTAAGGAATCACTCCCACGCGTGCATCGCCTGCCATCCGGATCAGGGTCGCAACGTCTTCGACACTGCGCGGTTTGGCCACAAGGCCGGACTGGCCCGCATAAAGGCCGCGCGGCTCTTCCAGATACGCGGGCGTGGCGTCCTGCACCGTGCCCTCCGGCAAAGCAGCGCGCAGTTTTTCGGCAAAGGGGGCATCAGCGGGATTCAGGGCATATGTCATACGGGATGATCTAATGCGCCCCCGCCGGATGCAAGGGCCAAGTCGCCATGATCAGTTGGTCGTCGTCTTGCCGCGCCGGTCATTGCGCAGCGACGCATAGAGCACATGGGTCCGCCAGCGTCCGCCAATTTGCAAATAGCTTTGGGCGACACCCTCGTATTTGAAGCCGGAGCTTTCCAGCAGCCCGCGCGAGGGCGCGTTCTCCGGCAAACAGGCCGCCTCGATCCGGCTCAGGTCCAGATGGGTAAAGGCATAATGCACCACCGTCTCGATGGCCTCGCGCATATAGCCGCGCCGCGAAAAACTCTCGCCTGTCCAATAGCCCAATGTGCCGGCCAGCGCAGGACCGCGCCGGATGTTGTCCAGCGTTATGGCGCCCAGCAGCATCTGGTCACTGCGGCGCACCAGAAACAGTGGCATCGCTGTGCCCGCATTGATAGACCGGTTGGCCCAATAGACGCGGTTGGAAAAGGCTTTGCGGCTTAAATGGTCCTCCGCCCATGCAGGTTCCCACGGGGTCAGGAATTCACGGCTGGCGCTGCGCAGGGCAACCCAGGGGCGAAAGTCTGAATGGATGGGCGAGCGCAGTGTCATGCGCTCGGTCTCCAGTTTCAGTCGGCGCCGTGTCAGTAGCATTATGCGACGCGCCTTGCCTCAAGTGCTTCCAGTGTCGGTGCATCCTCGACAGGGCCATAAAGCGCAAGTGCTGCCGGGGCCGTGACCGCCATCCGTTCGGCAAAGTCGCGCACATCGCCTGTGGTAACCGCATCAATCTGGGCGATGGTTTCTTCCAGATCGGGGATCCGGTCCCAAATCTGGATCAGGCGCGCCAGACGCTCGGCACGGTTGGACGGGCTTTCAAGCCCCATCAACAGGCCCGCTTTCATCTGCGCCCGCGCCCGCGCCACTTCGGCGGGCGACATGTCAGAGGCTGCACGTTTCATCTCGTCGATGGTGATGGTGGCAAGCTCTGGCAGTTGCTCGCCCGAGGTGCCTGCATAGACAGTCATCATGCCGGTGTCGGCATAGGCGCCTGCCTGGGCAAAGATGGTATAGCACAGCCCACGGTTTTCGCGGACTTCCTGAAACAGACGGCTCGACATGCCGCCCCCAAGGGCCGAGGCGTAGATTTGCGCCACATAGATATCATCGGCGCGGTAGCCGGGGGATTCGAAGCCCAGTGCAAAATGGGCCTGTTCCAGCACTTTATTCTGGCGATGCTCGCCGCCTGCAAAAATCGCGGGTGCGGCGATCATCAGGGGCTTGGGCTTCATATCGCCAAACAGCTCTTCAGCCATTTTCACAAGCGCGTCATGGTCCACCGCCCCCGCCGCCGAGAGGATCATCTGTTCTGGCCCGTAATGCTGGTCAATAAATCCGCTCAGGTCGGTACGGTTGAAGCTCGACACCCGCTCGACGGGGCCAAGGATGCTGCGGCCAATGGGCTGGTCGGGGAAGGCCTGCTCTTGCAGCCAGTCGAAAATCACATCGTCGGGCGTGTCCAGCGCCTGACCGATTTCTTGCAAGATCACGCCGCGCTCGACCTCGATCTCGGCCTCGTCCATCAGCGGGTTGCGCAGGATATCGGCAATCACCTCAAGCCCCAGCGGCACATCGTTTTCGAGCACGCGGACGTAATAGGCTGTCACCTCGCGTGAGGTATAGGCGTTGATATAGCCGCCCACGTCCTCGATGGCTTCCGCGATTTGCAAGGCGGTGCGGGTCTTGGTGCCTTTAAAGGCCATATGCTCCAGAAAATGGGCGATGCCGTTTTGCTGGGGCGTCTCGTGGCGCCCCCCCGCGCCAACCCATACCCCGATAGAGGCAGAGGCAAGGCCCGGCATGGATTCAGTCACAATACGAAAGCCGTTCGAGAGGCGGTGCGTTTGAAGGGTCACTGAGCAATCAGTCCTTTGATTTGGGTCTTGAGAGCGTCAAGGTCGTTGGCCACTCGGGTCACACGCTCGGGGCGGTCATAGAGGTCTGCCATGCGGGCTGGCAAGGGCGGGCGGATGCCTGTTGCCGCTTCCACGGCGTCAGGGAATTTAGCGGGGTGGGCGGTGGCCAGCGTGATCATGGGCGTGGCCGGATCACGCATTTCATTTGCGACCTTCACGCCAATGGCGGAATGCGGGCAGAGCAGTTCGGCGCTGTTTTTCAGCGTCTGCGCGATGGTCTTTGACGTCTCATCCTCGGAGGCGCGACCGGAGGTGTAGTGACTGGACAGTACCTGCTGCGCCCCTTGGGAGACGTCAAACCCGCCCTGCCCCAACTCGGCCATCAGCTGTGCCACGGCATTACCGTCACGGTCGTAAGCGTCAAACAGCGCACGCTCGAAGTTGGAGCTTACCTGAATATCCATCGAAGGGCTGATGGACGGGTGCACCTTGTCTTTGTGATAGCCGTGGCCGGACAGGCAGCGGTGCAGAATGTCGTTTTGGTTGGTCGCCACGATCAGCTGGTCAATCGGCAGGCCCATCCGCTTGGCGATGTAGCCCGCGAAGATATCCCCGAAGTTGCCAGTGGGTACGGTAAAGCTGACCTTGCGGTCGGGCGCACCAAGGCTGACGGCAGAGGAGAAATAATAGACCACCTGCGCCAGCACGCGGCCCCAGTTGATCGAATTCACACCCGCCAGATTGACGCCGTCGCGGAACTCAAAATCGTTGAACATATCCTTGAGACGGGCCTGACAGTCGTCAAAATCACCATCTACGGCCAGCGCATGCACATTGATTTCTGTCGGTGTGGTCATCTGGCGGCGCTGCACTTCGGATACGCGGCCATGGGGGTAAAGGATCACCACATCGACGTTGTCGAGACCACGAAACGCCTCGATCGCCGCGGAACCGGTATCACCGGAGGTCGCACCCACGATTGTCACGCGGGCCCCCTTGCGGCCAAGCGCCAGCTGGAACATCTGGCCGATCAGCTGCATGGCGAAATCTTTGAACGCCAGCGTGGGGCCATGAAACAGCTCCAGCAGAAAGTGGTTGGGCGCCAGTTCCTTCAATGGCGCGCGGCTGGTGTGGCCGAAACCGGCATAGGCTTTTGCAATCAGGTCGCGGAATTCGGCATCGGTGAAAGTATCCCCGATGAAGGGGCGCATGACGGTAAACGCGACCTCCTCGTAAGACTGGCCCGCCATCGCTTTGATGTCTGCATGGCTGAGGTGCGGTATCGTTTCCGGCACATAGAGGCCCCCGTCACGGGCAAGACCTGTCAGCATCGCCTCCTCAAATGTGAGGATCGGGGCAGTGCCACGGGTGGAGATATAGCGCATGGGGTCAGCTCGTCTTTTGGGGGGCGCGGCGGGCGCGCAGGATAAAGGCCAGTGTCATCGCCACCCAGATCGCGGCAAGCGAAAACCATGTGACGGCGTATTGCAGGTGGTCGTTGGGAATCGCGGCAGTGTCAACCGGAAGCGGAGTCACGGGGCGGTCATTAAAGGAGGTCGTCTTGGCCACAACTAAAACCGGCTCCGTCCCCAGTGCCTGCGCCATTGCCGCAACATCACGGGCAAACCAGATATTTTTGGCGATATCCGGCGCAGGGGTGTAGCCGTCGGTCTCTTGCGGCCATTGCAGATTGCCGCGCACGGTCTCGGACCCGTCATGCACCGGAATCTCCGTCTGGGCCACAGGCGTAAACCCGCGGTCCAGCAAAACGCGCCGCCCGCCCATATCCAGCGCCGATATAATGCGGTAACCGGCACCAATTTCTTTCTGGCTGACCAGCACCCGCAGATAGGGCGGCTCCACAATGCCCCGCACTGCAACAGGCAAATAGGCATCCGCCACAGGGTCCAGAACATCGGGCAACGGAATGGGGGACGCAGCGATGCGCGCATCAATCTGCGCGATCACGTCCAGCTTCCAGTTCAGCCGCTGCACCTGCCAAAATCCCAGCCACAACAGAACCGCAGCCCCGCCAATACCGATGACAACAAGAAAAAGACTGCGCCGCATGGATACCCTCGTAGGCTGCGTGGAATGAAAAACGCGCGAGGCATTGCCCCGCGCGCGTCTTGTACCCGTATCGGCTAGAGGTGCAAGCCCGTGCTTAGGACGGGATGCCCCAGACGTAGACGGTGAAGAATAGGAACAGCCATACAACGTCCACAAAGTGCCAGTACCATGCAGCAGCTTCAAAGCCGACGTGATGCTCGGACGTGAAATGGCCCGCGCGCGCCCGCATCCAGCAGACGAACAGGAAGATCGTGCCGATGATCACATGGAAGCCGTGAAAGCCTGTGGCCATAAAGAAGTTGGAGAAGAATTTATCTTCGCCAAACACCCAACCTTCGTGCAGCAAATGCTTGTATTCGTACGCTTGCAGGCCGGTGAACAGCAGGCCCAGCACAACAGCGATGATCAGCCCGTTCTTCAGATCGGCACGCACATTGCCATGCACCAGCGCGTGGTGCGCCCATGTCACGGCACAGCCCGACAGCAACAGCACAAGCGTGTTAATCAACGGCAGATGGAACGCGTCAACCTGATAGATCACCGGAGGAATGTAAGTAGAGCCTACATATTCGTTCATCGGGTAGATCGCGTGCTTGAAAAAGCTCCAGAACCATGCGGCGAAGAACATGACCTCGGACATGATGAACAGGATAAAGCCGTAGCGCAGACCGATCTGGACCACTGCGGTGTGATCGCCGATTTTGCTTTCTTCAACAACTTCGGACCACCATGCAAACATGCAATACAGCGTGCCGACAAAGCCGATCAGAAAGACAAACGGTGTGACCGAGTGCATCCACAAAATCCCGCCCGTGAGCATAACAAATGCAAATAGGGAGCTGAGCAAAGGCCAGATGGAGGGGGCCAGAATATGATAGTCGTGATTTTTTGCATGGGCCATAGTGCGCGTACCCTCGTCCTTGTGATTAGTTCAGTTCAGGTGCTTGACCGGCATCTAGGGCTGCGTAGCCTTCGGGCAGGTCGATTTGGTAGAATGTATAGGAGAGCGTGATGGTATGTATATACTGACCTTCACGATCGCCTACAATTTCGGGGTCAACAAAGAAGCTGACGGGCATCTGCACACGCTCGCCGGGGGCAAGCACCTGCTCTTCAAAGCAGAAACAGTCGATTTTCTCGAAAAACGCGCCGGCCTGATAGGGCGTCACATTATACGAAGCCTGACCCGCAATCGGCTTGTCGGTGGGATTGTAGGCCTCGTAAAAGGCCAGACCCGTCTCGCCAATGCGCAATTCCATTTCGCGCACAACCGGTTTGAACTGCCACGGCATGTCACTGTTCAGCGAGCCGTCAAACCGGACCGTGATGGTCTGGTCCAGAATATCATCGGGTGCGACCGAGGCATAACCTGTGGTCCCGCCAAAGCCTGTAACACGGCAGAACCAGTCGTAAAACGGCACAGACGCCCAAGCGAGGCCGCCCATCAACACCACCAGACCCACGGTCTGGGTCACTGTCTTTTGAGATCCTGTCATCGCCATCAGTTTGTCCTTCCGGTAGCCTGCTCTCCTACCCCGTTCGCCTGCGAGGCGGGGATCCGGAATTCGGGCGAGGTGATCTTGGTGAAGGTCAGCAGCATGACAAGTATGACAAACCCGCCCAGCATCAGACCCACGCCGATGTTGAGACTTTTGCGGCGCGTGTGAATTTCATGTTCCGGACGTAATGCCATTACCAGCCTCCCAGGCCTACAGGTTTCAATGCCGCTTCCAGCAAGATCGCGACAAAATGCGCAAACAGATACCACAGCGACAGGCGGAAAAACTTGCGCTCGATCGCGAAGTTATCCGTCTCGGACATCTCCTCGTCGCGCTGCCAGATGTCATAGGCGCCCTTGAGAAACAGCGCATTCAGCACCAGCGCCGTCGCCAGATAGATCCAGCCGCCAATCGCGGAAAACGCAGTACCAACAGCGAGGACCACCAGCAGAACGGTATAGCCCAGAATGTGGTTGCGCGTGACGCGGCGGCCATGTGTCACAGTCAGCATCGGTACTTTTGCATCGTCATAGTCATTGCGCATGAACAGTGCCAGCGCCCAGAAGTGGGGCGGCGTCCACATGAAAATCAGCGCAAACATCAGCCAGGGCTCCAACACCATCATATCGCCCGTGGCGATGATCCAGCCGATCACCGGCGGGAACGCACCCGCAGCACCCCCGATCACGATGTTCTGCGGGGTCGAGCGTTTGAGCCACATGGTATAAGGCACAACGTAAAAGAAAATCGTAAAGGCCAGCATAAAACCTGCCAGCAAATTCGCACTCAGCGACAGCATCATCACCGACAAGCCGGACAGGGCAGCGCCCAGATACATTGCGGATTGCGCCGATATCTTGCCCGCAGGGACAGGACGACTTGCCGTGCGCTTCATCACCGCGTCGATATCGGCATCCCACCACATATTCAGCGCACCGGACGCACCCGCACCAATCGCCAGAAACAGGATTGAGGCAAAGCCGATCACAGGATTAACACCAACAGGGGCCGCCAGCATGCCCACAACCGCCGTAAAAACAACCAGTTGCATCACACGCGGTTTCAACAGAGCGTAGTAATCGCCCAGTTGCGGCTCGGCTTCAAAGCTTTGAGTGTTTGTCACGTCAGTCATAGTTCGGGTATCCCATGGCAAGGCGTATAATTCCCCACACCCACGCAGGGTCATGCACCGGTGTGGAAGGTCCGGCAGACATCAGCCTGCCGACGTTTTCAATCAGCAGCGGCAACCGTCAGCGGCTGCGGAATACCTGCGTATTCCTCTTTCGCGCGGTTCAGCCACTCGGCATAGGCTTCCTCGGACACAACCTTTACCGTGATCGGCATGTAGGCGTGGGCAATCCCGCACAGCTCGGAGCACTGGCCAAAGTAGACACCCTCTTTCTCTGCTTTGAACCACAACTCTGCGAGACGGCCCGGAACCGCGTCCTGCTTTACGCCGAAGGCCGGAATGGTCCATGAGTGGATCACATCGGAGCCTGTGACCTGCATCACAACGATCTTGTTGATCGGCACAACCACAGCTGTGTCGGTCGCCAACAGCCAGTCGCTTTCGGAATACCCTGCGGCTTCCAGCTGCGCGATCACTTCGGGTGTCTTCACGTTCTCGCCGCCCAATGCCGGTGCGCCGATCATGTAGCTGTCAAAACCGAAATCTTCGTCAACATACTCATAAGACCAATACCACTGGTTGCCGACAACCTTGACGGTCACGTCAGCCACGGGAATTTCCTGCTGGCGGAACAGGATTGGCAGGGACCATGCACCGATCGCAACCAGCACGAGGATCGGGCCGACAGTCCACAAAATCTCGATTGTGGTATGGTGCGTAAAGGACGCAGGCGTCGGGTTGCGCTTGGCATTATAGCGGAAAGCGACCCAGAGGATCAGACCTGTCACCAGCACTGTAATCGCGGTGATGATAACCAGAATCATACCATCCAGCCATTGCAGATCGGTGGCAAGCTCGGTCACGCCGGGCTGGAAACCCATGCTGCGATCAACGGGTTTACCAATGATCTCCAGACCTTGTGGGTCAATGCTTTGGGCCCATGCGGGCAGAGTTGTAAAGGCAGCCAGAAGGCCGGCAACTGTGAGGTGCTTTGTCATCATTTTCGTCCTGATATTCTTGACCCTGGGTGGCAAAACGCAAACGGTGGCTTCCGAAGCGTTGTAATCTTGCGCCTTACAATCATATTCTGCACACGAAAGAAAGTCCTATGCTTGCGTCAGATAGACGCGAAGCGCCCCTTCCCCGCCCTCAGGAGCATGCCAAATGTCAGACACACCGTTTTCGCCGTTCGACGATTCCCTTGACCGCGATACCGCCCTGCGCGTGCTGCGCGAGGCAACAGCAGGTGCCGATGACGGAGAGCTGTTCTTCGAGCGCACCCGCTCGGAAGCGTTGATGTTCGATGACGGGCGGCTGAAAACGGCAAGCTATGATGCCGCAACAGGATTCGGCCTGCGTGCCGTGCGCGGCGAGGTGGCGGGATACGCCCATTCCACCGAGATATCGGAGGCCGCCCTGAAACGCGCGGCGCAAACCGCGCGTCTTGCCGTAGGCGATGGCGGCGGCACATGGGCCGATGCGCCAGAGGGTACGAACCGCAAGCTCTATACAGACGCAGACCCCATCGCAGGTGCTGCGTTTTCTGTAAAAGTTGAAACACTGCGCGAGATCGATGATTTTTGTCGCGCGCTGGATGGCCGCGTGGTGCAGGTGAGTGCCTCCATCGCCGCCTCTATTCAGGAAATTGAAATTCTCCGCCCCGAGGGCACCTCCGTGCGCGATATCCGCCCGATGACGCGCGTGAATATCTCCGTGATCGTCGAGCATGAAGGCCGCCGCGAGAGCGGGACTGCGGGCGGCGGCGGGCGCATCGCGCTTGACGGGATGCTGATGGCGTCAGACTGGCAGGGCAAAGCCCGCGAGGCGCTGCGGATTGCTTTGGTGAATTTACAGGCCGTCCCTGCCCCCGCAGGCATGATGGACGTGGTCCTTGGCCCCGGCTGGCCCGGCATCTTGCTGCACGAGGCGATCGGCCACGGGCTGGAGGGGGATTTCAACCGCAAGGGCACCTCCGCCTTCGCAGGCCTCATGGGCCAGCAGATCGCGGCCAAAGGCGTAACAGTTCTGGATGACGGCACGATCCCCGACCGTCGCGGCAGTATCAGCGTGGACGACGAAGGCACGCCCAGCGCCAAAAACGTGCTGATCGAGGACGGCAAACTGGTCGGCTACATGCAAGACCGCCAGAACGCGCGCTTGATGGGTGTAAAATCTACCGGCAACGGGCGCCGCCAAAGCTATGCCCACATCCCTATGCCGCGTATGACCAATACCTATATGCTGGGTGGCGATACGGCGCCGGGTGACATCGTGGCAGGCCTGAAGGATGGCATCTACGCCGTAGGTTTCGGCGGCGGTCAGGTGGACATCACCAATGGCAAGTTCGTCTTCTCCTGCACCGAAGCTTACCGCGTGCAGAACGGCGTGGTCGGCGCACCCGTCAAAGGGGCGACCCTGATCGGGGATGGCGCCACCGCGCTGAAACAGATCCGCGCCATCGGCAATGACCCCAGCCTTGATCCGGGCATGGGCAACTGCGGCAAGCAGGGCCAATGGGTGCCGGTGGGTGTAGGACAGCCAACACTGATGATCGGCGGGCTGACGATTGGCGGTGCTGCCTCGTGAGGCGATTGAAGTAATTCAAGCGGTTTTGATTCACTCCCTGTTAACCACCAAAGAGTTATATCTGATTCCAGCAACAGACGGAGATACGGGAATGACTGACAAGGAACACCATCCTTCTTCCACTCACCCCCCACTCCCACCCACCCCGGAAGACGAACAGTTTGCCTGTCTCCGTCTGTTGCGCTCGCGCCGGGTCGGCATTGCTACGTATAAACGACTGCTGATCGAACACGGCACTGCGCAAAATGCGCTGGCCGCGCTGCCGGAGGTGGCGCGCGCCGCGGGCGTTTCTGGCTACGAAGTTTGCCCGGAAGGTGTGGTGCGTGCTGAATTGCGCGCGGCCCATGCGCAGGGGGCCAGATTGCTCCATATCAACCATCCGGACTATCCCGCGTCACTCGCGGAACTTGACGATGCGCCGCCGTTCCTGTGGCTGCTGGGCGACCCCGCGCTGCTTGCACGGCCGATGATTGCAATGGTCGGCGCGCGCAATGCCTCGTCACTGGGCACGCGCATGGCCCGCACCCTTGCGCATGAGTTGGGCGAGGCGGGATTTGTAGTCGTGTCCGGTCTTGCGCGCGGAATTGATGCCGCCGCCCATCTGGCCGCGCTGCCCTCTGGCACCATCGCCGTTCAGGCAGGTGGGGTAGACATTATGTATCCCGCCGAAAACACTGCGCTCGCAGGCGATATCGCCAAGCAGGGCTTGCGCCTGTCCGAACAACCCATGGGCCTGCAACCGACAGCACGCCATTTCCCCAGTCGCAACCGCATCATCTCCGGTCTTGCCCGCGCAACAGTCGTTGTGGAAGCCGCCGCAAAATCCGGCAGCCTGATCACTGCGCGCGATGCGCTGGATCAGGGCCGCGATGTGCTGGCTGTGCCCGGCCATCCGTTTGACGCCCGCGCTGCCGGTGGCAATATGCTGATCCGTGATGGTGCTATACTGGTGCGCAATGCCGCCGATATAATCGACGCCTTGGGTCCGCTGCATGGCGGCAAGTTGCCCTTGCCAGAGCCGCGCGTCCGACAGCCCACCCAGTCTCCAGCGGCCCCAAAACCCCGCCGCACCCTGCGCGAAGCCGCGAGCCTCCACTTGTCCATTCTCCAGCGCCTCGGCCCCTCGCCAGTGGCCGAAGACCAGTTGATCCGCGACTTGCAGGTCCCGTCTTCCCAGATCGCCCCTGCACTGGTGGAGTTGGAAATGGACGGCAAGGTAATGCGCAGTGCGGGTGGCCTTCTGTCGCGTGCTGTATAGCGATCCCCGCATCGCCAGGCGGAACATATCAGAGCATCGTAATAACCAGGAATTCTGGTGTTTCCCCACTCCTATAATGACGCAGTGCACCCGCTCTGCATTGACAAAGACCCCTTGCATCCCACATGCCAAAGGCCATAGACGCCGCAAAACACCCGTCGAAGGACCTTAATTGTATGCCAGTAGTCGTTGTCGAATCTCCCGCCAAGGCCAAGACGATCAACAAATATCTCGGCAGCAATTACACTGTGCTCGCCTCTTATGGTCACGTCCGTGACCTGCCGCCCAAGGACGGATCGGTCGATACCGAGAACGATTTCGAGATGCTTTGGGAGATCGACAGCGGTTCCAAAAAGCACATGAAGGCGATTGCCGATGCGCTGAAACTGGACAACGAGCTGATCCTCGCAACCGACCCCGACCGCGAAGGCGAGGCGATCAGCTGGCACCTGCAAGAAGCACTGACGCTGCGCAAATCCATCAAAAAAGACACGCCCGTCTCCCGTGTGGTGTTCAACGCCATCACCAAATCCGCCGTCACGGAGGCGATGAAGAACCCCCGCCAAGTAGACATGCCGCTGGTGGAGGCCTATCTGGCCCGCCGCGCGCTGGATTATCTGGTTGGCTTCAACCTCTCGCCCGTTTTGTGGCGCAAGCTACCGGGTGCCAAATCCGCAGGCCGCGTGCAATCTGTCACGCTGCGCATCATCTGCGAGCGCGAAATCGAGATCGAAGCCTTCCGCCCGCGTGAATTCTGGAGCGTTAAGGCGTTCGTCTCCACTCCCGCAGGGCAGGAGTTCGAGATCCGCCTGACCGAACTGGCCGGCAAAAAGCTGGACAAGTTCGATCTGGGCGATGTCACCAAGGCCGAAATGGCCGTGCAGGCCGTCTCCAGCCGTGATCTGAAAGTCGCCAGCGTCGAGGCAAAACCTGCCTCCCGCAACCCGTCCGCACCCTTTATGACCTCGACCTTGCAGCAAGAAGCCAGCCGTAAATTCGGCATGGGCGCGCGCCAGACAATGAGCACCGCGCAGCGCCTCTATGAGGCCGGTCACATCACTTATATGCGGACAGACGGCATTGATATGGCGCCCGAAGCCGTGCAAATGGCCCGCGATGCGATTACGGAGCGCTATGGCGATAAATACGTCCCCTCTGCCCCGCGCGTCTATAAAAATAAGGCCAAGAACGCGCAAGAAGCCCACGAATGTATCCGCCCGACAGAGATGACCAAGGATGCGGATGCGCTCAAGCTGATGGATGGTGACCAGCGCAAGCTCTATGATCTGATCTGGAAACGCACGCTGGCCTGCCAGATGGAAAGCGCACGGCTGGAGCGGACGACAGTTGATGTGTCGTCCGCCGACAAACAGGTCGTGCTGCGCGCGACCGGTCAGGTTGTGCTGTTTGACGGTTTTCTGAAGGTCTATGAAGAAGGCCGCGACGATGTGGCTGATGATGATGAAAAGCGTCTGCCGCAGATAAATCAGGGCGATGCGCTGAAGAAATCTGCCGCCGCGCGCTATAGCGAGGAGTTCGGCAAGGCCGCAGGCCTCACGGACGAGGAGCTGATTGACGCGGGCGACAAGGGCGCTGGCGGCATGCAGCGCAAATCCGGCGCGCTTCTGGCCGCAAAAGACGCCGTTCTGGGCGGCCAGCACTTCACCCAGCCCCCCCCGCGCTACACCGAAGCGACATTGGTCAAGCGCATGGAAGAGCTGGGCATCGGCCGCCCCTCCACCTACGCCAGCATCGTCACCACCATTCAGGACCGCGGCTATGTCCGCCGCGAGGGCCAGCGCCTGATCCCCGAGGATAAGGGCCGTCTGGTCACTGCCTTCCTTGAAAACTATTTCAAACGCTATATCGGCTATGATTTCACCGCCGATCTGGAAGACCAGCTGGACAAGGTCAGCGCGGGCGATGCGGATTACAAAAAGGTCCTCGACCGGTTTTGGCGGGACTTTTCTGCCGCGATTGCAGAGACTTCCGAGTTGCGCATCACAGAGGTGCTAGAGAAGATCAACGACGTTCTGGCGCCGCATTTGTTTCCGGCAAACGCCGAAGGCACCGATCCGCGCCTGTGCCCCAACTGCGGCATCGGGCGGCTCAGCATGCGCACGGCACGCTCCGGCGGTGCCTTTATCGGCTGTTCGGCTTACCCCGAATGCCGCTATACCCGTCCTTTCGGCCCGCCCAATCCCGAAGCTGAAGCCTCAGCCATTCCCCCGGATGGCAAACTCTTGGGCGAAGACCAAGGGGACGAAATCCGCGTCTTCAAAGGCCGTTTTGGCCCCTATGTCCAGCGCGGCGCGCAGACAGAAGAGGTGCCAAAGCCCCCGCGCCAGTCGGTCCCGAAGGAATGGGAGCCCGAAGAACTGGAGCTGGAGCGCGGCCTCATGCTGCTGTCGCTGCCGCGTGAAATCGGGCCGCACCCCGAGGATGGCATCATGGTCTGGGCCAATATCGGCCGCTACGGCCCCTATATCAAACACGCGCCCAGCACGTCTGATCGGGGCGGCACCAACGCCAATCTTGAGGGGCTGGACGAGGTTTTCACCGTTGGTATGAACCGCGCGGTGCAGCTGCTGGCTGAAAAAGTCGCGTCGCGCGGGGCACGCGGTGTGGCTGCGGCCCCCTTGCGCGAGTTGGGCGAGCATCCGACAGCAGGTGGACCTGTCAACGTGATGAAGGGCAAATACGGCCCCTATGTGAAATGGGAAAAGATCAACGCCACCATCCCCGACACGGTCGAGCCTGATGACATTACGCTGGATCAGGCAGTACAGCTGATTGACGAACGGGCGGAGAAATCCGGCAAGAAAAAACCTGCTGCAAAGAAAACCGCTGCCAAAAAAGCGGCGCCCAAGACAGCCGCAGCAAAAAAGCCCGCTGCCAAAAAAGCGGCTGCCAAGAAAACACCGGCTAAAAAGGCGCCCACTAGGGTCCGTGGACATTCATCTTGAAGCAATGAGCGCGGCGGCAAGGTGCCAAGACGCGGTATAGCTACTTTCTGTTTTATTATATCTGGTTGCTATACCTCTGAATTCCTTGATCTTTGCGAAGTAGTTTTCCACCAGGTGCCTCCACTTGTAGACCTCGGTATCGTAGTCGCGCTGCACCGTGCTATTTGCCTTGGGAGGAATGACAGCCTTGGCACCTCGCGCGTTGAGGTCTTGCAACAACCAACCCGCGTCAAATGCCTTGCCTGCGAGCCGTGCATCAAATGAGATATCTTTGATCAGTGGTGCAACACCCTTCATGTCGTGAGTTTGGCCTGGCAACAGAAGGAAGCGTACGAGATTGCCAAGGGCATCAACCAGAGCCACGATCTTGGTTGTCAGCCCGCCACGAGAACGTCCTATGGCATGAGATTGAGCCCCCCTTTTGCGCCAGACGCCTTTTGGTGAACCTGGACGATTGTCCCGTCAATGAGGGCATACTCTAGGTCGGGGTCACCACTCATGGCGTTGAAAATACTCTCGAATACGCCCGCCTTGGCCCAGC
>Ga0163216_100147_pt1 | contig 177774 bp, 161 predicted proteins | sample SynspAceP_FD_167610 | JGI IMG/M metagenome (GOLD analysis project Ga0163216, IMG submission 167610) | Saline lake microbial communities from Ace Lake in Antarctica - Synechococcus sp. Ace-P (Illumina Assembly) | ecosystem: Environmental > Aquatic > Non-marine Saline and Alkaline > Saline ...
AATAATACAATTGGATATTTTCAGAAATAAGCAGGAGGGTGATTTGGGAAAAAATGAAAAATCACCCTAAACAGCCAGAAATGCCTTTAATTTGACCTGCCAAAAATTTACTCGGATGATACTAATTTAAAATGATTGTTTACTTTCACTTGTGATCACAGTTTTCGAGGGAAATCACATCATGCCCATTTAGATAACTTATATTTCAGAGCCGACTAAATCTATCCAATGAACGTTGATCGAATTTGCTTATTAAGCCTGATTTTCATCAGTTCACTGGCGTCTGTTTCTTTGGCGCAGGATAAATTCCAAAAATCGGTTAGCCTTTCCTTCGAATCCGGACCATTAATAAGTAATGGTAAGCCCTGGGCCGATGAAATCAAAAACAGTATCGAATACCGGGGAATCGATGCGAAGTTTAGTTGGCGACAAATCTCCAACACTCACATGAACCATCTTTATCGCTATCCTACATTTGGAGTTGGATTTACCTCTTTCCTAGGGGATTTTCCCGAAATAGGCAAGCCTCAAGCATTTTACGGATTTTTCGAAATGCCCTTTTCCTATAAAACTAAAGGTCAAAAATTTTCATTTGGCTATTTCACACAGATCGGGCTAGGATTTAACCTGACTCCATACGATTCCATTGATAATCCTTTAAACCAATACATCGGGTCAAACTTGAATGCCTATATTCATTTTGGGTTCAGAGGCGAATACCAACTTTCTGATCGTTTATTGATTATTTCTGATATTGGAATGAAACACTATTCCAATGGGGCAATGAAAAAACCAAATGCGGGAATCAATCTTGTTCCATTCTCGCTGGGAATAAAAAGTTATTTAGGGAAAATTAATCCGACTCCGACCACAACTCCAATTTATCCAGATCTTGACAAACGATGGTTTCTGAATGTTGCGCTTTATACAGGCTTCAAAAATTATGAAATCGGAGGCTCAGATTATTTTAGAGGAGGACTTGGGGTTAACTACCTCTGGGAGGCTAATTATAAATTTCGATTGGGTTTAGGACTAGACCTTTTCTATGCGCCGGGGATGAGCGAAAGAAATAACGGGGAACAATTTTCCTTTCGTGATCAGACCTCCCTTGCGGTGGTAGCTTCTTGGGAATGGAAATTAACCGAAAAGCTATTTATGCCAGTGGGTTTTGGGGTATACCTTTATCGAAATGAGCTCAATCAAGAAGTAAGCGGGTTCTATGAGCGAATTGGTTTTCGTTATCGAATCACAGAAGCCCTCTCAGCAGGAGTACAAATCAAAGCCCACAAAGCCAAAGCTGATTTCTTTGAATTTACGTTAGGGTATACAATTCCCGGGCGGGTAAGGTATCAAACGAGTAAAAAGATTTCACAACTCCACTGATCAAAATTTATTTTTTTTTAACTCATGCTTATTCTAGCTTGCTCAATAGATTTAGCCTTTTTATGACAAAATTTAGTAGTATAAGCTTGTTGATGGGTCTTGGATTGACTTTGATCAGCTTTGTTGGATTAGCTCAGTCCATGAGCTCAGCGGAGATTTATCATCAACTCCTTCAGCTCCAGGAGACTAAACGGATCTTGTATGTAGCAGCTCATCCGGATGATGAAAATACCCGATTGATCGCCTATATGGTCAATGGCCTGCACAGTGAAGTAGCTTATTTGAGCATTACTCGAGGAGATGGAGGTCAAAATCTGATCGGTAAAGAATTGGGCATTGGTCTGGGTCAGATTCGTACGCAGGAGTTATTGAAAGCGAGAGAAACGGATGGCGGAAGACAGTTTTTTACCCGTGCGATGGACTTTGGATATTCCAAAGACCCGACAGAAACACTTCAAAACTGGGATAAGGAAAAAGTATTAAGTGACGTAGTTTGGGTGATCCGAAAATTTCAACCTGATATCATCATCACCCGATTCAACACTATTCCAGGAGTCACTCATGGTCATCATACCACTTCAGCGATATTAGCTGGAGAAGCCTTTGATTTAGCCGGAGATCCCAAAGCCTTTCCAGAGCAATTAAGCTTAGTTCAGCCTTGGCAAGCGAAACGGATATTTTGGAACGCCTATAATTTCGGTGGGGAATTCAAAACAGATTCAACTGAAGTTTATGATGTATTTCCAACAGGTGATTTCAATTCACTTCTAGGAGAATCGTATAGCCAAATAGCAGCAGACAGCCGAACTATGCATAAATCTCAAGGTTTTGGGGCTACTGCTGGAATTGGAAATGCAGAGGATCATATTCAATTTTTAAAAGGCGAGCCGTTTCAGAAATCAGCATTTGAAGGAGTAAAAGATCGATGGGAATCCTTTCCAAATGGAAAAGCTATTTCAGCAGATATCGAAAAGCTAATCGGGAGCTTTAATTTCAAAGATCCCAGCGCAAATGCTACGGCACTGCTTGCCATCCGCAAAAAATTGAATTCAATTTCGGATGCCCCAACTTGGTTGATAGAAAAGAAAGCAAAGCTAGATCAGCTGATTATTTCTGCGCTAGGCTTAGACTTCGAGTTGGTTACCAGACAGGAATTAGGCTATGCGGGGCAAGATATCGCTGCTCAATTGGTATTTAATAACCCGACAGCACTTACAGTTACAGGAATTTCTTTGGCAGTAAATGAGAAAGAATTCAAAAAAACGAATGAGTCCGCCAAAGGAAATGAGCCTTTTATTTTACCGGTAAACTTTACAATTTCTGAGGAAGCAAAACCTTCACAACCTTATTGGCTGGAGAAACCAATTGATGGAGCGCTGTATAACGTTTCCAATCAAGATGATATTGGTAAGCCGTTTAATGATGTCAAACTTGGAGGAACCTTAGCCTTTACAATCAATGATCAGAATTTCAGCTTAGAGATTCCTTTGATGTACAAATTCAACGATCAAGTCGATGGTGAAGTAAAGCAGCCCTTCACAATCGTTCCTGAGATTGATTTGAGTATTTCCAATGACGTGGTGTTTTTGATTCCTGAGGTAAGTTCCAAACTCAAAGTGACTGTTCACTTCAAAAATCAGCTACTTGATGGGGGACTGGACTTCAAAGGTCTTCCTGCTGATCAGTATAAAATCCTTACAATTACGGATAACACCTTTCTAAAAGAGCGGGTTTACGAGGTAGAATTTCTGAATAAAGGCCAAGGTGTCAAAGATATTACTGCACGTTATACGACAAGTCAGGGAAAAGTATTTGACTTGATTACTTACCGGATTCTATACAAGCATATTCCGAATCTGACTTATTTCCAGCCTGCTGGGGTTCGATTGATCCAAGAGAACTGGAAAGTCTCCAAAGCTAAGATTGGGTACATCCCAGGTGCGGGAGATGATGTTCCGGCCACGTTGACTGCATTGGGCTACCAAGTTGAATTCATCGGTGCGAATGATTACTCCGTTGAGAAGCTTAGCCAATACAAAGCGGTAATCGTAGGGATTAGAGCTTATAATACGAATGAAGATTTGGCATCCAATCAACAAATCCTGATGGGCTATGTCAAATCCGGTGGAAAAGTAATAGTTCAATACAATACGAGTTCACCACTTCTGACCAATCAATTGGGACCTTATCCTTTTGTACTTAGTCGAAATCGCGTTGCCGTTCAGAATTCTCCTGTTCAAGTAGATTGGAAACATCCGCTAGTCAGTGGCCCTAACCCGTTGAATGAAGCTGATTTTGATAATTGGGTGCAGGAGCGAGGCTTATACTTTGTGGGTCAAATGGACGAACGGTACGAGACTCCATTTCAAATGAATGATCCTGGAGAAGAATCAAGTAATGGAGCCCTGATCTACACTAAATTTGGAGAAGGGAAATATATATATACCGGGATTTCCTTTTTCAGGCATCTTCCTGCGGGAGTCCCAGGAGCAACCAAGTTATTTATCAATCTTATCGAAGAGTAAGGATGGAAGAGAAAAATATTCGTTGGAGTTATTTATACATTGGATTAATGGTGGCCCTAGTGGTTCTGATAGGACTTTTCGCACTACTTAATTATTCTTACGCATGAGTAATTTGGATTGGATCGTACTCTTTGGTACACTCATCACGATTGCAGCTTATGGAATCTACAAAACCTACGGCCCAAAGGATTTAGATTCGTACCTCCGAGGGAAAAATTCTATGAATTGGTGGACAATTGGACTTTCCATCATGGCTACTCAAGCCTCTGCCATCACTTTTTTGAGCACACCCGGACAAGCTTACGAAAATGGTATGGGCTTTATCCAGTTTTATTTCGGTTTGCCGCTGGCGATGATTATCATTTCGGTAGCCTTTATTCCTATTTATTACAAGCTGAAAGTCTACACCGCTTATGAGTATTTAGAAGGTCGCTTTGATCTCAAAACTCGAACTTTAGCGGCCTTGTTGTTTATTATTCAGCGTGGCTTAGCTGCCGGGATCACGATCTATGCGCCTGCGATTATTCTATCCACGCTATTGGGCTGGAATCTAACCCTGACCAATATTGTCATCGGTGCGGTAGTGATCCTTTATACTGTTTCTGGTGGAACTGAGGCAGTTTCCATTACACAAAAGCAACAAATGGCAGTGATGATGGGAGGGATGCTATTGGCAGGAATCATCGTGATCAAAATGCTTCCAATATCTTTCCAAGAGGCAATGCATGTGGCAGGGAAAATGGAGAAGCTCAATATGGTGAGTTTTGAATTTGATCTGGCCGATCGATACAATGTGTGGTCAGGAATGACGGCTGCGGTCTTTTTATTTCTATCCTATTTTGGCACGGATCAAAGTCAAGTGCAGCGCTATTTGTCCGGACAGACGTTGGCTCAAAGCCGGATGGGATTGATTATGAATGGATTTCTGAAAATACCCATGCAGTTCATCATCTTATTTATCGGAGTGATGGTCTTTGTGTTTTATCAGTTTTTTCTTCCGCCGGTTGTCTTTAATAAAGTCCAAACTGACAATCTACGACAGAGTGAGTATGCCGGTGAATTTGAAAACCTCGAGAAGGCATATGGTGCTAATTTCGAAAAAAGTAAGGCTTCCTATACCGAGCTATTAGCGGCTATTGAGCAAGAAGATGTTGCAAAAGAAACTCAAATTAAGGAGCAACTGAAATCGCTCAAATCAGAGCAAAATGAAATCCGGGACGAAGTCAAATCTTTGATAGTTACCAATGACCCAGATGCGGAGACTCGTGATACGGATTATGTATTTATGCGATTTGTAATGGACAACCTTCCCGAGGGGATAGTCGGATTACTCTTCGCAGTGATTTTTTCGGCAGCAATGTCATCCACAGCGTCTGAGCTCAATGCACTGGGCTCGACCAGTACAGTTGATTTGTATAAGCGATCGATCAAAAAAGATGGTGATGATCATCATTACCTGCTTTCCTCAAAAGTATTTACTGCATTCTGGGGGTTGGGTGCTATTCTCTTCGCAACTTATGCATCCTTGTTTGAAAATCTAATTCAGGCCGTCAATCTCCTTGGTTCATTATTTTACGGAACGATTTTGGGGATTTTTATGGTTGGGTTTTTTATGAAATGGGTCAAGGGGAAAGCAGTATTTATCGCAGCGTTGATGTCTGAAGCTTTGATATTACTGGTTCACTTTAGAAATGGAGTCGGAATTTTCGGATTCGTCTGGGATATCGGCTTCCTCTGGTATAATGCCTTGGGTTGTTTGGCTTTGATGCTTTTTGCGATGATCATCCAAGCAACAATCAGGAAATAAAAAAATCCCTCTTGAAAAATTAATTCAAGGGGGATTTTACTTTTGCATGAGATGAAGCTTATTTCATCGACTTGATCAAACGCTCATTTAATGCGATGTAGTCTGGATTTCCAGCTTCTTTGGCCAGTGCCATGGATTCTTTAGCAGAGGCAATTGCTTCAGATTTCATTCCAAGCGTTGCTTCGATTTTGGCTTTAAGATGTACTGTCCAATACTTCTTATCACTTTCTACCGATTTGCTGATCCAAGCATAAGCCTGATTCATATCTTTCTTATTGGTGTAATAATAATTTGCTGCCGAGTAGAGCAACCCTGGGTTTTCTGTTTCAGAATCTATGACTAGCTCTTGAATTTGTGCCATCACGATTTCATCCACCTCTGTTTCGATCCGGAAATCCACCCGAGTTGTTTCCCATTTGATTGATAAGTTGGCTCCGGTATCCGTCATATCGGCAAAAGTGATTTCCATTGTTTCGTAGTTTCTACTCAACTTATTTGGAGTCGCATTAAAGCGAATTAGATCATCCGATTCATTGTAACCGATCGCTCCCCAAAGTTTGGTGTTTTTAGAAAGGATCATCGTCCATTCTGATTTACCAGGAATAGAATACAGCGCATATTGACCAGCCGGTACATTTTTTCCCGAGATCATCACGTCCGTAGAGAAAGTCAAAAGGGTCGCACCATTAGCTCCTGTACGCCATACTTGTCCGAAAGGGACTAATTCACCGAAGATTTTTCGGCCTTTCGTACTTGGTCGGCTATAATCCACAGTGACATCGGATAGGCCTACTTGCTGCGCAATTTTAGCCGTTGGAGAGGCTTGAGGCATTTGGATTTGCTGCGCAAAGGAGGAGGAAATACTACCTATTAGGAGCAAAACGAAAAGGATTGATTTGAAATTCATGAGTATATTAAATTAAGTTGGAGTTAAATAAATCGATTGGTAAACGAAGATTGTTTCATTTTCGCCTGCAATTTGAGATTTTTTGATGCATTTTTGTATTAGTAGACTGGCATTTTTAATCCAAACCGAAAAGATTTCTAAAATCGTCGGATCGCATTTCACCTAGAATGGATTTTTGATTTTGATATGAGTTTAGCAATAATTAGCCCCGGAAAGAATCCCAATGCTTGGATCAACGTGATTCGAGCGCTTGATCCAACCTTGAAAATTCAGGTTTACCCTGATATTTCAAACCCTGAAGAAGTGGAGATCGCTTTTCTATGGCAACATCCTGAAGGCCTATTGGCTGAATTCCCAAATTTGAAGCTTATCAGCTCCATGGGGGCGGGCGTAGACCATATTTTACGCGATCAGTCGATCGATTCCAAGATTCCTATTGTGCGAATTGTCGATGAAAAACTGACTTGGTCCATGACCAATTATGTGGTGATGGGTGTATTGAATTATCATCGACAGCTTCCGCGTTATCAAAAAGATAAGCTGCGTAAAGTATGGGACATGAGTAATCCCGAGTTGGAAGTCACCGTAGGAGTGATGGGAGTAGGAGCGTTAGGCTTTGATGTCATGGAGAAGTTGGCCATGATGGATTTTCCAGTAGTCGGGTTTGGATTTTCAGAAAAGAAGGATTTCAAGTATCCGTATTATTCAAAAAATGAATTGCCGGAATTCCTGAAATCAGTGAATGTGGTGATTTGTCTTTTGCCACTGACAATAGCCACTGAGAATATCTTGAATGAGGCGTTCTTTTCAAAATGTTCACCTGGAACTTATTTGATCAACGTGGCAAGAGGCAAGCACTTGGTGGAAGAAGATCTTATTCAAGCTTTGGATCAAGGACAGCTTTCTGGAGCGATGTTGGATGTGTACAGAACAGAGCCTTTACCGGAATCTCATCCGTTCTGGGCTGATCCAAGGATTACCATGACCCCTCACATCGCTAGCGTGACCAACCCGAAAGCTGCTGCTCCTCAATTGATGGAGAATATAAAACGGATAAAAGAAAACAGAGAGGTGTTAAACCTCGTAGATCGAGTCAAAGGTTATTAGCATGAAATGAAAACTCCATTCACCATATTATGCCCCACTGATTTTTCAGAATGTTCGCTCAATGCAATTGAGTATGCGGCAAAACTGGGTGAAAAATATCAAGCCGATTTAATCTTATTTCATGTTTTGAACCAAGCGGATTACCTTAAGCTTTCTCCATTGGATACTTCTGGAGTAAATCAAATCAACTTTATTACTGAAAAACTCACCAATCTCAAGGAAGCCGTTTCCCAAGAAAGTATACCGAAAGGACTAAAATCCTGTGAGATAGCCTACCGGAAAGGTAAAATAGTACAAGACACACTAGACTATTCAAATTTGATTAAGGCAGATTTGATTGTGGTGGGAACCGAAGGGATCAACGATCTCAGAGAAAATATCATTGGATCTCGAGCAAGTAGGATTGTGGAGTCGGCAGATGTGGACGTTCTAGTAGTGCCTAGACGCGTATTTTTCAAGGCTCCCAAAAAACTGGTGTATGCTTCTGATTATTTGGAAGAAGATAAATTAGCGATTCAGAAGATCGTCGAAATCGCCCGTTTCTATAATTCTGAGATTGATTTGGTTCATGTGAGTTCGAGTCAAAAAGCAATCGATAAATCACTTCATATGACGATGATAGAGGAGATTCAGCCTTTTATAGCTTATGATAAAGTGAATTTTGTATTAAAATCTTATCGTGATGATTTAGCGCTTGGTCTAGAGAATTACCTGAATGTGTCCAAAGCCGATGTCCTTTTTACACTCAGTAAAAAACGAAGTTTCTTTGAGCAGATTTTTACCAATAGTGTCTCAAAAAAAATGGCCTATTTTATCAATAAGCCCCTTTGGGTAATTAAATCTTTTTAAGGAGGCAGCTTTTTACCGCAAAGTCTCCGAAGGTTTCGCAAAGGGAATTAAAATTCTTCTCAGTTTCAGGCAATTCCAACACTATCAATTAACCCTCAGGAAATCAAGTTAGTTAGCTCTGAAGACGCAAAATAACGAACTATAGAATAGCTTCACTCAGCGGGGTCGATTATCTCCTCACTTCTTTCCCCCCGCCATCCTCTTCAAATACTTAGAGAACTCACTACGGGTTCTTGAGTCTGTAAAGATTGATTTGAAGATCTTCCAAAAATGACCCAAACTCATGTCGCGGTTATTAGGGATTTCTTGTTTAGTAGTAGTTGATGCTTCAGATTTTTCGGTTGACACGGGTTTTGGCTCGGGAGCTTTGTAGCCGACTAGGTCATCTGCTTTCTCAAAACTCTTTTTTGATCTTGCCTGATAACCGATTTTTTCTTCGACCAATCCTTTGTTATTGTAGGCCACGGCATCCTCGGGGTCTAGCTCGATTGTTTTTTCATAATCTTCTATCGCACCTGCTAGATCACCAGTCCGATCTTTGAAGTAGGCTCTGCTGCTGTAGCGATAGGGATTCCCGGGATCCAGATTTGCCGCCCGGTCGAATTCTGAGAGGGCTTCCTCATTTCGTTTCAACAGGTGGAGAACGACAGCACGATCACTCATGAAATCAGTGTTGTAAGGCTCTAATTCTACGATCAAATCAAAATCAAGAATCGCCTCAGAAGTTCGGCCAAGTCTCGAAAGCACTCGTCCACGATTCAAATGAAACTCTGGATGATTGGGTTTTTCAGAAATCAGACTGTTGAAAATCACTAAAGATTCTTCAAACTGACCCTCCTTAAATTTTGCTATTGCTATTTCGAAATTCATGGCGTTCTTTATTATATAGACAAAATTAAGCTTGAATAGTTTATAGAAATAACTTTTGCTGGTTTTTGCAGGTGAAAGAGTGCGATTGTTATCTTTAAGATCTAAGAAAAGAAAAACTATGCCCCAAACACCCCAAGCTGTCCTTAAAGATCTGAAAGAGAAAAAGTTTGCCCCGATTTACTTTTTGGCCGGAGAGGAACCATTTTTCATTGATATGATCTCAGATTACATCGAGAAGAATGCAATTGCGGAGCATGAGAAAAGTTTTAATCAAATTGTGCTTTATGGAAAGGACGTTACGGTAGGAGCGGTTTTGAATAATGCCAGAAAATTTCCCATGATGGCGGAGCGCCAAGTGGTGATCGTCAAGGAAGCGCAGAGTATTGTTGATCTTGGGAAAGAAGAGGCGCAGCAATTACTGATCAGCTACTTAGTAAATCCGCTTCCGAGTACCATTTTAGTCTTAGTGTATAAATACAAGAAATTAGATGGGCGCTCAGCTTTGAGCAAAGAGATTGACAAGCGCACAGTCCATGTCAAATCGGACAAAGTCACCGATTACAAACTGACTCAGTGGATTGAGGAATACTTTAGGGACCTTGGCCATAGCATTGATTCTAGAGCGGCACAATTGCTCAGCGACTCGATCGGGAATAATCTAGAGGTAATGACCAATGAGGTGGGCAAAATGCTGATCAATTTCAAGGAATCTACAAAGTTCAGCTCCGAAGATATTTCCAAATACATCGGCATCAATAAGGATTATAATAATTTTGAGTTCCTCAAAGCAATAGGATTCAAAGACGTGATTAAGTCAAATAAGATCATCGCCTATTTTGTCCAAAACCCAAAAGCACATCCTGTCATTCCGCTTTTTTCACTGATGTATGGCTACTTTGCAAAAATCACTATTATCCATCAATCCCGTAAAAAAGGTATCAGTGATGCACAGTTGGCGGCCATACTTGGAGTGCCTCCATTTTTTGTCAAAGAATACGTGACAGCTGCTCGCAACTACAATTTGGGCAAGGTAATTGATATATTCCGATACCTAAAAGAAGCAGATCTTCGTTACAAAGGAGTGGATTCTGGAAGCATGACCCATGCCGAAAACCTACGTGAACTCGTCTACAAGATCTTGCATTGATTAGCTAAGCCTAACTAGTTGACCTGCTTTTGAAATAAAATTGATTGGATGAATTTCTCATTCAGAGTTTTGTGGATGAAGCTAATTTTAAGACAATAAGCTATGAGATATTACCTTATGCTCTTTTTGGGCATTGGATTTAGTCTGGATGCCATCGCCCAATCCTCACTCTATCAAAGCAGCAAACAACAAACACTCGATCACAATCTTGAACTTTTTGATAAACAGCTTTTCTCAGCTAGTTTATATGATAACACAGGACTTCTTGATCAACCAATCAGCTCCGAACAATACAAATCAGCTGAACTTCATCGCGCCATGGCAGCACTACAGCTAGCGAGTCCAGATGGGCCAGGTTTGATGAAAAGCTACATTCTTGCAAACGGCAATCATCCTTCGGTGTTGACCGCAGGATTGTTTCTCGGTGATCATTTTTTTTATAAAAAGAATTATCCTGAAGCATTAGAAGGCTATTCACTTGTAGATCCTGCAAAATTATCTGATACTAATCAGGCGGATATCCTCTTCAAGCAGGGATATTCCTATTTTCAATTAAAAAATTACAGTCAAGCTGCGCCTCTATTTGACCAAGCAAAAACCTTGAATCAACCAATAAGTGTCGACGCGTATTACTACAGTGGATTTATTGCATTGGAAAATGGTAACACGCAAAAAGCGATCAGCGATTTGCAGTTGGCGGCAAAAGACAGTTACTATGCGAATAAAGTCCCTTACCTGCTTGCTGCATTGTATTATCAGCAGGGAAGCTATGAAGAGTTGATTCGCTACGCAGAGCCTAAGTTGGCATCAGGACAGAATCTTGAAAAAAAGGAAGTCATCTATTTATACTTGGCGGAAGCCTACTATGCAAAGAAGGACTTCCAAAATGCTGCAAAAAACTACGATGCCTTTATCAATTCCCGAAAAGGGGAGTTGGCTCCAAATGAAATCTACAAGGCAGGAATCGCTCAGTTTGAGATTGAAAATTACCAACGAGCAACTGATTATTTGAAAGTTTCCGCTTCGGCAAATAGTGAGTTGGGTCAAGCTTCAAGCTATTATTTGGGTCATGCTTATCTGAAGGTTGAGAATTTTCAATTCGCTTCTACAAGCTTCAGCGCGGCTGCGAAATCAGATTTCAACAAACAAATCCAAGAGGATGCACTATTTAACTATGCGAAAGTAAACTTACAGAAAGGGAGTTTTCAGCTAGCGATTTCAGCTTTAGACGAATATTTGGAGAGTTATCCTTCTGGGAAAAATAAAGTTGAAGCGGAGAATTTACTTTCAGAGGCTTTGGTCAATACCAATGATTACCTGAGAGCGATTGAGCAATTGGATAAAATCTCCACCAAATCACCGCGAATCCGATCTGCTTACCAGCAAGTCGCATTTAACCAGGCAATGGTTTATTACCGAGATCAAAAGTATCCTGCGGCTTTAAATTACCTAGATAAGTCACTTCAGTTCCCAGAGAACCCAACTATAGTTTTGGATTCACATTTCTGGAAAGGAGAAATTCACTCGGCAGCGGGTAATCTACCACTAGCAATCAAATCTTACGATACTGCTGTTGGCTTAGGCAAAAAAACATCCAGTGCCTATTTGACAAAAAGCCTATATGGACTGGGCTATGCCTATTTCAATTCTCAGCAATACGGCAGGGCCGAGCAAGAATTCAAGACTTACACGGATCGTCTTCGAACTCGTGAAAATAAGGAGAATTACGATGATGCACTTTTAAGACTAGGGGATACTTATTATGTGCAGAAGCGCTTTCCAGAAGCAGAAGCCACTTTTCAACGAGCAATCAATGAGAGCAACAAGGGCATTGACTATGCTTACTATCGTCTTGCGGTAGTTCAAAATTTCCAATCGAGAAACCAGCAAGCGCTGAGTCAGTTGGACATGCTGATTTCACGCTATCCAAATAGTTTGTACATCGAAGATGCACTATTCCAAAGAGGACAAATCAACATGGAGGAGACGCAGTATCGAACTGCTTCAATTAGCTTTTCGGATCTTATAAACTCCAAACCGAATAGCCCTTTTATTCCATATGCTCTGGAAGGAAGAGCCGTGGCTAATTTCTCCCTTCAAAGCTATGATCAAACTATCGCTGACTATAAGACGATCTTGGATAAATATCCGAATGCTGAAAATTCAGAAACTGCTTTGAAAGGACTTCAGGAAACTTTGGCTTTGCAAGGAAGGTCAGCTGAATTCTCTGATTATTTAGGTAAATACAAAGGAGCCAATCCAAGTAGCGGTAGTGTCCAATCCTTGGAGTTTGAATCCGCCAAAGGAATCTACTTTGATAAAAACTATGCACAGGCAACAAAAGCATTTGAGAATTACCTGAAAAACTATCCACAATCTGCCCAGCGAGCTGATGCACTTTATTTCCTGGGAGATAGCTATTTCCAATTGGGGAATAAAACTCAAGCTTTGGCTCAATTCAAAATTCTGGAGAAAGAGCCGGCATCGCCTCAGCGAATCCGAGCTATCCAACGAATTGGTGCTATGGAGTTAGAAAGTAAGAACTATGCGCAGGCAATTCCTTACCTAGAAACTTCTGCGAGCAACGCACGAAACAAGGTTGAAGAAGCAGAAGCAGTGCAAGGTTTGATGATCGCCAATTTTGAGATTAAGAAATATGATCAGGCCATCCAGAATGCAGATCGTTTATTAACTTTGGACGGAATACTTCCAGAATCTACTCCAAAGGCCATACTCACTAAAGGGAAGTCTCAATTGAACCTGAATCGTAAACCAGAAGCCGAGGCGACTTTCTTAGCGCTAGTAAATGAATACAAAACAGTTCAAGGTGCTGAGGGACTTTATCTTCTTGCAAATTCATATCAGGAAAAGGGCGATGTGACCCGTTCAAATGAGACCATTTTCGATTTTTCTGGGCCTTTCGTAGATTTTGATTACTGGTATGGTCGACTGTTCTTATTACTCTCTGACAACTATCTGAAAACAGGAGAGACCTTCCAAGCAAAAGCCACACTCGAATCGATCGTAGAAAGGTCGACAAATGCGGAGATCAAACAACTGGCTCAAGCTAAACTTCAAACCATCCAATAATCATGAAAAAGCTAGCAATAATTCTTTTTTTTAGCACGTTGGTTGGAGTAGGTAATCAGACAGCGATTGCTCAAACGCAGTCGAAAGGGGAGGTGAAAGATCAAGAGTTTGTCATCCGAAAGGATCGAGTTCTTACGGTTCCTGTTCAGCCTCGTATTTATGAAAAGCTCCCAGTTTTGCCTCAAGCAAAAGGAATCACGGATTTCAATTACTTCGCCAGTCGCTATAATTTAAATTTGAAGCCTTTGCAAATGGCAGCAACGCCTGCTCAGAAAAACTATGCAGCCCCGAAACTCAATCTATATCCGGGTTTTGTGAGAGCGGGTTACGGGAATTTTGCTTCCCCACTATTGGAAGTTAGGTACATGGCCACTGAAGTGAATGACTTCAATTATGCGCTGCAGTTGAATCATCAGAGTTTTGGCAAGGGGCCGGTTTTGGATGAGCAATCTAAAGAGTCCCATACGAATCTGGGATTTGAGGGGAGCTATTTCTTAGACCTTTTTGAGGTTTATGGAGGGCTAAAATGGAAGCAGGATTCGTATCAATTTTATGGTGTAGATCCCAGATTTGTAACCTATGATTTGAATCAAGCCACATTTCTTGGGAATGTATTTAGCACGGTTGATCTGAATGCTGGAATACGTGAGATTGAAAAAGTCGGTCCCTTTTATTACGAAGCGGAATTGAGTTTTAGAAATTTTAAGGACAGCTATTTAGTTCGAGAAAGTCAATTTGGATTTCAGGTAAAAGGGATATTTAAACCAGTAGATGATTGGACAGGGGAAGTGGGATTATCTTATTTTTCAACCAATCCAGAGGATCTCAATTTCGCTGAATCGAGAAATTACTTTGCCATCCGACCAACGGTGTCCTATAACTATGGTGAGTTTTCTTTCACGGCTGGCTTAAATATTATCTCTGAAAACGACTCAATCGCGGATAAATCCAGTGATTTTAGAATTTTTCCCGTCTTGAAAGCTTCGTATCAATTCGCTCCGGAGTTTGGCTTTTATGGTTCCTTTACTGGAGATGTCAATCGAAATACTTACCACAGCTTTGTGATGGAAAACCCATTTTTGGGTCCTACTAACAGGTTGTTGAACACGGTAAATAATTACAAAATTCAAGGTGGAATCGAAGGTCAATTCCAAGAGGTATTTCAGTACCGAGCAGGAATCGATATTAGTCGTTACAACCAACTGTATTTCTTCACCAGTAATTACACTCAGAATCCTTTGACTGCAGATGAAGCTAGATTCAATCTGGTCTACGATGATAAAGTGGCTGTTTTCAATATCAATGCAGAATTAGGCTTCAAAATCTCTGATTTCTATACTTTGAACTCAAGATTAGATCTTTACCAATATGACTTGAATCAACAGCCCGAGGCTTGGTCAAGACCAACTTGGGAATTTAAAGTAAATAATCAAGTGACTCCTTTAGATCGATTGCTTATTCAAGCTAATGTTAATTTTATGGGAGGGATTAAAGCCAGAGGAGCAAGAATAGAAAGCGATGCCTTGATTGGTACTCCGCAATTCGAAGTAATCAAACTCAAAACCATAGCAGATCTTCAGCTGAAAGTTGATTATGGAATCACAGAGCGGATCTCAATTTTTGCCGAAGGAAATAACCTCTTGAATGCTACGAATACCCGTTGGCTCAACTATCCGGTGAGAGGGATTCAGCTCATTGGAGGCGCATCCTTTAAATTCTGAGGTTTGTTCTGATTTGGTTGGGGTTTACAGTCAATTCGTTTAGTTTCGTATCATTCCCAAATAGCTATGAACTCCGAAAATAATTCCAATAAGCATTGGCCTGATCCAAAGGACTATGGATTGCCTGTAGTCGATATCAATCCTATTAATCCAGTTCCATCTGCTAGTTCACTTAAAGTTCAGCAAGAAGCTTTGCCTAAAAAGGAGGCAAAGCCTGAAGAAATAGTTCCTAATCCAGTGGTCCAATCGATCATTGCAGATAAATCTGTGGAACAAAATGAGCTCCAGACTCCAAAACACGAAGTCAATAAGGCAGAGATTCCGAAGACAATTCCTGTAAAAAAAGAATCGAAAAGATGGATCGGAATCACTGCAGTTCTAGCCTTGGTGGTTCTGGCAGTAATTATCTGGCAAATGACAGCGGGAAATAAGGAAATTGAAAATCCAGTAGCTCTTGAAAACGGAGATGTTCAGATCGTCACAACTTCTGAGGAGCCTATTTCAACTGTTAATGATTCTAAAGTTGAAGAAATACAAACCCCTGAAAATCAATTCGCTGAATCCGAATTGCCAAGTTCGCCGAATACTACAATCCAAAAGCCTGAAACTGGTACAACTATTGATCTTAAGGCAGTAGGAACTTTGATTCGTGTGGAATCAAAAGCAGCAAGGCCTACTTATTTTATTATTGTAGGAAGTCTTCCAAATGAGCGGTTTGCTTTAGAAGAAGCTCCACAATATCAAAATCGGGTACCTACTGTTTATTTGATCACACCATACGACGATACTAAAAACTATCGTTTAGCAATTGGGTCATTCGGAAGTTTTACACAAGCCAATGAAGAACTCGAGCGAATTAAAGCTGACTATACAGAAGCTTTATGGATTTTGAAATACTAATATGACTCTACTTCAAACCCTCTCTGTTGATTCGATTTCAGCAGCAGATAGCCTTTCGATGGGCGCGAAAGCAAATAGCATCGGCTTACTTGACCTTTTGATTAAAGGTGGATACATGATGATTCCGCTTTATCTACTTTTCATTTTAGCCATCTACATCTTTTTTGAGCGACTCTTGACCTTGAAAAAGGCTTCAAATACATCCTCTTATTTGATGGATCAGGTGAAGATTTTGGTTCAAAGTGGAAATACAGAAAAAGCTCGGATACTCTGCGCTGGGGAAAATACACCTGTGGCCAATATGATTGCCAAAGGGATTGAGCGTATTGGTTCACCTTTGAAAAATATTGAAGTTTCGATTGAGAATGTGGGTAAGATAGAAATCTACAAACTTGAAAAAAATCTTAATCTTTTAGCTACAGTATCAGGGGCAGCTCCAATGATTGGTTTCCTAGGTACTGTGACAGGAATGATTCAGGCATTCATTGCAGTGGCGCAAGAAGAAGGCATGGTTTCGCCTAAATTGCTTTCAACAGGTATTTATGAAGCGATGATTACCACCTCTGCAGGACTTGTAGTAGGAATTATTGCCTATTTGGGTTATAACTATTTGGTAACACAAGTTTCCAAATTGGTACATAATATGGAATATTCTTCGATAGAATTCATCGACTTACTTCAAGATAAATAAGATGGGACTTCAATCTAAAAACAAAGTAGATCCAGCATTTAGCATGTCTTCAATGACAGACATTATCTTTTTGTTGTTGATTTTCTTTATGTTGACTTCTTCCTTTATTACTCCATCGGGACTTCCGGTCAACTTGCCATCAAGTGAGACTTCGGATATCGTGATGCAAGAAGTGACGGTGACAATCACCAAAGATTTTAAGTACTCAGTAAATGATAAGATCGTTTCAAGGGAACAAATTAAGAGTGAACTCACTTCATTATTGACTGGTAAAAAAGGTCAGGTAGTGCTTCACATCGATAAGGAAGTACCTGTTGAATACCTTGTAGAAATCGGTGGAATTGCCGCCGGACTTGAAGCGAATGTTTCTATAGCTACGAAACCTTACTAAAATGCAAACCTGGGATTCAGATAAAATAGAAAGCGAAAGCAAGAAAAAGTCTTGGATCATTACGGTATTCCTAAATATCGCTTTACTGATTGCATTCTATTTTATTGTAGTATGGAAAGAACAAATTCCTCCGATCCCAACTTTTGGATTAGAGCTAAATCTAGGTTTTACTCCAACGGGATCAGGTGATCGGAATAGTCCAAATGCCCCCTCTGAGGTAGAAACTCCAGTTACAGAAGCAGCTGCTCCAGGCGAAGTAGCTGAAGCTGTGACCAAACCAGCAACTCCAGCCCCTAGTCCAAAAACAACTCAGGCAAAGCCCAAAGCAGCTTCAAAGCCCGCTGTAAATCAGGCAGTAACTAGCAAGCCTTCTCCAATCAGAGGAGAAGAGAAAGCAATTGAAAATACAAAAAAGCCGGAACCGGTAAAAACTGCACCAGCAAAGACAGTAACTACCCCTGCCAAATCAGAAGCAGAAGCGACGACGCAAAAAGCTCCAGAAAAACCTAAAGTAGATCAAAGAGCTATTTTTGGGGCGGGTGGAACCGCAGGAAAAGGAACTCAGCCAGCTTCGGGTGGTGCCCAAGGTTCTTCAACGGAAAAGGGAGACGCCGGGGATCCAAAAGGCACGGTAGATGGCCGAGCCATCATGGGTGAGGGATCAGGAAAAGGCGTGGCATCAGGTGCCGGATATAGCCTTGATTTGGCTGGATGGGATTTCTCATCCAAACCTACAATCAATGACCGAGTATCAACTCGGAATGGTATTATTGTATTTAAAATCACGGTAGATGATGCCGGAAAAATTGTTCAGGCAGTGCCTTTGGAATATAATGTATCCAATGAAGTCTTAGCCTATTATCGACAGGTAGTCAACCAGATTAACTTCAAAAAACAAGGAGGAGCGGCTGCCGATTTTTCTTCGGGTAAGATCACGTTTGTTATTAAAATTGATTGAATTAGCCTTTTCTGGATAGCTCTGATACTAACCTTAATCATTCACTTGTTGCTAAATCCGAATTTTAACCTCTTCAGTTCGAAACTAGGTTGAAATCTTATCCTCCACCTTTTTTATTGGGAAGTTAAAACCACTAACTTTTCTTTCAGATTTTTCCCCTATTCGAAACAGCCTAAGAAATCATTCTTTAGATTTACGTTGAAAAGTATAAAGTGCTGATTAAATTGTTTTAATGAACTATCAAGAAACTCTCGACTACCTGTTCAATTCCCTTCCCAATTTTCAGCGGGTAGGTGCTCCAGCCTATAAAAATGATTTGAATAATACGCTAGCACTTTGTGCACATTTGGGAAATCCAGAACGGCAATTTAAATCGGTACATGTAGCTGGCACCAATGGGAAAGGGAGCTCCTCGCACAGCATTGCTGCTATTCTCCAGCAGGCAGGTTACAAAACTGGACTTTATACTTCTCCTCATTTAAAATCGTTCACGGAGCGTATTCGGGTCAATGGAATTGATATTCCGGAGGCCGATGTAGTGATCTTTGTGAAAGAAAATAAAATATTTTTGGAGGAGCTAAAGCCTAGCTTTTTTGAAATGACGGTGGCGATGGCATTTTGGTATTTTGCCAAAGTCAAAGTGGATATCGCTGTCATCGAAGTGGGAATGGGAGGAAGATTGGATAGTACCAATGTGATTTTACCTGAGCTAAGCCTAATTACGAACATCAGTTATGATCACATGCAGTTTCTAGGCAATACCTTGCCATTGATCGCTGGAGAAAAAGCTGGAATTATTAAGCCGCATATCCCTGTGGTAGTCAGTGAAACTCATCCGGAAACTAGAACGGTCTTCTTGGAGAAAGCTAAATCTGGGGAATCTCAAATTACCTTTGCAGATCAGGTGTGGTCCATTTCTGATTCTAAGCTTGTTGAAGGAAAAGCCCACTATTTAGCAAGCAAATCTTCCAAGAACCTCAAAATTGAACTTGATCTGATCGGGAATTACCAGCGCTATAACCTACCGGGAATCCTTGAGTCCATCGATGTTTTAAAAATGCTTGGCTGGGATATTCCTGAGCAAGCAATTTTATCAGGCCTTTGCAATGTATCCAGCTTGACCCAATTAAAAGGGAGATGGCAAACCCTCGCTCAAAACCCGCTTATGATTGCGGATACTGGACACAATGAATCCGGGATAAATGAAATCTTAAAGCAGCTGAAAACGTATAGCTTCAGTCAACTCTGGATGATCATCGGAATGGTTAATGATAAAGATGTCCGAAAGATTTTGGAGATGTTTCCACAATCCGGCAACTACATTTTCGTGCAAGCAAAAATCCCAAGAGCAATGCCTGCTGAAGAATTGGCTAAAATAGCGATTGAATTCAATCTCAAAGGGGAGATAATTCCTGATATCAACGAGGCTATGCAATTCGCTAGAAAAAAAGCCCAGTCAAATGATCTAATTTTTATTGGAGGGAGTACTTTTGTGGTCGCAGAAATCGAAGACCTATAAATGAGCAGAAATAAACTGGTTCACTTCAAAGAAAATGAAGAAAACCCCAACGTAGTTCAATCTGGCAAACCTATTTTTGAAACCATCAAGGGCAACTGGAACGAAGTTCAATTCAAAAATGATCATCCTATTGTTGTAGAATTAGCCTGCGGAAGAGGAGAGTTTACAGTGGGCCTAGCCCGGAATTTTCCCGAGCAGAATTTTATCGGTGTGGACATTAAAGGAAGCCGTATCTGGAAAGGAAGTTCGATCGCTACAGCCGAGGGAATTAGCAGCGTGGCTTTTTTGCGAACTCAAATAGAGCTAATAGATAAATCCTTTGCAGAAAATGAGATTTCTGAACTTTGGATCACTTTCCCGGATCCTTATCCTAGAGATGGGGATGAAAAACGTCGATTAACTTCCCCTCGATTTTTGGAAATGTATAAACCAATGTTGAAGAAAGAGGGTATTATCCATTTTAAAACTGATAATACCGGACTATTTGATTACACTTTGGAGCTTTTCCAAAATCGAGCAGACATCGAGTTGATAGGCTATTCGCATGACTTTTATCAAAGTGAATGGAAGGATGATCACTTCGGTATCCAAACCCGCTACGAGAAGATGTTTTCTGACAAAGGCGAAAAGATTAAGTATTTGAAGTGTCGTTTTTTAGAAGAAGCCTAACCGCTACTTTCAATAAACAAAAGACCCTGAGGTGGTCTGATACTTATAGAAAAGGAAAAATCCATTACGGTTCGACCCCGTCGGGGTCGAATAAATTCGGCGCCCAAAATTCTATAAACATTAAATCCCCTCGGGATTTTTGGGTCTTTTTGGGATGGATTTTTTCTTTATTTTACCACAAAGAAAGTGTAGAAAACATAGCTTTTTAATTTTCAAAAAATCGAAAAACTACTTCAATCCTGACCGAGAATCAGCTCCATAGGATCTTCATATTGATAGCCCCAGCCCCGATAGTTACGGGGTTAACCCGGGGTAAGGAGGAGTGAGGAATTATTCCCTCCAGCACAGAGTTTCGATTTGGAAAAAGAATATAATTGCGGGAGGCTGGAAACGGATTTTTTTTCCACCACGGAGGCGCAGAGGACACAGAGGTTTCGCGGAGGAAATAGGATTCCAAAATTGGAAGATTCTAAAATTGAAAAATTACTTCCAGTCTAGCTAAAAACCAGCTCCATTGGAAAGTAACATGTGTAGCCCCGGGTTTGAACCCGGAATAACAGGAGTCCCACCATATTCCCCTCCCGCGCAGGATATCGATTTTGGAAAATGAAAGCTGGTGCGAGAGATTGGAAACGGATTTTTTACGGATTGAAAATTTGATGATCTGGATTTGATATTGCAATTATCGAATAGCAGAGGGAAAATGGGCGTACGAATGAATGTAAATGAAGCCAAAGCAATCTATAAAGACCTTTAGAAGCGCTTTGAAAATAATGGGAAGCGAGAATAAGTTAGAATTATTGCTTTGAATTACCCCTTTACAACTTAACACTACTGGGTCGAGGAGCAATCTTAATTTAAGGTTGTTTTCAACACCCCCATTTCCAATACCTTCAGCTTTCCCCAATTTTTGGGATTCCTATCTATCCTATATTTTTTCAGCCAAAAAATCCCTCAAGCCACTGGAAATTAATTGATCTTGATTAGCTTAAAAGATTCATACGCCGCATTGGAAGAAAAGCCATGATTACCTTATTTCGAAAAATTCGCTACGAATTGATGGAGAAAAATAAAAACGGAAAGTCTGCCTCACCGGTAGGCAAGTACCTGAAATATGCTTTTGGAGAGATTATTCTAGTGGTGATAGGAATTCTCATTGCCATCCAGATCAATAATGCCAATCAAACGCGCAAGGACCGGGAAGCTTTGGAAGGCTACCTCAACAGTATCGCCCAAAACCTGGAAAGCGATCTGAAAAAGGCAAAAAAGATCAATGAAACCCGCGTGGAGCTTTTCCCCAAAATCTCGACCGTCCCTAGACGGATGGCTCCCGACTACTATCAAACGCTATCGGAAGTGTATGGGCAGGACATCTCGGCAGACCAACGATACAGCTTGGAAAACTTGGATTTCATGTCCCAAACCATCAATAATGGCTGGAAGAAAATTTACCTGACCCCTAATCTCAGCGGATTTGAATCCTTGAAGAGCTCAGGTTACTTAGGCCAGCTGCAGGGCACTGATTTAGAAAAATTGCTTTTTGATTACTACAATTTACTGGAAGAGTTGACCACCTTGGAGAATAATTACAACGCCAGTCTTCAGAGCTCAAATGATGACTTCATCAGTGCAGATCTTCCGGGAACCTTTGCTTTTTTTACCCCAGGCACTCGAGACTGGAACACGGAGCTGGAGGGACGGCTCCCCGGAATGGTGGATGAGATCATTAATCACCCTACCTTATTTGCCGTATTTCTTTGGCCCTATGAACTCCTTGAAAAATATGAAAACCTATTGCTAAAGGGGCGTGCATTGCAGGAAATGATTGTCTCTGGAGAGAAAGACTACACCGAGGAAATCAAGGAACAACTCGCAAAGGTGTTTGATGATTACGGCGACGTACCCTATCCCCAAGTAGTACGAGGTGGCTACACTAGCCGTCATTATGATTATGCTGTGGCTAGTGAGTCTCATAATCAGGGGGTAAACCTTCAATTCATGGGCACCCACACGACTGTTCAGTTTCGCGAGCAGCCTTGGGCAGTAGCCTACTGGTATTTGGGAAATGGGTTAGTGGACCCAAATCGAGTCAAGGATTTTTCGAAGTTTAAGACCCTTAGGCTCAAGCTGCGAGGTGTCAAAGGAGGAGAAAAAATTGCGGTTAGTCTGAAAGACAAATCTAACCCCACAGACGGGAGCGAAACCAAAGTTCGGCTGACCTTGACGGATAAATGGCAAACCTTTGATATCCCGCTGAGCAGTTTTTCTCCTACCCGTATGGAGGAGCTATTTAACGTTGCTTCGTTTATCGTAGAAAACCAAGCCTATGCGATTGAAGTGGAGACGATTCAGTTTTTGTAAAAACCACCTTTTGGGATACGATAAAAAACAAATCATTTCTATACAATAATTTCTAACTATTCTTCAAAAACACCTATTCCCCATGAGCAGACGAGCCTTTATTAAAAAAACCGCATTCACCAGTTTGGGATTGACCGCATTTGGATGGCTGGATGCTCAGACGATTTCTTTTTCCCAAAGCCTGCCTAAGGTTAGCCGCCAGCGGATTGAAGATCGGATTCAGGCATTGGCCAAATTTGGGCTGGATGAAAATGGACATGGCTATCGGGTCGCTTATACGCAAGGGGATATCGCAGGAAGGAAATGGTTTATGGATCTGATGTCCAAGGCTGGGCTTAATCCACGCATCGATGCAGGAGGAAATATCATCGGTAGGCGAGCAGGTAAAAACTCGGCATTGAAGCCCATTGCCTTTGGTTCCCATATCGACATGGTTCCCGACGGAGGAAATTACGATGGGGCTTTGGGTTCGCTAAGCGCCTTGGAAGTCATCGAAGTATTGAATGAAAATAAGATCATTACCGAGCATACTTTGGAAGTTATCGTTTTTGGCAATGAAGAAGGCGGATTGATCGGTAGTAAGGCCATGGTGGGGAAACTTACCAAAGCTGGCCTAGAGCAAATCAGTCAAAGCGGTTTGGTCATGGGCGAAGGAATCCGAGCGATAGGAGGGAATCCGGAAGACATAGGCAGCGCCGAACGAAAGAAAGGAGACCTTCATGCTTGGGTGGAGTTGCATATTGAGCAGGGAGGAATATTGGATAGTGAAAACCTTCAGATCGGCGTGGTAGAAGGGATTGTGGGGATTTTGGATTGCGAAATAACCGTGGAAGGATTTGCCAACCATGCCGGTACCACTCCAATGAAATTGCGGAAAGATGCCTTGCTTGCAGCTTCCAAACTGACCGTTGCTGTGAATGAAATCATCAACAGCTTCCCCGGAACTCAAGTTGGCACAGTAGGTAAAATCGAAGCCTTTCCCGGAGCTTATAATGTCGTGCCCGGCAAGGTGAGTATGGGGCTCGAGATTCGGGATTTATCCTTTGAAAAAATCGAAATGCTCCTGGCAGAAATCGAAAAGCGCGCACAAGTCATTGCAGCAGAAACTCAGACGAGCATTCACTTTCGACGAGAGCCCAGTTTCAATCTCCCTGCATTGACCGATTCAGGCGTTCAGGAAAAAATCAATGCTTCCGCCAAAGCGCTGGGCCTCAAAACCAAATACATGCAAAGTGGAGCTGGACATGATACCCAACAAATCTCACTGATTGCTCCAGTAGGAATGATCTTCGTGCCTAGCGTAGGAGGAATCAGCCATTCGCCCAATGAATTCACCAAAGGAGAAGATATAGAGAACGGCGCCAATGTGCTTTTGCATACCGTTTTGGCCTTGGATCAAAAGGGAAGCTAACTCAATCAAGCTATTTCTAGTAGGAATTTTTTGGGTTGGTTTCAGTTACCTAATCCCTAATCCCTCATCTCCAATTCCTAATCCCTCCCAAATTCCCTACCTTAAATCCATGATTCAGAAAAAGCGTTTGGTTGTATTGTCTGGGGCCGGAGTTTCTGCGGAAAGCGGGATCAGGACTTTTCGAGATTCAGGCGGATTATGGGAGGGGCATGATGTGATGGAGGTAGCTTCTCCTGAAGGTTGGTATCGAAATCAAACCTTGGTTCAGGATTTTTACAATCAAAGGAGAAAACAAGCGCAGGACTGTCAACCTAACCAAGCGCATTTAATTTTAGCTTCTTTGGAAGAGTTTTTTGAGGTAGATATCATCACTCAGAACGTCGATCAGCTTCACGAAAGAGCAGGATCGACAAGTGTTATCCATCTCCATGGTGAATTGAGTAAAGCTCAGAGCTCAGTGGACCCTCGTTTAGTTTATGATTTGGATTCTTGGGAGATCAAAGCTGGAGATTTGTGTGAAAAGGGATCTCAACTTCGGCCAGCTATTGTTTGGTTTGGGGAGCCAGTTCCAATGATGATTCCCGCAATCAATCTTGCTGAAAAGGCAGATTTTTTTTTAGTAATTGGGACTTCTTTACAAGTCTATCCAGCTGCAGGACTTTTGGATTATGTGCCAAATCAAGCGAAAATTTTCTTAGTAGATCCCAATGTTCCTGATCGAAAGCTGAATATCAAAGTCAAAGTAATTACTGAAAAGGCAACAGTTGGAATGGAAATAATCAAAAACTTACTGCTTGACAGGTTATAATTTTTCAACTCGCAAAAATCCTATAAATTGAGACATAAAAACTTTTAGCTATGGCAGCAAAGAAAAATAGTTGGCCGATTCTACAGTATGAAGAAATCAAGGACACGCTATACCTGCTTCATCACTGGTCCCAAATCATTGGAAAAGTGAGATTGAAAAAATCTCCATGGCAAAACCACTCTTGGCATGTTCCGTTGTACGTGGATTCTCAAGGCCTCACCACTGGGTTAATCCCGTATGTCGGCGGGGGATTTGAAATTCGTATGGATTTTATTCACCACGAAATTCGGATTAAAACAACAAATGGAGCACAAGACCGCTTTTCTATAGGTGGACAAACGGTGGCGAGCTTTTATCAATTGCTGATGGAAAAACTCCAATACTTGGGGATTGAGGTCAAAATCAATACTATGCCCAATGAGATGGCGAACCCCATTCCTTTTCCTAAAAACAAAAAATCAATTCAATATCAGGCAAATGCCGCTCAGAAGATTTGGAAGGCTTTGGTGCTAATTGCTAAGGAATTCAACCTTTTCAAATCGAAGTTTACCGGAAAGCAAAGTCCAGTACATTTTTTCTGGGGCTCGTTTGATTTGGCTTACACTCGATTTTCCGGAAAAAGGGCAACGAAATTTGAAGCACAAGTACCCAATATACCTTTGGAGGTGATGCAGGAATCCTATTCCCATGAGTTATTTAGCGTAGGTTTTTGGCCTGGGAACGAGTCCTACCCTAAGCCCGCATTCTATGCTTATTGCTATCCAAATTTGCCGGATTTCAAATCGGAGACTATAGCTCCGCCTGAAGCTTTTTGGAGTAATGAGTTAGGAGAATTTCTGCTTAATTATGACGTGGCACAAAACTCTGTAGATCCATCAGACTGTCTTCAGAATTTTCTTCAAAGTGCCTATAATGCAGCTGCCAAAGTTGCTAATTGGGATCGTGAAAGTTTAGATTGTGATTTTACCCATTTAAATCAGAGAAATAGAAGTTAATAAAGCATATGAAAGTAGCAGTGATAGGCGTAGGACCTTCAGGAATTACAGCTTTGAAAAATCTGGTAGATCAAGGTTTAGATGTGGTGGCATTTGATCGAAATCACGAGGTCGGAGGAAATTGGATTTATTCCGAGAATGAAAGTCATTCAAGCGTTTTTGATACGACACATATTATTTCCTCCAAAACGCTCTCGCAATACGAAGATTTTACTTTTGAAGACTTCGATCCTTCTGTCTCTGATTACCCTTCTCACGATGAATTGCGGCGATATTTTCAAGCTTACGCCAAACGGTTTAATCTCTATCAGTTTATCCAATTTGGAACTTTAGTGATTCATTGTGAGCAAATAAACGCTGCTACTTGGGAAATAACTACAGAAAAAGATGGTGCCAGAAAAGTGGAGCAATTCACTCATTTGGTCGTCTGTAATGGCCACCATTGGAAGCCAAGATTTCCTGAATATCCTGGAATATTTACAGGTGAGTTTATCCATTCGCATAATTTCAAGAAAGCTGCGCCATTTGCCGGAAAACGAGTTTTGGTCATTGGTGGAGGAAATTCCGCCTGTGATGTGGCCGTTGAGACCAGTCGTGTTTCCCAAAAAACTGCGATTTCTTGGCGGAGAGGCTATCGAATTGTCCCAAAATTCTTTTTTGGGAAACCTTCGGATGTGGTGGCTGAACAATCCAAATGGATGCCTATCAAAGTGAGGACATTCTTCAATCAAATTCTTCTAAAGATCATGCTTGGGAAGAATGAGTTGTATGGCTTAAGGCCAATTACGGAGCCATTTGGATCTTCACATCCCACGATCAATGATGAACTTCTCCACAAAATTCGTCATGGGAAAGTGCTCCCTAGGATGGACATCAAGCGATTTGAGGGAGAAAAAGTGATCTTTGAAGATGGAAGAGAAGAAGTGTTTGATTCTATTGTGTCCTGCACTGGTTATTGGTTGAGCCATCCATTTTTTGATAAAGAGTTGATTAATTATTCCGAAGGTCCAGTTCCACTTTGGTTAAAGATGTTTCATCCAACCATTTCTAATCTGTACTTTATAGGAATGTTTCAACCACTTGGATGTATTTGGCCGGGAGCAGAGCTCCAAAGTAAGATTATGGCACAGGAGCTGGCAGGTGAGTGGCAAAGACCATCAAACATCAAAGAGCTATGTGTAAAAGAGGCGACTCATCCTCATTACAAGCAGATTAATACCCCTCGGCATACGATTACTGTTGACTTTCACTTGTTTGTGAAGGAATTAAAAAAACAACTTCCGAAAGTTTACCAGTCTAAGAAACCAATTTCAAAAGATCAGCGGGAGGAGTATGGCACCTAAACCAATGAAAGGCCTTAAAATCAAATATTTTCTAATTTTTTTGATTCTTTGGGCCTTTGGTTTTTTAAGTTGGGAATGGTGGAATAGCTATCCAAAAATCTCGCTTGCCGTCCTTACACCCGCTACGAGTTTTGAAGGTAAGATTGATTCAATTCTCTATCAAGCGATAAATGAGTATCGATTACCTGGTGTTTCCCTTGCGCTAGTCAAGGAGGGGAAATTGGTTTATATGAATGCTTTGGGCTTTGAAAATCTTGAGACCAAAGTTCCGCTAAATCCGACAAGTACGATTCCTGTAGCCTCTATTTCTAAGCTTTTTACAGCATTGACAATAGCCAACAAAGCATTGGCAACTGATTTGCAAGCTACTGCTAGCCTGAAAAACTCCAGCAATACATTTTTCCCAACCTTGTCTCTTTCTCAATTATTGGAGCATCGATCAGGTTTGAAGTCTGAGAATTCTATTCGCTCCCGTTTTTTTAGAAAATCAAAAACTGGCTTAAAGGATTGGGGAATAAATTATCTAGAAAAGTCAAGTTTTGAGGGGGTCAATTCTGCGCCATTCTTTTACTCGGATTTGAATTATGATTTTCTTGGGTTTTGGCTGGAAGAACAATCTGAGCTTAGCTTTCAAAATCACGTTGCGGAAAATATTTTTGGATCAGCCGGGATGGAGCAAAGTTTCTTTGTGGATATGACTAGCCCAGACACACTTTCGATTTCTGGTTACCAGCATACATTCTTATGGAAACGACTGGAGGAGAATCAGTTGAAACTCCAGATTTTTCCTTCTCCATCATCGGGACTAATGACCAGTACTCGAGATATGAGTATTGCTTTAATCCATTTGCTTCGCGGTGATATGGGTGATTTTCAGGAAGAGCTAGCATGGCTCAATGATCAAGAGAATGCTAAATTCCTCGGTTTTCAAAAAATAAGAATGTTGGATTCCGATTGGGTCGGACACTACGGAGGGCAGGCTGGCTACAGTTCTTTCTTCTTCTTTTCAAAAAATGAGGACACCGGGATCTTTCTTTTCTTCAACCTGAAGGATCCCGCTGACTATCGTTTGGACCTATCCGAAAAAATCTTGACGCTACTTTTACAACTTTAAATTCATATCCATGAAGCTATCGTTCCCTCATCCGATTATCATCCTGCTAAGTTTTATTTTCATAGCTGGGCTTTCCACTTTTTTTGCACAGTCTGGAAGTTATGATCGAGTTTTGGATGAGAGTACTGGTCGTGAAGTAGTCGTTCCTGGGAGTTTCAGGGCCGTTGAAGATGTAAATCTAGGATTAGGCGATATTTTGTTAGCAATTCCTGCCGGTATTATAGATCGGGCCGATGTGTTGGTACTAATTTTACTTTTAGGCGGAGCATTTTTTGTGATTGAGAAAACAGGCGCACTTCAAGTCGGGATTGAGTCTTTGATTTATCGGTTCAGGAATAATCCCTATTGGCTTTTTTACTTGCTGGGATTTATATGTTCTATATGTGGAGCGGTTTTTTACATGTCCGAGGAGTTTATCGGATTGATTCCAATTTTCGTTTTGCTGGCAAAAAAGACGCAATACGATTTGAAAGCGATCCTAGCGATAGGAGTGGGCTCGGCAATTGTTGGAGCTGCTTTTTCACCATTTAATCCTTTTGGGTCATTAATTGCGATGAAGATTGCGCAAGTTGATCCGGCAGTTGAAATTATGTTTAGGTTGGTATTTTTTGCGTTCGCCGTTTTCGTTTGGATCAGCTATCATGCGAAATTTGGAAAAATTATGATCGATAATTCTTCTATAGTAGAAATTAAGAAAACTGCTATTTCTATACCTCATCGGATTATTCTGACGCTTACCACAATTGGAATTGGCTTAATGGTCTGGGGCGTAGCAGTCCAAGGTTGGGATTATAATCAAATGGGCGTCATGTTTTTTGTGGTGGGTTTCATCTGCGGAATTGTAGGTGGATTAGGCTTGAATGGTACCGCCCGAACTTTCTCTGCAGGCTTTTCCGAAATGATTTTTGCAGGAGTAGTCATTGGGTTGGCACAAGCGATCTATTTGATTCTGGAGCAAGGAATGGCTATTGACCCTATCATTTATGGGTTATTACAACCTTTGGAGAAACTACCAAATCAAATCGCAGTAGTTGGGCTATACTTGTCTCAAGCACTAATTCACATTCCTGTGCCAAGTACTTCGGGACAAGCGGTGCTGACCATGCCGCTCGTGACTCCGTTGACAGATCTTTTGGGAATGTCTCGAGAAATAGCAGTTTTGACTTATCAGTATCCATCAACCTTAATGGATATGATGACGCCAACAAACGGAACAATTCTAGCTGTTTTGGCTGCCGCTGATATAAAATTCAACAATTGGGTAGCCTATATCTGGAAATCTTGGCTTTTAATCTTTGGGATTGGTTTATTAGCAGTTATTATCGCCTTATTTTGGATTGCTTAAATAAACCTATCAAAAATGGATATCAACGATCACAACCCCCTTCTTCCTTTTCAGCCAGCAGCCGACCGCTATCATCAGATGAATTACCGTCGATGTGGAAACAGCGGACTTCAATTACCTGAGATTTCCCTCGGCCTATGGCATAATTTCGGTCATAATGCAGATTTTACGCTTGGAAGAAAGATTCTTAGAAGAGCTTTTGATTTAGGAATTTGCCATTTTGATTTGGCAAATAATTATGGACCTCCTTTTGGCTCCGCCGAGGAAAACTTTGGAAGAATCCTTAAAAAGGATTTTTCGAGCCTTCGGGATGAGTTATTAATTTCATCGAAGGCTGGCTGGGATATGTGGCCAGGGCCTTATGGGAATTTTGGTTCAAAGAAGTATTTGGTAGCAAGTTGCGATCAGAGTCTCCAGCGAATGGGGCTCGACTACGTAGATATTTTTTACCATCATAGACCTGATCCAAATACACCCCTTGAAGAAACGATGGGCGCTTTGGATCTGTTGGTTAGACAGGGAAAAGCACTCTATGTAGGAATCTCGCAGTATTCTGCGGAAGATACGGTCAAAGCTTATGATATTTTGAAGCGACTAGGGACGCCTCTTTTGATTCACCAACCGCGCTATTCGATGATTGACCGTTGGGTAGAAAATGGGCTGATGGATGTATTGGGAGAAAAAGAGGTTGGAAGTATCGCATTCTCGCCATTAGAGCAGGGCATGCTTACTGATAAGTATTTAAAAGGAATTCCAGAAGATTCCCGAGCTGCAAAAGATGGTCGCTACCTAAAGCCGGATCAAATCGGTGGAGAAAAACTGGAGATGATCCGTGCACTGAATGAAGTGGCTAAATCGAGAGACCAGAGCTTAGCTCAAATGGCTATTGCTTGGCTGTTGAAAGATCCTCGGATCACTTCTGTGTTAGTGGGAGTTTCTAAGCCTGAGCAATTGGATGATAACGTCGAAGCGGTCAAAAATACCAAATTCTCAGAAAGTGAAATTACGCAAATCAAGAAAATTCTAGGTATTTGAAAACCAGTTTAAACTCAACAAGTGCTCTGATCCTGATCGTCATCGCTCAGTTTTTGGGCACTTCACTTTGGTTTGCAGGGAATGCCGTTGCACCTGAGCTAGGGCTACTTCTGGGCAAGCCTGAAATCGTTTCTTGGATTACCTCTGCAGTGCAGTTGGGCTTTATCGCTGGAACCTTGATATTTGCTTTTCTGAGTATTCCTGATCGTTTTCCTCCTGCTAAAGTCTTTCTTCTATCTGCGCTTCTCGCTTCCTTTTTCAATTTTCTGATTACCCTTTTGCCAGTCAATCTTGAGTTGATTATCATTTGTAGGTTTTTAGTCGGCTTTTTTCTTGCGGGTATTTATCCAGTCGGGATGAAAATAGCAGCCGATTATTTCGAAAAGGGTCTTGGTATTGCATTAGGATTTTTAGTTGGAGCATTGGCCCTAGGGACAGCTTTCCCCTATTTAATCAAGGGCTTGAATCTTAGTTTCGATTGGAAGATCACGTTTTATGTGACTTCTATATTGACCCTCCTGGGAGGTCTTATTATTGGTTTTTTTGTTCCCAGCGGACCCTATCGAAAATCCAATTTGGCGTTTGATTTAGGATTGCTCCCAAAACTCTCTAAGATAAACGGGCTAAAAAGTGCTGCCTCAGGTTATTTTGGACATATGTGGGAGATGTACACGTTTTGGGCCTTCCTTCCATTAGTGATTGTTTATCTGAACGGTTCAGAAGTTTCCGGTTCGTATGAGAGCTTGCTGACATTTTTTGTGATTGCGGCAGGCGCGATGTCCTGTGCGGTCGGAGGACTGCTTTCCAATAGATTTGGAAGTAGAGCAGTCGCATCCACAGCGTTAATAGGCTCTGGTATCTGTTGCTTGACTTTGATTTTGGTACAGGGAGCAATTCCTGAAGTTTGGATTTCGCTGTTGATTTTGTGGGGAATTTTGATCACTGCTGATTCACCTCAATTTTCGACTTTAGTGGCTCAAAGTGTGATTCCTGAATACAGAGGTACAGCCTTGACTTTGGTCAATTCGTTGGGCTTCTTTATTTCAGTGGTCAGTATTCAGTTTGCACAGGTTTTATTGAACTGGTTTTCAATAGTCGAAGTACTTTCTTTTTTGGTGATCGGACCAGTTTTGGGATTAAGTTTGTTTCGTCTTTTTTATAAAAGGTCAAAAGCTTCCCCAATAACGTATTGAGTTTGGCTTGCTCTTTTTATTCTGGTTACCTTGCCTCATGGAAAATATAGCCCCTTGCCCGTCTTGTAAATCTCTTTACGCGTATGAATTGGATGGAAAATTAGTCTGTCCCGAATGTGGTTTTGAGTGGGTGGCTGAAGAGGTAGTGGCCCAAGAAGAAGGATTAATTGTGAAAGATTCCAACGGCACGATACTTTCTAATGGCGATGCTGTCGTAATCATAAAAAATCTTCCTGTAAAAGGAGCACCAAAACCGATTAAAGCTGGGACCAAAGTGAAAAGCATCCGACTAGTCGAAGGTGATCATAACATCGATTGTAAAATTGATGGATTTGGCTCGATGGCTTTGAAATCAGAGTTTGTCAAAAAGGCATAAAAAAAGGAGGCCACTGTCTCTGGCCTCCATAATCGTAGCTTAATTCAGTGAACTACCTAACTACGTTTTCTAATGTCGCTAAGTAAACCCATTTCTGGTCTCTACTGTTTAAACCTTCATTGACAGCCTTCCGCTGGGCATCAGTTTGATTCATGTCTTCATATGCCTGCGAGTTGAAAAACTGCATGTAATCTTTATACATATTTACAGTCAAATGCGTTGATTTTGCTTCAGAACCTAACGGGAGTGCAGTTCTCATGAAGCTCCAATGCCCCATTAAACCTTGCTCGATTCGCTTTTGATGAATTGGTTTGAAAACTTCTGATTCAGCTTTTTCATAGGCATCGAATTTTCCTTCAGTAGCTTTCATTAGATCAAATGAGGCTAAAATGCCCGGCTTAACCTGAAAATTGTCTGAGGTTTCAGAAATTTGTCTCATATACAGCCGCATTGGCATGTCGCGCATAGCGAGTGATTCTTCAAATAACTTACTAACCTGACTGTCATTTAAATGTGGATAGGCTATTTGGGTGTATTTCATCATAGATTCTTCATCTAAGCCATCCATCATTTTCACTGGGTCATTATAATAAGTTACCATGACGTATTGAAAATCGGAGTGATCATTTCCGGATTGGAGAGCCCAGAAGTCCCATCCAGTGATTTTCTTGTCATTCAGTGCTTGTCGATACACTTTTTCCATTAAATCTTTAAACTCGATATAGTCGAAAATTTGATCATTTTCCACCTTCACAAATTCAAATACCATAAACTGAGACTGCTGAGCTGAGAGTGAACCAGCCCAAAACATTCCACACATTAATAAAATAAGTATTTTTTTCATGTTAGCTTGGGTTTAGGATTAATTGTGCTTTTCTATAATTTAATTAATTATTTTGACCTTGGGCTAAATTATAATAGATAATTTTATTATAGCCTAGTTTTACCAAACATGCTATATTTAAAAGAATTGGGTAAAAAATGAATATATATTAACATGTGTGGCGAAACATTATTATTTTAACAATCAAAAGGAAAAAATATGTCAGGAATTTCAAGAAGATCATGGCTAAAAAAAGCTTCTCTCGGAAGTGGATTAGCTGCACTAGGTAGTACAGGAATTATATCTTCACTTTCTGCTGAAGAAATTAAGAAGTTTAATCCAAGGCCGATTGATGGTCCTATCCGCTTAGGTTCAAATGAAAACCCTTATGGTCCTTCAGAATCGATGAGGAAGGCTATGGTTAAGGGTTTTGATAATGGTTGCCGTTATCCTTGGGGATACAATAAAGACTTGGTGAAAATGATCGCCGAGAAAGAAGGAGTTCCAGAAGATCATATTGTTTTAACAGCAGGCTCTACTGAAGGGCTGAAGATTGCAGGGATTACTTTTGGTGGTGGGGGGGAGATTATTTCCTGTTCTCCAACATTTCTTTCTATGATGTCCTATGCTGAACTGTGGGGTACGGAAATCAATTGGGTTCCGCTGAATAAAGATCTTGATTTTGACTTGGAGGAAATTGAAAAACGGGTATCCTACAAGACAAAGATGGTTTTCCTTTGCAATCCCAACAATCCAACTGGCAAATTGCTTCCGGCAAATCAAGTAGTTGATTTTTGTAAGACAGTAAGCAAGCAAGCGGTCGTTTTCTCCGATGAAGCATACTACGATTACATCACCGAACCGAATTACCCATCAATGGTTGAGTTGGTTAAGGATGGATATGATGTGGTAGTTTCCAGAACTTTCTCAAAAGTATATGGACTGGCAGGAATCAGAATGGGTTATTTGATCGCAAAGCCTGAATTGGCTAAACTTCTTTCAGACCGTGTGGTGGCAAATACCAATATCATGGCGATAGAAGCCAGTAAAGCTGCTTTGTTAGATAATGAGTTTTATAAGTTTTCGCTACAAAAAACTACAGAGGCCAAAGCTATGCTAACCAAAACGTTGGATGACTTAAAATTACCATATTTGGATTCTCATGCCAATTTCATCTTTTTCCAGTCCGGCAGAGATATCAATGAATTGAATAAAACGATGCTTGCCAAAGGCTTTATTATAGGTAGACCATTTGAGCCCCTGAATGATTGGTGTAGAGTATCCACCGGAACGATCGAGGAAATAGCACTTTATAACAAGGCAATTCAAGAAGTATTAGGCTAATGCTGAATTCTAACATAGTTTTAGAAAATGATCAAATCCTGCTCAGAGTAATCACTGAGCAGGATTTTTCATTTCTTCAGGGCTTGGCAAATGATCCGAGTCTTTGGATTTATTTCACTCAGGACTTAAGTGTTGCGCCAGATTTTGACAAATGGGTAGCACCGGCAATGAAAATGGAGCGATTTCAATTTGTAGTGATCGAAAAGTCCAGTAATGCCATAGTGGGAAGTACTGCTTTTGGAAATTATTCTCCCGCGGATCAACGGATCGAAATCGGTTGGACTTGGCTTGGGAAAGACCATCATGGAACTGGAATCAATCGTCAAATGAAATTTTTGATGGTCCGCTATTGTGCTGAGGTATTAAAACTCAAAAGGGTAGAGTTAAAAACGGATGTGCTGAATCTACCGGCACGGAATGCACTATTGAAAATGGGTTTTGTCGAAGAGGGAATTCTCCGATCTCACACTCAAATGACCCACGATCGCCGACGTGATACGATTTACTATAGTTTGTTGGAAGGGGAGTTTGAGGCTTTCCTGAAAAAAATAAGCACTAGCTTACTACCGCCCAAATACTTTTAAGGCCTAATAATAAGGTGATTAACCAAATGAAACCAGCAAAAAAAGTACGAATTGGACTGTTCTTAAATTTGCCCAAAACAGTGTTTTGCGCAGCGATATAAATAATCCATCCACTGATCAAAGGCAATAAAATACCATTTGCCAGTTGGGCTAGCGTAATCAGTTCGATTGGTTTAATACCAAGTGAGGAGAATAGGATTCCCAATCCTACGATCACAGCCATAGTAATCCGCATAGAAGAGGATTGAATTTCTTGACTCCAGTTCAATACCCCACAAATCACTAATGCAGCCGCCAATGGAGCTGTGATAGAAGAAGTCAAACCTGCTGCCAATAGGCCAAATCCCATTAAGTATTTGGCATAGCTTCCGAATATCGGCTCAAGTCCCTTTGATACATCTATTGCGTTGGTGATTTCGGAACTTGTATTCGCAGCTCCTACAAGTAAGATCGCCATGGATACTAGGCCACCCAAAATAATGGAAATTGCGATATCTTTTCGCATCCAAGGTATAGACTCAGCGCCACTCCATCGGTTTTTGGCAAGACTGGCATATAAAAAAAGGTTATACGGGACCACAGTAGTTCCTATTAAAGCAACTAGTGTTGTTAATTCATCTGGATTAATCGAAGGAATAAAACCACTTAAAACAAGACTCCAGTCTGGTTTGGTAAGTATTGCGGTAATGATAAACGCAATAGACATGAATATAACCAAGCCAACAAGTACTCTTTCTAAGGTCTTATAAGTGCCAAGCCATAAAAGGGAGAGTGCAAAGATTCCTAAGAGAAAATTCCCGCTTTGGAGATTGATTTTTCCAAGTTGAATAACTGGCGCTTCCCAAAAAATCTGAAGTCCTAAATTACTCCCAGAGATATTTCCAGATTCATAAGCAGCGTTTCCTAGGCCAATTGCCAAAAGTACCAAAACGATCGAAGCGACTTTGAGAATTGGGTTTTGTTTCTGATTCCGAATTAGTTGCGCGAGATCCATGCCAGTAACTAAGCCAATTCTCCCCGAAATCTCCTGTAACACCACAGTTGCAACCACCGATAATGCTAATGCCCAAATCAGGCCAAAGCCAAAATTAACTCCTGCTAGCGTGCATACCGTCACCGTTCCCGGACCGATAAAAGCTGCTGCAACAATTGGCCCCGGACCAAGGTTTTCAAATAGTGATTTAAGCTTCAAGAGATTCTTTTTGCCAAAGTAGCTATTTAGGGCAGATTATTTGTAGTTTTTAAAATCAGATTTAATGTTCAAACTGAATACTAGTATATGATAATATGGCTGAATCGATTGGCTAAAGGTCTGGCAGTACTTCTGCTTTCAATAGTCTTTTTTCTATTGTTGATGTTTAGAAGTGATATCCCGGCAGAAGAAATTGAGAAAAAATATCAAACTCCAGAATCACATTATATAGAAGTGGATGGAGTGAACGTTCACGTTCGGTTTTTGGGTGATGGTGATCCAATAGTTTTACTGCATGGGAGTTTTGCTTCCTTACATACTTGGGACTCTTGGCAGCAGGCATTGAGTCCCTATTTCATGACCATAGCAATTGATTTGCCAGGTCATGGTCTTACTGGACCCGATCCGGAAAAACGTTATAGCACCATGGATTACAGTCAATTGGTCTTGAGATTAATGGAAAAATTGACTATCGAAAAATTCCATCTTGCAGGAAATTCGATGGGAGGGGGAGTAGCTTTGCAGATTGCTTCATCATTTCCTGAAAAGGTCTTGAGCCTAAATTTGATTGATGCTTCTGGAGCTCCTAGGCCTCAACAAATTACACTTGAAACCGGGAAACCAAGTACGAATACCAATGCAATTGCTTGGATATTTAAAGCACTGGAAAACCCAATTTTCGCGCAAATTTTCCTGAAGTGTACACCTAGATTTCTATTTGCAATGAATCTCAAACAGGTCTATGCAGATGAATCAAAAATCACGGAGAAGACGATTGACCGCTATTATGATTTGATGCTTAGAGATGGAAATCGAAAAGCTACGATTGATCGGTTGACAACGCCTAAAAATATGTCTGTGGATTTTGATCGATTGACAATGCCTACCTTGATTCTTTGGGGAGAAAAAGATACCTGGATTCCGGTAAGTCAGGGTTATTTATTGGAAAAGGCGATCAAAGGATCAAAAATAATTGTATTCCCAAATACAGGACATGTACCAATGGAAGAAATCCCGACGGAATCTGTCGGTGCATATCTTTCATTTTTGGGGGTAGAGGTTCGGAAAGATTACCTTCGGGCTCCGAATTTTGTCAGCTATGCAGATTGAGCAACTCCTTTTCTTAGTTATCCTATTACAGATCCTGGTTGTGGTACTGGTACTTTTTACCAGAAGTAAAACCTCCCAAAAAGAAAGCCTTCAGCAAGAGATTCTTCAACTCAATAAAGCTTTAGATCTTGCTTTGGCGCAAGCAAGAAAGGAGTCCAATGAAAATCTAACCAATCAATTTCAACTGGTTTTTAATTCGCTCCGTGCAAATTCCAAGGATCAAAATGAAGCCCTAAAATCCTTTGGAGAGATTTTCCGTCAAAATGTACAAGATTTCAACAATCTACAACGAGAGAAATTTTCAGATCTACATCGCCGACAAGATGAGCTTTTGAAATCCACTGAGCTTCGTTTGGAAAAAATCCGAGAAACTGTTGACGAGAAACTCCAAAAAACATTGGAGGCTAGGTTAGGCCAATCCTTTGAAATGGTCAGTAACCAGCTTCAGGCCGTTCAAAAAGGTCTTGGAGAAATGCAAACTCTCGCAAAAGGAGTGGGGGATCTTAAGCGTGTGCTTACCAATGTAAAGAGCAGAGGAATCTTGGGTGAATACCAATTACAGGCAATCCTAGAAAATTTATTGAGTCCTGATCAGTATGTGCTGAATGTACTGGTAGGAAATGGAAGTCGGGAGCGCGTGGAATTTGCGATCAAAATGCCCGGTCAGCAAGAAGAAATTCTTCTACCAATTGATTCTAAATTTCCTCAGGAATCTTATCTGAGGCTAGTTGATGCGTATGAAGTAGCTAATAAGGCAGCTATAGATTCCAGTCGCCAAGAATTATTTAAAGCAGTTCGAAAAGCGGCTTCTGATATCCAGAGCAAATACATTAATCCTCCATACACGACTGACTTTGCCATACTTTTCCTCCCGGTGGAAAGTTTATATGCAGAGATTCTACGTGAGCCGGGCTTTTCACAAGAGATTCAGGTGAATTATAAAGTTATCGTTACAGGCCCGACAACGTTATCGGCAATCTTAAATAGTCTTCAGATGGGATTTAGAACACTAGCTATTCAAAAGCGAAGTTCAGAAGTATGGCAGATTTTGGGCGCAGTTAAGGCTGAATTTGGAAAGTTTGGGATACTGATAGAGCGAACCCAGAAAAAATTAGGTGAAGCCAATTCAGAGTTGGATAAGTTGGTAGGAGCCAGAACGCGCGCTATTCAGCGAAAATTGAAAGATGTGGAGGAGATGCCCGACACAAAAAGCACAGAATTACTTGATTGAATAGCAGAGTAGCTATTTTTGGGCAGGTCTGAAAACAAGATTATTTTTGGAATTTGACTCAAAACTTAAAAAATTCTCCTATAAACTGATTACCATCAGGAAAGCTATTATTTTTGCTTCGTATTAAATCACCTGAATTACCTTATGGGGATGAAAATTGTGATTGCTGGAGCGGGGGATATGGGTTACCACCTCGCAACGCAATTAAGTTATGACAACAAGGATATCATTCTGATCGATACTGATCGCGAAGTCCTAGACTATGTCTCTTCCAAGCTCGATGTATTGACAGTGCAAGGCGATGCAACTTCATTTGAAGTCTTGCAGCGTGCCAATGTCGATGAAGCAAGTATGGTTTTGGCCGTGACTACCTCGGAAAAAACGAATATTGTTACTGCACTTCTGGCAAAGCAACTTGGAGCGAGACGTGTAATGGCTCGTGTACGAAATCACTCTTACCTCGACCCAGAAAATTTATCTTACTTCAACAATTTGGGAATCGATAACTTGATTTCTCCTACCATGCTTTGCAGCAGGGAGATTTTCAATATGATTGAAAACTCTAGTTTCAATGAGATTTTCGATTTTGGTGGTGGAAAATTGAATATAGTAGGAGTTACGTTAGATCAATCTAATCCGCTTGTAAACCAGCGGATTATGGATACTAAATCCAATCCTATTTTTGAGGATATTCGGATTATAGCAATCCTTAGAGATCAAAAGACAATTATCCCAAGAGGGAGTACCATCATCCGAAATATGGATCATGTATTCTTTGTATCTATTAAGAAAAACACAGAGAATATTCTTGAGGTGCTAGGTCAAAAGAAAGTGACAGTCAAAAATATTATGATCATCGGTGGTGACGATATGGCATTATCCACCGCACTTAGATTGGAGGATAAATATCGAGTCACCTTAGTCAATAAAGACAAGGAGCGCTGCAAGTGGCTTGCAGAAAATCTGAAAAATTCTTTGGTAATCAATGGTGACTATAAAAATATTGAATTACTTATCGAAGAGGGTTTGGAGCAAATGGATGCATTTATTGCTTTGACGGAATCTTCCGAGACGAATATTATTACCAGTCTTTCTGCCAAAAACCATGGTGTATATAAGACGATTGCGCACGTAGACACACGTGAGTACATCCATATTTCACATAGTATTGGAGTGGATTCCTTGATTAATAAAAAGCTGGTGGCTGCGAATGAAATTTCCCGATACCTGAAAAAGGGAAGCGTGGAGGCAGTATCTGGAATATATGGAGTTGATGCTGAATTTATTCAATACTCGATTTGCAAGAATAATCGTGTAATTAAAAATCAATTAAAGGACCTTCATTTCCCTGATTCAGCAATTATTGCCGGCGTCATTAGAGGAGAGGAAGTTTTGATTCCAGATGGTAATTTTCAGCTTGCAATGGATGATAAAGCGATCGTTTTCGCACTTCCTGAGGCAAAGTATATGTTGGAAAAAATCTTTCACTAAGGTATGATCCATTTTAAAGCGATCGCAAAAATAATGGGGGCTCTCTTGGTGCTGATAGGACTCTTGATGCTGCCGGGAATTGCTTTTTCTATTTATTACGATGAAGATCCTTGGCCAGTTTTAACTTCAGCAGTTATTGCCATCATCGTTGGGATCATCTTCTTTATGTCTTTTTCCAAACAAGATCAAAATATTAGGAAGCGCGAGGGTTATTTGATAGTAGCTATTAGCTGGCTTGTAATGGCTGGTGTTGGCATGCTTCCTTATATCCTAAGCAAGGAGATAACCGGTTTTGCAGACGCACTTTTTGAGACCATGTCTGGACTTACGACTACCGGAGCTTCTATATTGACTGATATTGAAGCCATGCCAAAAGGACTGTTATTCTGGAGAAGCATGACCCAATGGATCGGAGGATTAGGAATAATTGTACTAACCGTGGCTATTTTCCCACTTTTGGGAATAGGTGGAATTGAGCTCTTTGTAGCAGAATCTCCTGGTCCTACTTCTGATAAAGTTCATCCTCGGATATCTGAGACAGCTAAACGACTTTGGTATGTTTATGTGGGCTTGACTGCTGCAGCCATGTTCTTGTATTGGGCAGGTGGAATGACCTTTTTTGATGCAATTAACCATGCCTTGACGACTTTGGCGACAGGTGGTTTCTCTACCAAAAATAGTAGCATGGCCTACTACGATTCGGCCTTTATCCAATACACAGCAATCTTTTTCATGTTCTTGGCTGGAACTAATTTTACTGTGATTTACTTTGGCTTGGTAGGTAAATTCAAGCGGGTTCTTAAAAGTGATGAATTCAAGACATATACCTTTTCGCTCATAGCAATCGCAGTCATCTTGTACTTCCCAATATTCGCCCGAGGTGGTGCTTCCAGTGAATTGGCATTCCGGAACTCGCTATTTCAGGTGGTTTCATTAGTGACTACAACAGGGTTTGTTTCTGATGATTATACTACTTACAACGAAGGAGTTACCTTCTTTTTCTTCATGCTATTGTTTATAGGTGGATCAGCTGGTTCTACAGCTGGTGGAATCAAGTTTGTCAGACACCTTACCTTCATCAAAAACTCCTGGTTGGAGTTTAAACGACTAGTTCACCCTCGAGCAATTGTTCCATTGATGATCAATGGTGATCGTGTTACGGGCAGAATCATTACCCACATTATGAATTTCCTTTTGATCTACTTGCTCATATTTGTGCTTGGAGCTGGGGTACTCTCGATTATGGGTTATGATTTGTTGACCTCTTTTGGGGCTGTAGCTACATCGCTTGGAAATGTGGGCCCGGGAATAGGCTTAGTAGGACCGGTGAATAACTTTGCTTTCTTCTCTCCGGGTGCCAAAATCTTCCTTTCCTTCATTATGCTTCTTGGAAGACTGGAATTATTCACGATTCTAATTCTTTTCACACCATTTTTCTGGAGAGCTAATTAATTTGGCTCCTTTTATAAAACATTAAGCCTACAGGATAGGGCATGATGACCTTTTAAGATTTTAGATCGAACTAGTAAGGATTGTCTTACTTGTTTGATCGAAAATGAAAAACCTTGAAAAACTAGCTCTTCTCTTTCTTTGTCTTGCCTGCTCTGGAGTTAAGAATCCAATAGACATAGTGGAGGAGCAAAAGCCAAATCTAGTTTTTATTCTTGCAGACCAATGGCGATTTGAGGCGGTGGGATACATGGGGAACTTGGATGTCATTACCCCAAATCTTGACAAACTTGCCGCAGAGAGTTTAATCTTCGAAAATGCCGTCACGGTGATGGCTGTCTGCGCACCTTGGCGTGCAAGTTTCCTAACGGGACAATATCCGTTAACTCATGGGATTTTTTATAATGACAAACCGCTGGATCCTGAGGCAGTCACCTTGGGAAAAATCTATAAGGCCGCAGGTTATCAAACAGGATATATTGGCAAATGGCATCTCAATGGGCATAAGCGGGGCGAAGATCCTTTTAGTGGGAGAGACAAGCCTGTAACTGCTGAGCGAAGACAAGGATTTGACTACTGGAAAGTCCGTGAGGTTACCCATGATTATAATAATTCCTATTACTTCGATGAAAATGATCAAAAGCAGGTTTGGGAAGGATATGATGCTTTTGCCCAAACAGATAGCGCCATCAGTTTTATCCAAAAAAATGCAAAAAATTCATTCGCACTTGTCATGTCTTGGGGACCTCCGCATGACCCATATCCCACAGCTCCACAGGAATATAAAGACCTTTATGATTGGAGAAAGATAAAGCTCCGACCTAATGTTCCATTAGCATTGCAGGATAGTGCAAAACGCGTCATCGCAAATTATTATGCGCACATCACGGCTTTAGATCAAGCAGTAGGGAAGCTTTTGGATGAATTAGAAAAAGCTGGGCTAGCAGAGAACACAATTTTTGTATTCACCTCAGAGCATGGCGATATGTTACTTTCAAAAGGCGCATTGAAAAAGCAGCGACCCTATGATGAATCTATCAAGGTTCCAATGCTAATTCGATATCCACGCAAGTTTGGCGAAGATTCCCGTCGAATCAAAAATCCAATAAATACGCCCGATATTCTGCCTACGCTTTTGGGATTAAGTGGACTTTCAATTCCTGAAACTGTGGAAGGGAACGACTTTTCTAATAACCTCATCCAAGGAAATGATCTTGATAATGAGGCAGCTTTAATTATGCTTCCAGTCCCATTTCATGAGTGGCAATTTAAAAATGGGGGTCGGGAATTTCGAGGAATCCGAACCAATAGGTACACTTATGTCAAAGATCTCAAAGGACCTTGGCTTTTGTATGACAATGAAAAGGATCCTTTTCAGATGGATAACTTGATAGGAAAGGCATCTTTTATTACACTGGAAAGTTCAATGGAAACTATCCTGATGAAAAAACTAGCCGAGAGGAATGATGCATTTCTTCCGGCGGATGACTACATGACGCAATGGAATTATTTATATGATCGGACGGATAGTATTCGTCCGGCTAATTATTTGGAGGTAAACAGGTAAAAGAAGCCTCAATCCTGAATCGCAAACTGTGCCTGAATCTTTGCCACTCGATCTTCAATACTTTCGGATGAGATCGACGTGCGATTCAATCGATCTACCATAATTGGGAAGGAAAACGGGGTAAACTGAACTGGATGCTTGATCACTAATTTTTGTTTGTTCAGTTTTTCCATGGCCAGAATGAATTTATCCTGCCCCATTTGACTATTTAAGGCTTCCTGATGCGCCTGCTTGAGTAAAAGACTGTCAGGGTCATACGTGTTAAAAACTTGGTACAAGAGGCTTGAATTGGCTTGAATGTGCTTAAAAGTCGTGGGTTTCCCCGGATAGCCTTGAAAGACCAAGCCGGAAATACTCGCGATCTCTCTGAATTTCCGACGAGTCATCTCACTTTCATTCACACAGTGCAGCAAATCTTCCTTTAAATTTTTCATCGAAAAGAGATCTTCCTCGAGTAATTCCTCGATTGGAATTGGACTGTCCGAGAGGATTTCAAATCCATAATCATTCATCGCCATGTTCAAAGATGCAGGATAGCTCACGCTGATCCGATAGGCGATCAATGCACTCATCAATTCATGCATCATAAACCCTGCAAATGGATAAAAGAAAATATGATAGCCCTCTGAAGTGCGATGAGACTCAATCAAAAAGGTGTCTCGATTTGGTACAATCGATAGCTTAGCCTGTAAATCTAAGATCGGCAAAACACGTCTAATCTCTTCTGACTCCACGATCCCTTTATTGTAATCCTCCAACAATTCTCTGATTTTCTCAGCAAGTTTGGAGGAAAGTGACATTCGGGCACCCATCCAGCTTACGACATTCTTTGCTTTCTTTTCAGAGACTTTGACATAAGCACTCATTTCTTTGACCAGAACCAGTTCCAAATTTCTCCCAGCAAAAAAGAATCGATCTCCAATTTTCATTTTCGAGATAAAGTACTCTTCAACAGTTCCGAGGTATGCGCCATTCTTAAAGCGCACTTTGAGCATCACATCCGAGACAATCGTCCCCATTGACAAGCGGTGCTTCATGGCAATCCGTTTATTGGTGACTCGGAATAGCCCATCTTCCTGTAAGCTGACCTTCAGAAAGTCCTCGTAGCTCCCCAGCGAGTTTCCACCTTTAGTGATAAAGTCAATCATCCAATCCATTTCCTCTTCGCTGAGTTGGGAAAAAGTTCGAGTTCGCTTAGCCACTCGGTAAGCATGCTCCCGATCGAAACCTTCACCTACAGCCAAAGTTACCAAAAACTGGATCAGTACATCATAGGTCAGGACTGGAGGAAACTGAGACTCCATTTCTTGATTTTCGATAGCATCTCGCAAGGCGGCAGCTTCGATCAGTTCCAAGGCATTGGTAGGAACGAAAAAGATCTCTGAGGGCAATCCTGGCTGATGGCCAGCTCGACCGGCTCGCTGAATAAATCTAGAAACACCTTTCGGACTTCCGATCTGAACGACTCGATCTACTGGCCTGAAATCGACTCCAAGATCTAAGCTGGAAGTACAGACGACCAGTTTGAGCTTTCCTTCGTGCAAGGACTGCTCAACCCAAGACCGCACCGTAATATCCAGTGAGCCATGATGCATCGCCATCCAACCCGCCCAGTCAGGTCTCGCTTCTAAGATTTTTTGATACCAAATCTCTGTTTGAGAGCGGGTATTGGTGAAAAGTAAAACCGTCTTACCAGCCTCGATAATCGGTGTGACCAAGTTCAGCATTCGGATTCCCAAGTGGCCGGCCCAGGGATATTTCTCTATTTCCTCCGGAAAAACCGAATGAAGTATGATCTCCTTTTCGATTTCTGCTTTGACAATATGTACGGGTAAGTCGTTTCCCAAAAGGGTTTTGGCCGCTTCTTCGATATTTCCCAAAGTTGCGGAGACCGCCCACCTCCGAAAATTGCTGGGGCAGATGCTTTGAATATATTCTAGTGCAAGTTGGACTTGCACGCCACGTTTGTTTCCGACAAGTTCATGCCATTCATCTACGATCACTACCTGCAGATTCTCGAATAGTTTGGTATGGTCTTTTTGGGAAATTAAAATATGAAGTGTCTCCGGCGTGGTGATCAAACATTCGGGTGGTTTTCGCTTCAATGCAGCACGGGTTTTTGCATCTGTATCTCCATTGCGAACCGATACTTGCCAAGGAAGACCAATCACTTGACAGACTTCCTGCATGGCAAGCTGAATATCCTGAGCTAAAGCGCGTAATGGAGTCACCCAAATAAGTTGAATCCCATTCGATTTTGGTCGCTGCCAAGTATCGGGATTATTGAGAATGTATTCCATCAGCACTGGAAACCAAAGCGCAAAGGTTTTTCCTGAGCCGGTAGGTGCATTCAAAAGACCTGATTTTCCATCGAGGTAATTATTCCAAGTTTCGAGCTGAAAAGGAAAAGGTTTCCAGCCTTTTTTCTCGAAATAGGTTTTGCCAATTGCCAATCTATCCACCATACAATTTTAATAGGTCTTTCAAATCGGCTAATGTATTTGCCTCTTCCTTGGGTTTATCTTTTCTCCAACGTGAAATTCGTGGAAATCTCAACGCAATCCCACTTTTATGACGTGGACTGTCTTGGATTCCTTCGAAAGCAATTTCAAATACCAGTTCGGGCTTAACCGTCCGCACCGGACCAAAACGCTCCTTAGTATTCTTTTTTACAAAAGCATCGACTTGCTGCATCTCCGCATCGGTCAATCCGGAATAGGCTTTTGCAAATGGGACTAATAAATCTCCATCCCAAACGGCAAAAGTATAATCACTGTATAGATCTGACCTTCGGCCATGACCTTTCTGAGCGTAGAGCATCACTCCATCAATGGTAAGCGGTTCAATTTTCCATTTCCACCAACTTCCTCGCTTCCGGCCCGTCTCGTAGCTGGAGTCTTTTCGTTTGAGCATAAAGCCTTCGGCGAAATGTGACCGTGATTCAGCGCGAATTTCTTCGTACTCCTCCCAAGTCATCGCTTGAATTGGATTTGAAATCCGAAAGTTGGGATGGTTGATTTTCTGATGTAATTCCTCTAAAAGCTTTCTTCTTTCAGCAAGTGAACGCTCTCGAATATCTTTCCCCTCATATTCCAAAAGGTCATATACCAGAATGCTGACCGGTGCAGTTTCTAGAATCTTTTTACTGAGGTTTTTCCTTCCTATTCGAGTTTGAAGTAGATTAAATGGGAGGGGAGAGCCATCTTGAAAACAAATAATTTCTCCATCTAGCACCGTTCCATCGGGAAGGTTTTCACCTAAAGCGAGGAGTTCTGGGAATTTATCAGAAACCAGTTCTTCCCCTCGACTCCAGACAAAAGTCTCTCCTGAACGACGAATCAACTGTCCCCGAATGCCATCCCATTTCCATTCCACCTGCCAATCTTCGGGATCTCCGAGTTCGTCAGCTGTTTTTTCCAGCGGATGTGCTAAGAAAAATGGATATGGTTTGGAACTGTCTTCCCCAGAATCAGGGGATAAAAACAATTCCTCAAAACTGACTGTATTTGGATCCCAACTACCCATGAGGGCATGAGCGATAAACGATTTTTCCTTTTTCAGGAAATTCGCCAAGGCTTGGGAAATCAAATTTTGACTTACGCCAATTCGAAATCCACCTGTGATTATTTTATTGAAAATAAAGCATTCATCCTTGGTCAATTTATTCCAAGAATCTTGAATCATCCCCTTCTTTTCTTCGTCAGAAAACCCCTTAAGTGCTATTAATTTATTTATCCATACACTTAGGTTGATCTCCTCATTCGATTTTGGGTGGGGAAGTAGCAGAGCGATTGTTTCGGCAAGATCTCCCACAGCATGATAGGACTCCTCAAAAAGCCAGGCTGGAATAGTGGATAATTCTAGACTCCATTCTCGGAGTTGCCGAGTGGTGATTTGTCGCTTCGGTCTTCTGTGGGTAAAAAGTGCTATCGCCCAGATCTTATCTGCCTCTGAGGCTTGTTCGAAAAAATCAACCAACGCCTCAAGTTTGTCATTGGTCTTGTTGCTTTGATCCAGTCTGGTTATTAATGTAGAAAAATGCTTCATTTTGGTAAGCTATCTAGTCCTTTGGTGCTTAATGTCACTTGTATTACCAAAAATTTGAAATACTATTAGGACAAATTTAAACTGTAGGCGTATTCATTCCGTTCACAAATCAAACTTGTAAACTATGAGAAAGTTAATCTTTGTCCTTTTTTTAGCGATCACCTCGGCAGGTTGCTCCGAAACTGAACCAGCTACTTACACCGGAAATCAGAGAAATTACGAGCTCTACAAATCCAGTGACTTTGATTTTTCCGGATCAGTTGAAGTGAAAGAGTTGGTAGCTGGAGGATTGGAGTTTGCGATAATACTAAGTGGCCCAAAGGGTGATGCAAGTATAAATTATCCTTCGCATCTCCACTTTGGAGGAATTGATGAACCCAATGCAGTGATTGCGGCGATGTTAAATCCTGTAAACAGTGCAACGCTTAAAAGCACAACAATAATCAAAGAATTGACAGATGGGTCAAAACTGGATTTCGAATCTTTCAAAACTTTCCAAGGTCATATAAAAGTCCATTTGGCAAGCGATGGGCCTGATTATAAGGTCATTTTGGTTTCGGGACACGTAGGTAACAATTCTATTCGGTCATCAAATTTTGACCGCTCCAAAATTGCTGTTTGTGGAAATTCATTCTAATACGATTTGAGTATAAAAAGTGAAAGGCAACCAATTGGTTGCCTTTTTTGTGGATTTGAATTTTATATCAATTCAGAATTAAAGGGAAAGTAATATCTAAATCAGTCTCTCCACCAGCTTGGATAAAGTTCTCAAAATTTGGATTTGTGGCTCCTGGGAAGTTTTTATCCAGATCATGTCGAAGGACAATCCGCATATTGGCATTGTTGAATCCCGGGCTTTGCGCCACCACTACTTTGCCTACCACACCGAGTAAATCTCCAGTTGGATCAGCATAGGTGTAAGTTAAGACGCTTGATCCCACGAATGCTGTACCCAAAAAATAGAATTGATGCTCATCAGCTTCTTCTAAGATCTCAGCAGTGATATCTTCGTTCCCAATCGAGTTTCTAACCTCAATTTTCATCTGATAGGTCTTTCCTTTTGTCAAGGTGACATTATCAATCGTAGGCGTAGCCCCAACTTCGATTCCTTGTGGGTCGGACGCTTTGAAGGTAGTGATGGCACCAGTAGGAGTTCCTGATGCATTTAATTCTTGAAAACTCAAGATTACATCGGTGATCACTTCCCCATCATTTTCTGGTTCAGGATCATTGCTTTCACATGAGGTAAATCCAAAAGCAGCAAATACGATTGCATACAGAAAGGATTTCTTTGAATTGAACATAGTTGGATTGTTTAGAATTTATAATTGATTTTTAATAGAATATTTCGGCCGATGTCGTCGGTGAAGTATCGGAATCGATTCATATACTCCTTATAGGAGGTATTAAAAAGATTCTGTACCTGAAGCCCAAGGTTAAGTTTGTTTCCCTGAAGGTCGATTTCTCGTTGATAAGCCAAATTAAATAATGCGTAAGCTGGAGGTGCAGCTGCGATGTCAAAGTCTGGTTCACGTTTTTGCTTTGACACTAGGATGTTACTCAATGTCAATTTGTTGGACTGAGAACTAGCTTTTTTTCCAAAACTGTAGGCTATTCCCCAATCCATTCGATCAGAGGGGATGAAAGGGAAGTAGTTATTTTCGTCTGTATTCCTTGCTCTGATGATTGAGCCTTTGGCATAGCCGCTGAGGTTATCGGTAAACTGATAACTTCCTGCAAAGTCAAATCCATAGAAAAATGCCGTAGCCTGTAGATATTCATAGACATTAAAAGTCCCGCGGAGACTTACCACGTTCTCTCCCGTTGGATTGAGGTAAATGTAATTTTGGATCTGGTTGGCATATCCAGTGACCTCCAGGTGTAGTTTTTTGAAATCATATTCCAACTCATTCACCCATTTGAATGATTTCTCAGAGTTCAGATTTGGATCCCCAATTTCAATAGCTGCAGCCCCATGATGCAATCCCTGACTGAAAAGCTCATTTACATTTGGAGGACGCCAAGCAGAACCTAGATTAGAACTGAGGGAAAGGGTAGGGCTGAGCTGAAACAGTCCTCCAAAGAAGGCTGAGAAATTCTGATAATTGAGATCTGCTTGTTGAAGCTCATTATTGACGTACCTCGCAGTCTGAACTGACCTTAAGTCAAAACGTAATCCTCCTTCCAGTTCTACTGGTCCTTTGGAGTACTTTTCCAATAAGTAGAAACCGAGATTAACCATGTCATAATTAGGGATCAAGGGAGTAATACCTGTTCCGGGAATGTTGGAATTTGCCTGCTGAATAACGTTTACACCCCAGGTGCCACTGAACTCATTCTTATGAGTATGATCTAGAAATAAGTCAAGAGTATTGGTGTAGAGCTGTAAATCTAAGCTTGGTTTATTATTTAAATCTCCTCTTCGTCGATCATATTCTTCTCTGAGATTCAATTGGAAACCGTACTGTGCATTGAGCTTCCAATTTTCATTCAGATGGTAATGTGATTTAAGCTTGGCAAGATGATGTGATACGACTTGTTTAGGATTGTCAATGGTGTAAGTAAATGAACCATCTGTAAAAGGGCGACCATTTTGAATGATATTTTCCAAGTCAGAAAGATTTCCCGTATGCGCGTCTCGTAAAATTCCAATGGAAGTGTTGAAGAAACTATAATACGTCTCAACTCCCAGTTTAGGGCTACTGTATCCGATAGAACCTGAGAAATTCAGTTCGCTCATTCCCGTATTATTTTGATAATAATCCGGGGACTTGACATTTCCAGCTCTTTTGGTAGATCCCTGGAGTCGATACCCTAGCCCCTTTATTTTTCCCGAGCCCCCACTATGAGATATGGCAATGTTACCCATTTGGCTATTGGAACCACCCAGTAAATTCAGTTCTGTTAGACGTTGCTTTTTGGTGAAAAGTGGGGCAGGATTAACTAAAATTACGCCTCCCATTGCCTCAGGACCATAACGAACGGTTTCTGCACCTTTGATTACAGTGATTTCATCTGCAAGAAAGGGATCAATTTCCGGTGCATGTTCTGCGCCCCATTGCTGACCTTCAAGTCGGATTCCATTATTCAAGATCATGATTCGATTGCTGTGCATGCCATGAATGACAGGCTTTGAGATCGTATTTCCGGTACTGAAAGTGGTCACTCCAGCGATTCGTTTTAAGCTTTCCCCGAGATTTTCTCCTCTAGCTTCCATCAAAGCGTCACCATAAAGCGCTGTGACGGCAGTAGTAGTTTGCACCGCATCACGATGTCCATGGATCTCCACACCAGAGAGGTTAAGCGATTCTTCCTCTAATCGATAGGTCTTATTAAATGAATTATCTCTAAGATCTATCGTATCCTTGATTTCTCGATGTCCAAGGTATTGTATGGTAATGGCGTAGGTTCCAGGACAGAGATTTTTGAGACTGAAATTCCCTGTTTGGTCTGAAACTGCCCCTTGAGCTGCTTCTACTACCCAGATATATGCGGCTTCGATTGGCTCATTATTTTCCAAATGAATCACCTTCCCCCGAATCGACAAATTGCAGGTTTGCGCATTTGCCATGGAGCTCATTCCAATAAAAAAGGACAGTATATAGAGGGTTGCTTTAAGATTCACAATTCAAAAATAGGATTGAATTCTTACATAAACTCATAAAGATGAAACAAAGTTGCAAAAAAGGATAAACGGCGTAAATCTTGGATTTTAACCCATTTCTGAAAAAAGGAGGCCGTATAATGCCTCATATTTTCATAAAAGGTAATATTTCATCCATGCTATTCAGACAATCTTTGACAAAGATTTTTTCAATTCTAAGGATTGGCTACTTTTAGATTATGGAATATGCGATTGTAGATATTGAGACCGCAGGTGGGAATCCCAAAGGTGGAGGAATCACTGAAATTGCGGTTTTGATTCATGACGGCGAGCGAATTACCCAAGAGTATCAGACGCTTTTGAACCCTGAAATGGGAATCCCCACTTACATCACTGGATTGACTGGCATCGACAATTTCATGGTTCGTCATTCGCCCACTTTTGCAGCTATTCAGGATGAACTTTGGGACTTGCTAGCCGATCGCGTATTTGTCGCCCACTCCGTTAATTTCGATTTTGGATTTATTCGTGAGGCTTTTTTGAAAGTGGGAAAGGAATTGAAGTCACCTACACTTTGCACGGTTAGGCTAAGCAGAAAAATCTTTCCGGGGCTGAAATCATACAGTCTTGGGCGGATCTGTGAGAATCAGAAAATCCCGATCACTGCGCGTCACCGAGCAATGGGAGACGCACAAGCAACAGCTATTCTTTTTGACAGAATGACCAAAGTAGCTCCTGAGGTGATTATGGAATCCTTAAAGAAAAACACGGGTCATACCTTTCTCCCCCCTAATTTTTCCCTTGCGAAATTTCAGGCAATTCCGAATTCTTGTGGGATTTACTACATGCTCAATTCGAAAGGGAAAGTGATTTATGTAGGCAAAGCAATCAATATTCGGGATCGGTTTAAAAATCACTTTTCAGGAAATTTCCTTCCAAATCTCAAGCAAAAGCTGAAAGCGGAAGTGGTGGATCTTCAATGGAAATTGACCGGAACTGAATTTATCGCCTTGCTGATGGAGTTGCTGGAGATCAAGAGATTATGGCCTGAATATAACTCCGCTTTGAAAATGCCCAAAACGCTCTGGGGATTGTTTCATTACGAAGATGGAAGCGGCTATGCAAGATTTCAGATTTCGAAAGTCACCAAGCATTTACAGCCTGTCGAGACCTTCTTTTCCTTAGAGGAAGCCAATACTTTTCTTAAAGGGGCGATTGAACAATATGAACTTTGCTCGAAACTGAGTGGCTTGAGAAAGGTGAATTGCACCGCAGCACTGCCGAATCCCTGCGCAGGTGCTTGTGATGCCGAAGAGACACCCAATTCATACAATCAAAAAGTGCAGTCTTTTCTGAGGCAAATCAAGGCGAGTCAAAAAGAAATTCTTTTAGAGTTTTCAGGTCGAGAAAAAGGAGAAAAGGCCTTTTGTGTATTTAATCATGGGATATTGACTCGAATTGGATTTGTGAATGAACCCGACGAAAACTTCGATTTCATCGCTGTTCTCGAGCTTGTGCCCAGAATCCCAGAGACGTATTATTTACTGAGGCAATATTTCCCAACTTTCCAGGCTGATCAAATCAAAGTATTGGAGTCAGCTTAAAGATTAGAAGTACTGAAGGTGTCCCCTTGCTTCATATCGCCAGTATCATATCCTTTCTTAAACCATTTCATGCGCTGAGCAGAAGTGCCGTGTGTAAAAGAATCAGGCACTACACGTCCTGAGGATTGCTTTTGCAAGCGGTCATCTCCAATTGCATTTGCAGCATTAAGTGCTTCATCAAGATCACCTTTTTCCAACCAGCTATTGGCTTGCTGACTGTGATGTGCCCAGACTCCTGCTAAGAAATCCGCCTGTAATTCCAGCTTGACTGAGTACTCATTAAATTCCTTTTGGCTGATTTGTCCTCGGAGTTTATCGACTTCGGTAGTGATTCCCAATATTTTCTGGATGTGATGTCCGACTTCATGAGCGATGACATAGGCTTGGGCAAAATCTCCTGGCGCATTTAACTTTTGCTCCATTTCTTGGAAAAAGCTTAGATCGATGTACAACTTTTCATCGCCAGGACAATAAAATGGACCGGTAGCACTAGAAGCATTTCCGCAGGCTGAAGACACAGATCCAGTGAAAAGCACAAGTGTAGGCTCTCGGTAATTATCCATTTGCTGATTCCAGATGATCTCAGTATCAGCAAGAATGGTGGCACTAAATTCTGCCAATCGATCCTCAGCGGCTGTCGGGGTATAATTTTGCTCAGTGGTAAATCCCTGCGACCCACCGCCTAAAATATTACCAAGAAAGGAAAGTGGATTGGTGCCCGTGGCAAATGAAATTATCGCTACGATACCAATAATGATTAAACCTGTTTTTGAAAAAAGAAACTTCATTAAAAACCCGATCATCATAGGACTTATTCCGCCCCCTCCACCACCTCGAGCAGATTGACCTCTGCGATCATCGACGTTTGAGCTTTGTTTTTTGCCTTGCCATTTCATTGGAAAATAGATTTATTTACTTTAAAATTAACCAAATTGAGCATTCGAATTACATTCATTTCAATTTGAACAAATAAACCTAAAACCTATGAAGATCAATTATTCCTTTCTCATTTTATTTATAGCAGCATTTTCGATGACTGCGGTGCAAGCCTTTGCTCAAAATGGAGTTGGAGCCAAACCTGAAAAGGGAGCTAAAGTTTACCTAGATGGTTCCAAGAAATCCTTAGAAAAAAACTGGATCTATTGGGAAGGCCCTAGATTTTCGGCAGAAATGCCTATCAAATGGCCAGAAGTTTCAGACCCAGTATCAGGAGGAAAAGTAATTAGTAGCAATGATCCAGCTGGTGCCGGCGGAAAATATGGTGCTGCAGATATTGTAACAAAAGATGAGTTTAAAGATTTCCGGGCCCATGTAGAATTCTTCATTAAATCTGAAGGCGGAAATAGTGGTGTTTACTTACAAAACCGCTACGAGGTGCAGATTTTGGATGGAGATTATGGGAATCATGGAATGGCAGCCTTGATCAATGAGCATATCCCTACTTCGGAAGAATACAATGGAGTGGGGAAATGGAATGCTTATGACATAGTTTTTCGTGCAGCTAGATTTAAGGATGGTAAATTAGTTGAAAAGCCAAGAGCCACCGTCTACTTTAATGGTGTCAAAATCCATGAGGATAAAGAAATCAGCCAAGTATGGGGAGGACCAAACTCTGGTCTTGATGGAGGCAATGACGGTGGAAAAGGAATCACTGATCGTCCTGGAGGATTGAAGCTGCAAGCCGAAGGGCACGATGTGCTTTATCGAAATGTTTGGATCAAAAATCTAAGCTTGGAAGCTCCATCAACTGATTTTTAATCTGGAAAGCTTCGGGAAATGCTTATTGACGTATTTCCCGAAGTGTTCCTGTTCCATGTCCAATCATTCGCCAATGTGGCACTTCCAATTCTATTCTTGCAAGCATTCCGGGCTGCATTCCAATGTAGTTTGAGTTAGAAATATGGGAAAGGAGCAAGCTAATTGTTGGATTATGCCCAATAAGCAAACAAGTTTCTACCGATTCATCTGTATCCTCGATCAATTCTAGAAGGGTCTTCAAGTCTGCATTATAGATTTTTGGAGTGATCATTTCGTCTTTTATAGAAATATACTTTTTGATAATTGCAGCCGTCTCCTGAGTTCGTGAAGCACTCGAACAATACAACAGATCTACTGAAAATCCACTTTCCAGAAGAGATTCACCCAATCGGATTAATTTTTCTTTACCCTTTTGTGTCAATTGGCGATCTATGTCAAGTCCTGCCGAAAAACCCGCTTCTCCATGTCTTAATAAAAGTAATTGCTTCATTTTCCTTTTGATATCAGATTAAAAATCATCTTTGGGCTCTCAAAAATCTCACCAATTCAGGTTTGATTGAGCGGATTAATTTGGAGGAGAAAACAATGCCCTCTATTTTTAGCTCTTCAAATCAGGGATAATACCTTGTGAAAACACATTTTTATGTCAAAAAACCTTGTTATCGTCGAGTCACCTGCAAAAGCTAAAACTATTGAAGGGTACTTAGGCAAAGATTATAAAGTAGCTTCTAGTTATGGACACGTGAGAGATCTTCCTAAAGGAGATAAGGCGATTGACATCAAAAATCGATTTAATCCCACTTACGAAGTGACTGCCGATAAAAAGGACGTCATTAAAAATCTCAAAAACTTGGTAAAGGATGCAGAGATGATCTTCCTAGCAAGTGATGATGACCGTGAAGGAGAAGCGATTTCTTGGCATTTGAAAGAGGTTTTGAATCTTAAAGATGAGAATACAAAGCGGATTGTTTTTCGGGAAATCACTAAAAATGCAATTACAAAAGCGATCGAGAATCCCAGAACAATCGATTATGATCTAGTCAATGCGCAGCAAGCGAGAAGAATTCTAGATCGATTGGTTGGTTTTGAATTATCTCCAATCCTTTGGAAAAAAATAAAAACAGGACTTTCTGCAGGGCGAGTTCAGTCGGTGGCTGTTCGTCTGGTTGTAGAGCGAGAGCGAGAAATCGAGCAGCACAAAGCAAAGTCAAGTTTTAGAATTACTGCTCAGTTTGAAGTGGAGGGAAAAACCTTCCAGGCCGAGCTTCCAAAGAAATTTGAAACAAAGGATGAGGCTGAGGATTTCTTAAAGAATTGCCTAGAAGCAAAATTCGAGGTGGCAAATCTTGAAAAGAAGCCTACTAAGAAAACTCCAGCTGCTCCATTTACGACCTCTACACTCCAGCAGGAGGCAAGTAGAAAGCTTTATTTCTCTGTCGCACAGACCATGTCTGTCGCGCAAAAGCTATATGAAGCAGGTAGGATCACCTATATGCGAACAGACAGCGTCAATCTATCGAATGATGCGATGGAGTCAGCTAAGAATGCGATTTTGAGTTCTTTTGGACCCCAATATCATAAATCAAGAAAGTTTACCACAAAATCAGAAAGTGCTCAAGAGGCTCACGAGGCTATCCGACCGACAGATTTTTCTGTAGATGAAATCAGCGGAGATCGGAATGAATCTCGTCTCTATGATTTGATTTGGAAGCGGGCGATTGCATCTCAGATGGAAGACGCTGCTTTGGAAAAGACCACGATCACCATCGCAATTTCTAACCTGCCTCAGAATCTTGTGGCAACAGGCGAAATAATCAAATTTGATGGTTTTTTGAAGGTTTATTTAGAAGATACCGACGATGAGCCGGAAGAGGAAGAGCTAAGCGGAAAGGCAATTTTGCCTCCATTGAACATCGGTCAAGGCCTGAATTTGATGGAAATGAAAGGCAGAGAATCCTTCACTCGTGCTTCGCCTAGATATACGGAAGCAGCTTTGGTGAAGAAACTTGAGGAATTGGGAATCGGAAGACCTTCGACTTACGCTCCTACAATCTCTACGATCCAAAAACGTGAATATGTAATCAAAGAGTCACGTGATGGAACTCCTCGAAATTTTGTAGAGATGATCATTGCCAAAGGCAATTTCACCGAAGCAACCAAAACCGAAAATACAGGAGCAGAGAAGCAGAAGCTTTTCCCAACAAACATTGCCATGGTGGTAAATGACTTCTTGGTGGAGCATTTTCCAAATGTGATTGACTTCAGTTTTACAGCGCGAGTAGAGAAGGAATTCGATGATATAGCCGCTGGTGGACAGGTTTGGCAGGATATGCTCGAATCTTTTTATAGTAAATTCCATCAAAGTGTCACCGAAACTGAGCTGGTTTCCCGTCAGGATGTCAATTCGAGTCGAGAGATCGGAGTTCACCCAGTCAGTGGCAAAATGATCATCGCCCGTCTGGGTAAGTTTGGTCCTTTGGTGCAGATCGGCGATAGTGAGGATGAAGAAAAGCAATTTGCTAGTCTGAAGAAAGGTCAGTTTATTGAGAATATTACACTAGAGGATGCTTTGGAATTATTCAAACTTCCCCGTGATGTAGGAATGTTCGAAGATAAAAAAGTCGTTGCCGCAATCGGTAGATTTGGACCCTACATCAGACACGACGGAGCCTTTGTTTCTTTGGGAAAAGAGCAAGATCCTTTGAGTATCAATGAGGAAGAAGCGATAAAACTAATCCAAGACAAGCGTGAGGCAGATGCCAAGAAGCATATCAAATCTTTTGATGAAGATCCGGAAATTCAGGTATTGAATGGAAGATGGGGACCTTACATCAAGAAGGGTAAGGATAATTTCAAAATTCCAAAAGGAAAAGAAGCTGAAACCTTAACCTATGCTGAGACGATTGAAATCATCGAAAATCAGCCTGAGGTGAAGAAAAAAGGCAAATTCGCCAAAAAGAAAAGCTAGTATTTCGTTGAAAGCCTAATTGGCCTCCAAAGAAAAAATAATATGAAGACAAGAATAATCCAGCACCTTACTAAGACTGTTTTGTTCTTGTCTTTTCTTTTTGCCGCAAATCAATTAGCTGCTCAGAACATCTTCAAAGGAACGATTATCGACGCTGCTCGAAATGAGCCAATTCCTTATGCGACGGTCTTTTTGACCAATACTACTTTCGGGGTTTCTGCAGATGAAGAAGGTAAATTCTCAATGAAAGTGCCCCTAGGGAATTATGACGTGATTGTCCGCATGCTTGGATTTGAATCCTTGACTTTTGCATTGAATACTGCAACTCTACAACCTCAAGGCTATAAAATGATGCTGCTACCGATGGAGGATCAGCTCGATGAGATTGAGGTGGAAGAGGAGCGTGATCCAGTATGGTATCGAAATCTAGCCACCTTCAAAACCTATTTTCTAGGATCCTCAGAAAATGCCAAATCAACCACCATCCTCAATGAAAAGGTCCTTCGTCTGGATGATCAGTCTGAACCTGCGGTTCTTAAAGTAACCGCTGCTGACGTTTTGAAAATTGAGAATCCAAAACTTGGCTATCGGCTTGATTATTTATTGACTGATTTCAGGTTTGAAGTGAGGGATGGCTATATTTTTTATGGGGGTAATCCACTTTTTATCCGGGACACGACATTGAGTCAAAGTAAACTGAAAAAGGTGGAAACTAATCGGGAGTTGGCCTATCGTGGAAGTTTGCAGCATTTTATTCAAGCGCTTTACCGAGGAAAAGTGACCGAGGAAGGATTTGAGATCCGAAGACTCGACCGACTGCCAAAAGATGGGGGATTTCTAGATCAGTTGAATAGCCAAATTTTGGATGAAGAAACACTTTTGGCTCGTAGTGATGATGGTAAAGTGACGATCAGCTACGACTTTCACCTACATATTCTCTACAAACTTGAAAAAGAGTCGAGTGAATATGCTGGAATCATGAATGGGAAAAAATCAGTAAATCAATCCTCTCTCATGAAACTTGAAGTGGATTCATTAGCGCTTTATGAAAATGGTGGCTATGGTGATCCTTTTGGAATCATGGTAGAAGGCTACATGGCATGGGAGCGGGTTGCAGATTTACTTCCTCTGGATTATCGACCAGATCAAGCAGGGAATTAATAGTCCACGAAAAATTTTCCACGGTTGAAATTCCCTGCTCTAAGGGTCTTGACATTAAAGTTATATGGATTTGCTTTTCTGGTCCTAGCTAGAGATTAGCTATATGAAATTTGGGTTTTCAATACGAATCGGGAAAATTTTAGGCGTTTCTATCTTCCCTATCGGGTCCTGTTTCTCAAAGACAATAAAGGTACTGGCATCAGTCTGGACAACCCTAAAGTCAAATTAAGAATTCAGGATCTCTATATTTTGGATTTGGATAGGTGTAAAAGCCCTCACCGGTTTTTTCGCCAAGTTTTCCCTGATCAATGTAGGTTTTCAAAAGCTTAGCAAATGCCTGAGAAGCAGCATCAGGCATATTGTGCGTCACATGCCATGCAGTCTCCAATCCAATGCTGTCCAAAATCCCAAAAGGCCCCATCGGCATATGGAAATTTACCATCCAGGATTTATCGATATCTTCAATTTCTGCGACATCTCTTGTTTTTAATTTTCCCGCCGCGCCGATCAAGGCCATAAGCATGGTATTAAAAATGTAGCCTGGATTTTCCTTTTTTACCAAAACCGGAACTTGGTTCAATTTCCGTCCAAGGGTTTCCAATAGTGGAATTAAATCAGGATCCGTACCCGGATGCGGCATGATATCTACCACACGAGAGTAAAACACATCATGAAAGTGGAATGCACAGAATCTTGCCGGTCTTCCTGATTCCTTCGCAAACATGGAAGGTAGAAGGTAGGAGGTGTTTGTGGTGAATATTGTCTTGACTGGTGCGATCTCTCCAAATTGCTTCCACACTTTCTTTTTCAATTCCGGATCCTCAGTCACGCTTTCATTGATTAAATCTGCGTCTTCCACAGCTTCTAATGGATTGAGCGTAAATGTGACTCGGGCTAATGCCGCTGTTGCTTTGTCCTCGCTGATTTCATTCGTCTTTTTCAGCTGATGCAGAATCTTCTGCATGGTATTTAATGAGAAGTCCAAGCTTTCCTGCTTGATATCATATACGCTAACTAGATACCCCGATATGGCGGACTGTAAGGCTACACGAGATCCAAGCGTTCCTGCACCTAGGATGCAAATTTTCTTAATGTTCATATTATATTTTTTGTGTGTCAAGGCTTTTCAAAGCCATTTTTCCGGATGCTTCCACGACATGAATCAAAGCTCCAAATCGAGGGTCGTTTGCATTTCCTTCTTTAAATCTTTTGTAAATCTGTTGCGCAATCACTGCGACTTTCACGATTCCGAAAATGTAATAAAACAGGATTTCACTTAATTCCATCTTGCTTTTAAGCTTGTAATACTCAACCACTTCTGCGCGGGTCATATTCCCAGGTAGATGTGAGCAGTTGAATAGTTTTAGAATATCTGGATCTCCAGCTTCACACCAGTAGGCTAGGGTAGTTCCCAAATCCATTAGAGGATCGCCCACTGTTGCCATTTCCCAGTCCAAAACTGCTTTGATTTGAAGAGTATCCGGGTCCAATACAAGGTTATCATATTTGAAATCATTGTGGATGAATCCACAATTCTCTTTTTCTGGCATATTACTTTTCAACCAGTCAATTGCTTTTTCCAAGGCTGGAAGTTCATTCGTCTTTGCTCGGAAGTAACGACCTGTCCAGCCTTCTACTTGTCGCTGTACATAGCCTTCAGGTTTTCCTAATTCGATCAGGCCTGATTGGGCTAGTTCTAGCTGGTGAAGCTCGAGCAGACAATCAATTGCGGCTTTTGATAAGTCATGAAATTGGGCTGGACTGATCTCTAATCCTAGAGGCAACTTATTTCTAAGAATCAATCCATCTACATATTCCATTGCAAAGAACGGAGCTCCGATAATTTCGGGGTCGTCACAAAAAAGAATAGGTTTCGGCGCTTTAGGGTAGTTTGCTTTTTCCAATGCCTCGAGAATACTTAATTCACGGCCCATGTCATGAGCTTTACTGATTTTCTCACCAAATGGCGCACGACGAAACACGAAGGCTCTTTTTGCCCCTTGATATTTGAAGGTCAAGTTGGAATATCCACCTTTAAATTGAGTGAAAGTTACTTTTTCATCATTCTCTCCAAAGTGAGCATTCACATAGCTGCGAAGTTTGTCAAAATCGAATTCCTGATTCATTTCTTAGGCTTTTTTGGGAAGGTATGCTTTCAAAATACTTCTCGCCAAAGAAGATTTATGCACCTCATCCGGGCCATCATAGATCCGAGCGCCACGCTCATGACGGTACCAAAAGGAGAGTAAGGTATCATCTGTAATTCCTAGTGCACCATGAACCTGGATAGACCGATCTATGACTTTCAACAAGACATCTGCTACAAAAAACTTGATGGTTGAAATGTCCTCACGAACTGCTTTAGCACCTTTTTCCTGCATTTGTTGAGCAGTATCCATGACCATCAATCGGCTGGCTTTGATCTCAGCACGTGATTCAGCGATCCAGTTTTGGATGGTTTGCTTGTCGGCAAGGGCTTTTCCATGATCCAGCTGGCGGCTTACCGCACGACTACACATCATATCAAAGGCTCGCTCACAGATTCCAATCCATCGCATGCAATGGTGAATCCGTCCAGGTCCCAGACGCTCCTGGGCTAACAAAAAACCTTGGCCTTCTTCTCCGATTAGATTTTCTACAGGCACCAAGCAATCTTCAAATTTCACTTCAGCATGGGAAAGGTAATCTTCACCAGCCTCGCCCATGATTGGGATATTTCGAATGAATTTATATCCAGGGTTATCCAGTGGGACGATGATCATGCTTGCCCGCTGATAGGGAGATACTGCTTCAGGATTAGTCACTGCCATCACAATAGTAAAAGCCGCTCCATCAGCCGCTGTGGTAAACCATTTGTGGCCATTGATGCGATACTGATTGCCCTCGCGAACGGCAGTTGTTCCCATATTTACTGGATTGCTGCCAGCAAATGCTGGTTCGGTCATAGCGAAGCAACTTCTGATCTCTCCCTTTTGGAGTGGTTTTAAGAATTTGTCTTGCTGGTATGTTGATCCGAAAAGATGAAGCAATTCCATGTTTCCAATGTCCGGAGCATTGCAGTTGAATACATAATGTCCAAGCGGACTATGCCCTAAGATTTCGGAGACTTGTGCGAATTGAACCAAATCCAATCCTAGGCCTCCATCAATTGTGGATAGGTGAGGAGCAAATAATCCTTCAGCTTTGGCTTTTTGCCGAAGCTCTTTTAGGTAGGGTAAATATTCTCTGAAAGGCCCCTGAATGATCTCCAGGTCTTTTGGAAAAAGATGTGTTTGAACAAAGAGACGATAGCGATCCAGCAAAGCTGACAGATCACCATTAAAGGTAGTTTGGGTTGTCATAAAATTTAAATAGTAAAGCCTCCGTCAGCTGTAAATACTGCGCCTGTGGTATAGGATGAGGCATTTGAGGCTAAGAATAGGGCCATGGCTCCGATTTCTTCGGGAGTTCCAGCTCGTTTGATTGCCAATTGTTTGATGATCATGGACATGATTTTATCATTGGTCCAGAGTGCTTCAGAAAATTTAGTTTCGATCAATCCCGGGCAAATCACATTTACTCTAATTTTGGATTCGCCCCATTCTTTTGCAAAGACTTTGGTCAACGAGATCAGCGCAGCTTTACTGACAGAATAGATGCCCAAGCCATGTTCGGGAGAGATTCCCCCGATCGAACTGATGTTGATCACAGACGCTGCGGATGACTTTCTGAGATGAGGATAAGAAAGCCTGCATAATTCAAAGGGGGCTTTCAAGTTTACATCCATAATCTTGTCGAAGGCATCAATGCTGGTTTCGTGCACCGGCCCAAAGACTGGGTTAGAAGCAGCATTATTGACTAGAATATCCAATTGGCCGTAGGTTTCGATGGTTTTTGCTACCAAGCCAGGAAGTTCATCCATCTTACCTACGTTGCAGGCAATGCCCGTAGCTTCATATCCTTTTGATTTCAATTTTTTAGCCATTTCATCCACTGCCTCTTGTTTTCGGCTGCAAAGCACAACTTTTGCTCCTGCTGCTGCAAAAATCTCTGCAATACTAAATCCTATTCCTTTGCTGGCTCCTGTAATCAAGGCCACTTTGCCATCGAGTGAAAAAACTGAAGATAAATCCATAATAGAAGGTTTTTATTAAGTACTCAAGATATAAAAAAATAGAAAAGAGGCAGGAAAAAAACAGAATATATTGATAGTTTTAAGCAGAATTAAATTCTAAAAAACTAAAACCAAATAAACCGATGAAAGAGGTAATTTTTGAACAAGTAGGCATGCCGAATGAAGTTTTGACGTTGAAAGAGGCCGATCTGCCTGAACCTAAAGCACATGAAGTCCAAATTAAAGTGACTGCTCGGAATATCAACCCATCTGACATCATGTTTATTCGCGGGATGTATGGTATCACTCCAAAACTACCTAGTAGTGCAGGATTTGAAGCTAGTGGAGTGGTAAGTAAATCAGATGAAGCTGGAAAAGTTCCTGTGGGTACTCGTGTTATGTTTACCGCGCTTGGGACTTGGCGAGAATATATTTGCATTCCAGCAGCGCTAGTGATTCCTGTGCCAGCAGCGATGTCGGATGAAGTAGCATGTCAAGCTTTTGTCAATCCTATGACGGCTTATGGCATGATCGAAAAGAGTGACTTGAAAGCCGGAGATTGGTTATTGATCACAGCCGGAGCATCTGCATTTGGAAAGTTTGCAATTCAGATGGCTAAAGCAAAAGGGATCAAAGTAGCTTGCACAGTTCGACAAGATGCTCAGAAGAGCTATTTGCAAGGATTGGGAGCTGATTTAGTCATCAATACCGAAACTGAGAAACTTCAGAAAGTAATCACTGAACAAACGGGTGACGGCGTATCCGTAGTTTTCGATGCAGTAGGCGGCGTACTTGGAGCCAAAGCTTTGGCCTGCCTGAAAGCCGGAGGTGTCATGATGGTCTTTGGCTTATTGAGTTTGGAAAATATACCGCTGAATAGTGGTTTACTGATTTTCAAAAATATCTCTGTTGAGGGATTTTGGCTTTCTACTTGGATGGACAGCATGGATGATGCTGCCCGTAAAGCTGCATTTGGAGCTGTTTTCGGGTTTTTGATGGCAGAGACTTCACAAGTTGACGTGGAAGCTAAATTTCCTTTGGAGCAATTCAAAGAAGCACTTGAAGCATACGAAAAGCCTGGTCGAAATGGCAAGATCTTATTAGTGAGCTAAAGGGTCGAATCTGAAGGTATTAGAATTGAAAATTGCTTGGTGAGAATCAGGCAATTTTCAATTTCTTCAAAAAAATGCTTCAGAAAACTTGGGAATACTCATCTTTGTATTTTAAATCAAAACACAGAAGTATGAATTGGGATAAGCTGGACAAAGAGCTGACGGTAATAGTAGAAAAGAGAAATCAATTGGCAGCCATGGATTATAGCCATGCGGCCTACGATGATCTAGAGGAGGAACTTCATGATCTAGAAGATGATTTCAATGAAAACTATGAGGCAACACTTGAAGTGCATTTGGAAAAAGTTCAGGAAAAACTGAAGTCAGATACTGATGTGTTACTTCCAACTGCCTATATCGCAAATCAGTATAAGCCGATGCTTCCTGATGCTAACGGCATCGTGAGTTTTGAGGTAGCTGGTCAGCAGGGTGTCCCAGTAGAATCTGAGCAGTTTGATAGACAAGATGTACGAATCGTTTTGATTCCTAATCCAGCACGATTTGTAATGCTGATTAACGGCAAGCAATTGAAGGATCTTTGGAGAAGTAGGTAGGTAAGAAAGAGTCGGTTTGCCAATGTCTGTAATACCAGAAATTTCAGAAAAGTACAGGCAGTAGGCTTGCCTATTTTAAGCAGAATATTTTAAAGCCCCGGGTTAGCTCGGGGTTTTTGTTTGCTTTTTAACGCAATGGTGCGAGGACCGCAAAGAATTCGCAGAGGGATATTTATTGTATGTCATTAAGTAAAGGCGGCTGGATTATAGTTTCCAATGAAAATTTTATTCGGATTCCCGATGAAAGAACGACCCTGAAAGGGTCAAACCATTAATAGCCGCGGGTGCAACCCGGGTTTTAAATGATTATCATTCGTTTGGTTTTGGCCGGAACGATTTCCATAGGGAAATGGCAGTTCGCCAAAACGATTGATTTTGATTTTTTTACCACAGAGCCGAAGAGAAGGATAATTAAGGCTAATTCTAATTCTCAAGATATTAAAGCGTTTTACATCCGACTGCTATACTTATTACGCTTAAATGAGGGTCATATTCACTAGTGATTCAAATCTACCTTTCTTTTTCTGTCACTTTTGGGGCCAAAAGTAACCAAAAGCCTTTGCCCTAAATCAGCTTTCAAATCGGTAAGTTCTTGAATTGAATTAAGCTCTCTTTTCGATTTGATTTCTTGGGCTTATCCTGTCCTAAAATTTGCTGGATCTCCTTCGTACCTCAGGAGCTAAGCAAATTTCTTTACGGCCCGGATTTCACCCCAGAAACCAGCTTATTTAAGGGCGACCCTAACCACGATCGATCTACTAGAATCGACCTTGCTGCAATTCCTAACCTGGATACTACGCTAGGGGATTGCGGTATTTTTTAAGGCGCCAGCGATGCATTTTGTCTGTAGCCTCAAGAATTGTTAGCGGTTCCGGGTTTTGGCCGAAAAGAGTTCAATCGGGGATTGGTAAACCGCCAAAACGTTTTATTTCAATTCCTCCACCTAGGAGGAGATATTCACTAGTGATTCAAATCTACTTTTCTTTTTCTGTCACTTTTGGGGCCAAAAGTAACCAAAAGCCTTTGCCCTAAATCAGCTTTCAAATCGGTAAGTTCTTGAATTGAATTAAAATCACATTAGTTTTATAAGATCATCGGTTTGTCCCTAGATCAATAAGAATATACCTAAGCAAACCCCAATTTCTCTCGTACTTTTTGCAATAAAGCCATTCCAGTAGCTTTTGCTTTTGCTTCACCGGCGGAGAGCTTGCGCTCGATTTCTTCGGGATTGCTCATGTAGAAGTCAAAGGCTTTGCGCTCTACGGCATACTTATCCAAAATCAGCTGCATAAACTCCTTTTTGGCATGACCATATCCGTAATTGCCACCTTCGTAATTTGACCGCATCTGAGCATTCTGAGCTGGAGTGGCGATCAGACTATAGAGCTTGAAGACATTGCAGGTATCCGGATCTTTAGGTTCCTCCAGTGGTGTGCTGTCCGTTATGATACTAGATACATTTTTCTTCAATTCCTTTTCCGAGAGGAAGATATCGATGTAGTTATTATAGGATTTGCTCATCTTTTGCCCATCTGTGCCTGGGATGATCTTTACTTCCTCAGAGATCCGAGGTTCGGGTAAAGTCAATAGTTCTTCGCCTACTTGATGATTAAATGCAGCAGCGATGTCTCGGCACATTTCCAAATGCTGCAATTGGTCCTTTCCTACAGGCACCAGATTAGCCGAATACAATAAAATATCTGCTGACATCAAGACAGGATAAATGAAAAGACCTGCATTGACATCGGCAAGTCGTTCGGATTTGTCCTTGAAGCTATGGGCATTTGCCAGCATCGGGAAAGGAGTGAAACAACTCAAGTACCAAGTCAATTCTGCAACCTCAGGTCGTCTGGATTGGCGGTAAAAAACAGTTTTTTCTATGTCTAGGCCAAAGGCTAACCATGCTGCGGCAACTGCGCGTGTATTTTCTTTTCGTAGTTCACCATCTTTAGAACTTGTCAACGAATGAAAATCTGCAATGAAAATAAATGACTCTTCGTTGTTTTGCTTGATCAGTTCAATCGCAGGAACAATCGCACCGAGGATATTTCCCAAATGCGGTCTTCCACTACTTTGAATGCCCGTTAATACTCTTGCCATTGGTCTAATTTTGCTGCAAAATAAGTAAATCAACCTATTAAACTTTGAAATTATCCGTTATTTGCTGACATGATTCGTGTACAAAAAATCTTATTCGGCTTGATTCTGATGATTGGAGCTCCTCAAGTAATTCAGGCTCAGGATGCTGTGATTCCTCGATTGATCTGGAAAGTCAATAAGATCGACTTGGGAACAGTATTGGAAGAAGAAGGGCCTAAAATCGCTGAATTTGAATTTACTCACACGCAAGATTCACTTTTTTTCATTGAGCTAGTGGTGACTGATTGTGGCTGTACTACGGTCAGTTATAACCAAGATACTCTGGCTGTTGGAGAAAGTGGCAAAGTTGCCATTTCCTTTGACCCAAGTTCGGGGGCTGGTTATTTCTCCCGAATGATTATTGTCAAGGGTAATCTGCTAAATAGTCAAGACACCTTATACCTAGAGGGAACGGCTATTCCTTTTCCTGAAAAACCCGAAGCTGCCTACCAGCGAATTGAAGGAAACCTAGGCTTCCGATTGAATAAAGTCAATATGGGCGAGGTATTAACTAATGAACCTAAGTTGAAGCAGGTGGAAATTTTCAACTTTGGAGCAGCCCCGATCAATGCACAAAGTCTCACAGTGGCAGGTCCTGCATTTATTCAGGTAACTCAGCGAGATTCACTCATCTACCCCAATCAACGTGGCTTATTGGATGTCTATTTTGATGGAAATGAAAAGGGAGACTTGGGGTTTTCCGAAGATCAGGTAATATTGAGTTGGGGAGAAAATTACTTGGTTCGATTGTCAGTTTTGGCAAATGTATTCGAGTATTTCCCACCCATTCCCAAAGATAAGCTGAAGGAAGTGGCACAGTTGGCGATCGACCCTAAAGAGATTGATCTAAGAACGATTAGTCCCAATGCAGTTCAGAAGAAGTCAGTTACGTTGACCAATAAAGGAAGGGAAGAATTGGTGATACGTAAGGTTCAAGGAAATTGTGAATGTCTTACCCTTACGATACCTAAAACTACCCTAAGACCGGGCGAGTCTATCGAACTTCAGATTACTTTTGATCCCAAAGGAAGAAATGGAATTGATCAGCGAAACATTTATATTTTCAGTACAGACCCGCTTAACTCCGTGCAGTTGTTGGTGCTCAGGAGCAGAGTAGAGTGAAGCAGTTGTCGGTTGGGTTTCGATTTTTTATTGGGGTTTTCTAAGTTGGAAATGCTGTGGTCTTACAATGTGAGGATGATTTGGTTTGTCTGTTATCAGTTCCGCCACGGCTGACAGGTGTGGGTTTTGGATTGACTACTGACAGAAAAGGGTATGGCCATCCTATCATTTTTGTATATTTGATTTATCCGATTTTCTAACCTCACCAAATGAAAAGATCATTTTTCCTCTTTGTTCTCCTAGCCCTTTCTGTTTTTTTTAGCGGATCAACAGTTCTTGAGATAAACCCTTATCGAGTTTACCCTTACCTACAAGTGTACGACCAGGGGAAGATTCAATTGACTTGGATTAGTAATACCTTGACCTCAAGCGAGATTACGATCAAGAATCAAGAAGGGGCAGTGATTTTTTCTAAAAATGTCACTGGAGAAGCTTTACCCGAGATTTATTATTCTGAAGCTGAGAAGAATCAAAACATATCAGGCTTGGAAAAGGGGAGCTGGCTCCAATCAGACCAAGCATTTAAATACCAAATACAAGTAGCCTTACCTCCTGGAATCATAGCAAGTTATCAAGTTTCTTTGGGTGGGTTTTCTTACGAATCCTCATTTAAAACTCCTAAGGATAAAAATGATTGGGAAAAAATCAGATTTGTCGCACTGGCAGATTCTGAAACAGAACCCCGAGGTAGAGTGACTTATCGGGAATGGCTTCCTGGGCAACCTTTGATTCGACCGTTTACAATTCCGCAGCTGTGGAGGGATAAGTTTGGATTTTCTGTGCTTGAAGGTTTTGAGATCCCCAATTATTTCCTTTCTGAGCAAAAAGGGTATGCTGAAAACCTAAAAATCATCAATTCAAGAGATATTGATTTTATGGTGATGCCGGGCGATCTGGTTCAGGGTGGAGGATACCAGCCTGGATGGGATGAGTTTTTCCGTCACAATGCAGGTGAATTCGATCAGGGATTCAGTAAATACCCAGTGGTCCCATCTTTTGGCAACTGGGAAAATTACGGGGCATTAAATGGAGGTTATGGCGATACACAGGGAGGAGAATTTGCTCCGGTTGTAGCTAGGCGAAGATACCAAGCCTACTTCAAAACTCCGATTTCGGACCCACTTCAAAAGCATGGTCAAAGCTATTATCGCTCGGATTATGGGCCGATCACAATTTTGACGGTTGATTCCAGTAATGGTACTCCTGATCAGATAGCATCAGATTTTGATGGCGTCACTAAATTAAAAGGAAAGGAATTTACTGTTCCAGGAACAGACACTCAGGAGAATTATACTGAAGCTACCTACAAGGCTCGGGGTGGAAATGACTTGAGTAGCTTTGGCCCGGGCACAGATCAGTACATTTGGCTCGAAGCCAATTTAAAAGATGCGAGTGATGCAGGTCAACTTATTTTTGTCCAGTACCATCATATTGCTTTTAGCTCGGGAGAGCGTGGGGTTCCTTTGAATCACGAACTTAGCGTAGGTCAAGTTGGTACCCCAATGCAAATCTTAAATCCACTTTTTGAGCAATACGAAGTCATTGCGGTCTTATCTGGCCATGATGAGACCTTCGAAAGAAGTCTTGTCGACCAAGACAACGATGGAAAAGGCGTACTCTACTACGATGTGGGTGTTGCTGGTGACGGACTCGCAGCGGTGAAGCGAGACTGGAAGAATAATCCACTACAAACCCTTGACTACAATCCACATTCCAGATGGACAGCGGATCAAAACTCGGTAGAGCAATGGAATACTTCTGGATCTCAACCCATTTTAATTGACGGAGGAAAGCATTACGGACATCTCGAAGTCAATCTTGAAAAAATAATTGAGGGAGGGGAGACATTTGCCAAGATCAAATTCAGTCCGATTTATGCTTTCCCAGTGATGGATGAGAATTATAACCTCGTTCGGGTGGAGCGTAGAGTCTATGCAGATGAGTTTGAGTTGAAAATCAAGTTAAAGGCGGTGGCTTATTCACCGGTTTTTAAGGAAGAGGTGATTAAAAAGTTGAATGAGACAGGGAAGGCCACATTAATCCCTTCTGACTTTTTAAGTAATTTTTCGGAAGCTGAAGGGTTGATTTTTACGTATTCAAAATCAACAGAATTTTCCTGTGCCGATCTAGGAGATACAGAGATCCAGATTGATGCCAAGAGTCCGAGTGGAGAAATTTGGATCAAAGTAGTCAAAGTAAAAGTCCTGGATGAGATCAAACCATTACTGATTACTCAAAACCTAGCCATTGTAATAGACCGATCAAAAGGAGCGGTGGAGCTCAATCCAGATGCTCTCATAAAAACCATTTCAGATAATTGTGGAATCAAAGAAGTTTCACTGAATAGAAATGCTATTACCTGTGAGGATATCGGCAAGACCGTGATAGTTGAAGTTACAGCTAGTGATTTGTCAGGAAATATCACCAAAGCTAATGCTCAAGTCAGTGTGTCAAGTGTGAACTCAAGACCAGTGACCATAAGTGGAAATACGCAACTCTGTAATGGAGCTAGTACCGTTTTGACGCTAAACTCCACGGCGAATTTTGAGGTAGTAAAATGGCGGAGAAATGGGATTGAAATTCCTGAACAAAAAGGAAAATCATTAACCACCGAAGTTGCTGGAAATTATGATGCGCTAATCCGCTACCAGGGAGCTTGTCTTGAAGAAGCCGTGAAAGTAGAGGTAAAAGCGATTGAGCTTCCTACCGGAGAAATTACAAAAGAGGATAAAATCTTGATTGCTCCAGCTGCCGAAAGCTATCAGTGGTATCGAAATGGTGAAAAGATTAGCGGAGCAGTTGCTAAAACCTATCAGGCAACACAATCCGGTGAATACACGGTTGAAATAAGTAATGCATCTGGCTGTAAAGCAAAATTAAAAAGTGTAGTCTTGAGCTCTGGTGACTTCAGTGAAACGATCTTTCCTTCGGTGAAGTCGAATGTGATTTTAGAGTTGAATCAAGATGGGAAGGCTAATTTGAAACCTGAGAATCTATTTGAAACCTATCCGCTCACAGACCCCGGAATTTCAGTTTTGATCAGCAAAATAGAATTCAATTGTGAAAACCTTGGAGAAAATACAGTCAAAGTAACCTTGACTGATTCGAAAGGCTTGACTTCGATCAAAGAGATTTCAGTTTTGGTAAAAGACACTTTACCTCCAACTTTCAATCCTAAATCATTGGAACTAGAGCTTGATATAAGCAAGGGGAAGCTTGAATTAAATCCAGAATCCTTTTATACCGATTTGAGAGACAATTGTGGCATCAAGGAGATTCGAATCAATCGCACTTTGATTACCTGCGAGGATTTAGGAAAAGTGATTCCAATTGAAATTAGAGCGGTCGACTTTGCAGGAAATGTGATCGAGAAGACTGCACAACTTACTGTAAAAGGGATTAATTCGGCGCCGGTCACCATTACTGGACCAGTTGAGTTTTGTGCAGGTACAAAATCAGAATTGACTATTAATTCCACAGCTGCATTTGAAGTGATTCGATGGAGAAGAAATGGAGTGGAGGTAGTTGGTCAGAAAGGCAAAGTCTTGATGATCGAAGAAGGAGGAAACTACGATGCGATTATCCGTTATTCTGGAGCTTGCTTGGCTGAAACGGTCAAATATGAGATCAAAATGAATCCTTTGCCAACAGGTGAAATCAAGCCAGATGGGAGCAAATTAGTTGCTCCGGAAGGGAATTTTACCTACCAATGGTATCGTAATGATGTGGTAATTTCTGGCGCTACCCAGCGTGTATTAAACCTTTCAGAAATGGGAAGTTATACGGTAGAGCTGACAAGCACTGCTGGTTGTAAAGCAAAACTCAAAGCTGTGGAGGTAACCATCGCAGGTCTTTTGAGACAAAACCCGATTCTTTCTGAGGAGCTGAAAATCTATCCAAATCCCGCTTCTGATCAAATTGAATTGGAGATCAAATCAGATCAAGCTATCACATTGAAATCAATCAAGATTTATAGCCTGGAAGGCAAAGATGTGACTGGGAGCATATCGATTCAAAAAGGAAACGGCACTACCTATCGAATGGATATTTCAGCAATAGCCTCCGGTGCCTATTTAGTGATGTTGGAAGGAGCTGAGCGGAAAGTGTTTATTGGGAAGTTTGTGAAGCAGTAGCCTTTAGAAAAACATGAAAAAAGCCTCAAAAAATTCAATTCTTGAGGCTTTTTTTATTCTAATTAAAATCTAAATTTTATTTAAACGCTTGCAAACCAGTGATCTCTTGACCTAAGATCAATAAATGAATATCGTGTGTGCCTTCGTAAGTCAACACAGATTCCAAATTCATCATGTGACGCATCAGCGGATATTCTCCCGTGATACCCATTCCACCGTGGATTTGTCTTGCTTCGCGAGCAATGTTTATAGCCATCTCCACATTATTTCGCTTTGCCATGGAGATGTGTACAGTTCGGGCAGTTCCTTCATTCATCATTTTCCCTACTTTCCAAGCTAATAGTTGTGCTTTGGTAATCTCAGTAAGCATTTCTGCGAGTTTCTTTTGTGTCAATTGGAATCCTCCAATTGGCTTGCCAAACTGAATCCGCTCTGCAGCATATTTCCGGGCGGATTCGTAGCAATCCATTGCTGCTCCGATGGCTCCCCAGGCAATACCAAACCTAGCTGAATCCAAGCACATCATCGGTGCTCCTAGTCCAGACTTGTTAGGAAGTAGATTTTCCTTTGGAACTTTCACATTATCAAAAACTAGTTCTCCAGTGCAAGAAGCTCTCAATGACCATTTGCCATGAGTTTCAGGAGTAGAAAAGCCTTCCATTCCCCGCTCCACGATTAGTCCATGGATTCTTCCTTCTTCATTCTTGGCCCAAACTACAGCGATATCAGCCATAGGAGAGTTTGAAATCCACATTTTGGCACCGTTCAACAAGTAATGATCTCCCATGTCCTTGAAGTTGGTCACCATTCCGCTTGGGTTGGATCCATGATCTGGCTCTGTCAAACCAAAACATCCCAAAAATTCACCTGATGCAAGTTTTGGTAGATATTTCCTTCGCTGCTCCTCAGAACCAAATTTATAAATCGGATACATCACCAAAGAACCCTGTACAGAAGCAGTTGATCGCATTCCAGAGTCACCACGCTCTATTTCCTGCATAATCAGTCCATAGGCAATGTAGTCTAATCCACCACCACCATATTCGGTAGGAATCTGAGGGCCGAATGCCCCTACATCTCCAAATTTCTTTACGATATCATACGGGAAATAAGCCTTCTGAGCCCAGTCCTCGATGTAGGGAGAAATCTCTTTCTTTACGAAATCACGAATAGAACTCCGGATCAACTTATGCTCCTCGGTTAGCAAATCGTCCAAATCTAGAAAATCTACCCCCTCGAATGTGTCCTGCTTTTGAGATTTTTGGATTGCAATAGCTTCCATGTTGTTTTGGTTTATTAAATTGAATCAATGACTTTTGTTTGGAAGAAAAGCCTCTTTGACAACTCGAAGTAAATAGATTGAAGGCTAAAAAACTACCTTTTTCACTAAAAAAATGCCTATGAATGAGTCCCAGTTTGACCCTAAAATACTTGACAAAATTCATCAGCTTCAAGAGAAATTCAAAGCTTCGGGTCAGGATATGCTTTCTTATCTGGAAGGCTTGCTCTACGCAGATTACCTAACGTATTGGGAATACATCAATTTGGATGTGCTTTTGTCTTTGCAGCAGCCAAAAACAAGTTTCAAAGACGAGAAGATTTTTATCATCTACCATCAGATTACGGAGCTTTATTTCAAATTGATTATCTCTGAAATGGAGCAAATCTCAGATAAGGACGCCATTGAGGAGGCTTTTTTTATTGAACGTATGGAGCGAATCATGATGTATTTTGATCATTTGATTAGCTCCTTTGCGATGATGTGGAAAGGTATGGAGCGAGATCAATTTTTAAAATTCAGAATGTCATTGCTTCCATCCAGTGGGTTTCAAAGTGCTCAATACCGAGAAATCGAACTGATGGCAGCAGATGCTTTCAACTTGGTGGCGCTTCAATTCAGGGCCGAGCATGATTATCACTCTCCTTCTGATGACCTTTTTCAGCATTTGTATTGGCAGCAAGGAGCGATCGAATTGGCCACTGGTCAGAAAACTTTGACGCTGAAAAACTTTGAGCTGAAGTATGGCAAGAAACTAATCGAACTGATCGAAAACTACAAGCGCAAAAATCTTTGGCAAAAATATATGAGCTTGGGAAAACCGAGTGATCAGTTGACCGAGATCATGCGTCAGTTTGACTTAAAAGCAAATGTGTTTTGGCCTTTGGCTCACTACAAATCCGCGGTGCGGTACCTCCAAAAAGACCCTGTAGATATCGCAGCAACAGGAGGGACTAACTGGCAGAAATACTTGCCTCCTCGTTTTCAAAAGGTGATTTTCTTTCCGGAGCTTTGGTCAGAAAGCGAAAAAGAAGAGTGGGGTAAAGGCTGGGTGGTCAAAGAGATTTTTGGGGAAGATTGAAAGCTGAAGAGATCCTTATTCGTTGATCGGGAAATTTTCCAGCGCAAAAGTCTCCGCATTATTAAAGCAAAAGTCATCTACCAATCGCTCGGTATCTTCCCTGCTTTTCAAGTGGGACAAGTGTGTCGCTTCTGGATCTTTTCGAGCTTGCTCAATCTCAAAAACCAGATTATTGGAAAATAGGTCAAATTCCAATGCGCTAGGATAAAAGTCTGTAGGATCGATCAACCCTTCGAAATCTGTTCCTATGGTCATGGATTTCCAAATTTTCAACTTTTGGTCTTCGGAAAGATTCGGATTGGAATAGACGCCTTTAGCAATCCCTTCGATATTTTCCCAAATTAATTGGATTCCATTTCTTGGTGTGCCTTTATCATTTTTGGTGAGGCCGAGAATTCGTTGGTCAAAGGAAAGCCCGAAAATACCGCCTGTTTTCAAAATTAGTACAATGTCTTCATCGCAAATGTTGATGTTCCAAGCATTGAAATTTTCGGTTTTCTCGTCGGTGTAGTCATCCCTTTCCAAATCATAGTTATCGATATGTTCCTGAAGTGTTTCTAATCCAGAATAGCCGCAATGCGAAGCGATGACTGGAATCCGATCTCCATTGATCAGGCAGGGGATGATGATTTCTTCATAATAGTCTTTTCTCGATTGGGCACTCATGTGCTTTACGTCGATCAGGATTCGATAGCCAAATTCTGGATCAGGCGCTAAGTTTTTATTTAGGCTAAGCAATTCCCGAACGATCCTTTTTCCGTTTTCATGGAAACCAGCATTCATATTCCTGGACTGATTAAGCAATATTTTGCCTTTGTCAGGAATAGAATGGGCATGTCCGCAAAGCCGATTATTGAAGTGATGCGCGAAAGTGATAAAGAACACAGGCACTTTCCATTCAGATTTGAGATACTTGACTCGTCTGGAAACTTCAGCTACCGAAGCGCGATCGCTCCCTAATGCATGTGCTCCTTCGATCGTAAGGATCATCGTGATTTCCGAATCATCTTTCAGGGATTTTTGCAATTCTGTTCTATTTTTAGGGATAAAATAGCGTGCTTTCTCAGCGACGAGTTCATTTTTAAACAGTTTTGATCGCTTGATTTCGCTTTCTAGAAATCTTCGAATTATTCCAGTGGTATGAATTTCATTTTTATCAATAGTTATCCCTGAATCCTTCAAAATGAAGTCTTTTTCCCGCTGAAGCGAGGTCCAATAGTCGTACTCATTGGATTGGAAATAATCAACCACCGCTTTAGGAATTCGCATATAAAAAGTCTGAATCAAATCCCGTAGCGGAAGATGGTGCGAAGTGGTCGTTCCGATAAACATATGTAGCAGATCAACGGTATTGATCTTATCTAAGCCACGGACGAACTGCCGCTCCAGAGGATATAACGAATTGAAAGTCAATCTGACATTTCCATTCCAAGCTTTCACTAAGTCACTTTGAGAGTAAGAAGCTCCCATTTTACCCTTTAGGTAGCCTTTTCGATTTGATGCGATGACAGTCCAAGGGCTAAATTTATCTTTTCGCTCAAACTTTTTTTGTTTCTCCTGCATGTGAAAATGTGCGCGCATGTGATTGTGGCAATGGAGATCTGAAAATTTTCTAGGCATGACGAATTGATTAAAAATTGAAAATTGAAAAATAGCTTCATCCCTTCTTTAAATTTGATTCAAAATCATTCTTGAATCTGCGCAGATGAAGAATACAAGTAAATAATTTCAAAATTAAATGATTGAAAACCAAACGACTAACAATGTATTTTTACTAGAATTCTGAAATCATTGCTGTTATCAAATTAAGAATTTTAAAAAAAGGCAATGCAAATCCCATCAATCTCATGCATTTTTAGGAAAGCTTTTTTATAAAATTAACTCAAACCCAAAATCAGGATAAAGATGTTTAACAGAAGAGAATTTATTAAAACAATTGGACTGACCACTACTGGAATCGCAGGATTTGGTGGAAGTATTTTTGCGGCAGAGTCAGGAAAGAAGTCAATTTTCCCCTCTGTTTTTAGCCCTATTCGGATCAGAGGAAGAGTAACTACTGGGGGAACTGGATTGCATCGGGTAGTGATCTCGGATGGCAAATCTGTGACGACCACAAACTCCTCGGGAGAGTTTGAACTCAATTCAAGCACTGATCGAGATTTTGTCTTTGTTTCCGTACCAGCGGGCTTCGAGTTTAAAAAGTTGGCAAATGGTTCATCTGATTTTTTCCTAAAAATAGATAAAGCTAAAGCTGAGCAAAACCTTTATTTCGATTTAAATAAAGTGTCCTCTTCTGACGAAAATCATCATTTTTTGCTACTCTCAGATACTCAGATTCAAAATGAATTCGAGGCGAACCAACTCTTAACAGTGGCCGCTCCTGACGTTAAAAAGACGATTCAGGCAATCAATGATCCGAATATTTTTGGAATTGGATGTGGTGATTTGGTTTTTGATCGGCTGGAATTATTTAAAGAATACAATCAATCTGTTCAGCTATATGATATTCCCTTTTTCCAAGTTATTGGAAATCATGATATGGATTTTGGAGTACGTTCTGATGAATGGAGTAATCAGACATTTAAGGGTCATTTTGGTCCAACGTATTATTCTTGGAATCGTGGAGAGCTGCATTATGTGGTTTTGGATGATGTGTTTTATTTAGGGAATTCAAATAAATACATTGGCTACATCCCGGAAGAGCAACTGGCTTGGTTAGAACAAGATTTGGCACAAGTCGAAAAGGGTAAAACTGTCGTTGTTGCCTTGCATATTCCGACTTTCACCGGAGCGGTCAATCGCTATCCAGATCGAGATGTACTTGGAGGAACGGTCAGCAATCGGGAACATTTATATCGTCTTTTGGAAGGCTATCAAGCACATTTGTTGTCCGGTCATACCCATTTCAACGATAATATGATAACCGGTAATGTCTACGAGCATTGTCATGGTACGGTATGTGGCGCTTGGTGGTCAGGCCCGATTTGCTTCGATGGCACCCCAAATGGCTATGCTGTTTATGAGGCAAAAGGTTCTGAGTTGAAATGGCAATACAAAGGAACTGGTATGGACGTTACTGAGCAGTTTAGAGTTTATGACCAAGGATATCACAAAGATTTCCCTGATCAGATGAGTCTGAATTGTTGGAATTATGATCCTGCTTGGGAAATTTCTTGGTTTGAAAATGGCATAAAGAAAGGTACTCCGGATAAGATTATGGCTGTTGACCCGCTTAGTGTAGAATTGCATCTTGGGCCACAGCTTCCTAAGCGCAGAGAATGGGTAGAGCCTCAATTGAATGATCATATGTTCTTTTTTAAACCTCAGTCAAAAGAGAATTTGGTAGTGGAAGCCAAGGATAGATTTGGGAATGTGTACACTAAAAAGATCTAAGCAATATATTTAATTGGTGTAATAGACAGCGTTCTTCTTCTGATTTTCAAATTTTACAGGCATCTTGGACGTAATGGTCAAAGTATGATACATGAGAAAGAAAAATCAATTAGTAGAGGGGAGTTTAGTACGAAGTCTTTTCACAATAGCCTGGCCGATTATTATGGCCAATATCCTCCAGACAGCCTATCAGTTGATCGATACTTTTTGGCTGGGACGATTGGGTGCCAATGCCGTTGCCGCTGTAAGTATTAGTTTTCCTATTTTGTTTTTGGTACTCAGCCTAGGAGCTGGATTGACTCTTGCAGGGACTGTGATCGTGTCCCAGTACAAAGGTGCGAATGACCCAAAAATGATTGATTTCACAGCCTCACAAACTGTTTTTATCGTCTTTTTGATTTCAATTCTTTTAGCTTTTTTAGGATATCTTGCGGCATCTCCATTGATGAATTTAGTAGGGGCAGGGCCTGAGATTTTAAATGACTCGGTCACTTATTTTCAAGTTTCTTCCTTTGGGTTTGTATTTCTCTTCATGTTTTTTGTTTTCCAATCCTTAATGCGGGGAATTGGTAATGTGCTATTGCCGATGTACATAGTTTTGGGTACAGTACTTTTAAACTTGGTGCTAGATCCGTTATTTATTTTTGGATATGGAAGTATTGAAGGATACGGAGTGGCAGGTGCTGCCATAGCAAGTGTCATCACGCAGGGTTTATCGGCAGCAGCTGGTCTCTTTATTCTTTTCAGAGGAAATCAAGGAATCAAAATCAAATTGAGCTCCATGAAGCTTGAGTTTCGCTGGGTGAAGCGAATGTTTGAATTGGGAATTCCGGCTAGTTTGGAGCAATCTTCAAGAGCGGCGGCTATGACATTGATGGTCATGCTCGTGACGAGCTACGGAAGTGAGGTCGTGGCAGCTTATGGAATAGGAGCGAGGATTCTAAGCTTGGTAATTGTCCCATCTATAGGGATGGGTATAGCTACGACCACACTGGTAGGTCAAAGCATAGGTGCTGGTCAAATCAAACGAGCAGAAAAAATCGGTGATTTGAGTGCTAAGATTGCCTTTTTTGGACTTACGGCAATAGGATTAATATTATTTCTATTTGCAGAAAGTCTGACAGCTTTCTTTGTGCCAAATGATCCTCAAGTCATTAAAGACGGAGCAAAGTTCATAAGAATTATGAGTTTGAGCTTTGGGCTGTTGGGAGTACAGCAAGTGCTAAATGGGGTATTTAATGGAAGCCGCTTTACTCAGGCTTCTATGCTTATTTCTATCTTTAGCCTTTGGGTTGTACGCTTCCCCCTTGCTTTCATTCTTTCAACCAAGACAGAACTTAGCTTTGAGGGTATTTGGTGGGCATTCCCAATTTCTAATTTGATCGCAGCATTGGTTGCATTTTCTTATTATAAGACAGGTTATTGGAAAATCCGAACCTTCAGAAATAGAAATGAGTGGCTACAATCAGGATTAGGATAAAACCTAAAGTCAAACTCTAATTCATTGATATGAAAATACACTATTGCACAGATTACTCAGAGATGTCGGTCCTTGGCGCTAAACTAGTTCATCGTGAAATTGAGATCACGCCAGACTTGCTTTTTTGTGCAGCAAGTGGGAATTCGCCTGCTGGATTGTATGAGTTGATGGCGAGAAAACATCAAATTTCTCCTGGCTTTTTTGATTGGATGAAAGTGATCAAGCTGGATGAATGGGTTGGACTGGACAGTGAGTCAACTTTCACATCCGAAAATGACATTCAGGAAAAGCTGCTCGATAGGCTGGAAATCGAAGATGATCGATACATTTCATTTGAAGTCGAAGCAGAAGACCCAATTTTTGAATGCAAGCGAATCCAGAAGGAACTAGACGAATCCGATGGAATAGACATTTGTATCTTGGGCATTGGAATCAATGGTCATATTGCATTAAATGAACCTGCTGAATTCCTGCAGCCAAATTGCCATGTAGCCAAACTGCATCCAGTGACCTTAGCAAGCGGGATGATTGAGAAAGTAGGTGTTCCTTTGACGGAAGGGATGACTTTGGGTATTGGAAATATTATGGCTTCGAAAATGGTGATTCTCTTTATCACGGGGAAGGGTAAAAAATCAGCTTTGGATTTACTTTTGGAAGGGAAAATAAGAACAGATTTGCCAGCTTCACTTTTATGGCTTCATCCCAATGCTCATATCATAGTGAATAAGAAGTCTCTGGAATGAGCAATGTAAATTAACTGAAAGTGAAGGGTGAGAAGCGATAAAAAGTGCCTTTTATGAATTTGGTAACATTTTATTTACTCAGACAGTTTTTCGATAATCTGGATTTTCCCGTTCTTTCGGGGTTTAAAATTTCCCCAACCATAAATGACCTGGCAATTAATCAAAGATGCAATCCTTGGCAAGGAGCAAGATTTTACTAGTCTTTCGTTAAAAACAGCCATCCTTATTTTGGCTATTCCCATGATCTTGGAGATGATGATGGAGTCACTTTTTGCGGTAGTCGATATTTTTTTTGTTGCCAAGTTAGGTGAGCATGCCATTGCTACGGTAGGTTTGACTGAATCCGTCGTGGTCTTGGTCTATGCGGTTGGATTCGGGATAAGCATGGCTGCAACTGCTTTGATCTCTAGGAGATTTGGTGAAAAACAATATACTGAAGCAGGTTCTGCGGCATTTCAATTGTTGATAGTAGGAGGAGCGATTTCAGTAATACTGGGTGTACTCGGATGGATCTTTGCTGGTGATATTCTCGGCTTGATGGGTGCAGAACCTGCTGTTGTGGCTTCAGGAGTGATGTATTCACGAATCATTTTTGCAGGCAATACCGCTATCATGTTGCTGTTTCTGATCAATGGGGCTTTTCGTGGAGCGGGGCAAGCACATCATGCAATGCGCTCACTTTGGATTGCCAACGGCTTGAATATTTTCCTAGATCCTTTATTCATTTTTGGCTTTGGAACTTGGTCTGGCTGGGGACTGGAAGGTGCTGCTGTCGCGACTACATTTGGTCGTTCTGTTGGGGTAGTTTATCAATTGTACCATTTATTTAATGCAAAGCACAAACTCAAAATCCTAAAAGAGAATATTGAAATCAGCTGGGAGATCATCAAGAAAATCATGAGTATTTCCATTGGAGGAATGGGGCAGTTTTTGATCGATTCGGTCGCTTGGATTGCCTTAACTCGGATGAATGCGGAGTTTGGATCAACGGCTTTGGCTGGATATACGATCGCATTTCGAATTTTGATTTTCACCATTTTGCCTGCTTGGGGATTATCCGGTGCTGCGGCAACTTTGGTAGGTCAAAATTTAGGAGCACAACAGCCGCAGCGTGCGGAGGATGCTGTTTGGATTACCACACGATATACGGTGATTTTCATGGCTTCGGTGACTGGAATCTATTTACTTTTTGCCTCTTCTTTGGCAGGGATTTTTACAGATATCCCAGAGATTCAAGCCATCGCAGCACAGGGATTGCAGGTGATCGCTTGCGGTTACGTATTTTTTGCCATTGGAATGGTACTTACTCAGGCATTTAATGGCGCAGGAGATACCAAGACGCCCGCGTGGATTAATATCGGTGTGCTTTGGTTTATGGAAATTCCACTGGCTTATCTTTTGGCTTTTACATTTGAGTTGGAATATTTAGGGATTTTTATTGCAATTGCTTTCAGTCACTCTTTCCATTCCATAGTAACCCTCTTTATTTTCAGAAGAGGAAAATGGAAAACGATGAAGGTGTAAGATTTCAGAATCAAGAGATAAAATTCTACTATCCAGATTTTAGAGCCATTGATAGAGCCAAGAATTAGAATCTAGGAAAGATGAATATCGAAGATTTTAGAGCTTAGGTTGAAAAGTCGCGATTTGAGCATAAAAGGCTGGAGTAAAGTATAAGACTGTAAGGCTACAGGTGCAACTGCGCAGATACATTTAATAATTTTAACCCAAAACTGCACGTTACCGACCGATTCTGTACCAGAATTAGGGTTTTGTTTAGGTAGAAACAATCATTTGAATCGATTTATTAATTGAGTTTCATGAAAGTAAAGGATGCAAGTTGATACGAAGATTAGATTTTTATGAAACAGAATTTTAAATTCTGCCCTCTTTAAATTAATCTCATGGAAAAACCGGTAAGCACCCAAAATTCAATTCAATACAACCAAACCTATATTTGGCTGATTAGTCTCACGGCAGCACTTGGAGGCTTTCTTTTTGGTTTTGACTGGGTAGTTATCGGTGGAGCCAAACCATTTTACGAGCCCTTTTTCAATATCACTTCACCTGCTGATCAAGGCTGGGGGACGAGTTCGGCGCTGATTGGGTGCATGCTTGGTGCGATCCTTTGTATTTTGCTGAGCGATAAGTTGGGTAGGAAGAGACTTTTGATTTTCTCAGGATTTCTATTTTCGCTTTCAGCTTTAGGAACTGCCTTGGCTGAAACTTTTTGGTCTTTTAACTCCTACCGGATTATCGGTGGAGTGGCTATGGGAATTGCTTTAAATCTTTCACCACTCTACATCGCAGAGATTTCTCCGCCAGAAAAGCGGGGAATGTTTGTGACGATTAATCAGCTTTTGGTGATGATTGGAGTGCTTTTAGCCCAACTGACCAATTGGCAAATTTCCCTTTTGGATACGGAATTGGCTGACAATGCAAGTTTTGAAATGATAGCTGCGAGCTGGTCTGGCCAGTTTGGTTGGCGATGGATGTTTGGAGCAGAGATTGTCCCTGCCTTATTATTTTTTGGTTTGATGTTTTTGGTGCCTGAAAGTGCACGATGGCTTGTGAAAAATAGAGAGGAAGAAAAAGCGCGAAAGGTCCTTGAGCGAATTGGAGGGAAGAGCTATGCCGATAGCTCAATAGCTGAGATCAATACGACTTTGGCGTCAGGAGAACTTGGTAAAGTAAATTTCAAAGATCTGATTAGAAAGCCTGTTCCGAAGTTGATTGGAATCGGAGTTTTTCTGGCTTTTTTGCAGCAGTGGTCAGGCTTGAACGTCGTGATTTATTACGCTGCAGATATTTTTCAGGCTGCCGGATACAATCTCAAGCAGATGATGCTGAATATTGTGGTGATAGGAGGGGTGATGGTACTTTCGGTCTTCATCACTTTATTCACAGTAGATCGCTTTGGAAGAAAGAAGTTACTATTGATAGGAACTGGGGCGATGACCATTTTATATGTCCTGATCGGATATTCGTTCAAAGTAGATCAAGGCGGTTGGGTCATTGTATTATTAGTCTTGACGAATGTGATGTTCTATTCTTTCACTCTTGCGCCCTTACTTTGGGTGGTTTTATCAGAGATTTTCCCCACTCGGATACGGGGTGCCGCAATTTCGATTGGAGCGTTAGCGCATTGGGTGGGTAATTTTACTTTGACATATTCATTTCCAACGATCAAGGCAAATTTGGGATGGGCAAATAACTTTTGGCTTTATGGGTTAATTTGTTTTGTGGGTTTTGTGGTCATCTATTTTATCCTACCCGAGACGAAAGGCAAGTCATTGGAGCAATTAGAAAAAGAGTTAGGGGAATGATTGTCTTCCTCCTTTAAAAAAAAATGCATTCTTGAATATATAATTCGCTGTATCCCTTTGCTAAAAGATTTCATCTAGTTTTGTTGAAAGGCTTTTTGGAAAAATAGTTGACAAAAAAAAGACCGCCGAAGCGGTCTTAAATTTTTTGGTTAAGAATAAATTCTTATGGCAATAATACTTTGTCGATCACGTGAACAACTCCGTTAGAACCAGCAAGATCTGCTGCAGTAACAGTAGCTCCACCAATCATTACTTTACCATCCTTAATGGTCACTTTCAACTGCTTTCCGTTCAAAGTTGTTACCATTTGACCGTCAGATAGGTCACCAGACATTACATTACCAGCTACAACATGGTAAGTAAGGATTGAAGTCAAATCAGCTTTCGCCTCAGGCTTCAACAAACCTTCTACTGTTCCAGCAGGAAGTGCAGCGAAAGCTGCGTTAGTCGGAGCAAATACTGTGAATGGTCCTTCACCCATCAATGTTTCTACTAAACCTGCAGCCTGAACAGCAGCAACTAAAGTAGTGTGATCAGGGGATCCGATTGCAATGTCTACTACAGTATTAGAAACCTCCATAACTGGAGCTACTTCTACTACTTCTGTCATTGTCTCTTCAACTTCTTCAGCTGGCTTGCTTCCGCAGCTCATAGCAAATGTTGAAACTGCAGCAGCAGCTACAAATGATAATAATCTTAAATTTTTCATTTTAAATTGGTTAGTTGTTTTTAACAGGATTAAAACAGATAAGTCGTCAATAAGTTTTTTTTTTACAAAACTTTTTTTGCTCGGCTGTAAATATCTGCGAAAGTAAGTTTTTCTATTAGGAAAACAATGAGAAGTGATAGATGTGTCAATTACGTTTTTTCTTTTATGAGAAAGCCGACCAATCAAAATCCCAATTCTCTGATTCATGCTTACCTTTGAATCAAATTACGCTGTAGAATTTATGAATAACTCAGACATCTTACGAACCATCCGATACATTTTTAATTTCAAGGACCCCGAAATGGTCACTATGTTTAAATCAGGAGGATTAGATCTGAAGCGAGAAGAAGTTGCGAATTTTTTAAAAAATGAAGACGAGCCATTTTACGATGCTATCGTAGATATTGATTTGGCAGCTTTTTTGAATGGCTTTATTAATGAAAAAAGAGGTAAAAAAGAGGGTGAGCAGCCTAAGCCCGAAAAAACTTTAAATAATAATATCATTTTCAGAAAGCTGAGAATCGCATTAGATCTGAAAGAAGACGATGTTTTAGAAATCTTATCTTCTGTTGGGATGCATATCAGTCCACATGAATTAAGTGCCTTTTTCAGGAAGCCGAGCCAAGCTCAGTTCCGTCCTTGTAAAGATCAAATTTTGCGTAATTTTCTCAATGGTCTAAAAAAGCGCTACAGAAAAGAGGATTGAGAGCTACGAATCCTAATTAGAGGTTAATTGACATCAGATTATAGGCCTAAATTGAATTTGAAGCTTTATTTTCTCAAATTATCTTCAATTAACTAGGCTTAAAGATCAAACCAACACACTCTTCACTCTACCGACCACGCCAGTATCAAGCATTACTTTGATGCCATGCGGGTGAGATGGTGAACTAGTGAGGATTTTTTTTACAAACCCTTCCGTCAATTCACCCGTCCGCTGATGATTTTTTTGGATTACAGTTACTGGCGAGCCTATTTGAATATTAGTCCTGATGGATCCAGGTAGAGTTTTATTTTCTATCATCTTAAAATTGAATTCAATATTTCCAGTTAATTCTGAAGCTATTAAAATCCATTAATTAACCATTCGTTTGAGCTGAAAAAAGATGTCAAAAGTGAAAATTTCAACTTTCGCTCTTCAGCTTTCTGATTTCAACCATAAGCACCAAAATTAAAAAAATCTTCCAGACTTTTTAAACCTTAAAAATCTGGAAGGTATTCAGCATCTTTAATTGTGCTGAGGAATCCGAAGTAATAAAGCAATCAATTCCTTTGGAGTCTTGGCACTGCAGATATTTTCTTCTTGGATAAATATCTGTAGCTGATACTCCAATTCAAAAATCAATCCGTTGATAAATATTGGATCCATGTTCAAATTTGTAATGAAGTGATCATTTTTTCGAGCTCCAGCAAGAGTGATTCCGTAGGTATGGAATACTTCAATGGCTTTTTTTAGAGTAGAGAATTGTTGGTTCATATGTCTTCAATTTTTTGAGGTAATGACTTGTAGATTACCGAAGTAACCATTCTTAAAACTAGGGTGGAGTTGATTAAATCTCCGATTAATACGTTTGCTAACGGTGAAATCAGTGGATTTGTTGAAAACATAACGGGATTTAATTCTCTGATCGCTGTCTAAATGGGTATTACCATTGATTAAATCCGAAATATCCCGACTTTCGAATTGCTTCACCCCGGTATTTTACGCCTTTTTGAACCTACTTCCATAAATCCATTAGTAGAATAGAGGTTGTCTCCCGACTCTTTTTAATCATAAAACCTGATTATCCGCAAGGATACCAGTAACCTTTTTTCTTTGCTTATTTGTCAGGCCGATGGCGTCCCTAGCATATCGGGAGAAGTACCGGAATTGCTAGTGTTTACCATATATTTAGCTGCTTTTTGCCTCTTACTCGTGCAAGTGCGGACAAACATATAGTAGGAAGAATCGCAACAAAGCTCAAAGAGTTCACTAGAAATTTTTTTAAAGATATTATTGAGTATCAATCACGTTTTATTTATCATTTAAGTTTGCTTTAAAAATAAGTTGAGCAGGTATAATAGAATCATACACCACAAATATGAGTTTATTGCACTATGTTGAGCAGGTCAAAAAACTCCATCTTCAGGAAAGAGGACAACATCCGAAGGCTTGGTACCTCATTACTTTTCGTAAAATGCCTCTAATCCTACTAAATTACAGCGTTTTACTGATTTGCTGTAAGACATTTAAATGGGCAAGGAGTTTTTTTCGTACTTATTGTGGATAGTTATTATAGCTAGGCCAAAAAGGACCGCAACTACGATTAAAATAGTACTAATCAGACCGCTTACTCCAAAAGACATACGTATTAAAATAGTTGAAATTATAAAACCAGAGTTTCGGATTATTTTATGGAATTGATTGGTATAAAAGAAAGAAATCAAGAGAAGTACTACGTCTACTAAAATCAATATGGTGAAAAACTGATCAAAAAAGAGATTGTTAATACTTTCAAAAGAAGGGATTTCCTTCGAAGAAATTGAAATCCCAGTAGACCAATTAATGAGCGTATACGATGCCATGACAAAAAACAGAGGTACTAAAATAACCGCAATCAATTTTTTCTTGCTTACAAAATTCTCGATTACAGAGGATATTTCTCCTGTATTATTGAATTTTTTATTTCCTTGTTGCTGGAAAAGGAATATCAAATAGAAAAGTATAATTGATGCTAAAATATCATATGTAAATTGAAGATCTCCTTTTATTTCAAACCAATTCGAAGAAAGTTCTAACGCTGATAAATCATTAAATAATTTTCGAATTATTATCAGCGTAATAATCTCGTATTGCTTAATTATATATGTGGTGAAAGATTTTGGTAGGTAGTAAATGAGAAGGTACACCTCATAAACTAGAATAAATGAAAAAGGCGTGTAAGCTGCTGAGATTGGGCTTTTCAATAAATCTGAATCTGAGGATAAATCTATGATATTGAAATCATTCAAATAAATCACTCCCAAATGGATGAAAAAACTCAGTAGTGCGATGTAGAGTATAACTTTTTCGGTTGTTTCTCGAGTATGCTCGGAAAAAAATTTATTAAAGAGTAGTTCTAGTACTTTATTTTTTTTAGTCATTGAGACGTTTTGTCTAATGGTTTGACACGTTGAGTTTTAGAAATCTAAAAACGGTAAACTATCTTCTTCCGACAAAGTTTACAAAAGGGTAGAGGTCCTGTATTAGTGGTTTTCTCTTGCTATATTTAAAAAGGATCAATAATCAATGGCCAATCCCGATAATCATCTCAGAAAAATTTCAAGAATAGTCTATTTAGGTATTTTCAAATCAAAATTTAAACTTAGAAAGAGTTGGCCACCTGAGCTTAAATGGGATTTAAACTATTGATCAGGCTCAGCGTTTTTAATTTATGAAAAATCCCTACACACCGATATTTTTTACACTCGCGTTACTTTTAGTCTTTTTCTTTCCTTCTGAAGTATTTGCGCAAAATATCCCACAGCTTCAGGATTTCAACCAAACCCGTATCGATTACAATCAAAAAGGAATGGTGATTCTTGGGAGTTGGGCTGTTGGAAATATGGTTTGGGGTGGGATAGGGGCAAGTCAGACCACTGGAGAAACCAAAGCTTTTCATCAAATGAATCTTTATTGGAATTCTGTAAATTTGGTGATAGCTGGATTCGGCTATTGGCAAGCAACCAAGGAAACCCCCGGAACTGATTTTTGGGTCACGATGGAGGCACAGCATGGAATTGAAAAAGTTCTTTTATTCAATGGAGCTTTGGATTTAGCTTACATAGCAGGAGGACTCTACATGAAAGAAAGAGGATTCCGAAATGGTAACGAACGTTTAATCGGTTTTGGTAAATCAGTAATTCTTCAAGGTGCTTTTTTAATGGCTTTTGATGGGGTGATGTATGGTTTTCATCAAGCCCATGCCAAAGAATTACCGGAATTAGTGCAGCATATCAGCCTTGGGCCAACGGGCTTTTCGCTTAGGATACCTTTGTAGTCTTTTTATATTCAAAATCAACTTTGCTACACTTGCCCGTTGTCAATTGAGCCTTTAGAATTTAAAAATGAACAATATTCAATGATGAATCCCGATAAATATCGCGGGCAATAATTAAGAATATTAAACAATACATCTAGGTAAATCATGCTTCTGACTTGGTGTTGTTTGTAAGCACTTCGCTCCACAATTATTAGGATTAATTATCATACTATTTCTTATTCAATGCTTCTTTCATGTTTTCGCTATCCCACGCTTGGTCATTCAAGGAGAATTTTCGCGTGAGTTCGCCAGAGAGAAGCGCCTCTTGTTGCTCGATTTGAAGCTTGACTACTGAGATGTATTTCTTTTCATCGTTTTTGTATTTAGCGAGAATCTTCAAAGCGGATTCATCATACTCTCGAAAACTTTGTCCCAATCGAAGCACAGTATACGCACGGAAGCCAAGTTTTTTAAGCGCATCTTGACCCATCCGTATGGAAGTATCCAAGTGTTCACGGTAGATATTTGTTACGCCCATTTCCATCAGTTTGTAGGCGTCCGTACGGTTTTTTGTTCGGATCATGATTTCCAGATTTGGAAAATTTTCCTTGCAGAGTTCGACAAGTTTCCGGTTGGTCTCTGGGTCATGAATCGCAGAGATAAGAATGTTGGCATCTTCAGCTCCTGCGGATTGGAGTAGGTCCAGTCGTGTGGCATCTCCATAATACACTTTGAATCCCATTTTCCTTAGGAAGTCTACCCGATCTGGATCAAAATCAAGAACTGTAGCCTCAACTCCATTTGCTCGAAGAAATCTCCCTAGGGTAGATCCAAAATGTGAGAATCCCACCAAGATCACTTTATGCTTCGCTTCGATTTCGTCCATCTCCCGGTCGCTCCCATCGATTCGGGTGAGTTGAGGCAATAGGAATTTATCCATCAAAACCATCAAAATAGGTGTGATGGTCATACTCAGCGCAGTGATTGCCATTAGGTAGTCCGAATTGCCCTGATCCAAAATTCCGAGTTGGAGCGCAAATGCATAAGTGACAAAAGAAAATTCACCGACTTGCGATAACCCAACCGCAAAAGTGAGATTTTCCGCGATACTCAGTTTTTTGAATTTGCCTATGCCAAGAATAATCCCTGCTTTTAATGTGATGATCAAAATGGTTGCACCGACAATAATAGACGTATTTTCAAAAATCAGGTTGAAATTGATCGTAGCACCAACCGCCATAAAAAATAGTCCAAGTAAAAGCCCTTTGAAAGGATCCAAGTCGGATTCCAATGCATGTTTATAAGGACTGTTTGCAAGGATTACGCCCGCCAAGAAAGTCCCCAATGCAGGGCTCAGCCCTACCAACTCCATTAAGAAAGCGATTCCTACCACAATCAATAAGGCAGAGGCAGTGAATAATTCGCGGAGTCTGGTTTTTGAAACCCAGTTTAACAGTGGACCGAATCCAAATCTTCCCAATAATACTACCACGCCAATTGCTCCAAAAATAAAGAGCGTCTGAAGCCAGCCTGGATAGCTTTCGATCAAACCATTTGATCCTACTTCGGCGCCTATTGGAACTGAACCAGCCACTACCAAAAGTGGAAGAATGGCCAAAATCGGAATGACAGCAATGTCCTGCATCAATAGCACTCCAAAGGAAAGTTTGCCCACCTGACTTTCCATCTGGTTTTTTTCCTTGAGTGATTGGAGTACAATCGCCGTAGAAGAAAGTGCCATAGAAAGTCCAACAGCGAGGGACACTTGCCAAGAAAAACCCAAACTAATTCCTATCCCTAACAGGACTCCAGAGGTGACCAAGACCTGAGTAAGCCCAACTTGCAGAATCAGTTCTTTCATTCGCCAGAGGTTTTTAGGCTCTAGCTCTAAACCGATTAGAAATAACATCATCACCACTCCAAATTCGGCTTTGTGCATGATATCTTCGCCTTCTTCTAGAAATCCCAATAAGTAAGGTCCTATCACGATTCCCGCAATCAGGTATCCTAAAACTGACCCCATCCCGAGTCGCTTGGCGATTGGAACACAGACTATCGCAGCAAAAATAAATATGATGGCTTGTGGTAAGAATCCTTCCATATTTAGTCGTTTTTGAAGTAAAAGTGCTGTAAAGACGCTTCATCCAACGGGACTGCATCTCGAAGCTGGATCACTAATTCTCGGTATTTATCCGCACTTGATTTTAACTTTTCGGCACTGATCTGATGAGTTCCTCCAACGTGGAAAACCGGCAAGTAATTCATATGACAAAGCTTTGCAGTTTGCTCAAAAGGCTGTAAAAGCTCCCGGAGGGTGAATCGGTTTTTACCGTCTGGACCATAAGTTTCTGCGGTACCTCCAGAAGTGATCGCATTGAGGATGTACTTATTCTTCAAATAAACCCCTCCAGGACCATAGGCCCAGCCAAATTCAAGAACTATATCAATCCATTGTTTCATCAAAGGAGGGCAGGAGTACCAATAGAAAGGATGCTGCCAGATGATCACGTCAGCTTCGAAAAGTGCCTCTTGCTCAGCTTGAATAGAAATATTAAACTCTGGATATAACTCATATAGATCCCGAACTTCTATATTTTCGAGATTTGAGATAGCATCAACTAATGCTTGGTTTGCTTCAGAGTGTTCAAACTTTGGGTGTGCAAATAGCACCAAAACTTTGCGCATATGTAATTTTTTGAAAAATAAGCTCTTTTCAATCAGTCTTCTAAAGCCTGAGTTTTTCAGTTAGGAGAATTGATCATTTTTTACCCAAAAGTACTTCTCTCTAGCCTCCCAAAGAAAGGGAGAATGGAAAGCAATTAAGTAGGTCTAAATTTAGGTTTTATTCATTGTTGAAATAATAACCTAAAGCGCCGCTTGGGCATTTTTTAATTTGGCTTACGATTTCGTCTGTGGTGCCTCCTTGGCTATTAATCCATGGCTTTGCCTTAATATCAAAAACTCCAGGAAGCCCGCCTACACATTTCGCTGAATGGATGCATTTGCTTGTTTCAAAAGTGATCGTGACTTCTCCATTTGAGTATTCCTTAATTGACTTATCCTCGCTCATGACGTTTTGGTTTAAAAGTTGAAAATTTGTACAGAATGAAAGCATACTAAGCTAAAAAAGCAAAAAAGTGACCAAAAATTTTGATCACTTTTAAAGTAAAAGACCTAAAATAATATGTTCAAATTAGGAAGCCCTAAGGTGGGAGTTGAGCAGGTCATTCCATTTATTAGCCATGACCCGTTCTCCTAGTTGGCTTGTAAAGAGTTCTCCATCGTAGATTTCGATAGTTCTAGCGAGGTGTTTTGGATCCTTGAAGTGCAGTTGGATTGCTAGATATTCGAGGATGCTTCGCTTTTCTGAGCCTACGACGACAATTCTATTTTTTTCTTGGATGCTGACTTTTGCAACTTCATTCAAATCAAAAACTGCTTGTTGAGGAAAATCACCATACCTGAAATAGATCAATTTGTTGTTCAGCTTGTCTAAGCCAAGGGTATAGTGTTTCCTCCATCTGTCCACTATTGTTGGGTTGACTCCATGTTCTTTGTTCAACTCGTTAAATGAATGTGCATTTGCTTTTTCAGCACGTTTTGCTTTCAAAGAATATAGAGCAAATGGAGCAATGAAGCCCGTAATAAGTAAAGTGGACAACGTAATAGTTGTCATGTCAATAGTTTGCATGAGTGTAGGTTTTTTTTAGGAATTGATTTTTTTATAGCTGAAGGCTCAGCCGCTGAAATCAAACCAACCTACCAAGGATAGAAAAAATGGAGAAAAAGGGATTTTACATCAAAAAGGATACTAGTCCTTTTGAGATACTCTTGCAGTGAGAGTTCGGTTATTAGAGTTCTCGAGAAGGTTTCCCAATCGGAATTCAGCTTTCCGAAAAGCTGCCAATCAATCTTAAAACTTGGAATCTCAACGGATAGATTTGTACTTGAGATTTCAATTTCAAAATCCTGCGAAAAATCAAAATTTGCATGGATAGAAACTTGTTGATCTACCGCCTGAGAAACTTGATCAAAAGAAAAAACTGCTACCAATCCAATGATCCAACTAAGGGAAATCATACCTATTGAGAGCAGTTTGTTCATTTTTATTTTTTTATTTCGCTAATTTTCAGAAGAAAAAATAACAAAACCTACAAGCCTGCGATACTATTTTTTGAGCTCGAATATTTCCAGATCAGATGCCCCCGAAAGGATTGAAACCTTATTCCAAGGTTTGCTAGGGAATAGAAGAGCTGTGATCGCTAATTCCCCATCATTTACAAATAACTCAATAGAAGATGCATCGAGGAAAATCCGGACTTTCTCTGCTTTCCAGCTCATAGGAGCACTAAAAGAGGCCGAAAAATCTGGATGAAAATTACTGTATCTGGCTCTGGATCGATCTACAGAGACTAAGCCATATTCCTTTGAAATAAGCACTTGTTCACCCAAATCATTACTTAACTGGATTACAAAGTTCTCTGATACATCGGCTATTATTTCTGAACTTTGAGATGGAAGGGCACTTTCAGTACCAGATATTGAATAGGATTTGAATCTTAAGTTTTCCATTTCGGTTACAGGGCTGGTTTTTAAAAGTAAAGTCCCACTAACCTCGAATAAACTAAGTACTCTAGGGATAGTCGTTGCTGACCTCCAAGTATCGGTAGGTACGTCTTGAGCATAAAGCCAATTACTCATCCAACCAATTAATACGGTTCGATCTTGGTCTTTTGGCAGGTTACTCCAACTTACGCCGGCATAATTATCCGGGCCGTAATCCATCCAGCGGATCATTTGATCATCGGCAGTGAAAACGCCATCCTTAAACTCACCGATAAAATATTGCGTGGCAGATCCTTTTTGTGGGCCTCCTGGATTAATGCTGACCAAGAGAACCCATTTCTGGGATCCGTCGGGACTCGTAAAAGGAAGCAAATCTGGACATTCCCAGACTCCTCCATGAGCACCGATTCCTAATCCAAACTCACTTTCAAAGGTCCAATCGATCAAATTAGGGGAGGAATAAAACTGGATTCGATCAAGGACTGCTAAGGTCATCATCCACTGCCGAGTTCCATCCGAATTGGTGACTTGACTTACTTTTGGATCTCGAAAATCTTTAATTCCTTGATTTGGGAGTACTGGATTGCCAGCGTATTTGGTCCAATTCCGCCCCTTGTCCAGAGAATAGGCAATTGCTTGACTTTGATATATCAAGCTACCGCTCTGCTCAGCGACCATGTCATGATAGGTGAATAGTGCGACTAGGGGAGGATTAGCAATCGTCCCTAATCCTGAGCTGTTTTCTGAATCGAGAACTGCACTTCCTGAGAAGATATAGCCAAGAGAATCAGGAGCTAAAGCGATTGGAAGATCTTCCCAGTTGATCAAATCCTTTGAAATCGCATGTCCCCAATGCATTGGTCCCCAGACTGTAGAATCTGGATAAAACTGATAAAAAAGATGATATTCTCCGTCCAAATAAATCAGACCATTGGGATCATTCATCCAGCCAGTTGTGGGAGTGAAGTGATATTCAGGTCGGTACTTTTCTCCTGATGAATCCTGAAAAACTATGGGTTCATTTTTAGTACAGCTGAACAGGGCTAGAAAAAGTAAAACTATTAAGTGGGGCTTTATAAACTTCATTTCAAGTAATTTTAATGCAATATATGGCTTGAATCCTCAAAAAAGAGATAGAATTGAATCTTGACTATCATTCTATTTTTATTCTTTGCTAGGAATTGTAGTTTTACAGCTGATTAATAAATCATTTTAATTTTTATGAAAGGAATTATTCTAGCCGGAGGATCCGGTACAAGACTTTATCCATTAACGCTCGCTGTCAGCAAGCAATTAATGCCGGTTTATGATAAGCCGATGATCTATTATCCCCTATCAGTTTTGATGATGGCGGGAATCAGAGAGATCTTAATCATTACTACACCGGAAGATTCGGAAGCTTTTCAACGACTTTTGGGAGATGGTTCTCAAGTAGGATGTAGATTTGAATATGCAGTTCAGCCAAGTCCGGATGGTCTTGCTCAGGCCTTTATTATTGGAGCCGACTTTATTGGCAAAGACAAAGTAGCCCTAGTCTTGGGAGATAATATCTTTTACGGTTCGGGTCTTCACAAAACACTTCAGGAAAATACCAATCCTGAGGGCGGGGTGGTTTTCGCTTACCATGTGAACGATCCAGAGCGATATGGAGTGGTGGCTTTCGATGAAAATCAAAAAGCAATCAGTATTGAAGAAAAACCCGAGAATCCGAAATCAAATTATGCGGTACCAGGATTGTATTTTTATGATAATAGCGTGGTGGAAATCGCTAAAAATATCAAGCCAAGCCCAAGAGGAGAATTGGAAATCACGGATATCAATAATGAATACTTGAAACAAGGAAAGTTGCAAGTAGCCATTCTGAATCGTGGCACTGCCTGGTTGGATACTGGTACCCACCAATCTCTTTTGCAAGCAGCACAATTTGTCGAAGTAATCGAAGAGCGCCAAGGCTTGAAAATCGGATGCATTGAAGAGATCGCTTACCGAAATGGTTTTATCGGCAAAGAGCAATTGCTCGAAGCTGCCGACAAGCTCGGGAAAAGTGGCTACGGAGGCTACCTTCGCAAGTTGCTTTAAAATAAAAATGGGCTAAATCATCAAGAGTTAGCCCATTTTTTTTGTTAAAACTTTATTAATTGATTTTCACAAACTTGGAGTCTACGGTCTCATTGATGAAATAAACCTTTTTTCCGCCAAAGTCTTTTCCTTCAGTATTGTAGGCAGCTACTTGTACGATGCCAGTTGAGGTAGCTTTCAAGTCACTTAATTCAGATGAGGAGAAGGTGACAGAGTTTGCTCTAAGTTCTTTGGTGACCACTTTGTTGCCATCAGAAATCACCCAAAGTAGATTGTCTGAATTCGCAGGTACGGATTGAATAGTGAGTGTTACGTTACCTGATTTTGAGATAGTTTCAGCCAAATTTGTGAAAGAAACAATTCCAGGCATTTTTTTAGCCGTGGTGTGATTTATTGCTGCAAAACCATTTGCGCCAGCTATAATCCACTTATTTGTCTGACCCACATTCAAGCTTAGCATGATATCTGTTGGATTGTTGAGGTAGGAGTTAGCACCGACAGTGGTGAGCTTATAATCATTGAGTGATACATCCCCAACACTTACTAAACTTCCAGTACCACCAGATCCTGAAAAAAAATTACCAGAAGCTACATCGAGTAAAATTTCAATTCCCGGAATAGGAACAGCCCCAGGTGTATTTGCTTTTACTTTGATCGCTGCTAGGATAGCGTTTGCATCTCCTGGAGTTGTTGGCAGAGGGGTTGAAGATTGAGCAGCTGGATCTGGATCCTTCGAGTCTCCATCGCATCCAAAAATTAGCGATGATGCAAAAAGCGCTGCAATCCAAAAGTTTTTTGTTGATGTCATAGTCATAGTATCATGGTTTAATTGATACCCAAAACTACCTGCTTTGTTGCCTGTCGGAAATAAGGCAAATGGCGTATTCTAGCTTGAAAAAATCGCGAATATCCCGCTCTGATCGATGTCTAATTTGAAATAAGCTGCGCTAAACTTATTCTTAGGATTTGGCCCATATTTTTAGCCTTTTGAAATTCTTGAGTTTGATAGTGCTTGCCTAAATCTTCTCTCAAGCTTTCAATATTCTCAGGGACAGATAATACATCGTTTTCCATTGCGTTGAGAATATTTTTGATTGTAACCTTTGCTGATTTGACGCGATTAGCGATTAGGGTGCGTTCTTCCTTCTGGTATTGCTTCATAGACTCGGGCGTGATGTGCTTCATTCCCAATTGGATCAGTGCATTATTTTCCTTGAAATATTGAGGGAGGTAGATTGATTTTTTCCCTTCATAAGATTGCTGGTCAAAGTCAATCGCTCGGATTCGATAGTGTGTCTCCTCAAAATCAGGCGTGACATCTATTACAAAATTGGAAGAATGCATATCTCCAAGGAGCCGGACGAAACAGCGTTCGTTAAACTTCACAAACTCTTTTGCCAGACGGATGGCATTGGTATGATGCAGGTTCATGTGCTCCTTCATAAACTTATCACCTGGAATCCCAGCGATATGCTCTTCGATCAGCGTATTCTGGTGGACTAAGTAACTGATGCGATTGGGGGAGAGGAGGTGCTCCAACTCTAACCCATAGACTCTGCTGGCATCTGCATTTTTGATATAAAAGTAATCGAAGTTATCATTGATTCGATTCACAATCCGCACCCTAAAAGGCTGTGTATTCCCGTAAACACAGAGGTCAATTCGATCCACATAGAGGTGCTGCATCACACTCATATCACCACCGGCCTTCAACAAGGCATAGATTTTTTTGACATTCAGGTGAATTTCCTCACGGTCGGATTGATCATAAAAGACCGTTTCCCAAAGGGTATCTTGATCACGAGAATCATAGAGTGCAATGGAACTTGTGTATCGTAATAGCTCATGGTAATGAATCGGAATATCTACTTCACGGGAATATCCCACGAGGTATTCCCGTAGCTTATCACTTATTGGGAAAATCTTCTTTTTCTTACTGATCATCGCCATGTCTAGAAGTCTACGTGTTGACTTTTCTTGAGATTTCGGTCAAAAATAAATGGGCCAAAAGGAAGTACGCTGGCCATAAGGGCAAATAAAGTCCTGCTAAAGCCCCATTTTAAACTTCGGGCAGTAGGAAAAACCAAGTAGATATACAGTAGAAAAAGCCCTCCATGAGCCCAGCCTAAATAGGTTACTGGTTCGGGCATATCCAATGTGTATTTCAAAGGCATCGCAATGAATAGCAATAGCAAAAATGAAGTTCCTTCGATCAAACTGATCCATCGAAATCGTTTGGCCCAGGTAGTTTGTTCGGGAGTCATGGATTTACTTTTTAGAGATGTTGAATAAAATTTTAAGTGAATTCCAAAGTTTTACTTTCAAATCCCGGTCTTCTGCGATCACGCTCAGGGAATCTGCAAACAAATATTCGGTTTCTTCTTCCGTATGAATAGTATAGGCGATGGCTGGAAGTGCATTGATCGGATGCTTGATTCGACCAAATTTCAAGACTTTGTGCGCATTCAAATCTATAAATTCCTCCAAGGTTCTACCTTCCAAATTTTTAGAGGAGATCATCCCAACTTCATTCATGGAATGATTAACAGCTTGGATCATTTTTACCATCATTTCCATCACTTCATCAGCCAGTTCCTCTTCCTCATGAAGAATCAAAACTCCATTTTCGAAATTGCCACGAATCGGAATAGGTTCTTTAGAAATCACCAAATCCTCAGCTGCTGGTTCTTGAACGATTGACGATTGGGAGGTACTAACTGCTTTTGGAATTGAATTTTGAGGCTTTTCTTGAATTGGCTTTAGTTCTGATTTTCCCGAAACTGGCTTAGTTTGAAATTCCTCTTTGATGAGAAAAAGATCCTCTGTTAGAATATGTTGCAATTGCTGGATGTTCATTTCTTCCATAGTGGGAAATTGCTCATAAATCACCTGATCACAAAAAAAGCCGAGGGTTTAATCTCGGCTTTCTTTGAATTTAGTAGCTTTTTATGGGTCAAGACATATTAAAAATACTCTTTAACTCCACGGCATCTTCTGGTTTCATTCGTTTTGCCAGAACTAGCCGCAGCTGTCGTCTTCTCAGCGCACCTTCAAATTGCTCGATTTCCTCTTGAGTTTCTGGTACTACCTCTGGAACTTCAATGGGCTTTCCGTTTTGATCCACTGCCACAAAAGTGAAATAGGCACGATTTGTTGTAACCTTTTTATTTGCGGGGATATCTTCTGCAGTGACTTCGATGAAAACTTCCATGGAAGAATTAAAGGAGCGCGTCACCTGAGACTTCAAGGTTACCACATTCCCTAAGGCTATTGGCTGCTTGAAAGAAATATTATCTGCGGAGGCAGTCACTACGATTCGATTGGAATGCTTTTGAGCAGCAATTGCCGCCACGATATCCAGCCAATGCATCAATTTGCCTCCCATCAGGTTGTTCAGCGTGTTGGTATCGTTAGGAAGTACCATTTCGGTCATGATCGTCGCAGATTCTTTCGCGAATTTCTTCTTAGCCATAGGTTTGTTAGATTTTAGACAAAATTAGAAATTTAATTTTGATCGAAGAGAAAAATGGGGCTTATTCGAAATAATATTTGGATTGACAGATGTCGGTTGTCAGTTGTCGGTTGTCAGTTTTGGGTTGTCGGTTGTGGGTTGCCGTGTTTACAAGCACCTGAAGGAAGCTGTGAGACATCGGTCACCGGTCATCCGACATCTAGCATCTGTCACCGGTCACCAGTCAGCTAGCATTTGTCACTGGTCATGCGACTCCCAGAACCCCTTAATTCCATCCATCTTTACCCAAAAGCGGTACAAAGGAAAATCCTTCAAATTCCTCTCTGCCCACTTCTTTGGATGATTTTTTAACTATTCGAACCATCGCTTGACGTTTTTTATCACCAACAGGAATTACTAGAATGCCACCAACTTTCAACTGCTGGATCAAAGCCTCCGGAACTACAGGTGCACCCGCCGTAACAATGATTTTGTCATACGGGGCATGAGCTGGAATTCCACTCGTGCCATCTCCATAGAAAAGATGAAATTCAATCCCCAATCGCTTCAGAAATCGCTTGGTACCTTCATATAATTTATGCTGGTATTCAATGCTATATACATCAGCTCCAAGTAGGTGAAGGATGCTACCCTGATAACCAGATCCCGTACCTATTTCCAAGATTTTATCACCTTCCTTTACCTCTAGCAGTTCCGTTTGGAAAGCGACTGTATAAGGCTGGGAGATGGTTTGACCTTCTCCTATGGGGAAAGCTTTATCTTCATACGCATGTGAGATCAGCGCCGAATCAAAGAAAAAATGTCTAGGTAAAGTATTGATGGCCTGAAGTACTCGTTCACTTTTGATGCCTTTTTCCCGAAGTAATGCAATAAGTGCTTTTCGTTTCCCCTTATGAAGGTAGGTGTCTTCTAATTTTAGCAAGGGCATGGTTTAATTCTAATATGCGGTCGAAGATAAAAGAATATTTGGCTTAATTTGAACTCCAATGCGGCATTTTTGCTTAAGCATTGGAAATTGAATTTAGAAAATCAGCATGTTTACAGGAATAATTGAAGCATCCGGAATCATCTCCGCCATCGTAACGGAAGGAACGAATGTACATTTTGATCTCAAATCAGCCCTAGCCAGCGAGTTGAAGATTGATCAATCACTTGCTCATGACGGGGTTTGCTTGACTGTGGTTCAAACTAGCCCGGAATCCTATCGCGTCACTGCGATTCATGAAACCATCTCCAAAACTAATCTGGCCGAGTGGGAAGTAGGGAAATCAGTTAATCTTGAGCGTTGCATGCCTGCAAATGGAAGATTTGATGGACATATTGTGCAGGGTCATGTAGATCAAACCGGTACTGTAAGGGCAGTGACCGATCAAGGTGGATCTTGGCTTTTTGATTTTGAGTTTGACAATCAATATGGAAATGTCACCGTGGAGAAAGGATCCATCACCATCAATGGAACCAGTCTGACTTGTTTCAACTCAGGGCCTGGTAGATTTTCTGTAGCGATCATTCCATATACCTACGAGCATACGAATTTTCATCAGTTGAAAGCAGGAGATCTGGTCAACCTTGAGTTTGATATTTTAGGAAAATATATTCAGCGGATTATTCGTGGCTACGACTTGCCTTAGTTCGTGGTCTGAGTAAATCTTGATCCGTCAATTTAAATTCATAAGTGGCGTTCGACTTCCAAAATGAAGATATAAACCTTCTAAGTAAGGCTGATTAATTATTCTTTGAGCAATCCTCTGAGAATGGGATAGTGATTAGATAATTCCAATTACTCCAGAAACTGCTTTTTAAACAAGAAATAGGAGGGTTTAAGCACTGGCTGAAATACTATAAAAGTACCTGCTTAAGCGTTTTTGGGGTTGGGATTCCTTCTGAGAAAGCAGTTTCTGGGATGCTGTGGACAAATACCCCTAAGATTTCTTTGCATTCATACGGTTCAAAACCAGGTTTGAGCTGTCCAAAGTTTTGCTTGAAAGAAGAAGGCAGAAATCAAGACAAGTGCACCTTGTTTCATTTATCGGGAAAAGGAAAATTATAATTCTTAAAATATCACTGTCGATTAGTTTAGCATAATTCAGTTCAGCGTAATGGATTTGTTTGCTGCACTTTTCACCAGTCTGAAGCCTACATTGGATGTGCCACTATCAAAAGACTGTCCCTGACGGGCAGAAGGGCGATAATTCACACAATAATTAGCGGCACAGAGGTAAGATCCACCTTTGATTACACGCTCCTTAGCATACGGATTGTCAGGGTTATAGCATTGATTCATTCCTGCATCGAGCTTTGGAGCTTGACCTGCAAGTCGAGCATATTTCAAAGCATCGAACCAATCGTCCGTTAGTTCCCAGACATTTCCGATCATGTCATATAGCCCAAAACTGTTTGGGGCGAAAGATTTCACAGGAGAAGTTCCATCGAAGCCATCCATTCCAAGATTTTCATTTGGAAAATTCCCCTGAAATGTATTCGCTAGAAATTGTCCATTAGGAGTAAGCTCATCGCCCCAAGCGAATCGCTTTCCTTTTGCTCCGCCGCGCGCGGCAAACTCCCATTCTATTTCTGTGGGAAGGCGCTTTCCAGCCCAATTTGCATAGGCTTTAGCATCATCATAGGAAATGTGGACTACCGGATGATTGGCTCTTCCTTCAATTGAGCTGTCAGGTCCTTCAGGATGTCTCCAATTGGCACCTTCCACCCAACTCCACCAAAGTGAGATATCTTGTGTTGGAACCTCATAAGAAGGAGGAGTGAAAACCATCGATCCAGCTACCAAGACGGATTCATCTGGTTTTGGAGTTCCTGGAGGCAACTGCTGCTTCAAAAGATCCCATTCAGGCTTCACTTCGGCGAGCGTGACATAACCTGTCTCTTCAGCAAACTTGGCGTACTCGGCATTGGTGACTTCATGAACATCCATCCAGAAACCCTGAACTCCTAAATCCACGGCAGGCTTTTCTGCAGGATAGGCATCCATTTCGTTGGTGCCCATTACAAATTCTCCACCGGGAATCCAGGTCATTCCTTCCTCTTTTTCCGTAGGTTCCTCTTGGGCAGATATGATCATCTTCCCTTCATCCAAGGATTCTGATTTTGGTTTTGAATCGCAGGAAATGATTGCTGAGCTCAAAAAAAGAAATGCAAAAAACCAATTTGATTTAGTCATAGTTTGGTACTTGTTTTTCTAAAAGTAAGGCATTCTCCCAAATTTTGGAATTTGAATTCCTTTAGTCTTGTAGAAATCGGATGATTTTGGGCAAAAAAACAGTTCTGAATTGTGGCTCTCAAAAGGGAGGCAAAAGATTAATCACGATAACCTTCATCCGAAGTAGGAAGATACCTGCCTTGATCATTGAGTTTGTCCATTGAGTCTTTTGAATTCTCAATTTTCAATTTCAATTAACAATGTTCAAGTGTGCACCCTCTTATAGGCATTGGCTCTTGAGGTTTGCCACCCTTGATCATTGAGTTTGTCCATTGGCCAATGAGCTTTTTCAATTATCAATTTTCAAGTGGCTCCTGCCTTGATCATTGAGTTTGTCGATTGTCCATTGAGCCTTTTGAATTTTCAACTCTCAATTTTCAATTGGCTCCTGCCTTGATCATTGGGTTTGTTTTTATTGGCCATTGAATCTTGAGGAACAATAACGATCAAGCATAATTTTTTTTTGCATTTTTCTCCGATTAAGAAATTAGATGAAAATCGATGAATAATTTTGTTTTTTGACTCTCAAACGAGTTTTGTAAGGAATTAGGGGGGGGTATAACTAAAAAGCAAAATAATATTCTGAAAATCGATCTCGGAAAAAATACTATTTTAGTCTAAACGGTAAGTGTCTCGTAACTAGTAATTTGGAAATGTGAAAAAGAAGTTCTAAAATCAACCAGTAGTTTAATTTTTAACAACCAAAAACAATTAAAATCATGGAAAAATTAACAATTGACCAGATGGAAAATCTGGTGGGAACTGGGTATTGTGATGATCTTTGGACCATTTTAAATGGTGGATTTCAAGGATCCAACGAACTCTACATTCAGGCTGTTGCATGGTATGAGGAGCGTTTCAGAGATCACAATCCGCAAGCTTAATTAGGTGAAAGACTGTTTCGATTAGAGGAAGTCTTTTCCACTTTGAGAATATGTAAATTGATTTTAATTTAATAATCTAATGTTATGAAATACGCATTTATCTTAATTGTTATTTTGTCTTTGACAGGTGGTAAAGATTTACAAGGAAAATGGAAGTTGGTCGAAAATGAATCTTTCCTGAATATTTTAACCTCAGAAGCTTACCACTCTGGAACCGATGAACAAATAATGCAAATGGCTGAAATATTTCAATTTGTCCTAGATAGTACTTTTTATACATTTGAAATGGACTCAGTCTTTTTCGCAGATGCTGGACCAGGAAATCTTGTTAAACATAAAAAAGGTAAGTGGTTGATTAAAAATGACACGCTTTTTATTTTTGAATCAGGCAAATTCTTAACTCACCGCTATTTAATCCACTCTTTAAAAGAAGAAGAATTGAAATTAAATCTAGTTCTATCTGATAAAGTTGTGAGTAAAAGTATTCTAACCTTTAGAAAGGTTAAATGATTTATTAATTTCAATCTCTAGATTAACTCTACTTGATTTTTTTTAATTCGTAGGTTCGAAATTGTCCTCAAGCTTAATTTAAATCGATCTGCAGGATATAATCCTGCAGATTTTTAAAACTCTACAATATGTATCTAATATTTCTTATTCTATTGACAATTTTTGAATCAGTAACTTTCGATTTAGAAGGTAAATGGAAACTTTCTGAGTTTACTGCTTTTGATGTTGTTTTAACAAGTCAAATGTTTACTACTGCAACAGATGACAACCAGACCAAAATGATTGAATCAATGAATTTTATTTTAGAAAACACTTTTTATCATTTCAAAGGTGATTCGATAAATTTCACTAACGCAGGAGGAGATAATCAATTGAGTCATAAAAAAGGTAAATTTTTAGTAAAATCAGATACCTTAGTTATTTTTCAATCAGACAAAGTAAATGCTTTGAAATTTTTTATTACTTCTTATAAAGAGGAAACATTTAAAATGAGAGTAGTATATCGAGATGGATCTTTAGGGCCTTCTGTGATGACATTTATTAAAGGAAAATAGACTCTGACATTGAGAGTTATATTAGTCTTTATTTTGTTCAATGGATATTTGTGGATATGCAAAAAGATTAATCACGATAAGCCTCATCCGAAGTAGGAAAATACCTGCCTTGATCATTGAGTTTGTCCATTGAGTTTTTTGAATTCTCAATTTTCAGGATGCTGCTGCCTTGATTATTTCCTCTTTAGGCTTTTCATTATCTGCCTCGGTTTTTGCCTGTCAGTCCAGACAGCCTTGAACCTTGCCAAATTTCCTTTTTGGTTTAAACAAAAAAAAGCGGCCTAAGCCGCTTTCATTACCCTTCTGCAGCTGCCGCAGCAGCATGAAGTTTTCCAAGTTCCTGATCGATCGTCCAAAGTCCAATGCCTGCCTCTCCGATGATTTCAAAGAGTTCCAAGGCTCTACGAGACATGGTTTCTTCTTCGCGTTGCTCGGTCACATACCATTGCATAAAGCTGAAGGTTGCAAAGTCCTTTGCAGAAAATGCATGATCGACAATGTTATTGATCGATTTAGTCACTTTGATCTCGTGCTCTAGGATCAATTCGAAAACTTCTCGAAGAGAGTTGAAATTATGCCTGATCCCAGTAATTTCGGGCTGAATCGCATGCCCTCCAGCTTCGTTGATGTACAGGAAGATCTTCATCATGTGCATCCGCTCTTCATCTGAATGGGTATATAAATATTTGGAAGCATTCTCGTAGCCCATCATGTGGCACCAAGATGCCATGGATAAATAATAGGCAGAGGATTTCCCTTCCATTTCTACTTGCTGATTGAGCAATTTCTCGGTATCCTCTAAAAGCGAACGTTGTAACGTTACGATATCTTTCTGTTTCATAGTCTTATCAATTTGGAATGATAAACTAAATATAAGGCTTTGAGTTCCACAATAAGCCTTTTCATATCAATTTGGAATTGATTTAATTAAGTTTCTATCGAGAAAGCGGCGAAGGGAATACCGCCAAACTTTCCTCACCATTTTCGGCCACAGATTGCACCGCAAAGAAATAATTGTCTTTCGAATAGGGAAGGGTTAAAGTAGTTTCGGTAGTGAAAAACTTGCGCTCCCACATTCCTGAAGAAGTTTCTCGCATCAGAATGTAGTATCCTTTTACTTTTCCAATTTTTGGGGCTTTCCAAAGCAAAATCGATTTATTGGTCAAGCCTCTGACATCGATCTGTACTTCCTCTGGAACTCCTGCTGAATTTGCCAACGAACTTAAGGAAGCCAGATTCACAGCTGAAACCTTTCTCAAATATTCAAAATCCATAAACTCGGGTAAGTCACCGTATTGAATGCCATTCTCCATTCGGACATTTTCGTGCTGATGGTAGAAGTTCTCGTTCATTTCAGACATCCGAACAGCGGTAAAGCCATTTCTGGCAAAAGCAGTCTGATCGCCACCTCTTAAATATCGGTCAGCTCTGTAAATCAATTTCACTTCAAACTGATCTACATAGCGCTCGCCCACTTCTTTGATATATCGCGCAAGTTGACGAGATCTGCTATCATTTTCGGCATTTGTATAATCACGAGCTCTTGACATTTGGTCTGTTTCAAAAGCAGGAATTGTCTCTGAGAAAACACGCATTTTGAGATTATCCGAGATCAATGTCTCAGATGAATTGCTGTTGCCAACGATGTCATTGTTCAAAACTCCGGCTATGTTCCAGCCCATATCCTTAGCCTTGTCAGCTAAGTAGGTGGCACCTTTTAGTCCTTCCTCTTCACCTGTAAATGCGACAAAAAGTATGGTAGCAGAAAACTCTTTTTTGGCCAAAACACGTGCAAGTTCGATTACAGCGGCTGTTCCCGAGCCATCATCATTGGCTCCCGGAGCGATGCCGTCTGCATCCATCACATCTTTATTCCTGGAATCCATGTGACCGGAAATCACAAAAATTCGATCATCGTTTGGATTAGTGCCTTTCAAAGTGGCAATCACATTGGCAGCTGGTGAATCTTTGAGAATTCGTCGTGCATCTGCTGGAATGGTAAAGTTTTCGATCTCGGCAGTCATCCTTCCGCCGGATTGCTTCGCAAATTCATTGAATTTTTTCAGTACATAATTCTGAGCTGCCGGCATTCCATTTTTTGCATCCGTATTCAAGGTGTGGCGCGACGTGAATGAAGCCAAAGTTCGAACGTAGTTTTCCAAGGAATCAGAAGAAACTTCCAATACCAGCTTCTCGAGTTCTGGATTTCTATGTGTAATAGTTTGGGAGAAAAGCGGCAAAGAAGCTATTGCAAGGAGAAGAGTAAGTAATTTTTTATACATCGTTGGGTATGATTTATTCGATTGGGTTAAATTTATCGGATATACTTATAAGCGTAATCAAATTTTACATGAATAACATTCAAAAGCCTAAAAAAGGCGAATACCCTGATTATTTTGATAAATACCTCGCACTAAATTCTGATGAACCCTACGAAGTTCAGATTCAGGAGCAAATTGAATCATGTTTTCGCTTTTTTGAAGCCAAAGGAAAAGCGTGGGCGGACAAGGCTTATGCAGCAGGAAAATGGACCCCAAAAGAGGTATTGGGTCATGTGATTGACACAGAACGGATCATGACTTTCAGGGCACTTTGTTTTGCTAGAGGGGAGAAGTCTCCTTTGCCTGGATTTGATCAAGATCCGTATGTGCTTAATGCAAAATTCGGGCAAGTAGCGATTCATGATTTATTGGAAGATTTCAAAATTCAGCGACTTGCGCTACTTTCTTTGATCAAAACACTTCCTGAAGAGTCACTGACTAATCTAGGGCAGGCAAGCGGAAATCCACTGAGTACAAGAGCATTATTCTGGATCATTCCGGGTCACTTTCAAAATCACATGATCATTCTTAACGCGCGTTACTAAAATGAAAATTGCAATAGTTACGGTGGATGCCTTTTCGGCCAAGCCTTTTTCCGGAAATCCAGCAGCCGTATGTTTGCTGGAGAATTCACTTTCCAAATCACAGATGCAAGCCATCGCCATGGAAATGAACCTCTCAGAGACAGCTTTTGTGGAACGCACTGAAACTCCAGGAGTCTTTGGTCTGCGTTGGTTTACGCCAACTTTAGAGATTGATCTTTGCGGTCATGCAACATTAGCTTCTTCATTTTGGATGTTTGAGTCGGGTTGGGCTTCGGCAGATCAAACCATTCGATTTCAAACCTTGAGTGGGGAATTACGAGTAAAAAAAGATCCGGATTTTCTTATCATGAATTTCCCTTTGATTCCAACCTATGAGGACATTCATCCTTTTTTTAAGGATAGTTTTTTTGGAAAGAAAATACTCCGTGCTGCTCAGTTGAAGAAGAATTGGATCTTTGAACTTTCCAGTGCAGAAGAGGTAGAAAGCATGGTGCCGGATTTTGATTTGATCGCAAAGCACAGTGAGGAAGGGATAATTGTCACAGCACCGGGAAGAAATTCTTTTGATATTTACAGTAGGTTCTTTGGACCAAATGTGGGAGTTCCAGAAGATCCTGTTACAGGCTTTGCACATTGTGCGTTGATGGATTATTGGAATCGGCATTCTGGAAAAACGCAACTGAGAGCTTATCAAGCTAGCAAAAGAGGAGGGGAGCTCCACCTGGAAAAGCAGGATGATCGAGTGATTATTAAAGGAAAAGCAGTAAAAGTCTTAGAAGGAATTCTTGAATTTTAGAAGCAAATGGAAAATATAATTCATAAGAAGAGGAGGCGTGTAAAAACTGCGTTCAAGTCATTCACTAACTATTGGTTAACCGATGCCAGTTTTGGGATTCTTTTGTTGTTATTGATTTTCACGGTATTTGTGCTCCCTATTCTTATCGAATATGGACAATTCCATTCCATCTTTGTCAATACCGTTTTCTTGTTTTTATTCTTTACAGGAATCTGGTCTTCTAAAAATAGTGCCTTAATTCTTATTACATCTGCGCTTTTCTTCGCGCAGCTGGGACTTCGAATTCTCAGATTCTCCGATTGGGATTTTGAATTTTACCTATCGGAGCGCATCGTAGGGATCCTGAATATGATGGTATTCATTCTGTTGAATATCAAATTGTTGTTTCGAGATTCAGAGATCAATGTCTATCGTATAATTGGAGCTATCAACGTATATTTATTGGTGGCAATATTAGGTGCCTTTGTCTTTGAGATTATTCATTTGATGACAGGTTCCAGTATTTCAGGCAGCCCGAATCTGGTTGGATTGGATGAGGACTATGCTTACTATATTTATTTCAGTTTGGTGTCACTTACCACAGTTGGCTTTGGAGATTTGTACCCAGTTCAAATCATGGCAAAGATGCTTTCTGTCTTTCTGTCTACCATCGGAATTCTTTATCCTGCAGTCGTGATAGCCAAATTGGTCAGCGCGAGTCAAGGAAAAAATACCCAATGATTCCATTGGTGTAATATATATTTCAGAATGAAATTGATCCCATAGATTGAATTCATAAAAGAACAACCCTATGAAAAAAATTTACTTGCTCTTTGCAGCGACCTTATTTTCCCTAACCTTAGTTCAAGGGCAGATTGAACGGAAAATTGAAGTTGAGTCAAGCGTTACTACAACTCATGAGACGACCATAAAAGGCAAAAAAGTGCCTTATCGGGCTACAGCAGGCACTCAGCCGGTTTGGGATGAAAAAGGCGAACCAATCGCATCGCTTTTCTATACCTATTATGAACGAACAGATATCTCGGATAGGACCACTCGACCATTAGTGATTTCCTTCAATGGTGGACCTGGATCAGCGTCGATATGGATGCATTTGGCCTATACCGGACCAGTGGTTCTGAAAATCGACGATGAAGGCTATCCTGTCCAGCCTTATGGTACCAAATCAAATCCGCATTCAATTCTTGATGTGGCAGACATTGTCTACATCGATCCTGTGAATACGGGTTATTCTAGGATTACCAATCCTGAAACTCCGAGAACGACATTCTTTGGGATCAATCCGGATATTAAATACCTCGCTGACTGGGTAAATACCTTCGTGACTCGTCAGAATAGATGGGCTTCGCCAAAGTATTTGATAGGAGAGAGTTATGGTACAACTCGGGTCGCTGGTTTAGTTTCTCAGCTTCAAAATTCGCATTGGATGTATTTCAATGGGGTAATACTAGTATCGCCTACGGACATGGGAATCGAGCGGGAAGGGCCAGTGAAAATGGCAAACTACCTTCCGTACTTTACGGCGACAGCTTGGTATCATAAGCAATTGCCAGCTGATCTTCAAAGCAAGGATCTGGATGTTATTTTGCCTGAAGCGGAGGCTTTTGCAATGAATGAACTGCTCCCTGCAATGGTGAAAGGTGGAAGTCTTTCAGATTCTGAACGGGATGCGGTAGCAGCTAAAATGGCTCGCTATGCTGGCATCAGCAAAGAAGCGGTGCTGTCTTACAATTTGATGGTTCCAACCAGTTTCTTTTGGAAAGAGTTGCTTCGCAAAGAAGGACTGACCGTGGGTCGTCTGGATAGTAGGTACCGTGGAATAGATCGAATGGATGCAGGTGATCGCTATGATTTTGATCCAGCTTTGACTTCGTGGAATCATGCTTTTGCGCCAGCATTTAATATTTATGCTAAAAATGTCTTGAACTATCAGACAGACTTGACTTACAATCTTTTTGGACCAGTTTCTCCTTGGGATCGCTCAAACGAAACCACGGGTTACGATTTGGGTACTGCGATGCGTCAAAATCCCTATCTGAATGTCATGATTCAATCAGGCTATTTTGATGGGGGTACGGATTATTTTAATGCAAAATATAGCCTTCGTCATATCGACCCAACTGGAAAAATGAAGGATAGAACTTTCTTCAAAGGCTATCGAAGTGGTCACATGATGTATTTGCGTGCTGAGGATTTGGCGACTTCCAATGAGGATATTCGAAAGTTTATCGAGAATTCTAAAGTTGCACCAGGAATGCCTGCAAAGTATTAATTGAGAAGGAGGATTTTAATAGTAAGAATCAAGATAGATAGAACCTAGAGTCAAGGTCCAAAAATTCAGTACAATTACCAAATCTTATTTGGCGAGATATCCCTTTGATTCACCCACAAACCCCGATGAAGATTTTTCTTTATTGGGTTTTTTTTTAGGCTTTCAAGAATTGTGTTTTGAAGCTTTCAAAGTCCTGTATTTCTGGATTCCCAAGGTATTCACCTAGAGTTTGATAGATGTCCTTTGGCTTTTTTCCTGACTCCCGCATAGATTTGATCGAGGTGGATCCATCTGATTTGGAGAGTTTTTTCTTTTTGGGTCCCTTCAAAATCGGGTGATGAAAAAATGTGATATCCTGAAAATCTGACTTATTAAGCTTTTCAGCCAAAGCAAGTTGAGCTAAGGAGGAGCTATATAAATCCTGGCCTCTGACGATCAAATCAATACCAAAATGGAGATCATCAATCAAAGAAGTGAGCTGATAAGCGGGCTTAAGGTCTTTTTTTCTCAAAATAGAGAAAGCAATATCGGTCGGTAAGACCAATGAGGTATTGAGTTGATTTGGATAGGTTTTTAAATTTACAAACTCAGTTTCCAAAGCATTAAATCGCCAAGCGGCTTCCTTACGATCCAAGGGAATTCGACGATCTTGGCAATGACCTAAATAGTAACCGCTGGAATCCATTTCTTGAATTTTTTTGCGAGAGCAATCACAGGCAAAGACCAGCCTCTTTTCACTCAATTCCTCAAGTGCTGCCTGATACTGTTCCATACGATGGATTTGTGACCATTCGCTTTCAAATCCCTCAAGATTTTTCGGTCCTAGGTCATAGCTTAGTTCCATGAAATCCAGTGTGTCAAATATGTCTTGTACATATTCTTCCTTAGCGCGCTCCTGATCTAGGTCATCGATTCGAAGCAGAATTTTTGCGCCATGCTTTTCAGCCAAAACTTTGGTCACCAAAAAGGAATACAAATTTCCAAGATGTAAAAATCCACTTGGGGTGGGAGCAAAACGGGTGAGTTTGAAATTCATTTCTCGAAATTAGGTAGATTAAAGAAAATTAGAACTATGAAGAAGCACTACCTTTTTTTATTCTCCTTGATCACTTTCGCATGCGCAAAGCCTTCGGATCAATTGAGCGGACCGGAGTTGATCCAAAAATCCATTGAATTTCATGATCCAAATCAGGCCTGGCCGACGCTCAAAGCAACATTCAAATTTACTGACAGTTTGCCTGCGCCAAGAGAACCCAGATCCTATGCTGTCAGCGTGGAGAATAATTCATCTAAAATGGTCTATCGAAATCAATCCTTGAATTACATTGTTTGGCATGACTCGGTTCAAGTTTTCAATGGAGAAATAGAAAATGAGCGCGCTATTCGGATGCGCGACTATTATACTTACCTCTGGGGACTTCCCATGAAGCTGAATGATCAGGGAACTCAAATCGATCAACAAGTCGGGAAAGAAGAATTGAATGGTAAAAGTTATTTGGTAGCTCGGGTGCCATACGAAAAAGACATTTGGTATTTCTATATCGATCCTGAAACCTTCCAAATGGAAGCGTATAAATTCTATCAGGACGAACCGAATCAGAAGGGCGAGATTATCTATTTGGCCGGTTTGAGCGAGTTTAGGGGATTAAAGATTCCTGCAAATCGATCTTGGTATCGAACAGAAAATAATGAGTTTCTTGGTACAGATCAATTGCTTGGAATAGAATAACCCAATATCAGGCCGTAAACTCACTTAAGGTTCTTTAACTGACAATATTTTCTTTGGAAGTCTAAAGCCCATAATTTTCGGGAAGATGAAAAAATGGGTTCTAGGCTTTTTCTTTTTACTACATGCTGGTATGGCTTTTGGCCAATTGTCCTACTCGGGAAATGTGATTGATGCTACGGATAAGAAATACTTGGAAGGGGTTTTCATTGAAGTGATGGGCTCTCCAGAAAATGATTCTACGAATTCGAGAGGCTATTTTAATCTTAAAGCTCGGGTAGGCGATACCTTAAAAATTACCTACGCAGGATTTTTAGATCAAAAAATTCTACTTACTGCCGATCGCTATCTTCAGATTGAAATTCAAGATCGAGCAAGATTTCTCCCAACGTTTGAGGTGAAGTCCGAACCTTATGCCTTTCGGTTCAAAGACGGGAAACTTACCGTCATTGACCCAAATGAGGTAAAAGAGAAATCTCCAAAAGGCCAAATCACAGCGGGTCCTTCAGGTTCTCCAAATGGTGGATTTGCAGTCTATGGCGCAATCTCTTACTTCACCAAAAAGGCCAGATTAGCTCGTGAATATGAAAAAAAGCAAGAATGGGATAGACGAAGAACTGGCTATTATGCGATTATTGAATCAGATTCAGTTCGCAAGAATCTGATGATCAAATACCAGCTGGTTCGTGCTCAATGGGATAAATTAGTGATTCGATACAATGAAGGAAATGCCCATCATGAGTTTTTAGACTGGCCCAAAGATCGAGTTTATGCGCACTTCAATTCTTTTATTGTCAGAGAAAAAGATTGGATTTATTAAGATTTCCGCTTGAAAGACCAAGTCACGTAGAACCTTGCCACTTCTTCACCAGAAGGACTTTTTCCACTTGAAATCATCATCAATTGTCCCGTTCCATTGATTTCCAACCCCTCGATTAGTTCGAATAATTCGATTCCCTGATTACAAGTGAAGGTTATTTTCTCATTTGCCTTTTTGAAATATTCAGCTCGAAAGTCAACCACCAGCATAGAGAATTTCCCTCTTCCGGCTAGAGCCAATTGGCAAAGTGCTCCGGTGCTGAGTTCGGCAGCTCCTGCCATCGCAGCAAAATAAATGGACTTAAAAGGATTTTGGGAACGCCAGAAATAGGGGATCGTGACTTCGCATTTTTCAGCTGAAATTGTCTTGATTCGTAACCTCCAAAATATAGCTGAGGGAAGCTTAGCAAGCATCGCGAACCAAAAAACCATCGGATTGGTCATTTTATTTTGATAGTCAATCGCTTTTGAATTCAGGGTGATTTGAGTTTGGGTAGTTTCCATATTTTTATATTTGAAACTAAAAATAAAGAAAAAATGGTTCTGGTATCCTATTTGAATACCTGAAAGAAAAACTAATCACCATGAAAAAGATAATCTTGTTTTTAGCGCTAGGAATGATTCTGCACGCGTGTTCCACAGTTCCTTTAACTGGAAGATCACGACTAGATGCAGTTTCTGATGCGGAGATCATGCCCCTAGTCAATGAACAATATAAGCAAGTGTTGAAGGAAGAAAAAGTAGTTACCAATACTGCTCAGGGACAAGCTGTCGTGCGGGTTGGCAAACGAATGGCTGCCGCTGTCGAGAAATTTTTGAGCCAAGAAGGCTATTCTGAAATTGCACAATCTTTCGATTGGCAATTCAATTTGATTCAAAGTGACCAAGTCAATGCGTGGTGTATGCCAGGAGGAAAAGTGGCTTTTTACACTGGGATCATGCCTATTACGAAAGATGATACCGGAATAGCAGTGGTGATGGGGCATGAAATTGCTCACGCTGTAGCTGCCCATGCAAGGGAGCGAATGTCCAATGGTTTAGTGTCTAATTTCGGAGTAAGTCTCTTATCTTCTGCATTTGGTCAGAATCCTAGCTTGACCCAGGCAGTCCTTTTGCAATCCGTCGGCTTGGGAAGTGAACTGGGTATGCTCAGTTTCTCTAGAAAACATGAATTAGAGGCGGATGAGTTAGGACTTACTTTTATGGCTATTGCTGGATATGACCCTCGACAGGCTCCCATTTTTTGGGAAAGAATGTCCGCAACTGGGGGACAAGCTCCCCCGGAATTTCTATCAACTCACCCAGGACCTGACTCTAGAATTCAGAAATTGAATCAGCAAATGCCGAAGGCGATGAAGTATTATGAAGCGGCTAAGTAGGAAAGTATCAAGTAGCTAGATTTTAGTATCAAGAATCAAGATTATAGTACAATGTACCAATTCTAAAGTACCAAGGAGGCTTTCATTGTGCTAGGAAGAATTATGAGAATGTAAGCTGATTCTCCTAAAATTTTGTCTTTAGCATCTTGATTCTTGGTTCTATAATCCTGATGCTAACCTCTTGATTCTTGGTTCTAAAATCTTGGTTCTAACGACTTGATACTTATGTCTTGCTACTTGTTACTTTTTTCTTATTGATTAAATCCTCTCAATTTCACCTGAGTCAGCTTTCGCTTAGTGTCAAGCGGGAAATCGCCGCGCATCATCCAGTCATAGTAGCCTGGCTCTTCTTTAAGCACCTGAGGAATGGTTTTGCCTTTTTGTTTTCCAAAATTAAAGACCTCTTCCCCTTTGTCATTGAAGACAAATCTTCCAGCCAAATCCACCATTTTCTCATTAAGTAAGTCGTGGAGTTTTTTCATATCATTTTCAAAGACTCCCAACTTATTTCCCTGCAGATCTTCCATTTCCTCACCTAGATATCGCTCGATTTGAGATGTGAACACGTCCATTGTCGCCAAGGTATCGGCCTCTGCGCTGTGTGCATTTTTGAGGTCTTTCCCACAGTAAAATTTATATGCAGCTGTCAAATTCCGCTTTTCCATCATGTGAAAGATTTTCTGGGAGTCGAGTAGATTTCGCTTATCAAGATCAAATTCGATTCCTGATCTAAGGAATTCCTCCACTAAAAGTGGAATATCATATTTTAAGACATTGAATCCTGAAAGGTCCGACTGTCCGATAAAGTTGAAAATCTCTCGAGACAAGTCCTTGAAAGTTGGTTTGTCCTTAATGTCTTTGTCATAAATCCCGTGAATCAAGGAAACTTCCGGGGGAATAGGTACGGTAGGATTTACCTGGCGGGTATAGATTTCTTGTTCACCATCAGGGTGGAGCTTCACAATCGAAATCTCTACGATTCGATCAGTGGAAATATTTGTCCCAGTGGCCTCTAGGTCAAAAAATGCAATGGAGTTTTTTAAGTGTAATTTCATGATTAGTTGAATTTTGTTTTGATCCCTTCGAGGTCCATGTTGTCATAGTTGCCCGAGCTCATCAAAAGCAGGTTGGAATTAGAATAGTCCAGTGATAAAAGGTAGTCCTTTAATGCTGCGCTATCGGTAAATAATTTTAAATCGGGACGCTTAAATCCTTCTCTTAGGGTTGCCTCGTCCATCAACGGAAGTTTTTTCAATGCGACTGCATGTGGATTCAAATAGACAATAGCTAGATCTGCAGCGTCCATTGTATTCGCATAATTAGGCAGAAAAGCCTTGTTGAGGGAGGAATAGGTATGTAATTCTTGTACTGCAACCAGTTGTCTTTCCGGGAATTGTGTCTTTACCGCTCGGACTGTGGCTTGCAGCTTAGAAGGAGCATGCGCAAAGTCACGGTATATCGTGCTCGAACCTGTATCAAGAATTACTTCTTGCCTTTTTGCAGCACCTTTAAATGATTGAATGCTATCGTAAAATGCGGTAGGTTTTATACCAAGAGACTTGCAGATATTCATTGCTCCTTGGAGATTCTGGAGGTTGTGTTCTCCGAAAATTTGAATAGGAATTAACCCTGACTCGGTTTTAAGGAATGTTTTACCTGACTCGATCAGCGAAGGATGCGCTATGTAGGCAGTTTTCTTCCCTTCGATCTGGACATTTTCAGCAGCAGTTTTTACCAGCGAATCCGCAGCGCAATAAATCAATTCTCCATCTGCCGGTGTCATTTCCATAAACTGGCTAAAGAGTGACTTATAACCCTCAAAATCAGGAAAAACATTGTAATGATCCCAAGCGATTCCGCTGACCAATGCGATATCATGCATGTAATGAAAGAATTTTGACCTTCGATCTAGCGGAGAAGTCAAGTATTCATCCCCTTCAATAATGATGATAGGAGCATCTGATAATCTCACCATCAAATCGAATCCCTCGATCTGAGCTCCAACCAAGTAATCAAAATCAACTTTTTGATCTTTCAATACATGTAGAATAATGGAGGTTATCGAGGTCTTCCCATGGGAACCACCAATGACTACTCTTTTTTTATGCTGACTTTGATTGAAGATGAATTCCGGAAAAGAATAAACTGGAATTCCGAGTTCTTGGGCTTTTTGAAGCTCGGGATTATCGATCCGGGCGTGCATCCCAAGAATAATTCCATCCAAATTTTTCGTGATTTTCTCAGGAAACCATCCATATGCCGCAGGCAAGATTCCGGCTTTCTCAAGTCGCGTTCGCGAAGGCTCATAGATTTCATCATCAGAACCGGTGACGCGATAGCCTTTTTGAACCAAGGCCAAGGCCAAATTATGCATGACAGCTCCGCCAATGGCGATGAAGTGGTAATTGCTCATGTGGTTTAAGTCGTATTTCTGCTCAAACTTAAAAATAATACCTCGGAGACGAACCCCTACGGCTGAATTTTAGAAGTTTTTTTGCGCTCCTACAATTTTGCTAATTTCGAGCATTCTAACAATCAGATGCTCCCAGATAAATTTGCTTACCTCAGTCTTTCCTTTTTATACATGGCCGCTTGGTTGGTGATTTATCTGAAAAGTCCCTGGAAAAGTGGAATGATCAAAGTAGGAGCAGTAGGGGGATTGATGGGGGTCATCGCCGAAGTCTGGTATTTTCGAGATTATTGGAGACCTCCGACTTTGTTTGGGGAAGGAGTTGTGGGCTTCGAAGATTATATTATCGGCTTTGCCTTGTTTGGAGTAGGAGGTTATATCCATTCCTCATTCACCAAAAGACAGATCAATTATAGCAAGCAAACGCCAGCCAAAAACAGGGATTTCTTCTATCTCTTTTTGATCGGCTGTGGCAGTTTGACCTTGTTTAGTATTGGTTTAGGTATTCATTCTGGCTATGTCACGTTCTTGACCTTCTTTCTTTTATCTGTTTACATCTGGATAAAGCGACCAGATCTGATCAGTTTGTCAATTATCTCTGCCTTTGCAACCCTAGGGATTTCCCTCTTGATTTATTACCTCAATTTCAACTTCCTTTTTCCTCATTTCTGGGATAAATATGGGATGCTTGACCAACCGATTTTAGGCTTTAGCGTCTTTAATATTCCACTTTCTGAAATGCTCTGGCATTTTACTTGGGCGATGCTTTGTAGTATGTTCCGCAGTTACCGGAATGGTGTATATTATAAGTAATTCCGAATCAAGGGCTTGATTTTTGCTTTGTAGACTGTTGATAACTTTTGTAAAAGTTGTTCAAAACTCTTGACTCAAAGGGGATACATTTGTTACATGACCGAGAAAAATAACAATCCAAGAATCACCCGTAAACCTAACTTATCTACGCCTTCATCACAGCTGGGAAAAGTCCCTCCGCAGGCGATAGACCTAGAAGAGGCGGTTTTGGGTGCGCTGATGTTAGAGAAAGATGCGTTAACGAATGTGATTGATATTCTTAAAGTCGAAAGCTTCTACAAAGATGCTCATCAGGTTATTTTTCAGGCAATTCTAGATTTATTCACCGATAGTCAACCGATTGATTTGTTGACAGTGACTGCTCAGCTTCGGAAAAATGGAGCTTTGGAGATAGCAGGTGGAGCCTTTTATATTACCGAACTTACTTCCAAAGTTGCCTCAGCAGCCAATATCGAGTACCACGCAAGAATCATAACTGAGCAATCAATCAAGCGCGAAATGATTCGAATTTCCTCTGATATTCAGCGGGATGCGTACGAGGAGACTACCGACGTCTTCGAGCTTTTGGATAAAATGGAACAGAGTCTTTTTGAGATTTCAGAAAAGAATATCCGTAAAAACTACTCTGACATGAAGTCCATCATGCGGGAAGCAATTATCGAATTGGAAGCAAGAAAGCTCCAAAAAGATGGTTTGACTGGAGTTCCATCAGGATTCACCGCCTTGGATCGGGTTACTTCCGGCTGGCAAAAATCGGATTTGGTTATTATTGCAGCACGGCCAGCGATGGGTAAAACGGCATTTGTCCTTTCTGTACTTCGAAATGCAGCGGTAGATCATAATAAGCCCGTTGCGATTTTCTCACTCGAAATGTCCTCCATTCAATTGGTCAATCGATTGATCAGTGCAGAGGCAGAATTGGATTCTGATAAAATAAAAAAGGGTCAACTAGCCGAGCATGAATGGGCTCAGTTGGTTCATAAAACAGCCAAATTATCAAAAGCACCACTTTTTGTAGACGATACACCAGCACTTTCTATTTTGGAATTGCGGGCTAAATGTCGAAAACTCAAAGCACAACATGATATTCAGCTGATTGTAATCGATTACCTACAACTCATGTCCGGAGATTCCAAAAATGGGGGTAACGGAGGAAATCGAGAGCAGGAAATTGCAAGTATTTCTCGAGCATTGAAAAAAATCGCAAAGGAATTAGAAGTGCCGGTTATTGCGCTTTCCCAGTTGTCCCGAGCAGTAGAAACTCGAGGCGGCGATAAGCGTCCTCAACTTTCGGATTTGAGAGAATCAGGATCCATTGAGCAAGATGCAGATATGGTAATGTTCCTCTACCGACCAGAATACTATGGCATCACCGAAGATGAGAATTCGCAGTCTACCCAAGGAGTAGGTGAGATAATCATCGCGAAGCACAGAAATGGCTCACTGGAGAATGTAAAACTTAGATTCATTGGTAAATATACCAAGTTCACAGACCTCGATAATTTTGGGGGAATGGGCAATCAACAAATGGGTAATGAAGTGTATCGGCCTTCTTTCTCCGATCAATCCAGTGGCGTGTCAGCATTTGACAGTGGAAATACCATCAAAATTCAAAGCCGAGCAAACCAAGATGATTCAGACGATCTACTTGACCGTAATGACCGTCCTCCAGTATTTTAATTTAACATGAAAGGAATTACTCTGGCTCAGCATGAGCCCTCAAAAATAGCTTTTACCGAAGTGCCGAGCCGGATTTTAAAACCTGGTGAAGTACGTGTACTTATCAAAGCAGCTGCCCTTAATCATCGAGATGAATGGTGTAGAAAAGGTTTGTATCCAAATCTTACCGAAGGAACAGTATTGGGTTCCGATGGCGCCGGAGTCATTACTGAGATTGGTGAAGGGGTTGATTTCAGCTATTTAAGTAGAGAAGTGATCATTAATCCCGCGTTGAATTGGGGTCAAAATCAAAAGGTGCAAAGTTCTTCCTTTGAGATTTTGGGAATGCCTCGCAACGGTACCTTGGCAGAATCTGTAATTGTTCCTTCGGATCGCATTCATGAGAAACCAGCGCATTTATCTTGGGAGGAGGCAGCAGCCTTACCATTGGCTGGTTTGACAGCTTATCGTGCGCTAACTTATCAAGGAAATTTAGAGAAAGGGGAGAACCTTCTCGTTACTGGGTTTGGCGGAGGAGTAGCTCAGTTTGTCGCGCAATTTGGAATGGCACTGGGCGCCAATGTGTATATCAGCAGTAGCAGTCCTCAAAAAATCAAAAAAGGATTAGAATTGGGTGCGAAAGCAGGATTTAATTACCTGGATCACAATTGGACCAGTCAAGCCCTTGAGGAAACCGGTGGGTTTGATTTGATCATAGACAGTGCTGCGGGTGATTCTTTTAATCATTTGTTAAATGTGATCAAGCCAGGCGGAAAGATCGTGTTCTTTGGTGCTACTTTGGGGAGTCCGAGCAAGCTGGAAGTTCGAAAGATCTTTTGGAACCAGATCAAATTGATTGGAACGACGATGGGCTCAGATCAGGATTTTTTGGAGATGCTTGAATTAGTCGATACCTATCAAATCAAACCAATCATCGACTCTGTTTATTCATTTGATTCTGCCGTGGAGGCATTTGATAGAATGCGGGACGGAGAGCAATTGGGGAAAATAGTATTGAAGCCTTAAAGTAGCTGGTAAGTTTCCAGAAACTCTTTTCGAGCTACGCGGTAGATTTCGTTCTGCTCGGCTGGGGTCACCAAAAAGTCACCCTTTCTGACAAACATGGTGTCTTTCCAAGGAGTTTGAAATTCAATTCGTTCTGAGACTGCAAATGATTTTAAATCCTCTTCAGAAAGCTCATAGCCAATCATGATTCCTTTTGGTTTGTAGCATGCCCAACCGCTTCCAAGCGAATCAATCATCTCGTACTTAGATTCAAAGGTTTCTGCTTTTACCAAATACTGTTCTTCGGAGCTTGTTTGATTTTGGACCAGCATATCCCCCTTCAGTGCGGTGTTTTTGGTCTCCACTCCGTCGGAAGTTTTAGTGATGACAACCATTCCGGGAATTGCTTTTTTAGCTTTGATCAAACTCTTCTTACGATATCTCTTCCCACTTTTCTCAAAAATGGGCAGAAAATTAGATAGCATGTCTTGTTGTGTAATCATGGATTTGAATATAAAGTGCTTAGAAAAGTAGAATTTAGCAAAGATTGGCTAAAACAAGAATTGATTTCTCCTGAAATTCGCTTCAATCATCCAAATCATTTTCAAAGCAAAAATTTAAGTAAGCATTCTTTAATTCTTTGAGTGTTTTTTGATTGTCGTCAGTCTTCGCAACTTCAATTCCAGCTAAGAAGATTTCTTGTGCTTTCATAATTTGTCCATTTTCTGCAAAAAAATGAGCTGCGGGAAAGTAAGTTGGCAGATAACTTTTATGGGATTGAAGGAGTTTAGAATACAGCTCTTCGGTTTGATTTGGATCAATTTCTCTGTATTCTAATGCTAATGCATACCAATTAAAAGGATTTTCAGGTTCTTCTTCCGTAAATTGTTTGATCAGTTTGATTCGATCCAAATTGCCCATGAATAGTTTTTTTCTTAAAGTGCTTACTGTTATTTTCACACGAAATAAATCTAAAATAATCTAACTCTAAACCAATGAAGATACTTGTTTGTATCACCCACGTACCAGATACGACCTCCAAGATTCAGTTTACTGCCGATAATACCAAATTTGACACCTCAGGTGTTCAATTTATCATCGGACCTTATGACGACTATGCCCTAGCTAGAGCAGTTGAATTGAGAGATCAAACTGGAGGAAAACTTACTGTCCTTAATGTTGGAGAAGCCGAGACGGAGCCAACTCTTAGAAAAGCACTTGCAATCGGTGCAGATGAAGCTATCCGAGTGAATGCTAATCCGAAGGATTCGTTTTTTGTAGCCAGCCAGATTGCTCACTATGCCAAAGAAGGTGGATATGATTTGATCTTAATGGGTCGTGAATCTATCGATTTTAATGGTGGAATGGTGCATGGAATGGTAGGCGAGCTATTGAATATGCCATCTTTCTCTCCAGTGATGAAACTTGAGGTTGAAGGAACGAATGTGAAAATGGCCCGAGAAATCGAAGGCGGAAAAGAAATGTTGGAAGCCACTTTGCCATTGATCGCTGGATGTCAAGAGCCAATCGCAGAATGGAAAATCCCAAATATGAGAGGCATCATGTCTGCACGGACTAAGCCTTTGAATGTGGTCGAGCCAGTGTCTAATGCGACCCAGGCAGAAGTGAGTCGTTATGAAATGCCTCCTGCCAAAGGATCAGTAAAACTTGTTGATAAAGATAACGTGGCCGAGCTGGTCAGATTATTGAAAAACGAAGCAAAAGTACTTTAACCAACAATTATTAACCCATTATAAATAAAGAGATTATGTCAATATTAGTATATATAGAGCATTCTGAAGGCAAAGTGAAGAAGACGAGTTTGGAGGCGGTTGCTTTTGCAAAAGCTTTATCAAACCAAACAGGCGAAGGAGAAGTAATTGCGCTAGCGTTAGGGACTATTTCCTCTGAGGAATTAGCTTCAGTAGGAGGAGCTGGAGCATCCAAGGTACTTCATGCATCCGACTCCAAATTGAATGATGGAGTAATTCAGGCACATGCGACAGCTGTTGCTCAGGCCTTTAAATCTGTGGGAGCCAAAACTTTGGTGCTTGCAAAGTCTTCCTTGGGAGATGCTGTAGCGGCACGTCTTTCGATCAAGCTGCAAGCTGGTCTGGTTTCCAATGTAGTAGAATTGCCAAAGACCGATTCGGGATATAGTGTTAAGCGAAGTATCTACACCGGAAAAGCTTTTGCTGAGACTCAAGTAACTACCGAAAATAAAATTCTTGCAATCAAGAAGAATGCGATTGATTTAAAGCTCGACGATTCTAAAGCCGCCGTGGAGGAATTTGCAGTGACTCTTTCTGAATCAGATTTTGCTTCGAAAATAACGGCTACCGAACGAGCTACAGGAGAAGTATTGCTTCCTGAGGCAGATATTGTAGTATCTGGTGGAAGAGGCATGAAAGGGCCTGAAAACTGGGGAATGCTAGAGGACATGGCAAAAATTCTTGGTGCTGCGACTGGCTGTTCTAAGCCAGTTTCTGATATCGGATGGCGTCCTCACCACGAGCACGTGGGGCAAACTGGAGTGAAAGTAGCACCAACTTTATATATTGCGGTAGGAATTTCAGGCGCTATTCAACATCTTGCGGGTGTGAATTCTTCGAAATGTATCGTGGTAATCAATAAAGACCCTGAGGCGCCGTTTTTTAAGGCTGCTGATTACGGTATTGTTGGTGACGCATTTGAGGTAATTCCTAAACTAAATGAGGCACTCAAAGCTGAATTGTAAATTTTTGTGGAAAAAAATATAGAACTGGAGATTTTAGGACTTTCATCCAACCACTCTCAATCGGGATCATTTACTCTTGTATTAGGAGAAGTAAATGGTACGAGAAGATTACCTATTGTAATCGGAATGTTTGAAGCCCAAGCCATCGCTCTGGAAATAGAAAAGATCATCCCTAATCGTCCGATGACGCATGATCTATTTAAATCTTTTGCGAGTGGGTTTAATTACGAAATCGAACGAATCGTAATTACCGATATGAAAGAAGGCGTGTATTACGCCAAAATCCAGTCTAAAAGTGATTTGGTTACTACCGAGATTGATGCTCGTCCTTCTGATGCCATTGCGATAGCAATCAGGTTTGGCTGTCCGGTTTTTTGTACCGAAAAGGCCATGTCTGAAGGAGCAGTTGAGCATTATGAGGTGGAAGGATCAGAAGAAAAAAGTCCTGAAAAACAACCTTCTCAAAAATTCGTCACCAAAAAAGAGCCTTCCTTGAAAGACTTCAGTTTGGATAAGCTAAATCAAATGCTGGATAAAGCAATCGGAAATGAAGATTACGAAAGAGCAGCTCGAATTAGAGACGAAATAAACAAACGGAATTAAACAAATATGAGCCCGATGAAAATCGGGCTTTTTTTATGGGTCCTATTTCTTAATTTTAGACCTTCGTAAATCAGCCGAATTTAATGGATTATTTGAAAGGTGTCTTTGGATTAGCAGTGATCGTCCTGATCGCATTTATTTTTTCAAATGACAAAAAGAAAATTGATTGGAGACTAGTTGGAATAGGAATCTTACTCCAGCTGGTTTTTGGATTCTTAATTACCAAAGTTCCCATCGTAGCTACAGGATTTGGATACCTCAGTCAAGCTTTCGTGAAGTTCCTGAGCTTTAGTAGGGATGGAGCCGCTTTTATTTTTGGGGATCTTGCAGGCGATGGTTTCGGATTTATTTTTGCTTTTCAGGTTTTGCCGACGATTATTTTCTTTTCCACGGTATCTGCTGGCTTGTATTATTTAGGCATTCTTCAAAAAGTAGTCTACGGCATCGCTTGGGTGATGGCACGAACCATGCGCCTCTCTGGGCCGGAAAGTCTTTCTGCTGCTGGAAATATATTTTTGGGACAGACAGAAGCACCCTTGTTGGTTCGTCCATTTATCCCAAACATGAGTAAGTCCGAGCTGATGTGCTTGATGACCGGGGGAATGGCAACGATTGCCGGGGGAGTGCTTGCAGGGTATGTGGCATTCTTGGGTGGTGATAGTTTGGAGGAGCAAAGTAAATTCGCTGCTTACCTTTTGGGAGCTAGTATCATGAATGCTCCAGCGGCGATTGTGATGTCCAAGATGTTCGTTCCTGAGACGGAAAAAGAAAGAGTAAAGGGAGAACTTGAAGTAAATGAGGAAGCCATGGGCGTCAACCTGATCGACGCCATGTCGATTGGAGCTTCCGAAGGTTTGAAATTAGCACTGAACGTAGGAGCAATGCTTTTAGCTTTTATAGCGGTGATTGCGGCGCTCAATTACCTGTTGATGGGAATCGTAGGGGATTGGACAGGTTTAAATGAGTTTGTAGTAAACAGCACGGGAGGTCAGTTTAAAGGCTTTTCCTTGGAATATCTATTTGGACAAGTCTTCCGGATTTTTGCTTGGGTGATCGGAGTGGAGTGGGCTGATACGCTTCAGATCGGAAGTTTATTGGGACAAAAAACAGTGATTAATGAATTTGTAGCTTACCTAAGCCTTTCCGAAATGAAGGAAATGGGCACGCTGAGTCCCAAGTCGATTGTGATTGCAACTTATGCGCTTTGCGGATTTTCTAATTTTAGTTCGATTGCCATTCAATTGGGAGGCATCAGCATTATTGCTCCTAACCAGCAGGGCAACTTGAGTAGGCTGGGGTTGAAGTCACTACTTGCCGCTTCTTTGGCTTGTCTGATGACAGCTACGATTGCAGGGATGTTGTTTGGGTAATTTTTAAGAAGCTAGATTCAAGTATCAAGACACGAGATTTTAGAATCTAGAGTCAAGGGACTAGAGCCAACAAGCATAAGGATACTTGAGGTATATGAAATGTCCCTGTTCGAGAGGGTTTCTGAAATAGCAATTGATTCTCTCTTATTGCTTCGTTATTTGGTACTGATCATGCCTTTGGCATTCTATTACAAATAGCCATTTCTGGCACCCTGAATTTCGCTTCAAGGTTTTACAGGAATTGCTCTTGGCAATATCGCAGAATTCAATTGTTGTGAAATTGATTAAATCAGGATACCGTTTTCATTTTGTACTTAAGGCAAAATCGGTACTAGCCCAAAATGAAATCCAGGTTTTATGTTAGTTGAAATAGATGTCGGACCAACGGCTAGAGCTGTAATAAATTCGAGTGAATGTGATCAAAACCCTCATCAATGCATTCCAATCCAATGATCATTTTTCTTTTGTCAGGTTGGTGTTGTTTGGGGGCTTAGTTATCTAATCATAAAAAAACCTGATTCAATTTAATGAATCAGGTTTTTTTGTTCTTTATTGCCGCCGTTCGTGTCTTCACGAATGGCAAATGCGCTAATTTGATCAATCCAGCTTACTGGATTCCATAAAGTTTCTTTCCAGCCTCCTCGTATTTATCACCTGCAGTCCAAACTGGCTTCATCGCGGAGTTTGAGATTTTTTCAGCAGATAGAATGAAAGCTTTCCAATATAAAGTCACATAGTCCAAATCTAAGGATTCGATCTGGTCACCTGCCTTGTGATAATACTTATTGATCTCATCATCAAAAGCGGTAAAGCCAAGGCTAAAGGTAGGAGCAGGGATGCCTTTTTTTGCGAAGCTCACATTGTCCGAACGATCATATAATCCTTGCTCAGGTGCTGGATCTGCGACGGCTTTCAAGCCAAACTCAGAAACTGCTTCACTTACTAAACCATCTGCAGTAGTTCTGCCAAGGCCGATTACGGTGATCACCGAAGTGTCATTGTAGCCCGCGCCATCAATGTTAAGGTTGTAAATAATCTGATCCAATGGAATAAGAGGATTTTCCGCAAAATAGGCTGAACCCAAAAGTCCTTTTTCCTCAGCAGTCCAAAGCGCAATCAAAACAGATCTTTTTGGAGGATTGGCAGCAAAGTATTTGGCTGCATTCATGACAGCAACGGTTCCTACGGCATTATCTCGAGTTCCATTGTAAATCGAATCTCCTTCAGCATCAGGTCTGCCGACACCCACATGATCATAATGAGCTGAAAGCATCACGTATTCATTCTTGAGTGTTTTATCGGTACCCTCAATCCAAGCCAATACATTTTTACCTTCGATCGCCTTATTATTTTTCCCTTCAATGGAAAGTTCAGCAGTTGCTTTTCCTCCTGTCATCTGGTTTTTGATGGTGTTTTTCACATCTTCTAGCCAGATGTATGGCATTTTGCTTGATTCGCCATTATCGATGACCAGTTGGGTACGATTCAAATAATTTGATATCAAAGGCCAAGGGATAGAAGGAATATTGAATCGTTCAATGACTCCAATTGCTCCTGCCGCTTCTGCAAGTTTAGCTTTCTCAGCACCAAGGCTGAATAAATCTGCGGGACTCATTCGATCTGGTGCACCTACATTGGTTACCAAGATTTTTCCTTTAAGGTCCTTTCCTTCTAGATCAGCTGCTAAGCCATATCCAACCTCGACTAGTTCATATTTTCCAGAAATAGCATTTCCGTTGATCACGAGCATATTTTTACCCTGAACATAAACCGAATCTCCCAATTTGATTTCGCCTTTAGTCGGAGGTGCCGACATCATAAAAGGTATATTTTGGAAATAGCCGTCTGCGCTCGGTATTGGCTTAGCACCAAATTCTTTCAGCTGGTCCGCAATAAAATTGTAAGCAAGGGAGATTTCCGGACGAATCGGGTCTCTGCCCATCAATTCGTCAGAAGTCAAATACGTGAGGGCAGCTACAGCTCCCGTTTTGTCAAATTTTTTCTCCACATTTTTTTGCTGCGCAAAAGATGAAGTCGTGGCCAAAGCAATAAGGCCAAGGTATAGCAATGATTTTTTCATAGATTTCATTTATAGAGCTAAAGTAATTTTTTTTTGCCAAAAGACTTACCATCGGAACTAGACGACCTGATCCCAGCCCAATTCTAAACAGATTTTTTTAAAATGTGGAGGAATTTCAGCATGAATGGAAAGGGTTTTTGAAGTATCAGGGAGAGTAATGACCAAGGTTTGAGCATGAAGTAGAAGGTTTGTCAAACCGAACTGTTTTTCAAAAAACTGATTCTGCTTGTTATCCCCATGCGCTTTGTCACCTAAGATATAATATCTCAAATGTGCCAAATGTCTTCGGATCTGATGTGTACGCCCTGTTTCTGGTTTCAATTCCAATAGGGCATAGCGACTAGTCGGATATCTACCAGTCGTGTTGAAGGGTATTTCTGCTTCATGCAGGACTTTGTAAGTCGTTCGGGCTTCCTGCTTTTTGTTAGATCGCTCTGTGGTCAAGGGATAATCGATCAGCGCTTCTTTGATTTCAGGAATTCCTCTGACGACAGCCAGATAGGTTTTTTCCACTGTTCGTTCCATAAACTGATCTTTCAGCAAAGGAAGAATTTCTTTTCGCTTAGAAAAAAGTAATACGCCGCTAGTCGGTCGATCCAAACGGTGAACAGGAGAAACCCACTGACCAATTTGATCCCGAAGGAGCTGTAGGGCAAAAACAGTTTCTTCCGGAGCAATCGGCGTACGATGTACCAGTATTCCCGAGGGTTTATTAATGGCAATTAGATTTTCGTCTTCGTAGAGGATTTCAAGCACGGGGGATTTGGAGAATAAGAGACTGGAGAATAAGAGACTGGAGAATAAGAGAATGGAGAATAAGAGAATGGAGAATAAGAGATTGGAGAATAAGAGAATGGAGAATGGAGAATAAAGACTGAGGCTTTTTATCTGCGGGAGGATTAAAAAATAGTGCCCGAACCGATGCATTCATCTCCTTGGTACCAGGCGACGAATTGACCGGAGGCGATGCCTTTTTGAGCTTGGTCGAAAAGCACATAGAGTCCATTTTCCTTTTGGATCAAGGTAGCACCGCTTAGTGGTTGGCGATAGCGAATCCTGGACTGGTAGCGTGCACTTTGACCGGGAGCCAATTTTAAATCTTCCCGAATCCAATGAATTTCCTCATTTTTCACAAAAAGGGCAGTCCGAAGCACTCCTGGATGATCTTCACCCATGCCAGTATAAATTATATTTGTCTGCGTATCTGTACTGATGACGAAAAGGGGTTTTCCGGTGCCCCCAACGTGCAAGCCTTTTCGCTGACCTACAGTAAAATAATGTGCGCCATTGTGCTCACCGAGTACTTTTCCCTGATCTGCCGTATAGTGAATAGGTAAAGCCAAGGCATCCAAAAGAGCTTGATCAAAGCCCTCCGGCTCACTTCCTGCTGGAATTTGAGCGCGTTGATAGATTTCTAAATCCTCCGGAATTACGATGATATTTCCTTTTTTGGGCTTCAATTGCTGCTGAAGGAATTCCGGAAGTCGAACTTTTCCGATAAAGCAAAGTCCCTGACTGTCTTTTTTATCTGCAGTAATCAGATCTAACTTTTTGGCGATTTCTCTCACTTCAGGCTTTTGCAAATGACCAATTGGGAAGAGCGCCTTTTCTAATTGACTTTGGTTCAGTTGGCAGAGGAAATAGCTCTGATCTTTGTTGGGATCTGCACCAGCAAGCAATTGGTAAACGGGTTGACCATTGACTTCCACTTCGCCTTTTTGGCAATAGTGACCTGTAGCCACAAAATCAGCTTTGAGCTTTTCGGCGGCCTTTAAGAAAATATCGAATTTGATTTCTCGGTTGCACAGGATGTCCGGATTGGGAGTTCGTCCTGCTTTGTACTCAGCAAACATGTAATCTACGATACGATCCTTGTATTCTACACTGAGGTCAATCGCTTGGAAAGGGATTCCTAATTTCTCCGCGACGAGCATCGCATCGGTGGAATCTTCCATCCAAGGGCAATCATTGGAAATGGTGACGGATTCATCATGCCAGTTTTTCATAAACATCCCGATGACTTCATAGCCTTGCTCGAGGAGTAGGTGAGCGGCTACCGAACTGTCAACGCCGCCTGAAAGGCCGACGACAACTCTTTTGTTTGTTTTCATAGCTTGTAATAAGTAATGGATTCAAGGTCCATTAGGTTACAGTTGGGAGGAGAACAGCAATTGAAGTGGAATTGGTTCTTGAAAAGGCAAAATTACTGGTTATCAATCAAGTTTTGAAATTCCTTATTGCCTTACTACCATTATTCCCGCATAAAAATTTTGATCTAGGCTGATTAATTGATTTTTTTTACCCAATTCAATTTCTTGCCATTTGGTTGTCGGCTTGATCCATACTTCCTTCTCGTCAATGTAAACTCGAATCGGCATCTCAAAGCTCTGAATGGCATTTTCCCAGCGATAACTCATCGTGTCACCTTTCATTACTACACTCAAAATCGGGATTCGGACATCTCTTAAATACTGGTCAAAAACCGGCGTCAAGTCAATCTTGGCTTTCTCACTGATGTAATTTTCGATTTGTTTGGTAGTGACTGTCTGGTGATAAAATTCCGAGTTCAGCCCTCTTAAGATCATTCGCCAGTGCTCATCATCATCGATGATCTGCCGAATGGTATGGAGCAGATTGGCTCCTTTATAATACATGTCGGAGGAGCCATTTTTATTAACTCCGTAAGTTCCGATGATCGGTTTATCATTCGCAATTCGCTTTCTGGTTCCAATTACATAAGCATTGCTGGCTTCGGTGCCATAGAAATAATCGAGAAAAAGATTTTCTGAATAAGCAGTGAATCCTTCGTGAACCCACATATCGGCGACATCCTTATTGGTGATATTATTCGCAAACCACTCATGACCTGCTTCATGGATAATGATAAAGTCGAACTTCATTCCCCATCCTGTATCACTTAAATCGGTTCCTCGATAGCCATTTGCAAAGCCATTACCGTAGGTGACCGAACTCTGATGTTCCATTCCCAGGTAAGGCGCTTCGACCAGTTTGAATCCGTCTTCATAGAAAGGGTAGGGACCAAACCAATGCTCAAAGGCCTCCATCATTCGAGCCGCATCTTTGAATTGAACTTTAGCTTTTTCGAGATTTTCGCGAAGCACATAGTAATCCATGTCGAGTGGACCCTTTTCACCTTCATACTTTTCCCCAAAATGGACGTAATCGCCAATATTAATATTGATCCCGTAGTTATTGATGGGATTTTTGACTTCCCAGTGGTAGGTCTTGGTTTTTGCTTTTTTATTATGATCGGTCTTGATGAGCCTTCCGTTGGAGACGTCCATCAGATTTTCCGGAACTTCTACGGAGATCAAAACTCCTTGATCAGGTTCGTCAGCCGGATGATCTCGATTAGGCCACCAAATACTAGAACCGATTCCTTGATTTGAATTGGCAATAAATGGTAAACCGTTTGAATCTTGAGACCAAGTCAAGCCTCCATCCCAAGGTGGGCGAATAGCGATTACAGGTTTTCCTGAAAAATGGAACTCGATTGAATAAGTGGAATCAATGGATTGTAAGTCTTTCAGTGCGATAAAATAGGCCGAACCATCCTGCTTATAATTCAACTCGGCTTGATTTTGAGTCACTTTTTCCAAAATCATAGGAGCTTGTAAATCAATCTGAAGTAGATCTTGAGTTCCAGTGACTTTATAAGTCATAGTATTGATTCCTGAAATGAATTTTTGATCGGGATCTACTTTCACCTGAAGGTGATACTGCTGCAAATCCCACCAGGCTCGCTGGGGAGTAATTGCACCACGCAGACTGTCTTGTCTAGTAAATTGAGTTGGATTAACAGCTTGAGCCACACAATTTTTTGACAAGAGAAAACTGCCAAAGCTCGCTAATAAAAGTAGGGTATATGAACGAAATGAACTCACATTAAAACTTAAAATCTTCTTCCCAAAGCCGAAATCCACCTTTGAAGGCATTTTGATTAGTGCCTAGTCTACATCTTTCAGGAATCTGAGTTAGGAGTTTGGAATTCCCTCCACCTAAGACAATATCATCCGGCTGGAATACATTTGAAAAATGCGCTATGCAATTCATGACATGCTTTTCCCAGCGTGTAGAACCATTTTTAGTCAGATATTCTTTTCCCACATAGCTTTCGAATGTCCCCTTTTTGTAGGGCAAATGTCCTCCCTCCAGTGGTAAAACAGTATTATTGATGACCATGGCGGTTCCTAGACCCGTCCCCAAGCCTAAGAAAAGTAGCTTCTTGCCTTCGTAACTCCCAATTGCCTGCATTGCGGCGTCATTGACAATTTTAACTGGGCAGCTAAAAGAGCCTTCGAAGTCATAACTTTCCCAACCATGACCCAGATTGATAGGCTCGGTAATGACTTTATTGTTTTTGACTACGCCGGGGAAGCCCATAGTCACGGCTTCGTATTTCCAGTCGGAAGCATATTCTTTGACCAAGGGGATCATTTCTTCAGGTGAAAAATCTGTACCTGAAGGAATTTTAATGCGCTCAGGTTGGCCAGTTGCTAATATTTTAATGTTTGATCCACCGACGTCAATTACGAGAATATTCATGCTTTTTTGTTGATCCTCAGGCTAGCGATACACTCCCTCGACTAGCTTGTAGAAATTATTTGATTACTTATTTGAAATGATGAGGGAATAGTGAATTGAAATTAAGTGTTTTTGCCCGTAGCAAAAAAGTTAAATCAATTTTTATCCGTTAATGGTTTCCAAATTTACCTTTCAATTTCATGGCCAAGGTTTTTAAATTCCTTTAAATAGGTTCTTGTTAAGGGGCGAAATTTGAAATGGAGAGAAGGTTGAGTTTGCGAATTCACCTTTGAATTAGGGGGACAAGTTACGTGCTGTTGGTATTATAATTTCGTCAGCAGATTGGTGCCGTTCCAGGTCCCTTCGGACCGATAGGGAGCAAAATTAGCGAACAGCTCTTCACTGTACCAGCCAAGTTCCCTGGTCTTTCTAATTACTTCTGTGTGAAGTTTACTTTGATAGGCATAAGCTTTCATTGAATCCAAATCCTTCCAAAGGCTGAATGTAGCCTGCATAAACCAAGGGTATTCTCCGATTCCTATCGAGAAAATAGATCCATCTTGGTCCTCCAATTTCTTACTCAGGTTGGGGACATAATTCCAGAATTTAGGTAAATATTTCAGCTTAATCCTGGCCCGGGTGATTACGGCTATTGTACCTTCTTGTACTGGGAAAGTTTGGTCATAGGGATTAGTTTTGGACCAAGATCCATGCGATTTGGTTGTGTGCATAAAGAGTGTGTAAAGCTCAGTAGCCCGAGAGTTAAATTCGTTGAAATGAGCTGACTCCTGAAAATATTTCTGTGCGTGTTCTTCTGAATCCCAAACGCCATGCAATACATAGACATTTGGGTTTAAGATTCTTGAAAACCCATTTTTACCTCCGCTACCCATTAATTTGAAAAATTTCAGCCCTGGCACTTGCGCAAATTTTGGCAGCGAAAGTTGCATTTGGGCAAAAATCCAAAGCATATTCATGCCCTCAAATCTAAAGAGTGTGAATGTGCAAATCTGTTGATGAGTTGTACTAGATATTCTATTTGGCATATAGGCGAGCCATTTTTAAAGGTTAAATCTAATTAAGCCCAAGCGACTTACTCGTGGGCTGATTTTGTTTTGGCAATAGTACCCTTGTGATCTTCGACATCAAATTATATTGACTAAATACTTTGCCAAAACAGTAGATTTACTCACCTGTTGGAAAATGATTTCAGAGATTGGTTGGAGAAATTTTACTATTTATTTGCCGATTGTCTGATTTTAAGGATCAGATTATTCAATAATTCATTAAGTTTTGTTCAAGATTAAATTAAACCCCTCTATGAGAAACCTGTTTTTGCCATTCTTGTTAATAAGTTTTCAGGTAATCGCGCAGCAATCCCCCTCCAAAGCTCAGCGAACCAGTATTGAAACTCAAAATCGAGTGATCCGTCAAGATGTGCCGATGACAAATGCGATTCGAAAGGCATTTCATGCGGGGACCAGAGATTTTTCGGGAACCCCAGGTCCAAATTATTGGCAGTTGGAAACAGACTTTACGATCAAGGCAAGTTTGGATCCTTCCACACAGACTATTACTGGCTCAGAAAAAATCCTAGTTCACAATAGCAGTCCAGATGATCTGGGTCAAATTGTGCTTCGATTGGATCACAATGTATTTCGCGGGGATGTGCCGAGAGGAACTTCAAGACCAGCTGAGAATACGGCTGGAATGATCGTAACCTCCATCAAAGTGGATGGTAAATCGGTTGATTTGAATGCTGCTCCAAGAAGAAGAAATGATCCTCCGGCTTTAAAAGCAACTGGCTTGACCAGTACCATTGCTACAATTTTACTTTTAGAACCGATCAAAGCTGGAAGTACCGCTGAATTAGAAATCGAATGGAACACCAAGCTTCCCGGGGGAGATAATGGCCGAGGTCATCGCATGACCCAGCGATTTGATAGTACACTTTTCCAACCTACCCAATGGTTTCCAAGACTTGCCAAATACGATGATCTTCGAGGATGGGAAACTAGTCTATACCTAGGTCCAGCCGAGTTTTTCAATAATTTCGGAAGCTTCGACGTCTCCATTACCGTACCGGCAGGTTGGATTGTAAGTGGAACAGGCGTATTGCAAAACCCAGCCGAAGTCCTTACGCCGACTGCTATTCAACGACTTGCCACCATTTTGGATTCTGATTCGGAAGTGACGATCGTAAGTGCGGCCGAAAAAGGAGCCGGCAAATCTACGTTGCCTGGTGAGACACTGACTTGGCGGTTTTTGGCAGACAAAGTCAATGATTTTGCTTGGGCGACTTCTGATCGATTTGTGTGGAAAGCCACTCGAGCTATGATTCCAGGGAAAGGTCCTGTTCCAATCTATGAAGTTTACATTCCAGAGCGAGCCCAGTTTTTCGAAAATGCGCTGAAGAACACAAAACATGCACTGGAGTTCTATTCTGAACTTTGGGCACCTTATCCTTTTCCCCAACTGACGCTCCAAGATGGCCCAAGTGCTGGCATGGAGTATCCGATGGTGATCAATTCAAATCAGGGAGCAACGGACCATGAGACTGCCCATCAGTGGTGGCCGATGCTGCTGGGGACTAACGAAACCCGCTATGGCTGGATGGATGAGGGTTTTAATCAATACATGAATATCTTATCTGATGCAGCAAGCCAAGACAAGGCCTACAATCTTGATGGTTTGGGTCAAAGCTATGGACGAATCTCAGGAAGCGAAGATGAAGCTCCGCTGATGTGGAGTGCAAATGATGCCGGACCGGGCTACGGATTTCAAACCTATCAAAAGACGCCTTTAATGCTGTCTATGCTGGGAGGAATAGTAGGCGATGAAGCAGTGATTGCTGCCATGAAAAAATATACCGACGCCTGGGCTTTCAAGCATCCATCGCCTTGGGATTATATGTTTTTTATGAATCAGGAGTTGGGTCAAAACCTTGAATGGTTTTGGTATTACTGGCTATTCACCACCGAATCGGTCAATGGATCTATCGCTGATGTACAATCTCAAAATGGAATTACCAAAGTAACCGTTAAACAAGCAGGGGAGATGCCTTCACCGGTGGTGCTCAGAGTTGAATTTGAGTCAGAAGGTCCTGCGATCAAATCGCTTCTCAACGCTAAAATGGTTGATGCTACGACAGCCGAAGTGACTTGGCCAGTATCGGTTTGGTTTAGCGGAAGCCGCACTTACGAGGCGGTAATGGACTTTGGGGATCGAAAAATCAAGAAAATCACGCTTGATCCGCATGGAAGATTCCCGGATAAGGAAGTGGGTGATAATGTGTGGGAAAATAAATAAAAATAGGATTAATAATCAGTTTTAATAGGTCAAGGGAAACCTGTATTTATGAAGAAAAATTGGAGTAAGTTCCACCTCACCTCAAAGATCGGGATCATCATGCTGATCGTTGGTCTATGCCCCATATTAGTACTATTTGGACTCGATTTTTTAGGGATAATTGATGCAGGAAATGCCCTTGGCCCGGGTATTTTGGCATTCCTAACATTCTATCCAGCAATTATTTTAATCGTGATTGGGAATATTCTTACTAATCGGAAAAGGGAGAAAATTAAGTCGTCTCAACATTGAAGGCTTCGTTAGTAAGAAGACTTCATGCTCGTAATCTTGTTTTGATGTGATTACTGAATTCCTTTTCATGGTGAGAGTCTTGAAGATTCACTAAACTCCCAAAACGATGGAAGCCTCAATATCCAGTTTTCGGCTTATGTCACGAGCAACTTTTAGTGTTGGTTCACTTTTCCCATTGCGGTATTCGCTAATTCTTAAACTGCTTATGCCTAAGAATTCAGAAAGAGCTTTTTGGCTTAAGCCTCGCTCATACATTCTCAATTTAATGGCTTCTGCTAGGGTAGGCGGTAATACAGGAAAATGGGCTTCTTCATAATCTGTAACCAAATCTGAAAGGATATTCAATTCAATAAATCCTTTGGCTCGGGCGACCGCTGATACTATACCCAGTTATTTAGCGAGGGATTTTTGCATATTTAGGAATAAACCTCAACCAAATTGAAAAAATTAGCCTTTTCGTTTTTCTTATTTACTTCAGTGATCCAACTTGGATTTGCTCAACGAGAACTGATCCATTCCAAACCGGCTATTCTAGGATTTGATGAAGATTTCATCAACCACAAAGTGGATTCTATTATGCAAATGGGCGTCGACAGTTTGGCTTTTCCAGGAGCACAACTTTTGGTAGCAAAGAACGATACGATTATTTTTCATCAAGCCTACGGGTACCATACCTACGAAAACACTCAGCCTGTCGCATTGAATGATTTATACGATTTGGCTTCTGTGACCAAAATTGCGGGGCCTTTACCTGCTTTAATGAAGTTGGTGGACGAAGGAAAGCTTGATCTGGACAAGCCATTCAGCAACTATTGGAAACCTTGGAGAAATCGAAAAGACAAAAGGGAGCTAACCCTCCGAGAGATTTTGGCGCATCAGGCAGGTTTGGTACCCTACATTGTATTTCTAGAAAAAGTGGTTCGGGAAAATGGCAAAATCAAAAGAAGATTTGTTCATCAATCACCTAATAATCGATTTCAAGGACAAGTATACGACGGGCTTTATATCAACAATCGTTTTGAGCGGAAAATGAACCGAATCATTAACCGATCTAAAGTCTCGGATGAAAAGAAATACCTGTATTCGGGACTCACTTTTTTGATTTTCCCTAAGTTGATCGAGCAACTCACAGGAACCGACTATCAGACCTATTTGCAAGAGAATTTCTATCAACCGCTAGGTTCACATACTTTGGGATATTTACCTGAGGGAAAAAATTATGTAAACGACATTGTCCCTACCGAAGTGGATTCCCTCTTTCGGAAAACCTTGGTAAAAGGCTGGGTACACGACGAAAACGCAGCACTTAAAGGAGGTGTTTCCGGTAATGCAGGTTTGTTCGCAACGGCAGATGACTTGGCTAAATTGATGCTCTTTTATCAAAATTATGGCAATGTGGACGGGAAACAGCTTATTTCGGCCGGAACCGTGAAAGAATTTGCAGAGGTGCAATTTCGCGAAAACGAAAACCGTCGCGGGCTGGGTTTCGACAAACCACTCTTGAACAATGCCGAGCTTCCCTTGGCGGAAGCGTATCCTTCCCCTTTGGCAAGCCCTAAAAGTTTTGGGCACTCTGGTTTTACGGGGACTTTTATATGGGCCGATCCCGAAAGGAAGCTCACTTTTATATTTCTATCCAACCGCGTTTACCCGTCTAGAGATCACCAGAAATTGTACAGTTTGGGTATTCGAGAAGCCTTACAAGATGTTTTTTTTAGGGCAGAGCAAAAGGAGTGATTGTAATCATCTCTAGCCAAATGTCGAATAGCTGATTGGATCTATTTTGCGGATTGAAATGTATTTTTTTCCGGAAAGACGCAAAGCGCGTAAAGGGTTCGCAAAGATTATTTCTAACCACATAGTCTACCTAGAAAACATAGCGTTTTATGATTAGGCAATCACCCACCGAATCAATATCCCAGCACCATCGGTGCGATATCTTTGTAGAAATCAAGATTCAAAAGGATGTATGTTTTGGACGAATTGATGTCAATCGGGAAATGGGGATTCGCCAAAACGAGTGAATTGTAATTTTTTCAATAGGTGAAATTCCCTCGATAGGAAAGCGTAGTTGGAGACTAAGCTTGGTAAAGTTGAATCAGTTAGTGTCTCCACTAACTGAAAACTGCTTAAGGATGTGAGTGAAGACACTCACATGGGCAGCAGTGATCCTACTATAAAAAGAAGCGCCGTAGGTGCGATATGTTGGTAGCCTCGGGTTTTAACCCGAGGTTAAATGGTATCGTTAGGTTTTTGTTTTGGCGGGATTGATGTCAATTGGGAATTGGTAATTCGCCAAAACGGGTGGATGGTAATTATTTCAGTGGTGGAGAGGTCTATGGTGGAAATTGCAAATTCCCTCGATATGAAAGCGAAGTTGGAGACTACGCTTAGTAAAGTTGCATCAGTTAGTGTCTCCACTAACTGAAAACTGCTTAAGGATGTGAGTGAAGACACTCACATGGGCAGTAGTGATCCTACTATAAAAAGAAGCGCCGCAGGTGCGATATGTTGGTAGCCTCGGGTTTTAACCCGAGGTTAAATGGTATCATTAGGTTTTTGTTTTGGCAGGATTGATGTCAATCGAGAAATGAGGATTCGCCAAAACAGGTTGATTTTAATTATTTCAGTGATGGAGAGGTCTATGGTGGAAATTGCAAATTCCCTTGATATGAAAGCGTAGTTGGAGACTACGCTTAGTAAAGTTGCATCAGTTAGTGTCTCCACTAACTGAAAACTGCTTAAGGATGTGAGTGAAGACACTCACATGGGCAGTAGTGATCCTACTATAAAAAGAAGCGCCGCAGGTGCGATATGTTGGTAGCCTCGGGTTTTAACCCGAGGTTAAATGGTATCATTAGGTTTTTGTTTTGGCGGGATTGATGTCAATCGGGAAATGAGGATTCGCCAAAACGGGTGGATGGTTTTTTTCACCGCAAAGTCGCAAAGCGCGTAAAGGGTTCGCAAAGATTTTTTTTAACCACATAGTCTTCCTAGAAAACATAGCGTTTTATGATTAGGCAATCACTCACCGAATCAATATCCCAGCACCAGCGGTGCGATATCTTTGTAGAAATCAAGATTCAAAAGGATGTATGTTTTGGCGGGATTGATGTCAATCGGGAAATGGGGATTCGCCAAAACGAGTGAATTGTAATTTTTTCAATAGATGAAATTCCCTTGATATGAAAGCGTAGTTGGAGACTACGCTTAGTAAAGTTGCATCAGTTAGTGTCTCCACTAACTGAAAACTGCTTAAGGATGTGAGTGAAGACACTCACATGGGCAGCACTTGTAGAAATGCCCATCGGGCGGACAAAATTTATCATTATAGATAAAAATCCATTTTTTTTGGTGAACGGTATTTTCAAGTAGACCAAGTTTTATATCTTTAATCGTTCATCAATTCTGAAATTTTTTAAATCGTATAAGAGCTTAGTTTTTTTGGCTCGGTTGAAATTTCAGATCGAAACCATAAATCAACATCAATAATCCAATAAAAATGGCTGACCCAAAGCCCACTAAGAAGCAAAAGTCCATGGAAGAAACCCTCTGGGATTCGGCCAATAAATTAAGAGGAACAGTAGAAAGTTCGGAATACAAACACGTCGTACTCGGGCTGATTTTCTTGAAGTTTGCTTCGGATAAATTCGAGGAGCGCAAAACGGAACTGATCGCCGAAGGAAAGGAAAAGTACCTTGAAATGAAGGAGTTCTACAATATGAAGAACGTCTTCTTTTTGGCTCCTGAAAGCCGCTGGAGTACTATTATAGATAATGCAAAGCAAAATGACATTGCCATTATTATCGACACAGCTCTTCATACGGTAGAGAAAAATAATCCTTCCTTGAAAGGCGCATTGCCTGATAATTACTTCTCGCGTCTAAATATGGATGTGAGTAAACTCGCTGCGCTACTCGACACAATCAACAACATCGATACGCTCAGAGATAAGGATCAAGATATTGTAGGTCGTGTCTATGAGTACTTCTTAAGCAAGTTCGCCTTGGCAGAAGGGAAGGGTAAAGGAGAATTTTACACGCCCAAAAGCATTGTCAACCTGATTGCGGAAATGATTGAACCTTACAAAGGTGTAATCTATGATCCTGCTTGTGGCTCTGGTGGGATGTTCGTTCAGTCTATCAAGTTCATAGAAAGTCACCACGGTAATAAAAAAGAGGTTTCTATTTATGGACAAGAGTACACTGCCACAACTTATAAACTGGCAAAGATGAATCTTGCCATCCGTGGGATTGCTGCCAACTTGGGTGATGTACCTGCGGATACTTTTAATAAAGATCAGCATCCTGATTTGAAGGCAGACTTCATAATGGCTAACCCTCCATTTAACCAAAAAGACTGGCGTGCTGCAAATGAATTGATTGATGATTCAAGGTGGAGAGGCTACGAAGTCCCGCCAACAAGCAATGCCAATTACGGGTGGATTTTAAACATGGCGAGCAAACTTTCAGAAAATGGTGTGGCTGGATTTATTTTGGCCAATGGCGCCCTCTCGGGTGGTGGCGAAGAATATAAGATCAGAAGAAAGCTTGTAGAAAACGGGATGGTAGAAGCGATTGTGATTCTACCACGAAGTATGTTCTATACCACCGATATAAGTGTGACACTTTGGATATTAAACAATAACAAATCAGCTCGCACAGTAACTCTGCCAGAAGAAACGAGACAATATCGCGAAAGGAAAGGCGAAGTACTATTTTTGGATTTGCGCCAAATTGGCGAACCGTTTGAAAAGAAATTCACTCAGTTTTCTACAGACCATATTCAGAATATTGCCAAGACATACCACAATTGGCAAAAGTTTGATGGCGATTTTGAAAACGAAGCTGAATACTCCTATTCTGCTACCCTAGATGAAATTAAAGCCAAAGATTTCTCATTAGTGCCTAGTAAATACATTGAGTTTATAAACAGAGATGAGAGCATCAATTTTGAAGAAAAGATGGAAAGTCTTCAGGTTGAGTTCTCGGACTTGCTAAAACAAGAAGAAAAGTCCAAAGTGGATTTATTGAATGTTTTTAAAGAGCTAGGGTATGAGATCAAACTATAAAGCCCTCGGAAAATATATCCAGCCGATAGACATTCGGAATACTGAGTTAAAAGTCGAAACACTTCTTGGCGTAAGTATTCGAAAAGTTTTGATGCCTTCTATTGCAAACATAGTAGGCACAGACATGAGAACTTACAAAATCATCAAAAAGAACCAATTTGCTTATGGCCCTGTAACTTCTAGAAATGGCGATAAAATATCAGTTGCGCTGCTCGAAGATCATGAAGAAGCCATGGTTTCCCAAGCCTATGTCGTATTTGAAGTAATTGACAATTCTGAGTTATTACCTGAATATTTAATGATGTGGTTTAGACGATCTGAATTTGACAGGTATGCTCGTTTTAAGTCTCATGGTTCGGCCAGAGAAATTTTTGGATGGGAAGAAATGTGCGAAACAGAAATCCCAATCCCATCTATCGGAAAGCAGTATGAAATTATAGCCGAATACAACACTATCCAAAACCGCATCAAACTCAACGAGCAACTCAACAAAAAACTCGAAGAAACCGCACAGGCGATTTATAGGGAGTGGTTTGTGGAGTTTGAATTTCCTGATGAAAACGGAAAGCCTTATAAAAGCAATGGAGGGGAAATGGTTTGGAATGAGAAATTGCAAAAAGAGATACCGAAGGGGTGGAGAATGAGAAAACTTGAAGAATTAACACGTCAAATTTGTGTCGCATTTGTAGGTTCTGTGTTTGAAGATTATTGTGAGAGGGAACAAGGAGTACCAATGTTGAGAACAACAAATCTTACTGAAAATGGACTTTCATTCGATGATTTGAAATATGTGTCAAGAAAGTTTCATCAGAAGAACAAAAAGTCGCAATTAAATAATGGTGATTTACTTGTAGCTAGGCATGGTTCAAATGGAATGCCTGTAATATTTGATGAAAACTTTGAAGCAAATGCTCTTAATGTTATTATAATTAAGCCAAACATTGGTTTAATAGGTTCAAAGCTAATTTATTGCTTTCTAACATCTAGCTACGCAAGGGAATATGTTTTGGGTTCAGTTGGTGGTTCTGTACAGGAAGTTCTAAACACAAAGAAAATTTCGGAATTACAAATAGCCTTTCCAAATGACTTAATGCTTGTTAAAAAGGTATCAAAGATTGTGGAAACAGTAATTGGTAGCAAATCACCATACAGAAAACAGTTGCTATCATTATTCAAACTGAAAGATTTGCTTCTTTCGAAATTGGCGACAGTGGAAAATTAAGAAATATGATAAAGCAAATTAACAGTATCAATAATGTAGGAGCATTTCGGGAATTTCCGAATGGAGGTTCAATTCAATTTGAGAAACTGACTTTTATCTACGGACTAAATACAAAAGGAAAGACAACGTTAACAGATATACTTTCTTCACTAAAAGAAAATGAACCAACCTTAATCACATCTCGAAAGTCTATTCCTGCCGTTAGTTCAAATCAGAGTGTAAGAATATCAGTAAGACCTCATAATGCTCCAAACCAGCTTCCTTGTACTTTTTCAAATAATTCTTGGACTCAGTTGAACTCAAATGATGACCTGTACATTTTTGGTTCTGATTTTATTCATAGAAATTTATTTACAGGTCTTTCAATTGAACGTCAAAACAAGGAAAACTTTACAATATTCATTCTTGGTCAACAAGGCGTTCAATTGGCAACACAAGTCGCTGACGACAAAAGACTCCTAAGACAGAAAAGAAGTGCGGTTCCTAATTTACTACCACCATATTTAAGAGATAAGCCAGAAGCAGAGCATATACCTTTTTTATCTACTGACCCAGCTTCAATCAATCTTGATGTAACAAAACAGCAATTAGCTGATTTAGAACAAAGGCATAGGCAAGAACAACAAAGACTAGAAAGACCAAGGGAAATACTATCAATTGAAGATATTTCCCAGTTCAATTTTACTTCGACAAATGTTCAAGAGTTGGTAAACCAAACAACCGATTTATTAGAGCGGGGATTCAATGAGATTAGTTCTGCTGCAATTGCTAAACTTCAAGAGCATATTGAAAATAATTTTGAGATAACTGAAAACGCCGAACAATGGATTAAAGAGGGGTTAGACACTCGAAAAAATGATTCTGAAAATTGCTCATTCTGTGGTCAATCTTTACAGAACTCAACTGATTTACTTAATGCGTACCACTCCTATTTTAATGAAGCATACCGCGAATATATTACCGATATATCAGAAAGTATTGAAAGCTTAAGAAGACAGTGGAGAGCATTGAACTACAATTCAATGAATGCGGTCACTGTAAAACAGGCTCTACTGTTACAATATGCTCAATTAATAAATTCAGATGAATTCACGGAATTAGTAACTCGATTAAATGAGTTGTTAGAGTCAACAAATGAGACAGGTCTTAATAATTTATCAAATCAATTTTCTCAACAGGTAAATCAAGCATTCAATAACAAAGAAAGAAAGCCTCACGAAATTGTTCAATCAAGTGATTTTTCTAGCTTATTAGAAAGTCACGCCAAATATCAAACAAATTTATCTGCGATTTCCGAAACCATTGACAGTATTAGGGGTGTGATACAATTTTTTAAAGAGCCCTATCATAACTTATCCCAGATAAGAACTAGAATTGCTGAATTTCAATCTGAAATTGAGATTAAGAAAAGAGCAGTTGCAAGAGTTGAGCAAAATAATGCTTGCGTTTCATATCATAGAGAAAAACAAGAAATCACAGTTATTGAATCACGGATAGCTGCAAACGAGCAGGCATTATCTTCAAATCAAAACCAATACCTTGATAGGTTCTATACTCGAATTGATTATCACTTTAAGCAGTTTGGTAGCGAAAATTTTACACTTGAAAGAGGAACAGACAACCGAGGACATCAACCTGTATATTTCTTAAAAGTGAAATTTAAAAACGTAGAGATAAATGATTCTAACATTACCAAAGTATTCAGTGAGTCTGATAAACGAGCCTTAGCTCTATCGCTATTTTGGGCTAAGATGGATTTCTTAACGCCTGAACAAAAACAAAATGCAATCATCGTTTTAGATGATCCTGTTACAAGTTTTGACGACAATCGCATATTGAAGTCTATTACGCGTATTAAAGAGACTTTGAGGGAAATGCGTCAAGTTGTTGTCTTGACTCATTATTCTCATTTCATTAGGAATTTCATGGAAAGAGGAATGAATGATGATATCACAATTTCGTTCATTGAGATTGCTCAAAACAATACAACAAGTTTTTTGAGAAGGATCGAAAGTAAAACCTTCACAGAAACTACGTACGAAAAGTTCTTCTCAAAAATTCATGCGTTTATAAATCGAGAAAGTGATGCTGACATTAGAAGTGATTTAAGACCATTTCTTGAAAGTCAATTTTTACCACATTTCTATATAAGAGAGTTTAAAGAATTTGCTGAAAGTGATACTCCATTTGGAACGTTAAGTGAAAAAATTGAAGCAATCTTCACGAATGAAGATGTAAAGACAAAATTTCATGAATTTAGGACTATTCTAAATCCTGATTCGCATTTTTTTACAAGCAGCAATCAAGAAGATATTAGAAGTTTTGCAAGTGAAATGATGGAGTATCTGTATAATTTTTCTCATAACAATTAACCATGAAATTCACCGAATCCCAATTGGAACAAGCTTTTATCTCGCTTTTGGAAGCGCAGGGCTATCAGCATGAGGAATTTAGGAATTCAATTGATAGAATGATTCTACTTTTATCAGCTTTATAAGCATAAATCACCTATGAAAAAGCAAATCAATGAGAAGACTTTTGAACTCAATATTACCAATGAGTTGCTCAATTTAAGTAAGGCTTTCGTTTGGTATATGGAAAATTCCCCAATAAAAGATCTTATTTCAAACAATATTTGGCCCGAATTTTCAAATCAGACCTGCCTTTATGGTATTGGACTAACTCAAGAGGAGGAGTCTAATATTAATACAGGAGGTTATGATGTTTCCATTAATTATGCATTGCCAGGAGGATATGAGGCTAGGTTAATGTGCCTACAGTACAAGGCTGGAATTCATTCAACCTATAGTAAACTTTCGGGCTCTCAGTTTGAAAGAAAAAAGGGTGTTGAGACTGATCATGTTTGTTTTACTTTCAACGATGCAGCAAAAAAGACTCAACATTCAACCCTTAGAAAATTGGCTATATCACTCGGGAAAACATCCGACTCAGTCATGTACGTTTTACCTAGGATTACTAAAAAAGAGGACTTTTTAACAAACATTGGGCGGCTCATTTACAAAACTTCTTTTGTTCCTGTATTAGAAATTGATGCTCAAGGGGAAAGACAAAATCCTAAAATTGAAATTAAAGATGGAGTTAAACACAAGTTTAGAACTTCCTATGATGGAACAAAAAGTGAAGTTAATCTTCTTCTACTTTTATTAGTATTAGATCATGGCTTAATAGGAAATTTGCTTTCTGAATTGATTTGTATTCAAATTGAAAGGTTACTAAAAATATTTAAAAGGGGGAATAGAACAGATTTGACAGAATTATTGGATAATATATCTGTTGCAATTGATCAATATTTTGAAAGTCAACTGAAGGGTCAAATGTCTTCCTCTATAAAAGAATATATAGAAAATGTTAGGGACAGAATTATTCAAGATTATTATATACCATCAGCCCCTTCCAATTTTACTACAATCATTCCAGAAGGAGGAATAAGGTTAAATTTTGAGGAAAAGCTTAATTTATCGAATATCAATTATCAGATTTTTTAAATATGAAATTCACCGAATCCCAACTAGAACAAGCGGTAAGCCCACTATGAACAGCGAAATCCTTATCTACCAAAACACTGAAGGCAACATCAAAATTGATATTCGCTTGGAACATGAAACTAGTTGGAAACGATGAAGAAAATAGCTCAGGGAGATAAAGCCAAATTGTCCAGTTTATTTGCTAAAAAACTGGACAATTTGATTATATTTGTTTCAAACAAATTAGTATGAAAGTTTCTGAATACGTGTGGAATAAGATAGGAAACCTCCCCAGAGGATATGTATTCACCTACTCTGATTTTATTACTAAGTCGAATAACAAAGAAGCGGTTATTAAAAGCCTGAACCGTATGGCTCAAGCAGGTGGAATCAACAAACTGGCAAAGGGTAAATTTTATAAACCTGAGCAAACGCCTTTTGGAGAGCTTTTGCCCGATGAAGGTCAACTTGTGAAAGATCTTCTCGAAAAAGATGGAAAAATAATCGGTTACTTAACAGGCTATCCTATTTATAACCGCTACTTACTAAGCACGCAAGTGGCCAAGATCATACAAATTGGTCGGAACGATGTCCGACCAGCCATAAAGCGAAGGAATTTCAAAATCGTTTTTATTCGGCAAAAAAACACAATCACCAAAGACAATATTGCAATGCTTCAATTGCTAGATGCGATTAAGTACATAAAAAAAATTCCTGATGCTCCAGTTGCTCAATCTTGCAAACGTTTCTTGGCAATCGTATCTGAGCTTCCGGTAGATCAGGTGAATTCACTTTTAATACTTGCCTTGAAATATCCACCCGCAACAAGAGCGTTGTTGGGCGCATTCGTAGATCAGGCAGAAATTGCCATAGATACTACGACGCTATATAAGAGCTTAAACCCAATAAGTAACTATAAAATTGGTGTTGGTGATGCTGTGCTCCGATATGCTGAAAAATGGAATATTGTATGAGGCTACACGAAAATGAAAAGCTATTTATCCAATCGGTTCGATTTACGGCACAGCAAAAGCGGATAAAGGAAATCTATATTGAAAAGGATTACTGGATCACCTTTGCCTTGTATTCAATTTTTAACAGTGAGGCAGCGGAATATGCTGTTTTTAAAGGAGGAACAGCTTTATCGAAGTGCTTTGAAATTATTGAGCGCTTTTCTGAGGATATAGATATGGTCGTTCTAAACGAAGGTGAATCAGGAAACCAACTCAAGGAAAGATTAAGAAGCCTTTCAAAATCAATAGAAAGCATGCTTCCCGAAACTGAGGTACAGGGCATCACGAATAAACTTGGGATGATTCGCAAAACAGCACATACTTTCCCAAAACTATTTAAAGGGAATTATGGACAGGTGCGCGATTTTATTGTGCTAGAGTCAACTTGGTTGGGCTACCACGAGCCACATTCTGACAGGGAAATCAGTTCTTTCATCTCACAAATGATGTTGGAAACGGGTCAGCAGGAAATGGCGAAAGAATACAACTTAATGCCTTTTAAAGTTCGTGTTTTAGCACCCACACGCACTATCTGCGAAAAGATCATGAGTCTAGTTCGTTTTTCACATACGGAGACAGCCATTGAAGACTTGAGGCTAAAAATTCGTCACTGCTATGATTTACACCAATTGCTTAGATTGGATGAATTATCGGCTTTTTTGGATGGGGAAGAATTTGAAGTGATGCTAAAGAAAGTGGCTCAAGATGATGTTGAAGGGTACAAATCAAACAACCAATGGCTAGCCATTCATCCTAAAGAAGCCATTATATTTAAGGAAACTAATGACACCTGGAATGCCCTGAAAAGCGCGTATTTGGGAGGCTTTTCGGATTTGGTATATGGTAAGTTACCTGACGAAAAGGACATTTTTGAAACTATAAGCAGAATAGCCAGTCGACTACAAACTTTGTCTTGGACGATCAACCCAAACGCGATAACCTGATGAAATTCACCGAATCCCAACTAGAACAAGCCTTTATCTCGCTTTTGGAAGCGCAGGGCTATCAAATAATGGTCAATGCTTAATTGTAAATGGTTAATGAGATGAGGGAGAATGTAGTGAAGGATAAAAGTTTTGGGTTTGCGGTAAGAGTGGTTAAGCTTTACCAGTATTTGTGTGAGCAAAAAAAGGAGTATGTGCTTTCTTATTTTAATGGTTAATGATGAATTGTAAATGGTTAATGAGATGGAAGAGCATGTTGTAAAAGATAAAAGTTTTGGGTTTGCCATATCTACTGGCTTGAATTATTTCATAAGACATATTAATTAACAAAAGACCAATTTGAAACCATGAATACAGATGCAGTCGAAATCATCAAACTAATCACAGCCATTTTAAAATCAGCAAAAGCCAACAATAACCCTTAAATAATTGTAAATGATTAATTATTAATGGTTAATGAGGTGCTACCATTTACCATTAACAATTAATCCTTAACCCTTGACCATTAACCATTAAAAATGAAGTTTACCGAATCTCAACTTGAACAAGCCTTTATCTCGCTTTTGGAAGCGCAGGGATATCCTCATGTGCGGGGTGAGGAGATCCTGAGGGGAAAGGAAGAAGTGCTGATTCGGGCCGATTTGCAGGCTTTTTTGCAGAATCGCTATGCAGATCAGAAGATCACTCCGATGGAAATTCATGGGATTATTCGGGAATTGGAAAAACTTCCTGCCTCAGATCTCTACGAAAGCAATAAGGCGATCATGAATTGGGTGCGGGATGGTTTTCTACTCAAGCGAGATGATCACAAGAAAAAAGACATTTTCATCCAACTCATTAATTATGAGGAACCTGAGAAGAATACCTTTAAAATTGTCAATCAATTAGAGATTCAAGGTTTTGAGCGACGGATCCCAGATGGGATTCTCTATGTGAATGGTTTGCCGCTGGTGGTTTTTGAGTTTAAGTCTTCCATCCGTGAGGAAGCCAGCCTTTTTTCCGCCTACGATCAGTTGACCAATCGCTACAAGCGGGATATTCCTGATTTATTCAAGTACAATGCTTTTTGCATCATCAGCGATGGGGTGAATACCAAGGCTGGGAGTTTCTTTGCACCTTATGAGTTCTTCTATGCCTGGCGGAAAATTGCAGGTTTGGATCAGGAGATCGACCCTAAGACCGGTATCTCGACCAAGGTGCATGGCATTGATTCCATGTACACGCTGATCAAAGGAATGCTGGACAAGCATAGGCTGACGGATATCATCCATAATTTCATCTATGTGCCTGATAGCTCCAAGAAGGACGAGAAGATAGTCTGTCGCTATCCACAATATTATGCGGCGACGAAGCTGTTTGAGAATATCAAGTTGCATCAGCTTCCCCATGGAGATGGGAAGGGTGGAACTTATTTTGGAGCTACAGGCTGCGGCAAGAGTTTTACCATGCTGTATCTCACGCGCTTGCTGATGAAGAGCGTGGAATTCGCCAGTCCGACTATTGTGTTGATTACAGACCGCACCGATCTGGATGATCAGCTGAGTGGACAGTTCACCAATGCTAAGGGATTTATAGGAGATAATGTGATCCGAAGTGTAGGCAGTAGAGTGGAGCTGCGGGAGGAATTGAAGGGAAGAAATAGCGGGGGCGTGTTCCTGACCACGATTCATAAGTTCAACGAAGACACCGAATTACTTACCGAGCGCAGCAATGTAATTTGTATTTCGGATGAGGCACATCGCAGCCAAACCAATATGGATCAGAAAGTTAAGGTCACTGATAAAGGCGTGAAGAAGAGTTTTGGCTTTGCGAAGCATCTTCATGATTCCCTGCCGAATGCGACCTATGTTGGTTTCACCGGTACGCCGATAGATGCGACAATGGATGTGTTTGGGGAGATCGTGGATACTTATACCATGACCGAATCGGTGATGGATGAGATCACCGTTCGCATCGTGTATGAAGGAAGGGCGGCGAAGGTTTTGCTGGAAAATCGAAAGATTCAGGAAATCGAAACTTACTATTCGATGGCGGCAGAAGCTGGGGCAAATGAATATCAGATCGATGAAAGTAAGCGGCAGATCACACAGATGCGAACCATACTCGGAGATCCTGGACGTATTCAGGCCATCGCAATTGATTTCGTCAGACACTATGAAACTCGGATAGAAGAGGGGAGCACTATCAAGGGAAAAGCCATGTTTGTGTGTTCGACTCGGGAGATTGCCTATCAGTTGTACCAAGAAGTCATCGCATTAAGACCAGCTTGGGCAGAAGTATTGGTTGCCGAGGAAGGAGAGGAGCTCAGTGAAAAGGATATGCGGGATTTGAAACCTATGGCCAGAATCAATATGGTGATGACTCGATCCAAAGATGATAAAAAGGAACTTTGGGAGATTTTGGGCACGCAGGATTATCGGAAGGAACTGGATCGGCAGTTTAAGAATGCCAAGAGTAACTTTAAGATTGCGATCGTGGTAGATATGTGGTTGACGGGCTTTGATGTGCCATTTTTGGATACCATGTACATCGATAAGCCGATTCAGGAACATAGCTTGATTCAGACCATTTCCCGAGTGAACCGGAAGTTTGAAGGGAAGTCAAAAGGTTTAGTGGTGGATTACATCGGAATCAAGAAACAGATGAATTTGGCGCTGAAGCAGTATTCTACGGTGGACAGCCAGAACTTTGAGGACATTGAGCAATCCATCATCGTGGTCAAGGATCAGGTGGATTTGCTGGAAGCTATCTTCCATAAGTTTGACTACAGCAAGTATTTCAATGGTTCTCCGCTGGAGCAATTGCATACCCTGAATCAAGCGGCGGAATTCGTTCAGCTTACCCAAAAGTTAGAAAAGCGTTTTATGAATCTGGTAAAGCGGATGAAAGCGGCTTATGATATTTGCTCCGGAAGTCAGACCTTCAGCAATGAAGCGAAAGACAAGATTCATTTTTTCATAGCCGTGCGATCCATCGTATTCAAACTCACCAAAGGTGAAGCTCCGGATACCGATCAGATGAATGCGAAAGTGCGGGAGATGATCCATGAAGCGATTATGAGCGAAGGCGTCGAGGAGATCTTCAAACTGGGCGAGGACGATCAAAAAGAGGTAGATATTTTCGAAGCAGACTATTTGGCTAAGATTGATAAGATCAAGTTGCCCCATACCAAGATCAAATTGCTTCAGAAGCTTTTGGCAAAAGCTATCGATGAGTTTAAGCAAATCAATAAGATCAAGGGAGTTGATTTCTCGAAGAAGATGCAGCATTTGGTAGAGAAGTACAATGAGCGAAAGGAATCAGACGTACTTCAAAGTGAGGTCTTGGAAGATTTCACGAACGAGATCATCGACCTGTACTTTGCTATGAAGAAGGAGAAGGAATCCTTTGCAGAAATGGGAATTGACTTCGAGGAGAAGGCTTTTTATGATATTCTGAAGGAGTTGGCGGTACGCTATGATTTCTCCTACCCAGAGGATAAGCTGATTCATTTAGCTCAACTCGTTAAAGAAGTGGTGGATGATAAAGCAAAATACACCGATTGGAGCAAGCGGGATGATATCAAGGCCGAGTTGAAAGTGGATTTGATTATTCTACTCGCAGAAAATGATTATCCTCCGGTAGATCGGGACGAGGTGTACAAGGAGATTTTTGAGCAGGCGGAGAATTTTAAGAGGTATAGTAGGAAAACTAATTTTTAAAAAGTGAATATTATGACAGAAGAAAAGAAAAGTTTTTGGGCTAATTTGCCAGCATTGCTTACTTCAATAGCTGGACTAATTACAGCAATTGTAGGTATTTATATCTACCTAGATAGTCGTCAACCGGAAAACATGTCAAATGATGAAGTAAAGGAAACGGTTGAGTTACTTAAGGATCATGTAAGTGTTACCACATCAGAAAAAGAAAGTAAACCTGAAGTAATACCATCTCCAACTATATCGGAACAAGTAAATGACCAAGAAATCATTGAAAAATCAGAAGATATAAGTTCTTTTGTAAAGGAAGCGGTAGTATTAGATTACGTTACAATTTTGAGTGGACAAGTAGTAAAAGTTGGTAATTTTTTACCCATAGATGATGGAAAATATAGCCTATTTCCAAATAATGTTAGTGAAAACCCTGAAGTGGCCGATATTGAAATTAAGAATTCAAACCAAGCGTCTATAGCTACATCAAAATTGAAAACAGGGGATTATTATATTTTTGAGGACAATCAATATTCTTACAAAGTGAGATTGTTACGAGTTAAAATAAGAAACTTTGGAGCCGACTATGCTTATTTTAATGTGGAAAGAGCTTCAAAAACAAAATAAAAATATTTCATTCGTTCCGTAGGCGAAGTGAAGGTTAGTCCTAGATTGCTTCGATCGTTCCTCTCTCGCAATGACGGAAAAATGTAATAAAATTTCATCCTGCCCGAAGAATCGGTACAGGCTACACCTCTTCGCAATGAAGAGATAATCCTTTGCTTATTTCCCAATACAAAAATTCCTAAAGATGTTTTCCAACAGGTCATCGGTTGTAATCTCACCTGTTATTTCGCCAAGGAAATAGAGTGAGCGGCGAATGTCCATTGCGACAAAGTCATTGGTGATTTGATTGTCCAAACCGCTTAAGATATCTAGGAGGGAAGCTCGGGTTTTAACTAGGGAATCGTAGTGACGCACGTTGGTCACGATGGTATTTCCTGTTCGGAATTTATCCAGATTCACCAATTCTAAGATGCGCACTTTCAGTTCTTCCAAGTTCTCTTTCTTTCCTGCGGAAATAAAGATCGTGTCTGGATGCTGCGCCTTTAACTCCATACTGATATTGGCATTAGCCTTATCCGTCTTATTGGCGACTTTAAGGAAAGGAACGCCTTGATTTTCGAGGATATTGATCTCTCGATTGATCTCTACCAAGTCAGTATCTCCCATATCAAATAGGTATAAAATTAAGGAAGCGGACTTCATTTTTTCATGTGTTCTGCCTACACCGATCGCTTCGATGGTGTCGGTAGTTTCACGCAAACCAGCGGTGTCGATAAAGCGAAACATGACTCCACCAATGGAGATCTCATCTTCGATAAAGTCTCTGGTCGTACCTGCAATTTCGGATACGATGGCTTTCTCTTCATTAAGAAGTGCATTGAGTAGGGTTGACTTTCCTGCATTTGGCTTGCCGGCGATGACGGTGGGGACACCATTTTTGATGACGTTACCCAGATCAAAACTTAAAATCAATTCCTCCACTACTCGGAGTAGTCGCTCCACCAGTGTTCGCAATTCATCCCGACTGGCAAATTCTACATCTTCTTCACCAAAATCCAGTTCCAATTCAATCATGGAAGCAAAATGGATCAGTTTAGTGCGAAGTTGTTGAATCTCAGAACTGAACCCTCCACGCATCTGATTCAAAGCCGCCTGATGGCTAGTCTCAGAATCTGCATGGATCAAATCAGCTACGGCTTCTGCTTGTGCCAGATCAAACTGCCCATTGAGAAATGCCCGTTGGGTGAATTCCCCCGGTTTGGCAGGTCTAACGCCCTTTCTTACAAATAACTTGAGGACTTGATTGATGATGTAGGAAGAACCGTGGGTAGAGATTTCTACGATATTCTCTTTTGTAAATGATTTTGGAGCAATGAAAATCGAAACCAAAACTTCGTCAATGACCTTTTCGCCATCTCGTATAGTTCCAAAATGTATCGTATGGGATTCTTGATTTTCAAGGTTTTTCCCAAAGAAAACTTCATTGGTGAGTTTAATTGCGTCAGGTCCTGAAAGTCGGATGACCGCAATTGCACCAACTCCCTGAGGAGTAGCTAATGCAATAATGGTGTCTTTTTGATCCGAAAGGGTGAAACTCATTTTTTCGGAAATCCATTAGCCACTATTCCAGTCAATCCCTCTAAAAATGGTACGGGCTCTCGATATCCTGGCATTTGGGTGATATTTTGAAGGGTAGAGTCGATGATCACAAAGTTAGGATAGGAGCGAACCCGCATCGCTGCAGCCATTTGTGCTTCATTATATTCCTTGCCCATAAAGTTGAACGTGCGGCTAGTATCTTCTGCGTTCAACTTCACAGCATAGAAGTTTGCGTTTATATATTCGATCACCTTTGAATCGGTGAACGTGTCCTTATCCATCTTTTTGCACCAACCGCACCAATCGGTGTATACGTCGACAAAAAGCATCTTTGGACTGAAATCATTGGCTTTAACCGCTTCTTCAAATTTCATCCATTCGATTTTATCTTGCGCTTTCGTACTCAAAGAAACAAGTCCAAGAATAGCTGTTAAATATAGAATTCTTAATTTTTTCATAGTTGATAGTATATCTACCGGCTTTTCGTACAATGTTTTCCACTTACCATAATTATTTGGATCAGTCTCTAGTTTTCAGTCTTCAGTTCCCCTCTTATCAACAAATAATCTTTAACCAATTAACCTTTAACCAATTAACCTTTAACCAATTAATCTTTAACATTTGATCAATTAACCCTTAACCAATTAACTTTTAACCTTTAACCAATTAACCCTCAATCAATCCTCAATATCCCAACATTGGTCAACAGTCATCAAGCTATTTTCTCCAACGACTCTGAAGTTCTTGAAGTTCCAAATCTACTAAGGAACGATTTACTTTTAAACAAAGCGCTTGCCAAAAAGCCAATTCCAGCCACACTTACGATCATTCCAGCAATAGAACTGTCGAAAAGGTATGCTAAATAATAACCGACTATTGATATTCCTATTCCAATAGCTATTGTCAATTGAATTAGAAGTTTAAGCTTTCGCGTCCAAAGGAATGCCGTGGCTGGCGGTACGACTAGAAGCGCCACCACTAGGATGGCACCGACAGCCTCAAAGCTACTCACGGTTGTGTAGGACACCATACTCATTAAAGACAGATTGATCAAGCCAGCCGGAATCCCGATTACTTTACTGAAGTTCTCATCAAAACTGGTGACTTTTAATTCCTTGAAAAAGAGTATGATAAAGGCTGTGACCAGAATTAGATTTAAGAGTGAAAGGTATAGGATTCGGGGCCCCATATTCAGTCCGCTTTTCGTTAGCCACAGATCAATCGGTAGGTAAGCAATCTCTCCGTAGAGTACACATTCCTGATCTAAGTCCACTTTATATGCCAATAGATTGATCAAGATTATTCCGATAGCAAAGAGTAGGGTAAAGGTGATTCCGATCGAGGCATCCAATTGAACTCGGGCTTTTCTTCGTAACCAATCGATCATTAAAGTGGCCAAAATCCCAAGAATTCCTGCCCCAATGATGACTTCAAGTCCTCGCTGACTTCCTGATACAAAGAACCCGATTACTATTCCCGGCAAAACCGCATGAGAAATAGCATCTCCGGTCATGGACATTTTGCGAAGCATCATAAATACCCCAAGTAGGCCACAGGATATGGCGATCATGGCGGCGGTGATAATGATTAAGAATGCATTTTGGTCAAAGCTCATCGTAGTCTCTTGGGATGTTTTCTTGATGTGGATCCAGCTTAGGAAAGTTCAGTCGACTTTCCAGGAGTTCCTCCATTTCTGGAGTAAGAATATGCTCTAGTTTCTCAGCCGTATCGTGCACGTGATCGGGAGCGATATTCATGTATTCATTGAGGTAAAGTTCCCAGAGGCGGTGGAGCCTGACAATGCGTTTGGCTTCCGATTTACCCGAGGTGGATAGCTCTATAAATATCTGATTTTGAGTGATAAAGTTATCTTTAGATAAATTTTTAATAGATTGCCTTGATTGCTTCTTTTGGAAGGGGAAAGCCTCATAGATTTCTTCTATGGGAAGGCCTGGTTTATTTGCCTCAATTCCTTTGTAAAGCAGTTTGAGCAAGTGGTCTCGATGGGTCTTTTTCAAATAAATTCTTCGGGAAATATAGCGAGAGAGCACGCCTTTTTTTGGTGCAAAGAGAAAGGAGATAAGCGCCAGAATAGAAAGGAAGACGACCACCCAGGGGCCAGTTGGCATCTGCGGAATCACAAATGAAATGTAGGTTCCAAAGACTCCAGAAATAGCGGAAAAGACACCAGCCAAAATCACCAATACCCCAAGTCGATCTGTCCAAAATCGTGCGGCTGCGCCGGGAGTGATCAGCAATGCAGCCATTAATACTACTCCAATAGCTTGAATCCCGATCACCACAGATAGGATCATCAGTACATTGAATGTCAAGCGAATCATTCCCATCGGGAAACCAATGGCTCTGCCGTAGTCTGGATTGAAAACCAAGAGACTGAATTCCTTTTGAAAAATGGTCAAACAAAGGATAATAAAAACAGCTAATCCTCCATAGATATAAAGATCGGATTCTTGAATGGCGATTGCATTTCCGAAGATGAATTGATTCAAACCAGCCATTTCGGGGTTTCCTGATTTTTGAATGATTGTCAAAAGCACAATCCCAAACCCAAAAAATATCGATAGAATTGAAGCGATGATGGCGTCTTCACTTAATCGCGTGTTTTTGTTCAGCCAAGAGCTTAGAAAAGTGGCTAAGGCTCCAGATATGAAAGCACCTGAGACAATGAAGAGGGGGTTTTTCTCTCCAGCGAGCATAAAACCTAGACAAATACCAGGTAAAACAGCATGAGAAATGGCATCACCCAATAAAGCTTTTTTATCCAAGAAGCTGTAAGTCCCCACATAGGCAGAACCAACTCCCAAGAGAATGATGCCAATGACAACGAAGGCAATGGAAGGGTCCTGAAAAGTGAAGAAGTATACGAAATCTTCCATGTCAGTTTTTCAAAGGATTAAACTCTTTTTGTCGGATTAGATCACTGACTTTGGTCAGAAGGTTCAGTTTTCCGCCATAGGTTTTCCGCAATAGTTCCTCAGTCATCACGGTCTCTTTTGGGCCTGAGGCAACAAGGTGAAGGTTGAGCATGATAAACCAATCGAAGTAATTTACGGCTGAATAAATGTCATGATGGACTACGATCACTGTTTTTCCAGCTGCGGTCATTTCTTGCAATAATTCAAAAATGGCGGTTTCTGTAGCCATGTCTACTCCTGCGAAAGGCTCATCCATCAAGTACAAATCGGCATTTTGGGCAAGTGATCTTGCAATAAACACCCGCTGCTGCTGTCCGCCGGAAAGCTCTGAGATTTGGCGATTGGCAAAGCCAGTCATACCTACTTTCTCTAAAGACTCCATAGAGAGCTCCTTTTCCTTTTTTCCAGGTCGTTTGAAAAGGCCCAGTTTGCCATAAGTGCCCATCATGACTACATCGAGGACTGAAGCTGGAAAATTCCAATCCACGGATTCTCGTTGAGGCACATAACTGATTCGACTCCGTACTTCTTCCAGGGTTTTGTCAAAAAGCTTTACGTAGCCACCAGAAGGCTCTACTAAGCCCATAATTGCTTTGATCAAAGTAGACTTTCCAGCTCCGTTTGGGCCAAGTATTCCGATGAGTTTTCCGGAAGGCAAACTTAAATCCACATTCCAAAGCACTGGGCTTTGATCATAACTCACAGTTAGGTCATGGATTTCTAAAATGGGAGTTTTTACCTGAGTTATCATTGAATAAGGCTTTGAAAGATGACAGATACATTCGTGTTGACCATGCCGATATAGGTCCCGGCTTCCCCCTCAGGATCACCGAGGCTGTCCGTATAGAGTGGGCCGGCAAGTTTAATTTGATGATTTTGGCTTTTGCACCCTGCGACTACCGCTTGGATGGATTTTGGGGATATGGTTTGCTCCGCAAATACTGCTTTGATGTCCCGTTGGACAATAAATTGTATCAAGCTGGTCAAATCGCGAAGACCGGGTTCACTTAAGGTTGAAAGTCCTTGCAGTCCTAGCACTTCAATTCCATAGGCTTTGCCGAAATAAGCAAAAGCATCATGGGCGGTAATTAAGGCTTGGTTGGATTTGCTGAGTTCCGCTATTTGCAATTTTGTGGCCTGATCTAATTCCGCTAATTGAGCCTGATATGATTTGGAGTTGTTGCTAATTATAGCTTTCCAACTTGGATTTATCCGGATCAATTCAGCTGCTGCATGCTCCATGGCCATCGACCAGAGCTTGACATCAAACCAGATGTGAGGATCCACGCTATGAGCCTCCGCTCCAGTTCGAAGCAAAAGCTCATGAGGAATTTCCTCTGAGACATTTATCAGGTCTTTGCGCTGGCTTAGTTTTTCAAAGATCTCCGTCATTTTCCCTTCCAGAAATAGTCCATGATACAGCACTATATCCGCTTCAAGCAGGAGATCTAGATCGCGTGCAGAAGCTTTGTATAAATGCGGATCGACCCCCGCTGGCATCAACGCAACGACATCGGCGGCATCTCCAACTAGGTTTCTGATCCCATCGGCCAGGATACTTGTCGTGACCACTATTTGCGGCTTCAGTCGCTTCTCCGGATTATCAAACTTGCAGGCAAGAAAGAGGATCAATGAAACAAAAATGATCAATAGTCGGCTCATGATTGTTGGACTAGAATGTTTGCTGCAACGTCTTTGGAGATAAAGAGATTTTTCTTTTGGTCAACCAAGATTTCCATGGAACCATCGAAGTCAGTTTTGTCCAAAATCTTTATCCGAGCACCGATGTAGGCGCCCACTTTGTCGAGGTATTTCAGGAATGCAGCGGAGCTATCTTTTACTGCCACGATCTGTCCCATCTGATCGATTTCCATTTCATTTAGAACTAGTCTTGGCTTGGCTTTTACATCTCCAAATTCATCCGGAATTGGGTCGCCATGTGGGTCAAATTTCGGGTAGTTGAGGAATGCGTCTAATCGCTGGATGAGTAGGGGAGATTGGATGTGCTCGAGCTCCTCGGCTACCTCATGGACTTCGTCCCAAGCGAAGTTTAATTTGTCTACCAAAAACACTTCCCAGAGTCGATGCTTTCGGATAGTTTGAAGGGCCTGTTTTTTACCTTCATCGGTCATGTGAACCCCGTAATATTTTCGGTATTCGATGACTTCTTTTTCACCCAGCTTCCGAAGCATATCACTTACCGAGGCAGGTTTAGTTTTCATTGCGCCTGCGACATCATTGGTAGAAACACCCTTTTTTCCCCCTTCGGAAAGGTGGTAGATGGCTTTTAAATAATTTTCTTCTGCTGTAGTCAAATCTGGATTTGTTTGGGTGCTGAGTCAAAGGTAAAAAATAAATTTAGCTATCCCTAAATAAATATTCTAATAAGGCTAAATCTGATGTGGATAACCGTAGGGGGATTGTGTTTTCTGGTTTAGTCTAGTATAGAAAAATTATTAGCCTAGGCTAAATAAATGACGTATAAATCTCAACGCTAATTATTTAAATCTACTTATTTGAGCGATAAGGATTGATTTTTTTAGAATTTTGAGAAAAAATCTGAGTTTCCAAAATAGGAAAATCGGTGTCCAAAAATGGCATAGAGTGGATAAGTCTGGAAGGTTATCCACCAGGATTACTCCTTGAGCAGGGAAGAGATTGCCTCAATAAATTTCTGACTTTGGGAAGACCAGAGCAGCGAGGAGTCGGGAGATTTGGTGAAATAGGATTTTGAAACGGCTTCGTTGAAGTTCTCATGAACAAGCTTATTTTTTGAAAAATCAATTGGAAACCCCGAGCTGTGAGCTTCTGAAAAAGTTTCCCAAAGGGCATTTGGGCTATGCAAAACTGGAATTCCTAATGCTGCGGCTTCGTATAATTTGGTAGGCATTTTATCCCGAATCGCAGCATGTTCTTGATAGGGTAAAAGTAGAAAATCCGCATTATCATAAGCTTGTAAAAGCTGCGAATGGGGAACCGGGATATTGCTCAATTCGAGAAAAATTGAAGGATCATTTGCGGTAGTTTCTTCAATAATCTTTCGATAAAAATCCAAGGAAACATGGCCAATAATCCGCAAGCTCGAACCGGGATAAATGGTGTGAATTTCTCGATACCAAGCGATGGCTTCAACTGTTCCGTAGGCTGGGGTGAGGGTTCCGGAAATTAGAAATTTGAATTGTTTTTTGTCGTGATAATTCTTTGGAGAAATCTGCTGAATGTTACCCACAAATTTATTTTCCAAAATCAGAAAAGGAGTCTTTTCAGGCATCTCGTTTTTATAGCAGGATTCTGCAAAAAGAAATAAATCGATCCCATTTGGTTGCTCCATTCTATGGATGATTTTGCCGAGTTGCTTTCTTTTATTTTCAGTAAGCAAAGGATTTAGCCATAGGTTCGCTTCATAATTTTCTTGCACGTCATAGACTATTTTGAAACCGATGATCTTTTTGAAAAATCGTGCAATAGGCAAGTACTCATAGGTGCAGCAAATGACTAGCTCCGGTCTGATTTTCAAGAGCAATTCGGTAAATCGGGCCATCGCTCGAATTCGATCCCAGCGACTGCGACCGAAGGCCATGGAAGAATAAAAATTTGCTTCTTCAGACTTTTCAATCTTTTTAGCTGAAAAGCCTATGATGTTTACCTTGTATTTACTTGTTTCACGCAATGAAATCCCAAGCTTGCCCCATGCTCGGATATCCTTTACAGGCTTGAGCGAGGCGGCGATAAGGACAGTAGTCTGTGATTGGGAATTATCAGGCATAAACGAAACTAACCAAAAATATGGAACTAAGAACCCTCATCGAAAAAGCTTGGGAAAACCGGGAATTATTAAAGCAAAAGGAAATTCAAATTGCGATCAAAACGATCATAGCTGAGTTGGACTCAGGTCAGCAGCGTGTAGCGGAGCCGATGGAAGACGGAAGTTGGAAAGTAAACGACTGGGTGAAGAAGGCAGTGATTCTTTATTTCCCTATCCAAAAGATGGAAACTATCGAGGTTGGACCTTTCGAGTTTCATGATAAAATGGCGCTGAAATCCAACTATGCCAAGCAGGGTGTTCGAGTAGTTCCTCATGCTGTGGCGAGATATGGTGCATTTCTAGCGAGTGGCGTAGTGATGATGCCAAGTTATGTTAATATCGGGGCCTATGTGGACAGTGGCACGATGGTTGACACGTGGGCAACTGTCGGATCATGTGCGCAGATCGGAAAAAATGTTCATTTGAGTGGTGGAGTAGGGATTGGAGGAGTTTTAGAGCCAGTACAAGCGGCACCAGTTATCATCGAAGATGGCGCATTCATTGGCTCCCGAGCCATTATTGTAGAAGGTGTTCGAATCGGCAAGCAAGCGGTAATCGGAGCAGGAGTGACACTGACTGCCAGTTCTAAAATCATTGATGTGACGGGAGCTGAGCCAGTAGTATACAGGGGATATGTCCCTGAAAGGTCAGTAGTAATCCCTGGAACAATCCCAAAGCAGTTTGCTGCTGGAATCTATCAAGTTCCTTGCGCCTTAATCATAGGCCAACGAAAAGCCTCCACTGATCTGAAGACTTCGCTGAATGATGCGCTTCGAGACAATAGTGTAGCAGTCTAAAACAACCTTTATGAAAAAAATCGCTTCCATTTTCTTTTCCTTGATTTTCGTGATCATGTTTTTTGCATGTACAGAACAGAAAGTCAGTAAAGGAGATAAACTCTTCACTGATAAAAAATTCGAGGCGGCAGCGTCTGAATACTCAGATGAATTAAAGTACCTGCCTAATGATGTGCGAATCTTGTATCATCGCGGCAGGGCTTATGAAGAATTGAAAAATTTTGAGAAAGCAAAAGCTGATTTTGAACGGGCACTGGAATTAGAACCCAATAATTTTCAGGTTCTATTGAGCCTTGCTAATCTGCATCATAAGGAGAAGAATTTTACCAACGCATTACTTTTTTCTAATCGTGCGGCCGAGATTCCTGGAGCTCCGGCGATGGCATCCTTTATGAAAGGAAGAGCGCTTCATCAGTTAGGGAAAACTGACGAGGCTCTAAAAGCGTATGGTAATGCCATTTATTTGGATAAGGATTTTGGACAGGCCTATTATAACAGAGGTCTATTAAAAATTGGGCTTAAGAATGTAAAAGGAGCCTGCGAAGATTTTCAATTGAGTTCAGCACTCGAATATCCAGGATCTGCAGAAGCTTATAAAAAGTATTGCAACTAGAAAAACAAAAGACTGGCAATGGCCAGTCTTTTGTTTTTAATGAGTATGAGGTTCTTCTCGATGATCGCAGAGATTTTCTGAAGTTAATCTCCCACTTCCTCCACACGTTCGGCAAGAACTCACTTCTTTGAGATTCCCTTCACAAACAGGGCAAGTCAATCTCCCTTTGCCATCACAGCGTTCACATTCGAAGTATTCCACGATTTTGAAGATATTGACACGAGTGATCATTCCCGAGCCGCTGCATCTACTACAGCCCACTACGCCTCTCGCTTTGCAATAGCTACAGTCTTGTTCGATTTGTCGAGCTCCCTCGCAGGTGAAGCATACTTTATAGCGATAGCCTCTTCGGTCGCAGAGCTGGCAAGTTTTAATCTCATTTAATGGAGCCTCCAGTTTCAACTGAAGTTCTTTCGCACCTTGATAATGATCACCTGCAAAGCCACTTAACTCCAAATATTTATTTAAAAAATTTGCACTGTTATCATATTGACCAAGCTCATAGAGTGTCTCAGCAAAGAAATAGGGCATTTCTTCAGGTAAAGGTAGCCCAGAGTCGATTAGGTCACGGAAGATTGAATTGGCAGTCTCATATTCCTGACGCTCCATAGCAGCTTGAGCACTCTTCATCCACCGATCAGTCTGTCCAAGATTTGGCCCTAATTGAGCCAGACTTAGGGAGCTGAATGATACACTAAAGATGAAAACAAGGAATGTAAAACCGAGTCTATGTGAGTGAAACTGGAAGAAAGGGTGATTCATAGCAAGCAAAGGAAATAAGAACTAAACCGAGGTGAAAGTTAATGTTTCCAAAACAATAAATCTTTTAACTTCTTTAAAAATGGGTTTTATGAATAAAATATTGTTTCTATTTTAGTAACTCATTCAATTTTTTGAGTGAATTAAAATTTCTAAAAACAATTAATCCAAAACAAAAAAAAATGGCGCAAACAATTACGATGATCGAAGGAATTGGTGAAGTTTCCCAAGGAAAACTTGCCAAGGCAGGCATATCAAGTGTCGAAGCACTGCTTGAAAAAGGAGCTACCAAACCGGGGAGAAAATCTATCGCTGAGGCTTCAGGTATCGACGAGGGAAAGATCTTGGATTGGGTAAACATGGCTGATTTGTTTAGAATTAAAGGAGTAGCCAGTCAATTTGCTGAACTTTTGAAAGCAGCAGGAGTAGATACCGTGAAAGAATTACGGACTAGAAATGCGGAGAACTTACATGCAGCTTTGGCCAAAACTCAAGAAGAAAAAGGCTTGACTAAGGCAGTTCCTGCTTTATCAAAAATCCAAGACTTTATCGCTCAAGCGAAAGAACTTGCACCAATGATTACCCATTAATCATAATTATAAATACCTTTTCATCTGAAAAACCTTTTTGCTCTTGGCAATAAGGTTTTTTTTGTAGTTTAACTTTCAAAGAGAAATCACTATGAGTAAGACCGAACAGTTTATCTCCCATCTGGCAGAAGGGCAAGTATATAAAAAGGATTTTATCATTATCGGAACTGGAGTATTGGATAGTACTCCAGTGTCAGGGGCGCAAATCAAAATCCCGCTCAAGACCATGAATCGTCATGGACTCATTGCCGGAGCAACGGGAACGGGTAAGACAAAAACACTTCAGGTAATCGCAGAGCAGCTTTCGTTGAAGGGAGTCCCTTCTGTACTAATGGATCTGAAAGGTGACCTTTCTGGATTGGCCAAATCTGGCACAACGAATGACTTTATAAAAAATAGATCTCAGGTGATCGGAGTAGATTATGATCCGATGGGTCTTCCCGTAGAGCTGATGTCTATTTCTCAGGAAAAGGGAGTCAAACTTAAAGCGACGATCTCTGAATTTGGTCCGGTGTTGATCTCTCAGATTTTGGATTTGAATGACACACAGCGAGGAGTAATCGCTTTGATTTTCCGCTATTGCGATGTAAACCATCTACCGCTTTTGGATTTGAAAGATCTAAAACGAGTCCTTCAATACATTACCAATGAAGGAAAAGAGGCAATTCAAAAGGAGTATGGCCAGGTTTCTGGTGCATCGGTGAATACGATTATGCGAAAAATCATCGAGCTGGAGCAACAAGGCGCGGAAGAGTTTTTTGGAGAAAAATCCTTTGAAGTCAACGACTTTGTCAGGACTGTAGATGGGAAAGGTGTAATCTCAATTATCCGATTGACTGATATTCAAAGTCGTCCAAAATTATTTTCCACCTTTATGCTCAGCTTACTATCTGAGATTTATGAGACATTTCCAGAGCAGGGCGATGCGGATCAACCGAAGCTTTGCCTTTTCATCGATGAAGCGCATTTGGTCTTTTCAAGTGCATCCAATGATTTACTGGAGAAAATTGAAGCCATCGTAAAGTTGATCCGATCTAAAGGCGTAGGAGTGTATTTCTGTACCCAATCTCCGACAGACGTTCCTGAGAGCATTCTCGGGCAGTTGGGTCTTAAGGTACAGCACGCACTTCGGGCCTTTACAGCTAAGGATAGAAAAGCCATTTCAAAGACCGCTGAGAATTACCCAGATTCGCCTTTTTATAAGACTTCGGATGTCCTGACTTCGATGGGAATCGGAGAAGCTTTGGTGACGGCTTTGAATGAAAAAGGCATTCCCACCCCACTAGCTCATACATTAGTTCGTGCTCCAATCACTCGGATGGATATTCTTGAATCGTCTGAAATCGATGAATTGGTAAGAAAATCTGATCTCGTATCGAAATACAATCAAGTGATGGATCGTGAGAGCGCATTTGAATTATTAGAAAAGAAAATGATGGAAGTACAGGCAGAGCAGGAAAAAACTGAGCTACCCAAACCGAATATTTCTAAAACCAGCACAAAATCAGAACCATCCATGATAGAAGAGCTGAGTAAAAATACCATGGTTAGGCAATTTGGGCGTACTATTTTAAGAGAATTGACGCGAGGAATACTTGGTTCATTCACCAAGAAGCGTTAATCAAAACTTTAAGATCTAGCAAAAATTTATGAAGATAGCGGTGATTGGTGGGGGAGCTTCGGGTTTTTTTGCAGCAATACATGCCAGTGGTAAGGGTAGGGAAGTAATTCTTTTCGAAAAATCGCCGAAGCTTTTATCCAAAGTAAAAGTATCTGGTGGCGGCAGATGCAATGTCACGCATCGGCCAATGGAGCTATCCAAGCTGGTTAAGAATTATCCAAGAGGTGAAAAATTTCTCAAGAAAGTATTCCCAAAATTCAATTCTAAAGATACCATTGATTGGTTTGAATCTAGAGGAGTAGCATTGAAGATAGAGGCTGATGGAAGGATGTTTCCCGTTTCGGATGATTCACAGTCGGTCATTGATTGCCTTTTGAAGGAGAGTAATCAACTTCAGATTGAGATCAAAAAATCCTGTGGAGTGAAAGAGATTCTTCCACAGTCCAATGGGTATCGACTGGTAACAGATCAAGGATCTTTTGACTTTGATCGGGTGATAATCGCAACGGGCGGATTCCCAAAAATGGCGAGTTATGATTTTCTTAAATCACTTAATCATAGCATAGTAGCACCTATTCCCTCCTTATTTACTTTCAATACTCCTCATGAGTCAATTCGGTCATTGATGGGACTTTCAGTTCCTAATGGATTGGTGAAAATCAGCGGAACTAAAATGAATTATCAAGGCCCAATCCTAATCACCCACTGGGGATTAAGTGGTCCGGCTGTATTGAAGCTGTCTGCCTTTGGGGCAAAGTGGCTCCATGAACAAAATTATCAGGCGAGTGCTATTATCAATTGGAATGGTGCGTATGGTGAAGCCGATTATGAGCTTCATCTAAAAGATTATCAATTAGGCCATCCTCATCGAAAAATCACTTCTCATTCACTTTTTGATATTCCTTCCAGACTTTGGGTACATTTTTGTGAATTAGCAGGAATAGAGATGAATCAAACTTACCTTTCGCTCTCGAAAAAACAGCTCAATAGGTTAATTCAAAATCTTTTTTGCTTTATTTTGAAAGTCGAAGGAAAAACCACTTTCAAAGAAGAATTTGTAACCGCTGGTGGTATCTCGCTTGAAGAGGTCCATCCGGAATTAATGGAAAGTAAACTACACCCTAATTTATACTTCGGCGGCGAAATATTGGATATCGATGGGATCACAGGAGGCTTCAATTTTCAAGCAGCTTGGTCCACAGGGTACCTAGCAGGAAAAGCTACGCATTTATAAAACTATGAATAATACTCATCCAGCTTTGAAATCATTGATTGCCGATATGGCTGAAGATGATTTGGAATTTCAGCAGCAGCTGACAAATGCCATTTACAATGGACTCAAGGAATTGAAAGAACAGTATTTGATTGGAGCTAAGACAAAAAATGAAGAATTAATCAAGCAAATCCGACATAAATCCAAGCCGACCTTACAAATGTTTGAGTTTAATGGTATTATCGAGGAATTGAAAATAGGAAAGGATATTCTAGAATCAGTTGGATATGATTCTACCTTTGAACAACATATGATTATATTGCTGGACAAGATAGAGGCTGCGCTTCAGGATGTCCATGGATTAGTATAAAAAAAAGGAGCGCAAAGCAGCTCCATTTTTCTATCTATAAACCCTATGAATAAATTTTACTTTGCAAAAGTAAATTAATCTGTATCCCAAGCCTTTAACTTAAAATTAACGTCTTGTAAAGTTTTTGCTTTTCATGCCCATTCAGAATTCTACTTATTCAGGTCCTCCTTTTTATCTTTTCAATGGTCATTTAGAAACCATTATTCCTAGTCTCTTTCGTAAAGTAGATGGAGTCAAATACCGTCGAGAAAAGATCATAACCCCTGATGAAGATTTTCTCAATTTGGATTGGTCTGAAATTGGAAGCGATCGCCTTTTGGTGCTTTCTCACGGTTTGGAAGGGGATTCGATGCGACATTACATCATGGGCTTGGTTAAGCTTTTTAATTCTAAGGGGATTGACACCTTAGTTTGGAACAACCGATCCTGTGGAGGTGAGATGAATCTGAAGCCCATTCTTTATCATCATGGTGCGACCTATGATTTGGACACTACTATCGCTCACGTCCTTCAAATGAATCGCTATCGAGAAATTTTCTTATCAGGAATAAGCATGGGAGGTGCGCAGACTTTAAAGTATTTGGGGGAAAAGGGTCTTGATCTAAACCCAATCATCAAACGTGCAGCAGTTTATTCCACTCCATGTAATCTTCCTTCCAGTGCCGCTACGCTGAAAGAAAAAAGAAATCTTTTTTACAAAAAGAGATTCTTGGGAAAATTGAAAAAGAAGATGCTTGAAAAGGGAAATCAATTTCCAGGTCTGGTCGATCTTGAGCTCCTATCGAAAGTAGATGATTTCGATACATTTGATACTTTTTTTACTGCCAAAATACATGGGTTCAAAGATGCTAATGATTTCTACCAACGGGTAAGTGCAGATAATTGGATGCCTCAAATAGCCATCCCTTGTTTAATTCTCAACGCATTGAATGATCCCTTACTTGGCCCTGCTTGCTATCCCGTTGAATTGGCAAAGATTAAACCGGAAATCTATCTTGAAATGCCAAAATATGGAGGCCACACTGGTTTTGTGAGCAAAGACAAAGAATTTACGTACGCCGAGCTCAGTATATTTGATTTTTTGGTAGCCTAACAACCCTGTGGCTAATCCTTATATTGTGAATGAATAAACCCTAATAATTCAATTATGAGACAGCTTTTCTTCAGCTCGCTTATCCTCTTGGGAATGTTGACCATCTTCCTGATGTGGTATTTCCAATTTATGAATTTCGATTTAGGGAAATTTATCCTTTGGATTTTAGCAGCCCTTTTTGTCTTGGGAGTATATGACGTGGTTCAAAAGAAACATACTATTCTTAGAAATTTCCCATTGGTTGGTCACTTTAGGTATCTTTTGGAATCAATCAGTCCTGAGATTCAACAATATTTCATTGAAAGCAATACCGATGGCAGACCTTTCAGCCGTAATCTAAGGTCTCTTGTATACCGAAGGGCGAAGAATGTCAATGATACTCATCCATTTGGGACACAGCGAGATTTGAATGGAATCGACTATATGGCGCTACGCCATTCTATTTATGCCATTGAGCCTGATGAAATTGACCCTCGGATTACTATTGGTGGCGAAGCTTGCCGGCATCCTTACAGCTCTTCGATTTTTAATATCTCCGCCATGAGCTTCGGATCCTTAAGTGCCAATGCAATCAGGGCTTTGAATAATGGTGCCAAAAAAGGAAACTTCTACCATAATACGGGCGAGGGCGGAATCTCCTCTTACCATCGTCAGGGCGGTGATTTAGTTTGGCAAATAGGGACGGGGTATTTTGGATGCAGAGATGGTCACGGGAATTTTGATGAGTTCAAATTTATGGAGAAAGCAGCTTGGCCCGAGGTCAAAATGATAGAAATTAAGCTATCCCAAGGAGCTAAGCCAGGTCACGGAGGGGTACTTCCAGGAATAAAAAACACTCCGGAAATTGCCGAAATTCGTGGCGTAAAAGCTGGGACGACAATTTTATCGCCCCCTTCACATAGTGCTTTCAGGAATGAGAACGAACTTGTCAATTTTATAGCGAAGCTTCGTGAATTAGCTAATGGAAAGCCGATTGGTATTAAACTATGTATTGGGAGAACTGAAGAGTTTATCGCCCTATGTAAAGCAATGATTGCTCATCAGGTTTTCCCCGACTTTATTACTATAGATGGTGCAGAGGGTGGGACTGGGGCCGCTCCATTAGAATTTTCTGACAGTGTCGGACTTCCATTAGAGCCCTCATTAATCTTTGTTAGAGGTACATTGGTGAAATTTGGAATTCGCGATAAAATGAAAATAATCGCTTCAGGAAAAGCTATTAGCGCATTTTCAATTTTAAAATGCGTTGCTCTGGGAGCGGATATTTGTAATTCGGCCAGAGGGTTTATGTTTAGCCTTGGTTGTATCCAAGCTTTGCGTTGCAACACAAATGACTGCCCAACGGGTGTGGCTACCCAAAGAGCAGCTTTACAAAAAGGATTGGTGGTAACTGATAAGTCCGAGCGCGTTTATAATTTTCATAAAAATACTATTCATGCAGTGAAGGAATTACTAGGAGCTTCTGGCCATCGTCATACCTCTGAACTTACGATTCACGATTTAGTAAGGGGTGATGAGATGGTCACTTTGGCAAATCGCTACTTTCCTGATTCTGTGAATACACAAGTGTAGGTAGTAGTTACCATTGTGGAGATCGTGCAGTCTTGAGACATTCGGGATGACACCTCAAAGGTTTAGTCAAATCGCTTTAATGCTAAATCAGCAACTGTATTTCCAATAGAAAGAGAGCTAGTGGCAGCTGGAGATGGAGCGTTTAGCACATTGATGGCATTCGCAGACTCTCGAATAGCGAAATCATCCAAAAGTCCTCCAGTCCGATCGCACGCCTGCGCTCGAACACCGGCTCCGCCCTCGACTAGGTCCGATTCCTGTATCTCGGGAATCAGTTCCTGAAGGGCTTTGGTAAATGCCGCCTTGGAGAACGAGCGATAAAGCTCTCCAAAACCGGTTTGCCAGTATTTGGCAGCTACTTTTTGAAACCCTGGCCAGGCTAATGTTTCTCCCAACTCTTTCAAGTTTATTTGAGATTTTTTATAGCCTTCTCTTCTAAAAGCTAGAACAGCATTTGGGCCAGCCTCTACGCCGCCTTTCATCATCCGGGTAAAGTGGACACCAAGAAATGGGAAGTTAGGATCAGGAACTGGATAGATTAGATTTTTCACTAAAAACTCCCGATCCGATTTCAATTTGTAATACTCACCTCTAAAAGGAATAATCTTAACATCAATTTTTTCAGTTTCGCTCATTTGGGCCACTTTGTCCGAATACAATCCAGCGCAATTAATGACCAATTTTGCTTCAAAAGTTTTGATTGAAGTTTCGATGTAGTTAATACCATCTTTAGTGTTAATATTTAGCACTTTATGGTTAAGAAAAATCTCTCCTCCCTGTTCAATTATTTTTCTCCCGTAGGCTAAAGCCACTCCATAGTAATCTACAATTCCAGTCTGAGGGACGTGGATGGCAGCCACTCCGGCGCAATGGGGCTCGTATTCTTTTAATTCGGCTAAGGAGATCTCGCGAGTGCCAGTGAGGCCATTCTGAAGACCACGCTCAAAAAGCCCTTTCAATATCGGTTTTTGTTCTTCCCGAGTTGCTACTACTACTTTACCGGTTATTTCAAAAGGGATTTTCTCCTCCTCGCAAAAATTAATCAGTTCGCGATAGCCACTGATACAGTTAGTGGCTTTCAGCGATCCTGGCTTGTAATACAGACCGGAATGAATGACCCCGCTATTATTACCCGTTTGATGTTTAGCTAATTGATCCTCTTTTTCTAAAATAGCAATTTTTAATTTTGGCCTTTTTGACTGGATTTTTAGACCCGTAGCCAAACCAACTATTCCCCCTCCAATTATTACGATGTCGTAGCTCATATTTCGATTTAAAAACATAAATATAGATGTCGGCTTTCTAATTTCCCGAACCTAATTCGAATACCAATCAAGAAAAATGACAAATTTTAGAGCAAATCAATCATTTTCCGTTCTTAATGAATTTATTTTGCAGTGTTGTGTTTCAAACCCAACCGCTAGTCAATGAGCCGAAGTATTTTTACGATTATTCTATTCCTTTTTTGTTTCCAGGCTTTTGGCCAATATACCATCAAAGGCAAAGTAACCGATTCCCAGACAGGTGATCCAATCCCGTTTGCCTCAGTGCTACTCAAAGGAACAAGTATTGGGATTTCCACAGATTTCGAAGGGAATTATTTGATCGAAGCGAAAGTGCTTTCTGATAGCCTTGTGGTTAGTTATTTAGGCTACATCACTGGCAAGAAGTTAGTAGCTCAAGAAGTAACTCAAACGCTCAACTTTCAGCTAGTTCCTTCTGATTTTCAATTGGAAGCTTTTGTCTTCGAAGCTGGAGAAAACCCGGCATTCGAAGTGATCAGAAGGGCCGTAGACCGCAAAAAAGACTTTGATAAGCGGAATTTAACTGCTTACGAAACAAAGAATTATACCAAAATAGAAGTTGATATTGATCATGTCTCTGAGGAATTTACCCAGCGGAAGACGGTGCAGAAAGTCACTGCGGTTTTGGATTCGATCAAGCAACTTACCAATGATGAAGGGGAAAAGATCTTACCTGTGTTTTTCTCTGAGACCTTGTCAAAATTCTACTATCGGACGAATCCGGAATTGAAAAAGGAAATTGTAGAAAAATCCAAAGTAGCTGGATTTGGGATCACTGATGGCACTACAGCTGCTCAGATTACAGGCTCTGCTTTTCAGGAATATAATTTCTACAAAAACTGGTTGAATATCCTTGAAAAGGAATTTGTGTCCCCGATTGCCGATGGCTGGAAAGCGTATTATGATTATGATTTGTTAGACTCAGTTTTTGTAAATGGAGATTCAGCATATTTATTAAAAGTATATCCACTTAGAGAGCAGGATTTGGCCTTTTCCGGCCTGATCTGGATCAATAAGGAGACTTATGGACTCAAACAGGTTGATTTGACCATTCCCAAGGAAGCTAATTTAAATTTTATTGAGCGAATCAAAATTCAGCAGGAATTGATTCCTACTACAGTAGGACCGTTAATTGCCAACAAAACAAGAGTCCAAATCAAAATAGGTCAGGTGACCCCAAAAACAGCAGGACTATTGGCCAAGTTTTACACTTCAGCTGATAGTATTAGAATCGTTGATCCACAACCGACCAGCTTCTTCAATCAGGCAGTTGTTCTAAGACCTGATTTTAACGAAGCTAGTGAGGATTTTTGGAAAATTAATCGGCAGGATACCCTAAGCAGAGAAGAGCTTGCAGTACTCCAAATGGTTGATACTTTAAATCAAATTCCAATTGTCCGATTCTATTCCGAAGGGTTGAAATTTTTTGGTTCAGGCTATTTACCCGTTAAGAAACTAGATATAGGGCCTTGGCCAGGATTTTTCAATTACAATAATGTTGAAGGGATCAGAGTGGGAATGGGTTTCCGAACCAATCTGAAATTCAGCAATAAATGGCTCTTCGAGGGGTATTTGGCCTATGGATTCAAAGACGAAGAAGTAAAATACACGGCTTCGGTGACTCGAATTCTGGACAGAAACCGATGGACTACTATATCTTTAAAGTCTCAAAAAGAGATTGATCAGGTAGGATTGGAGATCGAAAACTTGGACGGGAATAGTATTTTCTTGGCTGCAAGTCGATTTGGGACACTAAGAAGACCCTATTTCACTACAAACCATCGAATGGATATTCAGCGGGAAATTTTCAAAGGGTTCTTGTTCTCTGCAGGCCTGAAACTGACTCAATTTGAACCCTTATATGATTTTTATTATTTGGAGAAAGGGACAAATGAATATCGGTCAAAATTTGAAACTACCGAAGTTAAATTTGGCTTGCGTTATGGAAGAGATGAGATCATTATCATCAATGACAATCAGCGTGTATCATTTGGGCCATCTAGGTGGCCAATTTTTGAAATGAATTTCAGTAAAGGTTTCCAAGGTCTTGGCGGAGATCTTGACTATACAAAATTGAGCTTCTACATGTATCAGCGACTTAATGTAGGAATGTTAGGTGTTTCGCGCTATGAACTAGACGCAGGGAAAGTGTTCGGTGAAGTGCCTTATCCGATTTTAAAGAATCATTTGGGAAATCAGACATTTTTCTACACCACAGCGGCCTTCAATACGATGAATTTCAATGAATTTTCATCTGATCAATATTTGAGTTTACGATATCGTCATTTCTTCGAGGGATTTCTTTTGAACAAAATCCCGGTGATTAAAAAGTTGAAATGGAGAGCAGTGGCAAATGCTAATATACTTTTTGGAAGTGTGAGTGATAAGAACACCTTCAATTCGCCTAGCGTGGATCCAGAAGGAAATTCGTTACAGACCTTTGGGAGATTAGATCCGACCAAGCCATATTTGGAGCTAGGCTATGGGGTAGAAAATATCTTCAAATTTTTCCGAGTGGACTTTTTTCACCGTATGACTTATTTGGATAATCCTGGAGCAAAGCCTTTTGCGGTGAAGATTAGTGCGCAGATTATACTTTAGCAGAGCAAATAGTTAAAATTTAAAAAGGGTTGTATTAATTGATTTAAGTGATTAGTTTTATCTCAACTAGTTTCAATTATAAATTTAATTTTTATGTCAATCAAACTTAAATTTGAAATTGTAGGTGCATTAATTTTTGCTTTAGCTATTTCCTTCGGGGCAAGTGCTCAAACTGAACCCGAAACCTTCACCGCAAAAAATGCGGTTTATCTTGAAGTTGGCGGAGGTTCTGGGATCTATGCGATTAACTACAGCAAAATTTTCCATCAGAAAGGGAAACTAAAGCTGAATGCCAGCGCAGGTTTTTCTTTGTTGCCTCACAGATTAGATTCTAAAACAACTTGGCTCCCCGTGGTGCCATTAGAGATATCTGCATTATATGGCAAGTCAAATCATCATCTGGAAATGGGTTTTGGGTTTACTACTTACTTAACTCGAAGTTTGGCTTTTGATTCGAAAACATTTGAAACAATCGATAAAGTGGTTTTTGGTGCCTTTATTCCTCTAAGAGTCGGATATCGATACCAAAAACCTGAAGGTGGATTCTTTTTTAGAGTTGGCTATACCCCATTTTTTGAAGTTCCTGTGCGAGAAGGGAAAAATTGGTCTTTCTATCCTTATTTGGCAGGAGTAAGTTTTGGAAAGAGTTTTTAATGCTCGATTTTAACTGAAATAATTAATTAGGTAAAACAGACCATCGTAAATATGAATCTTCAACATAAATCTTCGTTATTGCTTGTTTTAGTCTTTGCGCTGTCTATTTCTATTTGTGCAAGGGCTCAAACCAAAGCCGAAACATTTACCGCAAAAAATGCTGTTTATTTTGAATTAGGTGGAAGCTCTGGGAGATATGCAGTCAACTACAGCAGGATATTTTATCAAAAAGGGAAGCTAAAATTGAATGCCAGTGCAGGTTTTTCTATGTGGAGGAATGGAAAATTGGATTCGAAGGCTAGTTGGCTTCCCGTTATTCCTTTAGAGGTCACAGCCCTATACGGCAAGTCAAATCATCATCTGGAAATGGGTTTTGGGTTTACTTCCTACTTAGCCACAAGCCTTAAATCAGTTCCGGGAACATTTGAATTTAGAGATAAAGTGGGTTTAAGTGCTTTCATTCCTCTAAGAGTCGGATATCGATACCAAAAGCCTGAAGGTGGATTCTTTTTTAGGGTTGGCTATACGCCAATTATTGACTTTCCGCCAAGAACAGGAGGAAATTGGTCTTTCAATCCTTATTGGGCAGGAGTGAGTTTTGGAAAGAGTTTTTAATGCTCTGATAGTATAAATCGTTAAATCCTAAGTTTAGTGGCTCATATTGCATTTGAATAAAAAATATAAATTCACGACATTTAAGAATAAAGGAATATAATATGGCGACAGTTGATAGCATAAGAAATGAATTGATTGATAAAATTCTTTCAATAAAAAACAGAGATTTTTTAGAAGCTCTTGATAAACTGATTTCTTCAAGTGCACCTTTATCGGAGAAGGTGGAATTGACTGAAGAACAAAAAATGATGTTGGAAATGAGCGAGGAAGATATTAAAAACGGAAAACTGATTTCTCAAGAAGCAATGGACAAAAGAAATCTGGAATGGCTAAACGCGATATAATCTGGACAAAAACAGCAGATCTTCAATTTGTCGGCATTTTAGAATATTGGGTTAAAAGAAATAAGTCAGCCAGTTATTCTAAAAAACTTTTAAAATTAGTTTCCACAAGAACCAATCAAATTTCGGAAAAGCCTTTCATTTACAGATCGACTGATTTTAAAGATATTAGAGTATCTGTTTTAGGCAATTTCAGTATTTATTACAGAGTCAATGATAAACAGATTATAATAACAGCATTTTGGGACAACCGACAAGACCCAAAAAAACTTTTAGAAGCTTTACTAAACGTCTAATCACACTGCCCAACTATTTATTCTAACTATTTTTGTGGACGATAAATGAAGCCACTGTGCCCCTTTAAACCTTTAAAAGATTCAACAAAAAGTATTTTTGAAAAGGTAGTTTTTGCTTCCATAGATTCTAAGAACTCCTCGCAACTCATCTATAGCCGGACGAAATAAAGCTTCTTTTCCATTTTCCCTTCCTATTTATTTTTTGATTGCAGCGGTCTTTTGCATATTTGCAACTTAATCCAAATGCCTGTTTGTATGGGCTAGAATAAATAAAACATGTCAGATCAAATCAAAATTACCCTTCCGGATGGCACTGTGAAGGAGTATCAAAAAGGAACTACCGGACTACAGATTGCTGCAAGTATCAGCGAGGGTTTAGCTCGGAACGTTCTTGCCTCCAAAGTTAACGGTCAAGTTTGGGATGCTACCCGAGCGATTGACTCAGATTCAAATCTTCAGTTGTTGACTTGGAATGATCTGGAGGGGAAAAATACCTTTTGGCATTCTTCTGCTCACTTGCTGGCAGAAGCTTTGGAAGACTTATATCCTGGGATAAAGTTTGGTATAGGTCCACCTATTGAGACTGGTTTTTACTATGATGTAGATTTTGGGGATCATACATTAGAAGGTTCTGAGCTTGAGAAGATTGAAAAGAAGTTTATCGAATTAGCCCGTCAAAAGAATGAATACATCCGCAAGGATATATCAAAAGCAGATGCAGTATCCTACTTTCAGGAGAAGGGTGATGAATACAAATTAGACCTATTGGAAGGTTTGGAAGATGGTTCCATTACGCTCTATGAGCAGGGAAATTTCACTGATTTATGTCGTGGACCACATATTCCAAATACAGGATTTATCAAAGCTGTCAAACTTACGAACATAGCAGGGGCTTATTGGAGAGGGGATGAGAAGCGAAAAATGCTTACCCGTATCTACGGAGTCACTTTCCCCAAGGATAAGGAATTGCAAGAATACCTTACACTTTTGGAAGAGGCTAAGAAGCGTGATCATCGGAAATTGGGTCGTGAATTAGAGCTATTCTGTTTTTCTGAGAAAGTAGGCATGGGGCTTCCACTTTGGTTGCCAAAAGGCACGTTGCTTCGTGAGCGCTTGATTAATTTCATGAAGAAGGCTCAGGATAAATCTGGTTATCAGCAAGTGACAACACCTCATATTGGTCATAAGGCACTTTATGAGACCTCAGGACACTATGAGAAATACGGAAAGGATTCATTCCAGCCTATTACTACACCGCACGAAGGCGAGGAGTTTCTACTCAAGCCGATGAATTGCCCTCATCATTGTGAAATCTACAAAAATAAGCCACATTCATATAAGGAGTTACCGATCCGCTACGCGGAGTTTGGAACGGTCTATCGTTACGAGCAAAGCGGAGAATTGCATGGTCTGACTCGAGTAAGAGGATTTACTCAGGATGATGCGCATATATTCTGCCGTCCTGATCAGGTGAAAGAGGAGTTTATCAAAGTGATCGACTTGGTACTTCATGTATTTAAAGCACTTGGATTTACAGATTATACGGCTCAGATTTCCTTGAGAGACCCAGAAAATCCTACCAAGTATATTGGTGGCGATGAAAACTGGAACAAAGCAGAAGCTGCAATCATCGAAGCTGCCGCTGAAAAAGGTCTTGAAACTGTCACTGTTCTTGGCGAAGCCGCATTTTATGGACCTAAGTTGGACTTCATGGTGAAAGATGCCTTAGGGCGGAAGTGGCAATTGGGAACCATTCAAGTAGATTACAACCTTCCGGAGCGATTCCAATTGGAATATATCGGTGCAGACAATCAAAAGCACCGACCAGTGATGATTCACCGTGCGCCTTTTGGCTCATTGGAGCGATTTGTAGCAGTATTGATTGAGCATTGCGCGGGTAATTTCCCGCTTTGGCTATCTCCTGAGCAGATCAATATTCTGCCTATTTCAGAAAAATATGTAGACTATGCTGAAGAAATTAAAGCAATGCTAGATGAGGCAGGAATTACGGGCTCAATTGATAATCGGGATGAAAAAATAGGTCGGAAGATCAGAGATTCCGAAGTTAAAAAAGTGCCTTTCATGCTTATAGTGGGCGAAAAAGAGCAAGAAGAACGGAAACTTTCTGTGCGAAAGCACGGAGAAGGTGATCTAGGAAATTTCTCTTTAGAAGAATTTATTGCCTATTTTAATGGTATTATCGCTGAATCACTGCATAAGTAATGAAGGTATTATTAGAGGATACTTTTCATAATTAGAATTTATTCCGATATTTGCACCCTATTTCATAAAACAATCAACGCAAACTTGAGAAACCAAAGACAACCCTACAGAGGACGGCAAGAAGAACCATATAAAGTAAATCATAAAATCAGAGCTCGTGAGGTCAGAGTGGTTGGAGACTTTGTAGAAGGTGGAAATGCATTGTTACCACTGGAAAAAGCCATTAAAATCGCCGAAGAAAATGATCTTGATCTGGTTGAAATTTCTCCTACAGTAGATCCTCCAGTTTGTAAGATTCTTGATTATGCGAAGTTTAAATACGAGCAGAAAAAGAAGCAGAAGGAGATTAAATCCAATGCTGCGAAGATTGTTTTGAAGGAAATAAGATTCGGACCTAACACAGATGAACACGATTTCAATTTTAAGTTGAAGCATGCCATCAACTTCCTAAAAGAGGGTGCAAAAGTGAAAGCTTACGTGCACTTTGTTGGTAGAAGTATTGTGTTTAAGGAAAGAGGGGAGATGCTTTTATTAAAATTCGCTCAAGCCTTGGCAGACTTTGGTGCTGTAGAACAGTTACCAAAATTGGAAGGAAAGCGGATGAATATCTTCATCGCTCCGAAAGCAGGCAAAAAATAAGTTCAACAAATCTAAATACAGCAAAATGCCAAAAGTAAAAACCAAATCCAGTGCAAAGAAGAGGTTCGCTTTAACGGGAACCGGCAAAATCAAAAGGAAACACGCTTTCAAAAGCCACATCCTAACCAAAAAAGCTACCAAAAGAAAGCGCAACTTAACCAAAACTGGTTTAGTTCACGAGTCCGATGAAGGTAGAGTACGTGCAATGTTGAGAATCTAATTTTCCTCATTCACAAAAATTAAATTAAGGTTCATTTATTCACCAGATACGTTGGTTTTGAAGTCTTAAGGATAAGCACCACGAATCAAAAATTAAAACATTATGCCTAGATCCGTAAACGCGGTAGCGTCAAGAGCAAGAAGAAAAAAAATACTGAAGGCCACAAGAGGTTATTTCGGAAGAGGTAGCAACGTTTGGACAGTAGCCAAAAACAAGTACGAGAAAGGACTTCAGTACGCATACAGAGACAGAAAAGCAAAGAAAAGAGAATTTAGAGCTTTATGGATTCAGCGTATTAATGCAGGAGCAAGATTGCTTGGCATGTCTTATTCTCAACTAATGGGATTATTGAAGAAAGGTGAAATCGAACTTAACCGTAAGGTTTTGGCAGATTTGGCCATGAATCACCCTGAAGCATTCAAAGCTGTAGTTGAAAAAGTAAAATAAGGTCTGCACTGCCTTATTTTATAAAGCCTTCCTTCGGGAAGGCTTTTTTTTTAGAATATTTTCAGGATTCCATAGCCTGACACCAAGGCAATAGAAATGACACTTAGCCAAAAAATAGCGGTAGAAATAAAGCTTGAGTCCAATTTTAGAAAATCATTTTTTATTCGAAATTGAATAGCAGCATTGACTACGACAAGTAAAAGAACTGAGCCGATCACTCCTCCGACTAGAACCATGAAGGTGGGGAGTTTTAAAAATAGATAGGCTAGGATCCAGAGTACTGGAAAAATGATTGCCCAAATTTTTACAGCATAATCTTTATCCAACTGGCTATTGATGCGCCACCACTTTAATTCATGAAAGATATCAGGGAATAGTCTCGACCAATAAGCTAATGTGGCAAATACACTGGAATAGAGAGCAATAAATGCTCCGATCAAATACCCTAAACGGACTCCTGATCCTAAAGACTTGGTATAAATGGATGCCAAAAAGGCAATCAATTCATTTCCTTCCGGAACGATTTCGTTTCCATGAAGGATTGCAGCACCTAATAAATAGAAGGCGGCGGTGACTATCGTATAGCAAATCATTGCTACAAAAGCATCTAAATGCATGACGTTAATCCATCCTTTTGCACGAGTATTCCAAGACTCGCTCCCGTCATTCTCACCCGTATAAGCCGCATATCCTTTCTCTTGACACCAGTAGGTATAAGCAATAATCTCGTCACTAGCCACTCCAGTGATACCGAAAGCACCGATAGCCACAAAGAGGTATTGCTTAGGCAATTCAAAACTTAAACCCTCTAAAATATCAGATATTGAAAAGCTGTAGGGAGTAAAGAAAATAGCAATCAAGGATACGAGTGTAAAAAAGGTAAATCCAAAAACCATTATCGTAGCCAATTTTTCTATCAAAGTATAGTAGTTTTTAAAAATCAAAAGGCCAACACTGACACCTAGAAATACTACTGCGAAACTTATTGGTATACCTGGAAAGATCAGAGAAAAAGCGATTGCAGCTCCTCCCAGCATTCCTCCAAGTTGAAGGATTTTGAGGCAGGTTAGGAAAAAAGTCATCCAAACCATCCAGTTTGCTTGCCCTAGGCGAAAGCCTTTGAGCGTGTTGAATTCTGCCATTATTGGCCTTCCGGATATAATTGCATTTTTCCCAAATTCCAGTTGAATTCCAACTTTGATAATACAGCTAACAAGGATTACCCAAAAAGTGATAAATCCAGCTTTAGCACCAAGAACAGTTGTTGCAATCAATTCTCCGGAGCCTACAATTGAGGCAGAAAGGATAAATCCTGGCCCTAAAAAAGTTAACATTTTCCGGAGATCAGTTGGAGGGTTTTGGATCTTTTGTAAGTTCATCAGCGGAAATATATAGAGTAGGAATATACTATTATTACCTATAAACAGCTGAATTAGAAACGAAATAGGTATTCATTTTTGAAAAAGGGCGATAGGGGTTTTTGCTTTACCGGCTGTAGGAAGGTTATTGTCCTTCGCACCTTTGAGCCACGCCTGTGCGCCGAAGTATAGGATAGCGGATAGGTATCCTGTGTAGATAGCTGATAGGGGAGTACATTTTTTTTCACCCAATCTCTACCTTTTCCAGATTTGAGTATTTTTTCACGAAGTAATGCATCAGCTTTAGTTCCAAAAAACTCAAAATGTATGACCGTCCAAGGCCTGAATCTGAGCGTAAAACCTTTAGTGGACTTTGAATTATGAAATTGGAATCTGGTGATCAGATCAGCGGTCATTCCGGTGTAGGTTTTACCAGATGAAAGAGAATAAAGGATGTAGACCACAAAATTATCCATAGGCTAAAAAAAGAAAAAGCTTCCAAGTTGGAAGCTTTAGTAGCGAGAGGGAGATTTGAACTCCCG